>Ga0136612_10000720_pt1 | contig 12720 bp, 12 predicted proteins | sample AntDryUQ224A2306_2_FD_106644 | JGI IMG/M metagenome (GOLD analysis project Ga0136612, IMG submission 106644) | Polar desert sand microbial communities from Dry Valleys, Antarctica - metaG UQ224A (23.06) | ecosystem: Environmental > Terrestrial > Soil > Desert | place: Antarctica: Dry Valley...
AGCCGTCGGGCCGCGTCGCGGACGACCGGCAGCACGATGAGTGACTGCGCGTGAAAGACATCCGTCTCTGGTGCTTCGGCGACCACCGCGTTCGTCCACGGAGCCACACGTCGTGCGTTGGCCACGATCTCGAGCAGCCGTCGTAGGGGGTGGCGCAGCCGGTCGACGCCGCGCGCAGCGTCCGGCGGCAGGACCTTGGCTGCGGGGTCGAGGCCGAGCAGGCGAGAGACCGCGGAGCGGAGGAACCCGGGCAGCGGCCGCAACGCGCTACTGATGCGCCGGTCGATGTCCAGCCGCGTCAGCATCACGCCGGGTGCCAGCTCCTCGCGCTGGGGCAGGCCGGGTCCCGGCCAACCCAGGATGCGTACGTCGTGACCATCCGCGCTGAGGGTGGTGGCCGTGCGCAGGAAACGCGAGTCGAACTCGAAGGGGTTGGCAGCGACGATCGTGACCTTGAGCCGGCGCGCTCCGCCGCCGGAGCCCATCAGCGCCGGCGCAGCAGGCCCAGCAGCCGCCGGAAGATCAGGAAGCCGCCGGCCATGGCCAGCGCGGAGCGCGGATCCGGGAGTGGCCGCGTGCCCCCCGACGTGCGGCCGGAGATGAGCAGGAAGACACGCGAACCGGGTGCCACTTCGGCGTTGCGCGCCACTACCAGAAGGGCGCTCGCGTCGCTCTCCAGCCGCAGCGTGCCGGCCTGCACGATGCCTGCGCCGCCCTGGCTGATGCTCACGTCGTGCGCTGATATCCGGCCGGCGCCGCCCTGCGAGAGGGACACCGTCCTGGCCCGTACCCGAGAAGCACCGCCTTGTGAGAAGTCGACATGCTCCGCTTGGATGACCGCGTCGCGCGTGCCCGGACCGACCTTGCGGTGCGATACCGGTGAGGTCGGGGCGGCCTCGCGCGCAGCCTCGATCGCTGCCTGGTCCTCCGCCGCTGCCAACTCCGCCTCGCCGGCCTCGTGCCCTTCCACTCCCGTCACGCCAGTCTCGTCTCCCGATACCTCGCGCGGGACCGCTGGACGATCCACGCCGCTGGGCCGCTAGCCTAGCAGCGCCGCCGCATAGACGGCCCGGGTCTCGCGGGCCACGTCCGCCCAGGTGCGGCGTGGGCCAGTGGCACCCTGACGGGCACGCCGCGCAACCTGACGGGCGACCGCGCCCCCTTCCCAGATAGTTCGGATGGCGACGGCCAGCCGTGCCGCATCAGCGGGCTCCACGATGATGCCCGCCGCACCGACCGCTTCGGGCAGTGCCCCGACGCGGCTGCAGATGACCGGGATGCCCAGCGCGAGCGCCTCCGAGACCGCCAGCCCGGTGCCGTCGCTGAGTGCCGGTTGCACGTGCGCCAGGGCGCCTGCCTGAAGAGCTGCCAGATCGCGAGGCTCGAGCTGCGGCGTGAGTCGGATGAGGTCGGCCACGCCAGCCCGACGGGCGTGGCGAGCAACGGCCGGGGAGTCTTCATGACCGTCGCCGGCGGCGCCCGCCAGTACGACCACCGGCGGCCAGGTGCCCAGATCCGCAGGACGGGATCGGGGCGCAGGCGACGAGGGCGCCTGCTCCCTCAGCGCTGCCAGCGCGTCGAACAGCGTCGCGAAGTCCTTGCGCGCGTCGTAGCGCCCGGCGAAGACCAGGTAGCGCGGCGGCAGGTCGAAGCGGTCGCGCAGCGACGCCGAGCGCTCGGCGTCGGCAGCCTGGGGCCCGAAGGCCGGGTCCGCGGCCAGGGGTACGACGGCCAGACTCTCGTCCGACAGATGCAGCAGGCGCTGTGCCGCCTCGGCCGTGGCGCGTGAGGCCACGATCACGCGCGCCGCGTCGCGCAGGCTGCGCGCCCGCAGTCGATGCCCGAAGCGTGCCGCGGTCGTCGCCGCGTAGCGACCCGGCAGCTCCCACGGAGCGAGGTCCAGCAGAGTGGCCACGACCGGCAGCCCCGAGGCGATGGGTACCGCCCCACCGGCCGTGTGATACAGCGTGCCTGCGGCGCCGGCCTCCTCCGCCCCGGCCGCCACATGCAGCTCGGCGCCGCGCAGCAGGAAGGAATCGAGGGTCAGCCCGGCGGAGCGGAAGAGCCGCGAAGTGGGCGGCAGGTGTCGCCTCGCCGCGACCGGCAGGCCGGCCGCCTCCAACTCTGCGGTCGGGTCATCGCGGATGCCACGGAGCACGAAGGCGAACGACTCGCCAGACACGGGATCCGCTGCGAAGGCGTTGAGCAAGCGGTCCAGATAGGCCGCCGTGATGGGGGCGCGATGCCGCTCCTGCAGCGGTCGCACGTCCATGACCACCCGCACGCCCGGTCCGTCGCTGTGGTGCGGCGCCGACGCGTCGCGCCGGAGCATCAGCTCCCGTCTCCCTCCGCTGAGGCACCCGCCGAAGGGGTGCGCGGCGAATGACCCCGAAACTCATCCCAACGCAAGCGGAGCACGACCAGCAATGCCTCCACGATGATGCGCCGCGACATCTTGCTCTCGCCTTCCTGCCGGTCCGTGAAGATGATGGGCATCTCCACCACGCGCAGACCGCGCCGGTCGGCCAGATAGGTCATCTCGATGGAGAACACGTAGCCTCCGGAGTGGAGCCGGTCCCAGGGCGTCGTGGCCAGGGCCTCGCGCCGCCAGACCTTGTAGGCGCCGGTCAGGTCATTGGTGCCCAAGCGGAGAACGGTACGCGCGAAGAGCGAACCGCCGCGCGAGACGATGCGTCGCAGCGGGCCCCAGTTCCGGACACCACCGCCCTTGACATAGCGCGAGCCGATGACGACATCGGCTCCCTCCGGCCACGGTGCATCGGGGCCGCCCTCCAGCGCACGCAGCAGGACGGGCAGGTAGCTGGGGTGATGGGACCAGTCAGCATCCATCTGGATGATGCGATCGGCGCCGCCGGCCAGTGCCACACCGAAGCCGTCCACATAGGCCTTGCCCAGTCCCTGCTTGGCGCGCCGATGCCGGACGCGGATGCGCCCATCGGCGGCGGCCAACTCGTCGGCCAGGCGCCCCGTACCGTCAGGCGAAGCATCGTCCACGACCAACAGGGTCGCGTCCGGGATCTGCTCGAGGATGGCCGCCGAGATGCCCACGACGTTGTCCGCTTCGTTGTACGTGGGCAGCACGACCCAGGTGCGGGTGGCAGACGGGTTCATCGGCGACAGTCTAGCCGTCAACAGGTCGCCTCCGGGTCTCGACCCCTCGACGGCGGGGCATCACTCGGCACGCAGAACGAGCCCGCTCCCCGGAGGGATCGAGCTCGTTCCGATGCTGGTGTCTGGGAACCGGGCGCGAGTGCTACTCGAGGGTGAAGAGGTAGGTGGTCTGTTGCTTGCCGCCGCCCGTGTCGGTGCCCATGACCTTCATCTTCACCGGTCCGGGCAAGCCACCTGCCTTGAAGGTGACGGTGACCCTGAACTCCTTGGTGGAGTACCTGATGGGGTAGCCGGTGTACATGGGCAGACCCGGCTGGCGGATCTCGATGCGCGGCCAGCCCGTGAGGGGCTCAGCACTCTTGATGGTGAAGGTCACCTTGGTGCCGGCCGGTCCGCTCCAGACGGGAGCCGTCACGTTGAAGGGCATCACCCGCAGGGAGAGTCGGTGGCTGTATGAGCCGGCCTGCGTGGTGGCCGTCACGATGGCTGTGTACAGCCCGTCGGGCACGTAGTCGCCCAGATCATCGCGTCCATCCCAGCGGACGGACTGAGCGCCCACTTCCAGGAGCTGCTCCGTGAGCAGGCTGCGAACCGGCAGGCCTGAGGCATCGACCACCCGCCAGCTCAGAGCGGCGGCCTGCTCCAGGGTCACGCTGAGATCGGTCGCAGCGGCCAGACTGTCGCCATCGCGGGCGAAGAAGTGAGCCGGCTTGGCCTTGGGCGTCTTCATCGACTTGAAGACCTTCACCGGGGCAGAGACCTCGGCTCCCACGTTGGTGGCCCGATCCTTGGGCGTGACCGCGACGTCGTAGCGCCCCTCGGCTACGAATGCGCCGTCGTCATCCTTGCCGTCCCAGGTGCTGGTGCCCTCGTCGCCTTCGGTCCAGCTCGTGAAGCGGCGAACGGAGCTGCCATCCGCGTCGCGGATGTGGAACTGGAGGTAAGCGGGCTCAGAGACCGTGTGGCGCAGTGTCATGGTGTCGCTGATGCCGTCGCCATTGGGCGTGAAGGTGGGCGGCGCGTTCTCGCCAGCCGGCAGGGTGTCGCCGGCCTGCACGCCGGCCAGGCTGGTGACCTCGGGAGCGACGAAGTCGTTCTCGTGACCGACCTCGGGAGCATCGCCCCGCCAGGTGTCGGTGCTCATGCCCAGCTCGCCTGAGAGCGCTCGCGAGTAGTCCCTCACCTCCGGCGTAGCGCCACGCGGATCGAGCAGCAGCTGGGCACCGGGGGTACGCATGGACTCGGCATAGACCGGGCTCGTGCCGATCCAGCCGCTCGACGGGTAGCCAGGCATGGTGGTCCTGACGCGCAGGATGTCCTCCATGGTCATGCCCGGCGTCATCAGCTGGGCCGCGAAGTCGACGAACTGCTTCTTCCAGAAGGCGAAGACGGCGCCTGCGCCCACCTCGGGCGCCAGGAACGAGGCCGCGAAGTTGTCGCTGCGCTGGAGTGCGATCTCCTCGGTCGGGACCGGCTGACCCTCCTCGCCGTTGCCCGCCGTGTAACAGGCGCGATACAGGAAGACCACGGCGTTCGGTGCCAGGCGCAGGCTCTCGCGCATCCTATTGCCACCGTAGTAGGTCACCGACGACGAGGAGCCGCCGGCCGTGCCGTTGAGTCCGAAACCGTTCTTGGTGTTCTCCTGGAAGGGCGCATATGGGCTGGGCCAGCCGTTGCCATGACCGAAGTAGACCAACAGGTTGGCGCCCTCCGCGGCGGTCGTGACCGCTGACCAGGTCGCGTATGGGTGGAAGACACGGGTGACGGCCATGCCGGCCGCCTCGGCCTGGTCGGCGAAGAGCCGGCCTTCGGCCAGGTACTCGGTCGTGGAGGTGTGGGTCGGGCCGACCACGACGACCGCCTTGAGCGGCGTCGCGGGCTCGCCCTCGGCCGCTCGGACGGTGGCCGTGAAGTTGCCGGCCGTGGCGATGATGAGCAACGCGATAAGGGCCGCCACCATGACGGATGTCCGCAGCGCGGCTTGGCGGGCGAGATCGTAGGCGGTAGCGTGACGCATGGGGCGAACTCCGGTGGTCGAACTGGACGTGGCTGGGGAGCACGCCTGTGGGCTTCACCGGAAGACTCGTTGTTGCAAACCTTGGAATCCATGCCGAGATGGTCCCATCGCGTCTAGGCCGCTGGAGACTGGCGGGAGATGAGAAGCGCCCCTGGACCGCACCGGCGACCCGCCAGGAGTCGATCTCAGGGCGGGCATGGTGCGGGGGGGTGAGGTTGGGGGCAGCGACCGGGGCTGGTCCATCGGTACTGGTACTCGGATATGGCGAAACGCCCATCCCTCGCTGGGATGGGCGTTTCTGGCTGAGTCGTCTTTGGTCGCTCCGACTACGAGCGACCTGGCGGGGGTTTCCTAGACGGGACCGCTGCCGGTGCGGCGGTTGCCCGTCACCATGCCGTAGACCACGACCGCGATCACGGCACCGATGACGGCAACGATGATGGACACGACGTTGATGTCGTTGCTTCCGCCGATGTCCAGGCCCTCTCCGCTGATGAGGCGCCACAACGTTCCGCCGACGACGGCACCGATGATGCCGAGGACGATCTTGCCCACGATGCCAAGTCCCTCGTCACCCTTGACGAGCATGCCGGCCAGATAGCCCGCGATCGCTCCGAGTACGAGCCACGCGATGATTTCACCGATCATTCGTTCTGCCTCCCAAGCGGCCGCGTGAACGCCAATGCGTCCCTTGGGACACGACCGAGGGTTAGTTTGGGCAGCGCGGACGTCAGGCGGGACTAGGCCGGCCACGGTGCACGTTACAGATGTGTCACATAGCGGCGGACGAGGGACCCGGCGGACCGAGCGGGCGCAGCTCGTCATGGCTGGGCGGCGGCGTCCTCCGAGGGCAGCGGGCTTCCGGCCGGGTCCGTACCGGGCGCTGACGACGGACTGGCTTCCGGCTCGTCGATGGGCACCGACTCGAAGTCCGTGATGACCAGGGCGTACTCCAGCTTCTCCAACGTCGCGGCCGGCGTCAGGAGTGCCGTCTGCACCACGGTGTTGGGGTCGGTTCGCACGTCCACCACGTGGCCGATGAGCAGCCCCCGCGGGAATGGCGAGCGGATGTCCTCGCCCAGCTCGAGGCCCGCTGTCACCACGCGTTCGCCTACCATCACGACATCGGTCGAGGGGATGTTGATCATGGCCAGGGGACCGGAGAGCCGCCCATCGACCTCGCCCGTGGCTCGGCTGCTCTCCACCAGGCCGATGACCACTGAACGCGTGTCGTTGAGCAACAGCACCACGCTGCGATTGGACGCCACGTCCATGACCGAGCCGATGAGTGCACCCTCGCCGCCCAGCACCGGGTCGCCCACCGTGACTCCGTCGTCCGTCCCACGGTCCAGCACCACGATGCGCTCGGTGGGTGAGATCTGGCGACCGATGACCTCTGCCGCCAGGGTGTCGTAGTCGAGCGATGCGCGCACGCCCAACAGACGAGTCAGCTGTTCGTTCTGCAGACCCACGCTCTCCAAGCGGCGGGTCTCCGCCTCGAGTCGTTGGACGCGTGTGGAAAGCTCCTGGTTGTCTCGCCGCAGCTGTTCGATCTGCGTGATAGCGGAGAAGACGGATGTGACCGAGCGGGTGATGCCCGTCAGGGCCGACTGGATGGGCGACACGGCGAAGCCCACGCCCTGGCGGACTTCCAGCATGGGCGGCGTGTTGCTCGCGCCGAGCAGCAGCAGGCAGAGCGCGACGAGCAGGGCGTAGACGATCGCTCGTCCGCGAGTGGTTCGGGAATCGCGACCCTGGACCATGACGCGCCGCGGCCGCGCTCAGCGGGGCGAGCGAGAGTACGTTTCGGTCACGAGCGTTCGCTCCATCACGTCGAGGTCCTCGAGGACCATGCCGGTGCCGCGTGCTACACAGGTCAGCGGGTCCTCCGCGATATGGACCGGCATCTGGGTCGCCTGGGCAACACGACGATCGAGGCCCAGGAGCAGCGCTCCGCCGCCGGCCAGGACGATGCCCTGATCCATGATGTCCGCCACCAGCTCGGGGGGCGTCTCTTCGATGGTGTCCTTGATGGTGTCGACAAGGCGTTGGACGGAGCTTTCGAGCGCCTCGCGGACCTGCTCGGCGGTGATCTCGACGGCCCGTGGCAGCCCGGTCAAAAGGTCCCGACCGCGCAATGTGACGCGCTGCTCATCGTGGGCACCAGGATAGGCCGACCCGATGGCGATCTTGATGTCCTCGGCTGTCCGCTCACCGACCAGCAGGTTGTACTCGCGCCGGCCGTAGGCGATGATGTCCTCGTCGAGCTCATCACCGCCGATGCGGATGCTGCGGCTGACGACGATGCCGCCCAGACTGATGACGGCGACTTCAGTGGTGCCGCCGCCGATGTCCACGATGAGGCTGCCGGTCGGCTCGGCCACGGGCAAGCCTGCACCGATGGCGGCCGCCATGGGCTCCTCGATGAGGCGCGCCCACCGGGCACCCGAGTTGAGTGCCGCCTCACGGACAGCGCGCTTCTCCACCTCGGTGACGCCCGACGGGATACCTAACAGCATGCGTGGGCGTGGGATGAGCCCCACTCGGTCGTGCACTTTGTGCACGAAGTACTTGATCATCTGCTCGGTCACGTCGAAGTCGCTGATGACCCCGTCGCGCAGCGGCCGGACGGCGATGATGCTGGCCGGCGTGCGCCCCAGCATGCGCTTGGCCTCAGCCCCCACGGCCAGCACCTTGCGAGTGCGCGCGTCGATGGCTACCACGCTCGGCTCGGAGATGACGATGCCGCGGTCGCGCACGTGGACCAGCGTGTTGGCGGTCCCGAGATCGATGCCGATGTCGCGGGAGAACATGCCGAGGAAGGAGTCGAGCACGGTGGGCGGCATCTCCGGGGAGCGGTGCTCCAAGGGTGCCGACCGACCAGCGGCGAAGACAGGTCATCGGCGTATCGCTGGATGAGGCGCGTCCGCGGCGCCTCCGGCAGCGGAGCCGGTCGAGTATACCCGCGTACCGGCCGCGGTCAGGTCCGCGCGATCAAGGACATGCGCGGCTGGGCAGGTCGGATGATCAGTTTCCGCCGCCCGGTCGATCGAAAGGGATGCCCCGGTCGCGCAGGCTCACGTAGGCGTCGTGGCCGATGATCAAGTGGTCCAGCACGGCCACGTCCAGCAGCCGTCCGGCGGCCACCGCCTCGGCAGTCAGGTGCAGGTCGTCCGGGCTGGGCGCTGGATCTCCCGAGGGGTGGTTGTGGACGACGATGAGTCCCGCCGCGTGTTGCCGCACCGCGTCGCGAAACAGCTCGCCGACACGGACCAGCGCGGTGGAGACATTTCCCACGTAGACGGTCTGGACGGCGATCACCGAGTTCTTGGAGGTCAACAGGACCACGCGCAGCTCTTCGCGCTCGAGGCGCCCCATCTGGAGCACGAGCCGGTCGGCCAGGTCGCGCGGCGACCGGATCGACCAGCGGCCGACCGGCCAGTCCGCCAGTGCCCGCCGGCCCAGCTCGAAGGCTGCGGCCAGGCGAGCGGCGCGTGCCGGTCCGACGCCGGGCAGCGTCTCCAGTTCTCGCGGCCCTGCCCGGGCTAGTCCATCTAGCCCGTCGAGTCGAGCGAGCGCGTCCGACGCCATGTCGATGGACGAGGCGCCCGGCCGGCCGGCTCCCCAGACGAGGGCGATGAGCTCCGACGCGGAGAGCCCAGCCGCGCCGCGCGCCGCAAGGCGCTCTCGCGGTCGTTCGGTGAGCGGCATCTCGCGGACCGATCGGCCCGTCACTTCATGCGCCATGTCCCGTTCGTGAGCCTCCCAGGAGGGTGCCGGTGAAGACGCCTCCAGGCCCGGACGACGGAGCCCGCCGATTTCCCCGCTGTCCGGTCCCGAAGGCATGCGCATCGTACGAAGGGGTGCTCTACGTGCTCTTCGCCGCTCCTTGCCTGCGGCTTGCGTGCCTCGGGCGCTTCGCTTTTCGACCTCAGCCGGCACCCGCCACCGAGCGACCCGCCAGGTAAAGCAGCAGCCCCAGGCCGTTGTAGGCCATGTGACCAGCGATGGCCGCCACCATCCCGCGCTGGAGGAAGAGTACGCCGAGCACCGTGCCCACGGGCAGGATGACCGCGAACTGGATGAGCGCCTGAGCGAGTCCCACACTCGCCTGCCCAGGTGCCACGTCGACGTTGGCGATATGCACGACGGCAAAGAGCATCGAGGCCCGGGTCAGTGCCCCGCGCGGGCCCAGGTCGCGCAGCCAGGCCGTCAGCGCAAAGCCGCGAAAGAAGAGCTCCTCACCGATGGGCGCCAGGATGGCCGCCGCGACGAGGATCAGGATGCGGTCGCCGCCGGTCACGGCATCGGGCAGGATCTGGGTGGGCAGGACGCCCAGCAGCTGCGACAGGATGGCCGCCAGGATCAAAGCCAGGAGCAGCGTGGGCACCATCAAGGCGACGGCATAGGCGACGTCACCCAGCAGCCGTGCGGCACCGTAGCGCGTACCCACGGGCCAGCCCAGCCAGCCCATCTCGGACCAGCGCAGCACGCCGGTACGGACCAGGAATAGGCCCACCACGAGCAGGTACGTGGCGGCCACGACCCCCAACGCGATGAGGAAGCCCGCCGGCTCATCCGAGCGAAGGCCGATCAGTCCGAGCGCGAAGGAGAGCACCGTGCTGAAACCAAGCACCACGCCGAAGAGGATGAGCGGGGACGGTCCGCGGTAGGCATACGCCGGTCGGCTGGCTCGCGCCACGAGCTGGTAGCCCGCCGCGACGCTGAGTCCGATGGTCAGGACACAGATGCCGATGAGCGCGATGAGCGGCGCCACGGATGGTGAGCCGGACAGCAGCGCGACGGCGACGATGGCCAGGCCGGCGGCGCTGCCCAGCCAGCCGATGAGGTAGAGCGACGGCGCGGGACGCCCCTCCAGCGAGAAGATGCGGCCTCCCGGCGGACCGGGGGGCGGCTGGCCCGCAGGCGGCTGGCCGCGCGGCGATCCATCATCGGGCACCGACTGGTCCGCGAGGGAGGCCGCCCGCTGATCCTCTTCCGTGGCGACCTCTGTCGGCGGAGGCTCGTCGACCGGGACGGCGAGGACGCCCCACTCGTCCCGCGGCTCTTCGCGGGAACGGTTCGCTCGGTCGGTCAACGCTCTCCGGTGGCCGGCCGACCCGGCACGGGGCGTTCCGCGTATGCCTCAGCGCCGCGCGTCGATATGGCGGGCAGCGTGGCGTCCTGCTGTCGTGCCGCCTGCTGCGGGACGGGACGGGCCACCGGCGGCGGGACCGTCACCTCGCGCAGCAGCTCGGGGCGCTCGAAGTCTTTGCCGCACCAGGCGCAGAGCGACCAGTCGAGCTCTACCAGGCGGCTGCAGTTGGGGCAGACGCGGCGCAGTCGGTTACGACAGGGGGGGCAGATGATCCAGTCGGCGTGCACCTGGCGGCTGCAGTTGGCACAGTGCGGCTGCGACTCGATCTCGACCAGCATCGCTTCTTCGGCGAGGGCCCGCTCGTTCGCCTCGGCCACCGTGGTGCCCGGCCGGAGGATGCGGTAGATGATCACCCCGAACAGGAAGAGGATGGGCGTGAAGAGGATGATGAGCGCGGCCCCGAGATAGGGCGCGATGGGGTTGGTGGTGCGCTGGCTCATGTCTCGATACGCCCAAAAGGCCGTGGCCAGCCAGATGAAGACGATGTAGATGCCGATGACCTGGAAGCCCAAGCGCACCGCAGGGTTGTCGAAGATCTTGCCGATCTCGGTCCCGATGGTGCCGAAGATGTCGTCGAACATCCGGTGGCTGCCTCAGCTGATGGGAGTGCGGCCGGCTTGCCGCCATGCCCTTCGCGCGGCCGGCTGGCAGCCGACCGTCATCGCGGGGGCGAGTGTATCAGCGCAGCGCGTCCGCACTCCATAGCGCGCCACGCACCGCCGACGCGAATCCGGCCAGGATGGAGCCTGCCAGCCAGATCGCGGCCAACCCGACCGTGGCCAGACCGGTCAGTGCCAGGTCCATCGGCTGGGTAAGTCCGAGCGGCGACAGGTATGCGCCGCGGACCCCGTCCCAAGCCACCAGGCTGGCCCAGGCGATGGGCGTGAGCACCACAAGTGAGATGGTCCAGGCCAGAGCCACGTTGCCGGCCGTCCGCAACGGCCGGGTCACCAGACGCTCTGCACCGTGCATCGCCGCCGCGAGCATGCCGCTCGGTCGGGGCGCGATGGTGGGGCCGACACGGAACTTCCAGGCCAGCACGGCGCGCGATGCCAGCGCGTATACCGCATCGGCGACCAGCAGCAAGAGCGCCAGCGCCAGCAGCGGTTCGCGAGCCCCAGCCAAGACCCGCAGCACGAGTGGCACCTCAAGAGAGCTTGGCGCCCTGAGTTCCTCCCCGACCAACGCAGTCAGGCCTTCGTACAAGCCGATGACCACGATCAGGGCGGGGATCAGCGCCACGGCATGGATGCCGGCCAAAGCCAGCACGAGGCGGCTCCCTTCGCCGCGTTCCAGGTGGTGCGGCTCCACGCCGGCGCGCAACTCCGCCGATCCGTGGTCCCTTGCCAGTCGATCGAAGGCGGCCACGTCGGCATAGGCGGCAAGCAGCAGCCCGCTCACGACCAGGCAGCCCGCCACCGACGCGATGAATACCTCGAGCTCCGACGAGATACCCGTGGCCACGAACCGTCCCCGAAAGACGACGCTCAGCACGACCGGGCTGGGGATCGTGATGATGGGCAGTGCCAGAAGCAGGAAGCCGCCGCGACCGGCGAAACCGAGGGCGCCCAGCAGCCACAGCGAGGGCCGCCCCAGGGTCACCGCGAAGGCGGTCGAGACGCTGGCCCTCCAGCCGCGGACCGGCATCGTCCTCACGCCTGGCGCCAGCACGGTCATGCCTGCGCGCCCGGCGAGGGCGCATTGGCCGCTTCCACGGACCGGGCGAAGGCGCGCAGGATCTCGCGTGCCAGCTCGTTGGGCCGCATCACGGCGCCCCGCACCGGATCCCAGCGTACGGCCAACCACAGCAACAACGGGCGTTGCCAGGGGCGGCTCTCGTCGGCGGCGGGCAGCATGCGCAGGCGGATGAGCTGTCGGTCGTCCTCCTGGTCGAGCAGACCCGCCAGTGCCCCGGCCAGGATCCGACCAAGCATCGCGACCGGCTGTTCCGGCGGCGGGCCGGCCATGGGAGCCACGACCGTGGCCTCGATCACGCCGTCACCATCCACGCCCCACAGCGTGGTCAGCCACCAGCCGTCATCCATGATGCTGGGCTCGCTCATGCCCAGCAGCACCTCTCGACCGAGCGACCCGTCAGGGCCACGCAGGCGCAGTCGCTCCTCGCGCACGAACGACGGTCCGGGACGGGGCACTGGCGCGGACACGGTCACTCCCACTCGATGGTGGCCGGAGGCTTGCTGCTGATGTCGTAGACCACGCGGTTCACGCCGGGCACCTCGTTGACGATGCGCGAGCTGATGCTGCCCAGCACCTCGTAGGGCAGCTTGGCCCAGTCGGCGGTCATGCCGTCCTCGCTGGTGACGGCTCGGATGGCCACGACGTTGGCGTACGTCCGTCCATCGCCCATCACGCCCACGCTCTGCACCGGCGTGAGGATGGCGAAGCTCTGCCA
>Ga0136612_10000721_pt1 | contig 12712 bp, 8 predicted proteins | sample AntDryUQ224A2306_2_FD_106644 | JGI IMG/M metagenome (GOLD analysis project Ga0136612, IMG submission 106644) | Polar desert sand microbial communities from Dry Valleys, Antarctica - metaG UQ224A (23.06) | ecosystem: Environmental > Terrestrial > Soil > Desert | place: Antarctica: Dry Valley...
GCCGCGCCAGCCAGTAGCAGGACTCCGGAAAGCGCCAGAACCCACACGCTCGCGGAACCACGATCGGCCGAACCTCGAAATGCGCGAGCTGCGGTCATGGCGGCGCACGAGCCGCATCCACCCCGGGTTCGAGGACTGCCGTGGCGCTGTCCGACACCGTCATCGAAGGGCCAAGGCCAGGAAAGAGCGGGACCGACGCACTGACCTGGACCGTGACGGTCTCCCCGTCCTGATCCACCGTCACCGTGCTTGCATCCGGGGCGGACGAGGCGGCGATTCTCTGAACTGCTGCGCTCGATTCACCCCGGGCTGCGGCGCGGGCACCTTCACGAGCGGCGTCGGTGCATCGCATCTGCGCGGTGACCACCGATACCGCGGCCAGCGCAGCGGCCAGGACGAACATCAGGACCGGAAGAACGACGGCCGTCTCGGCGGTCACCATTCCGGCGTCACCTGATCTCCGCTTCGCGCTGGAGGTCGGCCCTCCAGCGGCGATGCGCGAACCCAGACCGGTGATCTGCGCCGAACCGTTGACTGTTGCCATGGTCAATCAGGACAAGGTCGACAGGGCGGAGTCGATCAGGTCCTGCAGTGCCGAGACGATTGAGTCGCCAGTGACCACTTGGTACAGAACTGCAGCGAAAGCGCAGGCGGCGATCGTCCCCACCGCGTATTCGGCGGTACTCATTCCGGCATCGCCGCTGCCTCGCCTCCACCATTTACGCAACGCGTTTCCTGTGACGGCGTGGATCGTGAGGCAGCCGAGTACCGTCGCGGCGCCGAGGCTGGACATGAACTGGGCGACGACGACGATCCACTTCGACATGTCCGCCCTCCCCTCTCTTGACATACGTGCCAGACACCGTGTCGGCACGAGCCAAGCCTGCGGCCGAAAAGGAGATCACGGTTGCCGGTCCGCGCTTCTGTGGACAGAGCGGCTGCCAGCAGTTCCGCCCCGCCACACGCTGTGGACAACCGGCGCGACATGTCGTCGTCTCAACCGAAGACACGACCGGCGATGCCGACCACCACCGGCACCACCCCCAGGCACACGAACGCGGGAAGGAAACACAGACCCAGCGGCGCCATGAGAACGACTCCGGCTCGCTGCGCGCGCACCGTCGCCTGCTGACCGGAGGCGACTCGCAACTGGTGGGAGACAGCCTCGAGGCGAGAGGCGACCGCGCTGCCGGACTCGCCGGTAACGACGAGGGCTCGGGCGAGCGGGCCGTACGACGGGTGACCGATCCACTCCTCCCAGGCCGTCGCCGGTTCGCTGCCGAGTTCAGATGCCGCCGCAACGCGAGCCAGAACCACACACACTCCAGGATCCCCCGATGTCGGCGTTGCCCTGCGCCCGTGGCGATCAGAGCCCGGACTGCTCAGATTGCTCGCCACCGATCGCATCGCCGACGAGGTCGGCATTCCCGAGCGCAGGCATACGGCCAGCAGGTCGATCGCGAAAGGCAGAGTGCCGTGCGCGTCCCGGCCGAGTGCTGCTCGCCCACGCGGCCGCCGGAGCCCGGCCAGCCAAGCGGGACTGTCCGAACCAAGAGGCTTCGTCGAAGAGAAACCTCCCAACAACAGGTAGCACCCGCCCGCCACCGCAAGAGCGATCAATGCCCCCATGACTGTCGGAAACGTGGCGAGGACCGCCGAGCCCGCCAGGCCTGCGAAGACCAGCGCCCGCCGGACGGAAGCGCCGTTGTCCGGTAGACCTGACGCTCCCACGGCAGACTGACCATCAGGGACTGCGCGACGGAAGGATCCGCTGCCGTACCGCGTCAGCTCAGGCTGAGCTGCCAGACGGCGCAATCGATTCCGTGCCGCCGCGCTCGGTGCCGGCCAGACCGTGAGTGCCAGGCACAACAGCAGTAGGACCAACGCGAGAGGCTCCCGGGGCCAAACCACGGCTCACCTGTCGCGCAGCACAGCGTCGGTGATCCGGCGACTCCATGTCAGCCCGATGAGTTCCAGGCCCACGCCGCTCAACAGGAGGACGTTGCCGACCGATGTCGTGGTCAGGGTCTGGACCGGTTCGGCGCCGATCCCGCTGCCCATCGCGAGCCCGAGCATCGGTAGGCCGGCCAGGAGCGCGACGGTTGCCCGATGGCCGGCCGCCGCGGCGCGAAGCTCAGCATGCCGGTGACCGCGGTCGGCAAGATCTGACTCCACTGCAGCGACGACGTCGGCCAGCGCGCAGCCGGAGTCTTGACTCAGGCGCAAGCCATCCACGAGGCGAAGCTGCCAATCCGAGCGACCCCCACGCACATGGTCGCCGGCCCCGCGCGGAAACCCTGCCGTTGCCGGCGCACTGACCCCAGCTGACCTCGGCTCGTAACGGGTCGAGGGTGCCGGTCCAGGGTCGAAGCCCCTAGCCAGGCGATCGCCCAGCCGCACCGAACGGCCCAGCCGGCCCAGCACGTCGCCGACCAGTGGATTACCGCAATGTCGGCCAGCGGCTGTCAGGGCGTCGCCGGCACAGCGGCCCGCACGCAGCTCCGCGACGAGGACGCCGAGTCCCTCGACGGCGGCCCTGTCGAGTTTGGCAGCGGCTCGCTCGCTCCGGGCTCGAAGCAACCCCCGTCCGCCCGTCCAGCCCACCGCGATCAGCACCAAAGCCACTGGCCATGACCAGATCTGAACTAGGACAGCCGCCGCTGCGACGGCCAACGATCGGCCCAGCCACCGGGAACGGGCCCACCACGGCAGCAGTGCCCCGTCAGCCCCCGTCAGCCGTGCCGAGACGAGCCGCTCGGCGGCCGTCACATCCGCGATGGCTCGACTCAGTCGGAGTGCGGCGGCCGTAGGTGGCCAGGCCACCAGGGCAGCGGCCACAAGTGTCAGCGCACATGCCTGGGTCAGAGCCTGAGTCAGCACGCCCACACCGTCCGGACTCGCAGTGCCTCCCCCGATGACTCGAACTCGGCGATCTCGGAAACCGTTCTGCCGTACCCCGTCCTCGTGAGGTGCACGACTGCATCAAGTCCGGCGGCCATCTGACTGTGCACGCCCGCGCGGTCCAGGCCACCCATGGCGCCAAGTGCTTCCAGACGGGCCGGCACCTCAGTCGGCGAGTTGGCGTGCACCGTCCCGCAGCCGCCCTCGTGACCGGTGTTGAGCGCGCACAGGAGGTCAGCGACCTCGGCACCGCGTACCTCACCAACAACAACCCGATCGGGACGCATCCGTAGGGCCTGCCGGACCAGATCCCGAAGGGTGACCGCACCCGCGCCTTCGACATTGGGCGCTCTGGCCAGCAGTCGGACCACGTGTGGATGAACGGGTGTCAGCTCCGGTGCGTCCTCGACGAGAACCAACCGTTCATGCTCGGGGACCAGGGAGAGCAACGCTCCCAACAGGGTGGTCTTCCCCGATCCGGTCCCGCCGGTGACGAGAAACGAGCGTCGACCAGCGATCAGCTCTTCCAGCACCGCGGCAGCCGGCCGAGGGATCGTGCCTCGCTCGACCAGGTCAGCGAAGGAGAAGCGGCGTCGCCCGAGCACCCGCAAGCAGATGCACGGGCAGTCGGCGGCGATCGGTGGGAGCACAGCATGCAGCCGAGTTCCGTCCGGCAGCGTCGCATCGACCCACGGAGTCGCGTCGTCGAGCCGGCGACCGGCGAGGGTGGCCAGCCGTTGGGCCAGCCTGCGGACCGCCGCAGCGTCGGTGAAGGTCACCGCAGTGCGCTGCAGGCCGTCCGGGGTGTCGACCCAGACGTCGTCCGGACCGTTCACGAGCACGTCGGTCACTCCGGGGCGGCGAAGAAGGGCTTCCAACGGTCCGGCCCCGACCAGTTCGTCCTCGGCTGCGTGGATCAGGGCGAGCAGGTCCGCGTTGTCGATGAGCGATCCGGCCTCGGCTCGGACGAGTTCAGCGACCCGGGCTCGGCCCGCCGGTACATCCAGGTCCGCCAATCTCGTACGAACTCGCTCGACGATCATGTCCACGTTCACGCGGCCTCCAGGTGCCGCTCGGCAGCCAGTGCCCACAACATGACGCAGGACTTGGCAACCTTGCTTCGGCGTCGCCGCCCGGGCGGAGCGCCCTCTCGGCTGTCCCTGATGAGCTGCGCTTCCTCGCGAAGCCGAAGAATGACCGGAAGTCCGACGGTGGATCCCAGTGCGTCGTTCTCGATGTCGCCTCCGAGTCCCACGCGTACGACGATCCCCTAGTTGGCTGGGGTCCAGTCCAACTCGGCCACCAGTGCTCGCGCGGCCAGTGCGCCAGGGACCGTGGCGGAGCAGACCAGGAGGCCGAGATCCGCCACGCCGCCGACCCACCGCGCTGAATCCGGTGATCCTCGCGGTAGATCCACCACGACGGGTCCACCCGTACGCAGGGCCGCGGTGACCACTGCCGACAGGGCCGGTAGCGGAACCAGGGAGGGATGGCTGCGCGCCGCGCTCAGGAAACGAACGCCATGCGCCTGGGGCAGCCCGTCCAGGATCGCCGCACTGGACAGCCGGCCGGAGACCGTGGCGAGGTCGGGCCAGCGAGGTCCGGGTACATCCTCGGCTCCCAGCGCGAGATCGATGCCGCCGTCCCACGGGTCAGCCCCGATGAGAACGGGCTCCTGGCCCGAACCCGCGGCGGTGAGGGCCAACGCCGTGGCCAAGGTAGTCGCGCCCACGCCGCCGCATCCGCCGATGACCGCGATGAGGGTGCCCAGCTGCCCCGATCCAGTTGCGACATCTGACAGCCGTTCGCCCAGCCAGGCTTGACCGGCCGGCAACTCGAGAACCTGTTCGGCGCCCATGCCCACCGCTGCTGACCAGAGTTCCGTGCCGGCGCGGCCAGTCGTGACGAGCAGCACGCCCGGTCGTCTGGCCAGCTGTGCTGCACAGACCTGAGCGGCGCAGTCCGAGTCGATCACGACCAGATCCGGCCCCGCCCATACGGAGCCGCTCAGGTCACCGGCCTCGCACGCCCCGGCGGGGACTCCGGCAGCCGCCGCAAGACGCAGGACCTCCTCGCGTACGGCCGAGTCCGGCCCGACGACCAATGCCCGGCTGCTGCCAGCGGCTCCGGCGGGCCGATCGCGGCGACTTCCTGGCACGGATCAAGCTCAACACCCCGATCGGACCACGCACGCGCTGCCGACCTGATTGTGGAGAACGGGTGAGCCCTGTGGACACTGTCGCCGCCCCTGTTCACGGCGCGCCCGCCGCACGTACGATCTTCGCGATCTAAGCTCGGGGAGTGGGCCGCGCCGCCGCTTTCTTCGACCTCGACAAGACGATCATCGCCAAGTCGAGCACCCTGGCCTTCGGTCGGCCGTTCTTCGACAACGGCTTGCTGAACCGGCGCTCGGTGATGAAGTCCACCTACTCCCAACTCGTTTTCATGGTGTCCGGGGCTGATGCCGACCAGATGGAGCGCATGCGCAGGCACATCACCGCGATGTGCACCGGCTGGGATGTCGCCCAGGTGCACGACATCGTGCACGAGACGCTGCACGAGATCATGGACCCGCTCGTCTACGACGAGGCGGCTGAATTGATCGAGGCGCACCGCAGCGAGGGCCGAGACGTCGTCATCGTGTCGAGCAGCGGATTGGAGCTCGTCGGTCCGATCGGCGAGATGGTCGGGGCGGACCATGTCATCGCCACGCGGATGGTCGCCGACGAGGGGAAGTACACCGGCGAGATCGAGTACTACGCGTACGGCCCGAACAAGGCCGCAGCGATCGCCGACCTCGCCGTCGAACGGGGCTACGACCTGGCCGACTGCTATGCCTACAGCGACTCGATCACCGATCTGCCGATGCTCGAGGTCGTTGGACATCCGACCGCAGTCAATGCCGACCGTGGCCTGCGCAAGATCGCCCTCGAACGGGGTTGGCCGGTGCTCGTGTTCACCAAACCGGTGACCCTCCGCTCACGCTTCGGCGCCAGTCGTGCTCCTGCCGTCACCGGTGCCGCGATCGGAATAGGGGCGGCCGTAGCCGGAATAGCCTGGTACGCCGCCAAACGCCGGGATCGGCCGGCCTGAGGCCGCTATGTCGGAACCGTGGGTGATGGCCGCAGCCTGGCTCGCCGTCCTGGCCATCACCGTGTCGGCGGTGCTGTTCGGTCAGGGCGCTCGGATGCCGAATCGCCGACCCCGCGATGCCCGGGCCGCCCGGAACCGTCGGTTGGGGACGGCCTTGTCGATCAGCGGTCCGGTCGCGGTGGTCCTGCTTGCTCTTGCCACGGCCACGCTGACCGATGCCTGGCTCGTTGTGGCGGTCGTCGCCTTCGCCGCGGTCGGCATCGTGGCCCTAACCGGCCTGATCCTCGCCCCTCATTGACCGGCACCTTCTGCACGTTATGCGCATAATGTCCCGAGCAGCACCCGATTTCTGCACGTTATGCGCATAACGTGCAGAAATCGGGTGCTGCTCGGGACATTATGCGCATAACGTGCAGAAGGTGCCGGTCAATGAGGGGCGAGGATCAGGCCGGTTAGGGCCACGATGCCGACCGCGGCGAAGGCGACGACCGCCACAACGAGCCAGGCATCGGTCAGCGTGGCCGTGGCAAGAGCAAGCAGGACCACCGCGACCGGACCGCTGATCGACAAGGCCGTCCCCAACCGACGGTTCCGGGCGGCCCGGGCATCGCGGGGTCGGCGATTCGGCATCCGAGCGCCCTGACCGAACAGCACCGCCGACACGGTGATGGCCAGGACGGCGAGCCAGGCTGCGGCCATCACCCACGGTTCCGACATAGCGGCCTCAGGCCGGCCGATCCCGGCGTTTGGCGGCGTACCAGGCTATTCCGGCTACGGCCGCCCCTATTCCGATCGCGGCACCGGTGACGGCAGGAGCACGACTGGCGCCGAAGCGTGAGCGGAGGGTCACCGGTTTGGTGAACACGAGCACCGGCCAACCCCGTTCGAGGGCGATCTTGCGCAGGCCACGGTCGGCATTGACTGCGGTCGGATGTCCAACGACCTCGAGCATCGGCAGATCGGTGATCGAGTCGCTGTAGGCATAGCAGTCGGCCAGGTCGTAGCCCCGTTCGACGGCGAGGTCGGCGATCGCTGCGGCCTTGTTCGGGCCGTACGCGTAGTACTCGATCTCGCCGGTGTACTTCCCCTCGTCGGCGACCATCCGCGTGGCGATGACATGGTCCGCCCCGACCATCTCGCCGATCGGACCGACGAGCTCCAATCCGCTGCTCGACACGATGACGACGTCTCGGCCCTCGCTGCGGTGCGCCTCGATCAATTCAGCCGCCTCGTCGTAGACGAGCGGGTCCATGATCTCGTGCAGCGTCTCGTGCACGATGTCGTGCACCTGGGCGACATCCCAGCCGGTGCACATCGCGGTGATGTGCCTGCGCATGCGCTCCATCTGGTCGGCATCAGCCCCGGACACCATGAAAACGAGTTGGGAGTAGGTGGACTTCATCACCGAGCGCCGGTTCAGCAAGCCGTTGTCGAAGAACGGCCGACCGAAGGCCAGGGTGCTCGACTTGGCGATGATCGTCTTGTCGAGGTCGAAGAAAGCGGCGGCGCGGCCCACTCCCCGAGCTTAGATCGCGAAGATCGTACGTGCGGCGGGCGCGCCGTGAACAGGGGCGGCGACAGTGTCCACAGGGCTCACCCGTTCTCCACAATCAGGTCGGCAGCGCGTGCGTGGTCCGATCGGGGTGTTGAGCTTGATCCGTGCCAGGAAGTCGCCGCGATCGGCCCGCCGGAGCCGCTGGCAGCAGCCGGGCATTGGTCGTCGGGCCGGACTCGGCCGTACGCGAGGAGGTCCTGCGTCTTGCGGCGGCTGCCGGAGTCCCCGCCGGGGCGTGCGAGGCCGGTGACCTGAGCGGCTCCGTATGGGCGGGGCCGGATCTGGTCGTGATCGACTCGGACTGCGCCGCTCAGGTCTGTGCAGCACAGCTGGCCAGACGACCGGGCGTGCTGCTCGTCACGACTGGCCGCGCCGGCACGGAACTCTGGTCAGCAGCGGTGGGCATGGGCGCCGAACAGGTTCTCGAGTTGCCGGCCGGTCAAGCCTGGCTGGGCGAACGGCTGTCAGATGTCGCAACTGGATCGGGGCAGCTGGGCACCCTCATCGCGGTCATCGGCGGATGCGGCGGCGTGGGCGCGACTACCTTGGCCACGGCGTTGGCCCTCACCGCCGCGGGTTCGGGCCAGGAGCCCGTTCTCATCGGGGCTGACCCGTGGGACGGCGGCATCGATCTCGCGCTGGGAGCCGAGGATGTACCCGGACCTCGCTGGCCCGACCTCGCCACGGTCTCCGGCCGGCTGTCCAGTGCGGCGATCCTGGACGGGCTGCCCCAGGCGCATGGCGTTCGTTTCCTGAGCGCGGCGCGCAGCCATCCCTCCCTGGTTCCGCTACCGGCCCTGTCGGCAGTGGTCACCGCGGCCCTGCGTACGGGTGGACCCGTCGTGGTGGATCTACCGCGAGGATCACCGGATTCAGCGCGGTGGGTCGGCGGCGTGGCGGATCTCGGCCTCCTGGTCTGCTCCGCCACGGTCCCTGGCGCACTGGCCGCGCGAGCACTGGTGGCCGAGTTGGACTGGACCCCAGCCAACTAGGGGATCGTCGTACGCGTGGGACTCGGAGGCGACATCGAGAACGACGCACTGGGATCCACCGTCGGACTTCCGGTCATTCTTCGGCTTCGCGAGGAAGCGCAGCTCATCAGGGACAGCCGAGAGGGCGCTCCGCCCGGGCGGCGACGCCGAAGCAAGGTTGCCAAGTCCTGCGTCATGTTGTGGGCACTGGCTGCCGAGCGGCACCTGGAGGCCGCGTGAACGTGGACATGATCGTCGAGCGAGTTCGTACGAGATTGGCGGACCTGGATGTACCGGCGGGCCGAGCCCGGGTCGCTGAACTCGTCCGAGCCGAGGCCGGATCGCTCATCGACAACGCGGACCTGCTCGCCCTGATCCACGCAGCCGAGGACGAACTGGTCGGGGCCGGACCGTTGGAAGCCCTTCTTCGCCGCCCCGGAGTGACCGACGTGCTCGTGAACGGTCCGGACGACGTCTGGGTCGACACCCCGGACGGCCTGCAGCGCACTGCGGTGACCTTCACCGACGCTGCGGCGGTCCGCAGGCTGGCCCAACGGCTGGCCACCCTCGCCGGTCGCCGGCTCGACGACGCGACTCCGTGGGTCGATGCGACGCTGCCGGACGGAACTCGGCTGCATGCTGTGCTCCCACCGATCGCCGCCGACTGCCCGTGCATCTGCTTGCGGGTGCTCGGGCGACGCCGCTTCTCCTTCGCTGACCTGGTCGAGCGAGGCACGATCCCTCGGCCGGCTGCCGCGGTGCTGGAAGAGCTGATCGCTGGTCGACGCTCGTTTCTCGTCACCGGCGGGACCGGATCGGGGAAGACCACCCTGTTGGGAGCGTTGCTCTCCCTGGTCCCCGAGCATGAACGGTTGGTTCTCGTCGAGGACGCACCGGAGCTGACACCCGTTCATCCACACGTGGTCCGACTGCTGGCCAGAGCGCCCAATGTCGAAGGCGCGGGTGCGGTCACCCTTCGGGATCTGGTCCGGCAGGCCCTACGGATGCGTCCCGATCGGGTTGTTGTTGGTGAGGTACGCGGTGCCGAGGTCGCTGACCTCCTGTGCGCGCTCAACACCGGTCACGAGGGCGGCTGCGGGACGGTGCACGCCAACTCGCCGACTGAGGTGCCGGCCCGTCTGGAAGCACTTGGCGCCATGGGTGGCCTGGACCGCGCGGGCGTGCACAGTCAGATGGCCGCCGGACTTGATGCAGTCGTGCACCTCACGAGGACGGGGTACGGCAGAACGGTTTCCGAGATCGCCGAGTTCGAGTCATCGGGGGAGGCACTGCGAGTCCGGACGGTGTGGGCGTGCTGACTCAGGCTCTGACCCAGGCATGTGCGCTGACACTTGTGGCCGCTGCCCTGGTGGCCTGGCCACCTACGGCCGCCGCACTCCGACTGAGTCGAGCCATCGCGGATGTGACGGCCGCCGAGCGGCTCGTCTCGGCACGGCTGACGGGGGCTGACGGGGCACTGCTGCCGTGGTGGGCCCGTTCCCGGTGGCTGGGCCGATCGTTGGCCGTCGCAGCGGCGGCTGTCCTAGTTCAGATCTGGTCATGGCCAGTGGCTTTGGTGCTGATCGCGGTGGGCTGGACGGGCGGACGGGGGTTGCTTCGAGCCCGGAGCGAGCGAGCCGCTGCCAAACTCGACAGGGCCGCCGTCGAGGGACTCGGCGTCCTCGTCGCGGAGCTGCGTGCGGGCCGCTGTGCCGGCGACGCCCTGACAGCCGCTGGCCGACATTGCGGTAATCCACTGGTCGGCGACGTGCTGGGCCGGCTGGGCCGTTCGGTGCGGCTGGGCGATCGCCTGGCTAGGGGCTTCGACCCTGGACCGGCACCCTCGACCCGTTACGAGCCGAGGTCAGCTGGGGTCAGTGCGCCGGCAACGGCAGGGTTTCCGCGCGGGGCCGGCGACCATGTGCGTGGGGGTCGCTCGGATTGGCAGCTTCGCCTCGTGGATGGCTTGCGCCTGAGTCAAGACTCCGGCTGCGCGCTGGCCGACGTCGTCGCTGCAGTGGAGTCAGATCTTGCCGACCGCGGTCACCGGCATGCTGAGCTTCGCGCCGCGGCGGCCGGCCATCGGGCAACCGTCGCGCTCCTGGCCGGCCTACCGATGCTCGGGCTCGCGATGGGCAGCGGGATCGGCGCCGAACCGGTCCAGACCCTGACCACGACATCGGTCGGCAACGTCCTCCTGTTGAGCGGCGTGGGCCTGGAACTCATCGGGCTGACATGGAGTCGCCGGATCACCGACGCTGTGCTGCGCGACAGGTGAGCCGTGGTTTGGCCCCGGGAGCCTCTCGCGTTGGTCCTACTGCTGTTGTGCCTGGCACTCACGGTCTGGCCGGCACCGAGCGCGGCGGCACGGAATCGATTGCGCCGTCTGGCAGCTCAGCCTGAGCTGACGCGGTACGGCAGCGGATCCTTCCGTCGCGCAGTCCCTGATGGTCAGTCTGCCGTGGGAGCGTCAGGTCTACCGGACAACGGCGCTTCCGTCCGGCGGGCGCTGGTCTTCGCAGGCCTGGCGGGCTCGGCGGTCCTCGCCACGTTTCCGACAGTCATGGGGGCATTGATCGCTCTTGCGGTGGCGGGCGGGTGCTACCTGTTGTTGGGAGGTTTCTCTTCGACGAAGCCTCTTGGTTCGGACAGTCCCGCTTGGCTGGCCGGGCTCCGGCGGCCGCGTGGGCGAGCAGCACTCGGCCGGGACGCGCACGGCACTCTGCCTTTCGCGATCGACCTGCTGGCCGTATGCCTGCGCTCGGGAATGCCGACCTCGTCGGCGATGCGATCGGTGGCGAGCAATCTGAGCAGTCCGGGCTCTGATCGCCACGGGCGCAGGGCAACGCCGACATCGGGGGATCCTGGAGTGTGTGTGGTTCTGGCTCGCGTTGCGGCGGCATCTGAACTCGGCAGCGAACCGGCGACGGCCTGGGAGGAGTGGATCGGTCACCCGTCGTACGGCCCGCTCGCCCGAGCCCTCGTCGTTACCGGCGAGTCCGGCAGCGCGGTCGCCTCTCGCCTCGAGGCTGTCTCCCACCAGTTGCGAGTCGCCTCCGGTCAGCAGGCGACGGTGCGCGCGCAGCGAGCCGGAGTCGTTCTCATGGCGCCGCTGGGTCTGTGTTTCCTTCCCGCGTTCGTGTGCCTGGGGGTGGTGCCGGTGGTGGTCGGCATCGCCGGTCGTGTCTTCGGTTGAGACGACGACATGTCGCGCCGGTTGTCCACAGCGTGTGGCGGGGCGGAACTGCTGGCAGCCGCTCTGTCCACAGAAGCGCGGACCGGCAACCGTGATCTCCTTTTCGGCCGCAGGCTTGGCTCGTGCCGACACGGTGTCTGGCACGTATGTCAAGAGAGGGGAGGGCGGACATGTCGAAGTGGATCGTCGTCGTCGCCCAGTTCATGTCCAGCCTCGGCGCCGCGACGGTACTCGGCTGCCTCACGATCCACGCCGTCACAGGAAACGCGTTGCGTAAATGGTGGAGGCGAGGCAGCGGCGATGCCGGAATGAGTACCGCCGAATACGCGGTGGGGACGATCGCCGCCTGCGCTTTCGCTGCAGTTCTGTACCAAGTGGTCACTGGCGACTCAATCGTCTCGGCACTGCAGGACCTGATCGACTCCGCCCTGTCGACCTTGTCCTGATTGACCATGGCAACAGTCAACGGTTCGGCGCAGATCACCGGTCTGGGTTCGCGCATCGCCGCTGGAGGGCCGACCTCCAGCGCGAAGCGGAGATCAGGTGACGCCGGAATGGTGACCGCCGAGACGGCCGTCGTTCTTCCGGTCCTGATGTTCGTCCTGGCCGCTGCGCTGGCCGCGGTATCGGTGGTCACCGCGCAGATGCGATGCACCGACGCCGCTCGTGAAGGTGCCCGCGCCGCAGCCCGGGGTGAATCGAGCGCAGCAGTTCAGAGAATCGCCGCCTCGTCCGCCCCGGATGCAAGCACGGTGACGGTGGATCAGGACGGGGAGACCGTCACGGTCCAGGTCAGTGCGTCGGTCCCGCTCTTTCCTGGCCTTGGCCCTTCGATGACGGTGTCGGACAGCGCCACGGCAGTCCTCGAACCCGGGGTGGATGCGGCTCGTGCGCCGCCATGACCGCAGCTCGCGCATTTCGAGGTTCGGCCGATCGTGGTTCCGCGAGCGTGTGGGTTCTGGCGCTTTCCGGAGTCCTGCTACTGGCTGGCGCGGC
>Ga0136612_10000722_pt1 | contig 12708 bp, 16 predicted proteins | sample AntDryUQ224A2306_2_FD_106644 | JGI IMG/M metagenome (GOLD analysis project Ga0136612, IMG submission 106644) | Polar desert sand microbial communities from Dry Valleys, Antarctica - metaG UQ224A (23.06) | ecosystem: Environmental > Terrestrial > Soil > Desert | place: Antarctica: Dry Valley...
GCAGCTAACGGTCACGGGCAGCTAATCGGGCGCGATCACGCGCAGGGCCGCTGTGCGGATTCGATAGTCGAGCGGCGGCTCGATGCGCTCCACTTCGCCGTCGAGCGAAACCGTCAGGCTGCTCCTGCCGCTGCCGACCCGCAGCCGCTCGACACCGTCAAGCCGCTCCATGTCTTCGGGTCGGGCGCGGCCGACCAACGCGCGAAGCGTCGCGGCGAGGAAGCCGGCGCGGGACTTGCTGCGCATCACCAGGACGCACAGCCTGCCGCCGTCGAGCTTTTCGCGCCGGCCGGAACCGGGCATCTCGAGCCGGTAATCGTTGTTGCCGACGAACAGCAGCGGCGTGTCGACCCGCTCAGCCAAATCGTTGACGGTCAGGGTCAGCCGCTGGTGACGGAAGCGGACCAGGGTCCGGACCGACGCGACCGCCATCGCCAGGCGCTTGCTTCGTCCGAGCCGCTTGCGCTGCAGGTCGCGGTCCATGACCATCAGCGGATAGGCGCCGATGGCGCTGTTGTTGACGAAGGTGCGGCCGTTCATCTCGGCGATGTCGACGCGCCGCTCGGGACCGGCGGCGATCAGCGCCGCCGCCTCGTCGAGCTCGGTCGGGATGCCGAGATCGCGCGCGAAATGGTTGAGCGTGCCGAGCGGCAGGATGGCGAGTCTGGTTGCGGTGTCCGCGACCGCCCCGGCGGCGGCGCTGACCGTTCCGTCGCCGCCGGCGACGATGAGCAACACATCCCCGCGCTCGGCGATCGCGCGGGCGCGCGCTTCGGCTTGTGCCCCGGCGATCAGCTCGATCTCGGCAGCCACGCCGGCGCGGCTGAGCGCAGCCTTCACCTTCGCCGCGATCTTGTCGTCAGCGGCGGCCGCGCCGCCGTCGCGGTTGATTAGTACGGTTGGGCGCACCGCCTCGCTAGGCTTGTTGCGGCGCAATGTTGAACACCGCGAACTTGTGGCCGTCGGGATCGCGGAAATACGCGAAATAATATCCGAACTTGGGATCGCCGCGATAGCCGAGAGCGCCCTCGTCGGTGCCGCCGAGCGCGATCGCCTTGGCGTGGAAGGCGTCGACCTTGGCGGTCGAATCCATCACCAGCGCGACCATGTTGCCGTTGCCGTGATGCGCGGGCTGCTTGTCGTACGGCCGAGTGACGACGACCGCCGGACGCCCAAGCGACGTCCCCCACATGGTGAAACCGCCATCCTCGTCGGCGAACTGCATGATGCGCTTGGCGCCGATGGTCCCGAGCAGCGCGTCGAAATAAGCCCGCGCCCGCTCGAGGTCGTCGGTGCCGAGCGTCACATAGCCGATCATGGCGCCGGCGCGGGTTGTGCGGCCTTGTCTGAACCAGCCGGGCAATCGCCGACGCGCTTGCCGGTCAGCGTGCGGGTCATCGCATAGTCGCCGTTGCCGCTGAAATAACTCGAGGTGCTGACCTTCGCCTCGAAGCTGTCGGCGGTGAAGTTGCCGTCCACCAGCTGGGTCAGCTGGCCGCGGCCGGCGCGGGCGCAGTTGAATTGCAGGCTCATCCGGCCGCCGCGCATGTAGCTGCTCGAAGGCGTGCATTTGTCGCCCGCTTCGGCGAACGTCATCGGGTCGATGGTGCCGTCGTCGCCGACGCAAACGCGGCCGGCCGCCGGCGCATCGCCGGCCGCCCCGACCTTCATGCCGGTGGCCGGAATGCTGTTGTCGGTCGAGCGCACGGCGTCGACCTTGGCGGTGAACTCATACTCGCCCGGCTTGAGCGTGTCGGCCTTGGTTTCCTTCTTCGCCTCGGTCGCGCTGTCGCCCGAACATGCGCCAAGCAGCCCCGCGGCGGCCAGTCCCAAGATGATCGTCCGCATCCCCTGTTCCTTCTGGTTTGGCCCGGCCGATCACGCAGCCTTGCCGTCGCACTCGCCGACGCGCTTGGCGTCGACCCGCATCTTCATCGTCATTCCGCCGGCTGGGCCGGTGCCCGCCTTCATGCTCATCCGCATCTGGTAGGCGTCGGGACCGTAGGTGCCTTGCATCGCCATCGTCTGCGTCATGCCTTCGCCCGTGCAATTCATCACCGCGTCGATCTTGCCGCCGCCCATGTTGAAATGGTCGTAGCGGCAATTCTTGTTCGAACCGGCGAAGAAGTCCTCTTTCGGGCGCTTGGCTTGCTCGGCCGTCAGGCAGCTTTCGTGGACCTGGGCGCGCTCCTGCATGTTGCGCATCGCTGATGCGGCCGCCGGCGGTGCGCCGGGCAGCTCGAATTCCTCGATCTGGACCCGCGACCGCCATTTGCCCGGCCGGACGAAGCTGTCGCCGCCGCTGGCGTCGGCGACCTGTTCGGCGACGTCCTCGACGGTTGCGTTCCTGGCGCTGACCTCGGGCTCGGCGCTGCAGGCGGCGAGCGGCAAGGCGCAGGCGAGCAGCACGGCGGTGGGTTTCATGTGCGTTTGGCTCCCCTGATTGCGGCGCCCGCGTTGCAGCGCTCTAACCGCTCCACCATATGCTGGTTGCATGGCGATTCAAATCCGCACTTCGCTGGCCGAGCCGGACACGGCGACAAGCTTCGTTCCGCACCGGCCCGCGCGGCCCGACAAGGCCGAGGGCGGCAGGCCGTTCGTGCTCAGTTCCGACTATCAGCCGGCCGGCGACCAGCCGACCGCGATCAAGGAGCTGACCGAGACCGCGCTCGCCGGCGAGAAAAGCCAGGTGCTCTTGGGCGTCACCGGCTCGGGCAAGACCTTCACCATGGCCAAGGTGATCGAGATCCTGCAGCGCCCGGCGCTGGTGATCGCGCCCAACAAGATCCTCGCGGCGCAGCTCTACGGCGAGTTCAAGAGCTTCTTCCCCGACAATGCGGTCGAATATTTCGTCAGCTATTACGATTATTACCAGCCCGAGGCCTACGTGCCGCGCACCGACACCTACATCGAGAAAGAGTCGAGCGTGAACGAGGCGATCGACCGCATGCGCCACTCGGCGACGCGGTCGCTCTTGGAGCGCGACGACGTGATCATCGTCGCCTCGGTCTCCTGCCTCTACGGCATCGGCTCGGTCGAAACCTATTCGGCGATGACCTTCAGCCTTGGGACGGGCCATGCGGCCGACCAGCGCGAGATCATCCGCAAGCTCGTCGCGCTGCAATACAAGCGCAACGACCAAGCGTTCGCGCGCGGCAATTTCCGGGTGCGCGGCGACAGCCTCGAAATTTTCCCGTCGCATTATGAGGACACCGCCTGGCGGATCGGCTTCTTCGGCGACGAGATCGAGGAGATCGTCGAGTTCGACCCACTGACCGGGAAGAAAATCGCCAGCCTCGACAGCATCAAGGTCTATGCGAACTCGCACTATGTGACGCCCGGGCCGACGCTCAAGCAGGCGATGGAAGCGATCCGCCACGAGCTTGCCGAGCGGCTGAAGGAGCTCGAGGCGGAGGGCCGGTTGCTCGAGCTCCAGCGGCTTGAGCAGCGGACCAACTTCGACCTCGAGATGATCGCCGCGACCGGCAGCTGCGCGGGGATCGAGAATTATTCGCGCTTCCTGACCGGTCGCCTGCCGGGCGAGCCGCCGCCGACTTTGTTCGAATATCTCCCCGACAACGCATTGCTGTTCGTTGACGAGAGCCACCAGACGGTACCGCAGATCGGCGCGATGGCGCGCGGCGATCACCGCCGCAAGATCACGCTCGCCGAATACGGCTTCCGCCTGCCGAGCTGCATCGACAACCGGCCGTTGCGCTTCAACGAGTGGGAGGCGATGCGCCCGCAGACCACGTTCGTCTCGGCGACCCCGGGGCCGTGGGAGATCAACGAGACCGGCGGAGTGTTCTCCGAGCAGGTGATCCGCCCGACCGGGCTGATCGACCCGCCGGTCGAGATCAAGCCGGTCGAGGACCAGGTCGACGACCTCGTCCACGAGGCCAGGGAGACCGCGAGGCTGGGCTATCGCACCTTGGTCACGACGCTGACCAAGCGGATGGCCGAGGATTTGACCGAATATTTGCACGAGGCGGGCTTGCGCGTCCGCTACATGCACTCCGACGTCGAGACATTGGAGCGCATCGAGCTGATCCGCGAGCTGCGGCTCGGCGTTTACGACGTGCTGGTCGGGATCAACCTGCTGCGCGAAGGGCTCGACATTCCCGAATGCGGGCTGGTCGCGATCCTCGACGCCGACAAGGAGGGTTTCCTGCGCTCCGAGACGTCGCTGATCCAGACCATCGGCCGCGCCGCGCGCAATATCGACGGGCGGGTGATCCTCTACGCCGACACCATCACCGGGTCGATCGAGCGGGCGCTCAATGAGACCGACCGCCGTCGTGAGAAGCAGCTCGCCTACAATTTGGAGCACGGCATCACGCCCGAAAGCATCAAGCGCAACATCAGCGACGTCATGGCCCATCTGGCGACGCGCGACGGGGTGGTCGTCGATACCGGCGACGAGGAGCGCCCGCACCTCGTCGGCCACAACCTCAAGGCCTATATCGCCGACCTCGAGCAGCGCATGCGCAACGCCGCCGCCGACCTCGAGTTCGAGGAAGCGGCGCGGCTGCGCGACGAGATCCGCCGCCTCGAGGAAGACGACCTCGGCATCCCCCACCCGCAGCGTGTGGCGCCGCGGCCAAGCCGCTCAAGCGAAGGCAAGCCGGGCACGCGGAAGGGGCGCTTTGGCAAGCAGCAAAGGACCCGGTTTAGCGGGCGCCGCGGCTAGCCCCCTACCGCAGCACGCCTTTCTTCTCCATCGCCCGCGCGTAGAAGTACAGCGCGACGGCGATGGCGATGATCACGAACGGCATCACCTCGAACATCGCGCCTTCGGCGCCCGGCAGCGGCGGCGCCAGCGCGATCTGGTAACCCAGCCCGAGGATCGCCCCGACCAGCGACAAGGCGAATGCCCAGACCGCCCAGCGGCTGCGCAGCAGCAGAAGCACGGAGCCCGCAAGTCCGCCCCACACGCCCAGCCCCCAGCCGAACTGCGCCCAGATCGGGAAACTGTCGACCCAGGCGAGCGTCGCGTCGGGATCGACGGTCGGCATCATCTTGGCCAGATAATCCGTGTCGCGCATGCGCGTCATGAGATAGTCGTAACTGCCGAAGCCGCTCCACAGCAGCGACAATATTCCAACGATCCACAAGTGCGTGGGCGTGCCCGCCCGTGTGTAGACGGCATCTTCCATGGCTGTTCCCCCTCCGGTTCGAGGCAGCGCATGGCGCCGCCGGCCAACGCGTCACGGTCCGCGGCGCACATCCGGCTGCCCGCGGCGGGGCGGATCAGGCGACAACGCCGAATCGAAGTCAAGCGCGCTGTTCATCGGCGCTCGAGCTCGCGCTCGAGCTTCGCCACGCGTGCGGTCGTGTTCGCCGCGTGGGGACCGATCCAGCGTTCGTGGATGTCGTGGATCGGCAGCGGGTTCAGATGGTTCCAGCGCTCGCGGCCCTTGCGCACCGCGATCACCAAATCGGCGTCCTCGAGCACGTTCAAATGCTGCATCACCGTGCAGCGGTCGAGCTCCGGAAAGTGCGCGCACAGCATGCCGGTGGTCAGCGGCTGGTCGCGCAAATCGTCGAGGATCCGGCGGCGGACCGCCGAGCCGAGGGCCTTGAAAATCCGGTCGTATAAAGCGGAATTTGACATGTTACAGTTTTATAACATATCTACGCGCCGACTCAAGAGGGGTGCAACAGGGAGTTTCGTGATGGAACTGAAATTCAGGGTTGCGGCGCGGATCGCCAAGCCGGTGCACGAGGTGTTCGAAGCGGTCGCCGACCCCGACCGGCTGTCGCATTATTTCACCACCGGCGGCGCCAAGGGGCGGCTCGAAACGGGCGCCACGGTCACCTGGGATTTCCACGATTTTCCCGGCGCCTTCCCGGTCGAGGTGGTCGAGGTCGTGCCGGATGCGAAGATCGTGCTCAAATGGGCCGCGAGCGAAGGTGAACCGCCCAACCTGTCGGACTCCGACGGCGAGAGCCGGGAAGCCGACTATACGACCACGGTCACCATGACCTTCGCCGCCCTCGACGACGGCCGAACTCTGATTGAGATTTCAGAGCAAGGCTGGCGCGAGAATGAAGGCGCCCTCAAGGCGAGCTACGGCAATTGCCAGGGATGGGCGCAAATGCAGTGCGCATTGAAGGCGTGGCTCGAGCACGGCATCAACCTGCGCGAAGGAATGTACAAATAATCCCGCTGGGCGCGCGGGCTCACGGCAGCACCACGGCACCGGCGACGATCAGCGCGATTGCGGTGACGTGCCGGACCAGCCGGCCGGCGATCAGCTTCTCGGCCAGCACCAGCGCGCCGATTGCCGCGATCCAGAAGAGGTTCATCACGCCGCCGACGAACAGCAGCAGCATCAGCGCCCAGCAACAGCCGATGCAATAAGCGCCGTGGCGCAGGCCCAGCGCAACCGATCCGGCGCGATCGCCGCGGAACCCGCCGTGGCGCTGGATGAACACCAACGGCGACTGGCACTGCGCCAGGCAGGCGTTCTTGAGCGGCGTCCATTGGTAGAGGCCGGCGGCGATCAGCAGCGCTCCGCCCAGCGAAGGAGTCGCACGGGCCACCATCGGCGACAAAAGCAACGCGCCCTCGAGCCCCCATTGAAGCGCCGTCGCCAGCACCGCGAAGCCGAGCCAGGCGAGGAAATATCCGAGCGCGAACCAGCCCGCCGGGGCGAATGCCGTTCCCCGGCTCGCCGCCTGGCGACCGACCCGCGCGTAGATCAGGATCATCGGCGCCACCGACGGGGCCATCATGCCGACCATCATCACCGACCACATCAGCAGCGTCATCAAGGCGTCGGCGGCCGACCAGCGGGCGAGATCGGGCGACATCATTCGTGCATCCATTGCCGGCGCGGCGGCGAGCCAGACAAGATAGATCCAGCAAAGCACGGCGAGCGCCGCGACCGCCGTGAGGACGACGAGGCGGTCCCGGCGAAGGACAGATTCGAGCGCCGTTTCTTCCGTCATCCCGCGCTTAATGGACGACGCCGCTCTCCGTGATGTGCAGCGGCGCGAACTGGGCGTGCGAGTCGGCCAACGAAATAGGCAGTGCCCCCTGCGTTTCGGCCCAGCCGCGGCCGATTTCGGCGGTCTCGTATTCGAAGCCGTTCGGCAGGTTGATGCGGGCGCGATGCTCCTCGCCGCTGACCGGGTTGACGATCGGTTGGCCGCGCGCGTCGATCACCCCGGGCACGACCAGCGTCGCGGTCCGGCCGTCGATGTCCATGTCGAAATCGATGCGCGCGAACACCGGGTCGTGCACCTTCGAGTAGGTCGTCGAGAAGACCTGGAAAAAAGTCGCGCCGGGGACGGTGTCCTCGCCGCTCATGATCCTCAGCAGAGCCTCGCGCTGCTTCGGGCTCGCGCGCTCGTCGACGATTGGCAGCGCCTGGCCGTCGCCTTCGTGGATTGGCCCGGGCCACGACAGGACCACCGCGATCCGCAGGCCATCGAGAGAGGTGTCGCCGTGGTGGCCCTCGTCGATGTCGATCGCCGCGACCGCGCAGCAATTGCCGTGGGTCGGCAAAGCATTGAACTGGCACGGGCAGCCGTAGGCGCAATTGCAATGGACGAACTCGCGCCCCTTGATGGTCCACTTGGTGTCGGTCATTGGCTCCTCGCTGCTCGGTCGAGCGGCGTGGACTAGCACCTTTTGGCGGTTTCGTCAGCGGCGAAGTCGACGCGGTTAGCGACGTCCCCTTGCGAGGCGCGACATCAGGATCGCGGCGCGCTTGGCCTGACGGAAGATCGACGGGATATCGACCGTCTCGCCGGGCGCATGGTCGCCGCGGCTCGATGCTCCCAGACCGGCGAGCCCATCGACGTCGGCGGCGACGAAGCTGATGTCGCCGGCGCCGCGCTTGACCGGGTCGAGCTCGCCCATCGCGGCCAGCCCCAGGTCGCGGTTGACCGCGTTCAAGCCGGCGAGCAGCGCGCGGTTGCCTTGCGTCGGCGCCATCGGCGGATAGCCGTCGGGCGCGAACAGGATCTCGGCTTTGGCGCCGGGCAGCGGCTGCGCGACGATCGCCCGCATCTTCGCCTTGGCGCGCTCGATCTGTTCGGGACTGATCGCTCGGAGGTCGCCGCGCGCGATCGCGGTGCCGGCGATGATGTTGGTCTTGCCGGTCGCGGCGATGCGGATCTTGCTCGGGTCGAGCCCGGCGGTCGCGCCGCCGCCGACCAGCCCGACGTTGAAGGTCAATTTGTCCTCGCGCACATCGCGGCGGAAGCTGTCGACGATCCGCGCCAGCTCGTAAATCGCGCCCGAGCCGGCGCCGGGGGTGAAGATGCCGCTCGAATGACCGCTGCGGGCGGTGACGGTTAGAGTCCACTCGTCCGAGCTGCGCCGCGCGGTCGAGCCCATGTCGAGCCCGTCCAGCTGGACCAGGCCTTCGAAATCCAGGGCGACGTCGGCGCGCTTGCCCTCGGCAACCAGGTCGCGGCGGGAAATTTCGACCGGCCCAGAATCCTCCTCGTCGCCGGTCAGGAAGACCGTGATGTCGGCGTTTTTCAGCGTTCCCGCGGCCTTCATCGCGCGCAACGCGGAGACGATCACCGCCATCCCGCCCTTGTCGTCGCCGGCGCCCGGGCCTTCGCCCTCGTCGCCGCGGCGGACCCAGCGCTGGAACGGCGAGTCCGGTTCGAACACCGTGTCGAGGTGGCCGATCAGAAGCATGCGCTTGCCTCGGGCTCCCGAGCCCGTCGACGGGCCTTTGTGGCGGGCGACAATGTGGCCGGCGCGGTTGGCCGATCGCATGTCGAGCCATTCGACCGTGAATCCCAGCGGCTCGAGCTCCGAACGCAGCATGTCGCCGACGGCTTTGACGCCCGCGAAGTTCATCGTGCCGCTGTTCTGGTCGACCCATCGGCCGAGCATCGCCACGGTCCGCTCCTGCTCGGCATCGACGGTGCGGATCATCGCCTGCTCGGGCGGGCTCAGCCGGGCCGCGGCCGGGGTTGCAAGCAATAAGGCAAAGGCGGCGGCGAGGGCCGTGACAAGTCGCAGATTCATGGGCGATAGCTTAGCCGGCCTCGCCAATTTCGTCATCCCGTCGATTTCATTGTCCTACACCTAACCTATGTGGTTATCATTGCACGACTCGGATTCGCCGGGCCGGGAGATGGACCAGTGGACGAGGCAGTTGGTGAACACGGCGACGAGGCCGACCGGCTGATCGACGAACTGATCGAGCGCGAGGGCGGCTACGTCAATCATGCGGCCGACAAGGGCGGACCAACCCGGTTCGGAATCACTGAAGCTGTGGCGCGGGCGCATGGCTACGCCGGCCCGATGGCGCTGCTGCCGCGCGACGAGGCGGCGGCGATCTACCGCCGGCTGTACTGGCTGCGTCCGAGGTTCGACGAAATTGCCAAGCGCGCGCCGCGCGTCGCGGCCGAGCTGTTCGACACCGGCGCCAACATGGGCCCGGCGGTGGCGACAACCTTCCTGCAGCGGGCGCTGACCGCGCTCAACCGCAACGGCAAGGATTACCCCGATTTGGTGCCGGACGGCCGCGCCGGGCCGCGCACCCTGGCCGCGCTCGACGGCTTCCTCGAAGCCCGCGGGCGGCGCGGCGGCGAGACCGTGCTGCTGCGCGCGCTGGAGGCGCTGTAGGGCGAGCGCTACCTCCGCCTGGCCGAGCGCCGCCCGGCCAATGAAGCCTTCCTCTACGGGTGGCTGGCGAACCGCACGGGTTCCAGATGAGCCGCGTGCGCCAATTCCTTGAATGGTTCGCCGGCGCGCCGTCGCCGCTCCAGCTGAGCGAAGCCCAGCGGCGGACGCTGATGACCTGGGGCATGCTCGGCGGAATGGTCGCGCTGACGCTGGTTCTGCTGTGGGTGATCCACCGGGTCGACGGGCATTTCGACCGCAACGGCCTCGGCCAGGTGCAGCTGGCGATCGTCGGCGGGCTGTTCGACGTCGCTTATGCGGTGATCGCGCTGTCGGCTTTGCTCGCCGTCGGCATGGTCGCGATCGCGCGCGGCGGGGCGATGGAAGCCAGACTGTCGCGCGACGGCGTCAGCATCAGCCTCAGTGCCGAGGGCGCGGCCGCGGCCAAGGCGGCGATGCAATTGGGGACGATCGTCGTTCCCGTGGCGGCCCCGCCCGCGCCGCCTTCGATCGACAAGCCTGCAACCGGGGAAGCGGCATGATCCCGCGCTTCCTCAACTTCCAGGGAATGCTCGGCATCGCCGCGGCGCTGCTGTTGCTCGGGCTGGCCTTGGTCAAGGCCAGTGAGGCGCGCCGCTGGCACAGGCAATCCGACCGCTTCGAGCAATCCTATCTCGCCGAGCAGAGCGCCCGCGCGCAGACCATCGCCAATTACCGCGCCGCCGCCGAAGCCGCGCGCAAGGCGGACCGGGCGAACGCCGCCCGAGTCGCCGCCGAGCAGCGCACCATCTCTGAAAGGACCACCCATGACCTTGAAGCCCGGCTTGCCGATGCTCGCGCTCGCGCTCTCCGCCTGCAGCTCGGCAATCGAACGCCCGCAGCCGCTGGCGGCGGTGGCCGAGCAGCGGCTGTGCCCGCCGCCGGCCCAGCCCCCGGCCCGGCTCGTGGTGCCGCCCAGGAAGACGGATTTTCTCTCGCCGATCGCCTGATCGCGACCGAGCAGGCGATCCAGCTCGACGAGCTGATCCGTTGGGTGAAAGCGCAGGCGGCGATCAATAGCGCCGCGGACTCCGGCACCGCCAAGTAGAGCCGCCCGCTTGCAAGCCCGCCGCGCGCTTCCCAAATCGGGGCGCGAAGGAGCGGCATTTTGGACAGCTGGCACGGAACGACCATCCTCGGGGTGAAGAAAGGCGGCCGAACGGTGATCGCCGGCGACGGCCAGGTCAGCCTCGGCAACACGATCATCAAGCCCAACGCCAAGAAGGTGCGGCGGCTGGGTGCGGACGGCCCGGATGGACAAGGCAGCGTGATCGGCGGGTTCGCCGGGGCGACCGCCGACGCGTTCACCTTGTTCGAGCGGCTGGAGAAGAAGCTCGAGCAATATAACGGCCAGCTGATGCGCGCCGCGGTCGAGCTCGCCAAGGACTGGCGGACCGACAAATATTTGCGCAACCTCGAGGCGATGATGATCGTCGCCGACGCCGGCGCGATGCTGATCCTGACCGGCACCGGCGACGTGCTCGAGCCCGAGGCCGAGGACGGCAACGCGATCGCGGCGATCGGCTCGGGCGGCAATTATGCGCTCGCCGCGGCCCGCGCGCTCGCCGATTACGAACCCGACCCCGAGGCGCTCGCCCGCCGCGCGATGGCCATCGCCGCCGAGGTCTGCGTGTTCACCAACGACCGGCTGACGATCGAAAGCGTCGGCGAATGAATGATGCTCTCACGCCCAAGGCGATCGTCGCGGCATTGGACGAGCATATCGTCGGCCAGGACGACGCCAAGAAAGCGGTCGCGGTCGCTTTGCGCAACCGCTGGCGGCGGCAGCAATTGTCCCCCGAGCTGCGCGAGGAGGTCACGCCCAAGAACATTCTGATGATCGGGCCGACCGGCTGCGGCAAGACCGAGATCAGCCGCCGGCTGGCGAAGCTTGCCGACGCGCCGTTCGTCAAGGTCGAGGCGACCAAGTTCACCGAGGTCGGCTATGTCGGCCGCGACGTCGAGCAGATCGCCCGCGACCTGGTCGAGGAAGCGGTGCGATTGGAGCGCGAGCGGCGCCGCAACGCGGTCAAGGCGGCGGCCGAGGAAGCGGCGATGGAGCGGCTGTTGGACGCGCTCACCGGCAAGGGATCGAGCGAGGCGACCCGCGCCAGCTTCCGCCAACGCTTCAAGGATGGCAGCCTCGCCACCGCTGAGGTCGAGATCGAGGTGCAGGAAGCGCCCAACATGCCGTTCGACATCCCCGGCATGGGCGGGCAGGTCGGCATGATCAATCTCTCTGAGATGATGGGCAAGGCGCTCGGCAAGCAGCCCGGCAAGCGGCGCAAATTGAAGGTGCCCGACGCGTTCGCCCGGCTGACCGAGGAGGAAGCCGACAAGAGGCTCGACCCCGACGACGTCAACCGCGCGGCGCTCGCCGACGCCGAGGCCAACGGCATCGTCTTCCTCGACGAGATCGACAAGATCGCGGTCAGCGACGTGCGCGGCGGATCGGTCAGCCGCGAGGGCGTCCAGCGCGACCTGCTGCCGCTGATCGAGGGCACCACGGTCGCGACCAAATACGGGCCGTTGAAGACCGACCACATGCTGTTCATCGCCTCGGGCGCGTTCCATCAGTCGAAGCCGGCCGACCTGCTGCCCGAGCTGCAGGGGCGGCTGCCGATCCGGGTCGAGCTGAAGGCGCTGACGCAAGCCGATTTCGTGCGTATCCTGTCGGCGACGCGCGCCAGCCTGACCGAGCAATACCAGGCGCTGCTGGCGACCGAGAATGTGACCGTCGAGTTCACGGCCGAGGGCATCGAGGCGCTCGCCCGGATCGCCGCCGAAGTCAACGAGGCGGTCGAGAATATCGGCGCGCGGCGGCTGCAGACGGTGATGGAGAAATTGCTCGAGGACATCAGCTTCGAAGCCGAGGACCGCGGCGGCGAAACGCTGACCGTCGACGCGGCGTTCGTCGACAAGCAATTGTCGGGAATCGCCAAAAACGCCGATTTGTCGCGCTACGTGCTTTAGTGCCGTCGCCCCAGCGAAAGCTGGACGGCTACGTGCTCCCGATACCGCCACACCAGTCCTTGCACGAACGGCGGCCACAGGCTGGTCTTGACGCCGGC
>Ga0136612_10000724_pt1 | contig 12704 bp, 16 predicted proteins | sample AntDryUQ224A2306_2_FD_106644 | JGI IMG/M metagenome (GOLD analysis project Ga0136612, IMG submission 106644) | Polar desert sand microbial communities from Dry Valleys, Antarctica - metaG UQ224A (23.06) | ecosystem: Environmental > Terrestrial > Soil > Desert | place: Antarctica: Dry Valley...
GGCCAGCTCGGCGCGATGCTCACGACCGGCTTCCTGGCCACGTTCCCCGCCATGTGGCTGTCCTCTCGCGCCGTAGAGACGATCGGCACCAAGAAGGTGATCATCGCCACCGGTCTCGTGCTGGGCCTCGCGTTCGTGGCCTTCTGGAGCCTGCCCGCCGTGACGCCTCTGACCATCGTGCTGCTCGTCTTCTTCGCGGCCAGCGGGGCGTATGACATCGCCATCAACCGGGCGGCCATCGACCTGGAACGCCACCTACGCCGCCAGGTCCTGACACAGCTCCACGCGGCCTTCAGCCTGGGTGCCGCCGGTGGAGCCGTGGTGGCAGGCACCATTAGAGCGACGGCTGCCGATCCTTTCCCCGTGGCTTACCTGATCGTGCCGCCCGCCGTCCTGCTGGCGATGGCGCTCGTCGCCCGCCGCGGGGTGGTCGCCGCACCCGCCCGACTCCCCGACGACCGTCCCGCTGCCCAGACCCGGCTGCTCACCACCCCCCTCGTCTTCCTGCTCTCGGCCGTGACGCTGGTGGCGACGCTCTCCGAGGGCGCACTCGAGACCTGGTCGGCGATCTACCTTCGCCTGGCTCTCGACATGCCCGTCGCGGTGGGCGTCCTGGGCGTCGTCGCCTTCCACGCAGCGATGGGCGCGGGACGCCTGGCCAGCGGCCGCGTCATCTGGCGATTCGGCCGCCGAGCGACGCTGGCCGCTGCGGGCCTCCTGGTGGCCATCGCCATGCCTGCCACCCTCGCCGTGTCCGAGCCGGCGCCTACCATCGTGGGGCTGCTCTTCGTGGCCCTCGGTCTGTCGGTGATGTTCCCCATCGGCATCTCGCTGGCCGGCGACCGCGAGCGGGGCGGCTCGGGGGCTGTGGCCTCGGCGGTCATCGGCGTCGGCTACGCCGGATTCCTCATCGGCCCGGCGCTCATCGGCGGCATCGCCGAGCTGGCCTCGCTTCGAGTCGCGCTCCTGACCGTTGCCGTGGCAGGTCTGGTCGCTCTTTGGGTTGCGGTCGTCGGCCTCCGCGGGCGGTCCTCATCCACGCCGGCAGGGGTCAGCTGAGACCCGCCACAACGGTCGGGCCATCCGATATGGTCAGACCCGCTATCAACCGATCGGAGTGCGCCCGTCACGGCGCCAGAGAGCGCGCCCGTCACGGCGCCAAGGAGGTCACCGGTGTTCGAACGCTTCGGCCGCAGTCTGGAGCTTGCCAAGGCGAGCTGGAACGTCCTCAGATCCGACAAGGAACTGCTCATCTTCCCGCTGGTCTCCTTCGTGCTCACGGTGTTGGTGACCATCTCCTTCGCCGTCCCCTTCTACTTCACGGGCGCGCTGGACCGAGCGGCCGATGGCGGTTTCGATGCCGTCACGCTGGTGCTCGGCTTCCTCTACTACTTCGTGACCTACACGGTCATCATCTTCTCCAACGCAGCGCTGGTGGGAGCGGCCATGATCCGGCTGGACGGCGGCGACCCGACGGTCCGTGACGGCTTCCGCCTGGCGTTCGCGCGGCTGCCGGCCATCCTCGGCTATGCCGCCATCTCCGCCACGGTGGGCATGATCCTGCGCGCCATCGCCGAGCGCGGCGGCATCGTGGGCGCCATCGGCTCGATGGTCGTGGGCGTGGCCTGGAACCTGGCCACCTTCCTGGCCGTTCCCGTGCTCGTCATGGAGGGTGCGGGACCCATCGAGGCGGTCAAGCGGAGCGGCGGCCTCCTGAAGCGGACCTGGGGCGAGCAGGTCGTGGGCAACGTGGGCATCAGCCTGGTCTTCGGCCTGCTGGCCCTCGCGGTCATCCTGGTCGGCGGCGCACTCGTAGCGATGTTGGCCAGCGTCGCGGACCCGCTGGCGATCGGCGCGCTCGTCCTGGTGGTCATCACCGTGACAGCCATCGCCCTGGTCGGTGCCGCGGTGAGCGGCATCTTCACGGCCAGCCTGTACCGCTACGTCACGAAGGGCGACGGCGGCCCCATGTTCCCGAACTCGACGCTCCAACAGGCGTTCCGGCCCAAGCGCTGACGCCTAGAGCCGGCGTCAGCGCGTCCGGTCGACCACGTCCTCGACCATGCCCACCACCCGTTGGCCAAGGCCCGGCACCTCCAGGATGTCGAAGTGGGTGTCGCCCTCATCCATGAGGCGAAGCCGCACGTCATAGCCGGCGTCGCGCAGCGCGGCGTGGAGACGCGTGGCGTGAAGGTCGCCCAGGATGGGGTCGTCGCGCTCGAAGATGATGCCCACCACCAGCTCGGGATTGCTGCCGATGTGGTCGTAGATCTCGCCGCGTCGCCAGGCCCGTGGCTTCTGCGTCGGCGATCCGCCGAAGTAGATCCAGTTGAGGCGCAGTCTTAGATCGGTGATGCTCACGCCAGCTACGTGGACGAAGCCGTCCGGCAGCGAGGCCTGGGCATCGGTGATGCCACCCTCGTCAGCCAGGCACGCCCCCGGCCTACCCAGGAACTCGTCCCCCGAGAGCGATACCAGGCTGCCCACGTACCCGCCCTGCGAGTGGCCCACCAGCACGAGGTGATCCTCGTCGCCGCCGTACTCGCTGGCTGTGGCGCGCGCGAAACGCACCGCGCAGGAGACGTCATCGACCGACTCGGGGAAGCCCTTGGCCACCGGCCGGACGCCTCGATAGTCGGCGTTGTAGACGACTGCCCCGCGACTGGCCAGCTCCCGGGCGATGGGCCGCATGTCGGCCGGCGTGCGCGGCCGCCCGTGGATGGTCACGATGACAGGCCACGGACCGGCGTTCTCGGGGTAGTAGATGTCGACCAGGTTGATGCATCCAGCGGTGAACTCGAGACAGGGCAGGCGCGGTGTCATGGCCACGCCCCGCTCCACCCGCACGCGTCCCGGCTCGGTGGGCGAGGAAGGACTGGGCGTCGCCGTCGGTGTCGGGGTGGGGGCGAGCGTGGGAGTGGGCGCGAGCGTCGCCGTCGGCAGGGGCTCTGCGGTGGTTGATGGCGCGGGCGAGTCCTCGGGCGGCTCGGTCGCCGGCGGCAAGGTCGGCGCGATGGTCGGCGCCAGAGACCGCTGGTCCGAGGCACCGGGCGACGTGCCAGCCACGGGCGAAGGCGAAGGCACCGGCGCCGCACAAGCGGCCGCCACCATCGCCAGGATGAGCGCGAGCACGAGAACGAGTCTCACCGGCGGGATGGTAGCCGAGGCCCCCGTATGACACGGGCGGCACAGACCATGGTCGTGGCGTTGCCGCCTCCGCTCGACATCCCGGCCACGCTGGCTCCACTCGGCCGGTGGGGCGATGACGGCATCGACCGCTGGGACGGGCATCGACTTCTGCGCACCGTCCGCCTCGGCTCTCGGACGGTCCCCTGGCTCGCTCGCTCGGTGGGCTCCATCGATCGGCCGGCGCTTGAGACGACCGCCGCGCCCGACGATCTGAGCGCCGTCGCCGAGGCGGTCGCTGGCATGTTCGTGCAGGGCGGGGATGCCTTTGCCGCGCTCGTCGCCAGCGATCCGCGGATCGCGGCACTGGACGCTGCGTACCCGGGCGTTCGCCCCCTGCTGCACCGCGACCCGTTCACCGCGCTCATCCGCTCCATCAGTGCTCAGCAGGTCAACCTCCGCTGGGCCGCCGAGATCAGGCGTCGACTGGCCGAGACGTACGGCACCCTCCACACCATCAGCGGCGAGAGTGTCCGCTCGCTCGAGCCGGCGCCGCTCGCCGAGGCGTCCGCGGCGGACCTGCGTACGCTCCAGCTGACGACGGCCAAGGCCCGCAGTGTCATCGCCGTGGCCACGGCCGTGCTGGGCGGCGAGTTGGAGCTGGCCTCGCTGGAAGCGCTGGACGATAACGCGTTGGTCGACCGCCTCATCTCGCTGCCGGGCATCGGCCCGTGGACCGCCGACTGGTTCCTGGCACGGACGTTGGGGCGGCCGCGTGTCGTGGCCGGCGACCTTGGTGTGCGCAAGGCCGTCGGCCGGGTCTACCTCGGCGGCCGGCTGCCCTCCGAGGCCGAAGTACGTGACCTCACCGCGCACTGGGGCGACGCGGCTGGCGTGGCCCAACAGCTCGTCCTCAACGACCTGGCCATGGGCAGCCCGCAGGCCCGATGATCAGAGTCCTTGTCATACGTCGCCGCATCCCGACGTTATCCGACTCGCACCCCGTCCGAGGAGCAGATCCGGGAGCCCGAGCGGTGCCGCGCCGCCCCTGACTGAGCGTGAGGGCGAGCTTTGAACCGGCATCCAGGGCCTGCCGCGACCCTTCCAGTGGAAACGCTCCTGCCTGACGTCGTCGTGCGGCGACATATGGGAAGAGCCGCCACGCCCTGGCTCGAGATAGACCTCGGTCGCCGCCCAGTCAGCCGAGGCGTGCCTCGGCTCTCACATTCCGTCTATCGCGACGATAGTGCCGTCAGCCCGGTCGACTGCCGCCCTAGCAGCGGTCGTCCTCCAACCTGAAGGCCGCCTCGAGCTGTGCGATCTTCTCCACCCGTCGAGCGTGCCGGCCGCCGGCGAACTCGCCCGCCACGAACGCCGCGACACAGGCCAGCGCCACTTCCTGGCCGATGATCCGCGCGCCCATGGCCAGCACGTTGGCGTCGTTGTGCTCGCGTCCGAGGAGTGCCGTGACCGGCTCGGTGGCCTCCACGCAGCGGATGCCTCGGACCTTGTTGGAGACGATCTGCTCGCCCGTGCCGCTGCCGCCCAGGACGATCCCCAGCTCACATTCGCCGGCCGCCACGGCACGCGCAGCGGGCGCTATGACGTCGGGGTAGTCGACCGGCTCGTCGCTGTCCGTGCCGTAGTCGACCGCTTCGTGACCCGCCCCCTGCAGCCACTCCACGATGGGCCGCTTGAGCGGCAGACCGGCGTGGTCGGAGGCCACCGCGATGCGCATGGCGGCACCGTAGCACGCGCGTGTTGGCGTTATCGCTCGCGCTGACGCTCCGGCATCGCTACCCTGCACGCATGCTCACCAACTCCATCCGGCTGTTCCGCGTCGCCGGCATCGACGTCGGTGTCCACTACAGCTGGCTGGTCATCTTCGGCCTGGTGACCTACTCACTGGGTGTGGGTTACTTCCCGCGGGCCGTGCCGGGCATCCCGGCCGCTGAGTCGTGGATCCTGGGCGCCATCGCCGCCATCCTGCTCTTCGCTTCAGTGCTGCTCCATGAGCTGGCTCATTCGTTCATGGCCAAGGCGCGCGGGCTGGACGCCAAGTCCATCACGCTCTTCATCTTCGGCGGCGTCTCGAACCTGGCCGGTGAGGCCAAGCAGCCAGCCACCGAGTTCCTGGTGGCCATCGTCGGTCCGCTCACGAGCTTCGTCATCGCCGGGGCCTCTTACCTGGTGGCGACCACCGTGACCGAGCCGCGCATCGAGGCCACAGCCAGCTACCTGGCCATCATCAACCTGCTGCTGGGCGCCTTCAACCTCATCCCCGGCTTTCCGCTCGACGGGGGACGGGTCCTGCGCTCCGTGGTCTGGTCTATCACCGGAAACCTTCGGCGTGCCACCGACCTGGCGGCCAACATGGGCAAGCTGGTGGCCTACGGCTTCCTGGCCTGGGGTTTCCTGCGCCTGATCGACGGCGACTTCCTGGGTGGCGCCTGGATCGCCCTCATCGGCTGGTTCCTTCACAGCGCCGCCTCATCCAGCCTGGACCAGGTCATCCTGGACACTCGACTACGACGCGTTCGCGTGGGCGACATCGTGCGTCCCGACACCTTTACCGTGCCGCCCGGGCTGCCGGTGGCGCAGCTCATCGACGAGGTGCTCCTGCCTGCCAACAAGCGCGCCGTGCCGGTGCAGCTCGACGGCCAGCTCATAGGCATGGTGACCCTCAGCGACCTGGTCAAGCTCCCGGCCGAGCAGCGCCTCACGGCGCGAGTCGAGGAGGTCATGGGCGGACGGAAGGGCGTCATCACGGTCCGCCCATCAGATCCGCTGTCCCACGCCATCGGTCTGCTGAGCGAGCATGATTTCGAGCAGATGCCGGTGGTCGAGGGCGAGCGCCTCATCGGCATGCTCACCCGCGCCGACGTGATGCACCAATTGCTGCTACGGGAAGCACTGGACGTCTGACGGGGGCGACGGTCAGGCCGAGCCCACCCGCCTGCGGTCACTCCGGCGTCGTGTCGCCTTGTGCCTCGCGCTCGCTCTGGGCCTCTCGCGCTTCCGCCTGACGCGGCGCCTCCCGGGCCAGCTGGGCCTCGGCGCGGTCTGTCTCGAAGGCCTCCACGATCCAGTCCGCGGCCTGACCGATGTCGTCGGTCACGCGCAGGAGCGCGAGGTCCCTGGGGTCGATCTTGCGCTCGCCGGCCATGGTTCCGTGGAGCCAGTCGAGCAGCCCCTGCCAGTAGTCGGTGCCCACCAGCACGATGGGGAAGTGCTCGATCTTGCCCGTCTGAACCAGGGTCAGCGACTCGAAGAGCTCGTCCAGCGTGCCGTAGCCGCCGGGGAAGATGACGAAGGCCTGGGCGTACTTGACGAACATCGTCTTGCGCACGAAGAAGTAGCGGAAGTCGATGGCCAGGTTGCAGTAGGCGTTGACGCCTTCTTCGTGCGGCAGCTCGATACCCAGCCCGACGGATACCCCGCCCGCCTCGTGGGCGCCACGGTTGGCCGCTTCCATGATGCCCGGCCCCCCGCCCGTGATGATGGTGAAGCCACGCGACGCGAGCCGGGCGGCCAAGTCACGTGCCCGCTCGTACTCCGCGTCATCCTGCGGCGTGCGCGCAGAGCCGAAGATGCTCACTGCCGGCCCCAAGCGGGCCAGGGCGTCGAAGCCCTCCACGAACTCGCCCATGATGCGCAGCGCACGCCAGGCATCGGTCTCCATGAAGGAGGCGTCCGCGTACGGCGCGCCCTGGAGGAACGTGCGGTCGGCGGTGGGCTTGTGCTGCGGCCGGCGCTCCTGGCTCATGAGGCAGCAGGATAGCCCGCCCGGCCATCCACCTGCGATGGACCTGCGAACATGCCAGCGTGCCCCTCATCGAACGCCACATCCGCATCGAAGCGCCGATACGTCAGGTCTGGGCGGTGCTGGCAGACGTGCCCGGACAGCCGCGCTGGATGCGTGACCTGGTCCGTGTCCGGCTGGTCGGCGATGGACCCCTGGGTGTGGGCAGCCGCGCCATCGGCGATGTCGAGATGTTCGGCTTCAGCCAGAGCGACCCCATCGAGGTCATCGCCTTCGAGCCACCCTATCGCTACGCCATCGAGCACCTGGGCGCCTTTCGCGGCTCGGGCGAGTTTCGCCTGCGCAGCGTGGACGGCGAGCATGCGACCCACATCTGGTGGCGCGAGGAGTTGCGCCCTACGGCCGAGGCCGTCCCCTTCGCCGGAGGTCTCTTCGGCTTGCCCGGCCTCGGCCCGCTCCTCGAGAGGCTGGCCGGTCTGGCACTGCGCTTGATCGACCCGCTCTTCCAGCCCATCTTCGAGCTGGTATTCCGAGCCGATCTCCGACGGTTGAAGCGTCTCGTGGAGACCGGGCAGACGTGAGGCGCGGGCAGCGCGGACGCGTGGCGGTGCGGGAACCCGAAGCCGCCGCGCACCGTCCAACGCCGGTGTCCCACATCCGTGACCTGCTCGCCGCCGTGGCGCTACTGGGCATCCTGGCGGGCTGTTCCACGATGGGTGGCTCGACGGATCCGAGCGGATCGCCCTCGTCGGTCGCCCAGACAGCTGCACCGTCAGCGACCCTTGCCGCCGCTTCCTCGACCCCGTCTCCCTTGATCGAGTCGACCCCATCACTTCCGGCGCTCACGATCGAGACCGCCCTGGCCGCAGTCGCGGCTGAATTCCCGCGCTATGACGGTTACCCGCTTCGCGCGTTCGGGGATCCCGCTACGTCGCCCGGTCCCGTCGTCGGGGAGGAGCTCGTGGGTCAGAGTCGCTGGGTCATCGGGCGCGAGGTCGCGGCAGGCATCGAGCTCACCTTCGTGACCGGTTCGGGCGACTGCCCGGCGGGCTGCATCGAACACACCCACGAGACGTATCTGGTGGAGCCGGATGAGACTGTGACCTTCATCTGCGGCGAGAGTGACGAGCCATCTGCGACGGCACCCCGATCGACCGGTCGAGTGATGGGCCTTCCCTTCGAGCCCTGTGCGGACGTGCCTCGCTAGACTTCTCTTCCGACCCGGCTCATGACCCGGGACGCAGGAGGCGACGAGGATGGCCATCGCGATCGACCCCGTGTGCGGCATGGAGGTCCAGACCGACACCGCCCAGAACACGGCTGAACACCAGGGCACGACCTACTACTTCTGTGGCAAGGGCTGCCGCCTGGAGTTCGGTGACGACCCGGAGAAGTACCTTGACCCCGAGTATCAGCCGACCGGCATGTAGCGCCTCTGTAGCCCACATAAGTCGCTGATAAGTGGCCGTAGATCGGCTGCGAAGGGCCGCCGTCTAGGCTCCTGGTCGTACGTCGTCCCGCCTCCCCGCGGTCCGACGACCCGCCTTCAGGGGTACCGGATGGAGAGTCATGGACACCGCATCGTCGCTCGTCTTCCGCCACGCCCGGATCCTGGCGCTGCCGCTCGTAGTGCTCGCCTTGTCTGGGCTCGTGCTGATCCTCCTCGCCTTAGCCGCCGCCCAGCTTCTCGGCGGCGCGACAGCCGGCCTCACGCCTGAACTGCAGCTCGCGCCATTCCGATGGGGTCCCATCAAGGGGTCTCTAGGCTGAGCGCAGCATGTGGAGCACGTGACCGTGCTCGGGACTGCGCCGCGGAGCGTGCGCCCGTAGAGTCAGAAGGTGACCACTCCGCGGCGACGGCCCTCGCGTGCCCCCATCCTCGTGACGGTGGTCGGGTTCGCCATCGCTATCGCGTTGGTCCTCTTCGCCCTGCGTGGCTTCCCCGCTCCTCAGGCGACCATCGACCAAGCCGGGTCCGCCGACGCGCCGCGCGACGTGTCGGTGATCATGCGCGACTATCGGTTCCAGCCCGATCCGCTGAGGCTCATCCCCGGAGAGCGAGTTCGCTTCACGGTCCTCAACGGCGGCCTTGAAGCGCACGAGTTCGTCTTGGGTGACGACGACGTCCAGCGTGCCTGGGAGTCAGCGGACGCGGCCGCCACACCGCCCCTTCCGCTGACCACGGCACCCCCCGCCAGCGTGCCGCCCGACACGGGTGGCGTGCGGGTGCTGCTCGCCTCCGGCGGCGAGGGAACTGCGATCTTCGATGTGCCCGAGGCGGGAGAGCTCCTCCTGATGTGCCACATACCGGGTCATGTCGAGGCGGGTATGGTCGGAGAGGTGCGCCTCGTCGAGCTTGGTGCGGAGGGATCACCGGCCGTGTCGCGCTAAGATGAGTCGCCGGACCCTCCGAGGAGAACCTGGATGACCTATGTGATCGCAGAACCCTGCATCGATGTGCTCGACGAGTCATGTGTGTCGGTCTGCCCAGTCGACTGCATCCACTTCGATCAGGGCGTGGACCGCAAGCTCTTCATCGATCCCGACGAGTGCATCGACTGCGGCGCTTGCGAGCCCGAGTGCCCCGTGAACGCGATCTACCCGGAGGACGCCCTGCCCGCGGAGTGGGCGCCGTACACAGAGGTCGACGCGCGGTGGTACCAAGACAAGGACTCGGCGCGGGCGACGATCGACGAATGGAAGCCTCCGGCCTGATGACCGACCGGGCCCGATCGGACGACGAGATCGCCATCGAGCGCTACCGCTATCTGCTCCGGACGGCGCCGCCCGAAACCATCGAGGAGTCACACGCGGAGGCGTTCGCTCGGCTCTCGCCCGATCAGCGCCGCCAGGTGATCGATGGTCTTGTGGCGGACGTGCCGGAGGCGGCAGGCGTGTCGCCGGAAGACCCGCGTGGCATGGCGCGAATGGCAACGCGCGCCGAGCTCCGGCAGCCCGGCATCCTGGAACGCAACTTCGGATCGACCGGTGGCGGTTTCGGGCTGGGCGGCTGGTTCCTCACCACGATGGCCGCGAGCTTCATCGGCACCGCCGCAGCACAGGCCTTCTTCTCGAGCGCGGACTCGGGCGATGTGGCCCCGGAAGGTCATGAGGGCGGCGGCTCGGCGAGTGATGCGTCGGGCGGTGACTCAGCGTGGGACGGCGGCGGATCGGACGGAGGTGACTTCGGCGGCGGCTTCGGTGGCGGTGGAGACTTCGGCGGCGGCGACTTCGGGATCTGACCGCTAAGCGCGCGCGAGGATCGCGCCGACGATGGCCCGCGCGCCGGGCCGGACGCCGTATAGAAGCAGCGTGGCTCGGAACACGCGCGCCGAGGCGATCGTGGCAAGCACCGTGAACGTGCCCAGAGACACGATCGATATCACCACCAGACCCCATGGGATGTCCGGCGCCAGTGTCACGACCATGAGCATCGCGGCGGGCGTGGTGAACGGGATCAGCGCCAGGATGGTCACGATGGGTGAGCCGATGTCGGTGATGAAGATGCTGCTGAAGATGAGTGGCACGACGGCGAAGAATCCGAAGAAGCCCGCGTACTGCTGAGCTTCTCGGCTGCCGGGCGCCAAGGCACCCACCGCGCTGAAGATGGCGCCGTAACCCAGATAGCCGAGCGCGAAGTAGACGAGGCCCAGCAGCACGGCGATAGGCGCGATGGCGACGCCTTCCAGGCTGCCCCCGCTGTCGCCCAGCATGGCCAGGACCACCAGCACGGAGAGCACCCAGAAGACGACCTGGGTCAAGCCCGCAGCGCCCAGCCCCAGGATCTTGCCGGCCATGAGCGGCAGGGCCGGCACGGAACTGAGGACGATCTCCACGACGCGGTTCTCCTTCTCCTCCGTCACCGACTGAAGGAGATAGCCGCTGGTGATGAAGATGCTCATCACGAACAGCATGGTGAAGGCGAACGGGACCAGGAAGGCCGCGATGGACGGGCCAGCCGCACCTGGCTCGCCGGCCGTCGTCTCGGTCTCCAGGCTGTACGGGGCGACGATGCGCTGCGCGGCCTCGGGCGGCACGGCTGCGTCATCCAACAGCGTCGTCCGAAGCAGAAGCGCTAGTTCCTGCTGCTGCCCGGCCTGCCGCTGGAACGAGGCCACGTCGAAGCCGCTGGTCGGGTTGCCGATGCGCCGTACGGTGGGATCGGCTGGGTAGTCCGCCGGGATCAGGTAGAACTCGTCGGCAGTGCCTGCCTCCAGTCGCGCCTGACCTTCGTCGCGAGAGACCAGCTCGACGGGCATCGTTCCGTCAGGGCGCGGCTGCAGTCCCAACTCGGACTCGTCGACCACGAGCAGCACGTAGTCGCCGGAGCCGGACGGGCCACCGGGCAAGTTCGGGCCCGCACCCGGCGCGACGCCGGGCAGGATGGTCGAGAGCAGCATGAAGGCGCCGATGCCCAGCGGCAGGAGAAGCGTTCCGACCACGAATCCACGACGCCGGACGGTGCGGATGTAGTCGCGCCGCGCCACCAGGGCGATGAGACCGGCGAAGCTCCTGCCGCCCGTCGTCATCTAACGGCTTCCGCGCGTCGGTCGCCGGCCACGGTCCGGATGAAGATCTCGTTGAGGGTCGGCGTGGAGACCTCGAATCGATCGACCGCCGCGCCCTCGTCCGCCAGCTCGCGGAAGAGCTGCTGGGCGCTGGCCCCCTCGCGCAGCAGGAATCGGACGCTGCCGTCGACCTGTGTCGCCTCCGAGACGCTCGGGTAGCGAGCTCCATCGACCGAGATACCTGCGCCGCGGACCTCCACAGCCCCGTCGCTGAAGGCGCGTTGGATCTCGGGAACGCGGCCGTACAGCAGGCGCCAGCCGCGATCGATGAGCAGGATGCGATCGCACAGTTTCTGGGCATCGGTCATGTCGTGCGTGCTCATGACCACCGCGGCGCCACGGTCGCGCTGTGCCAGCAGGACCCCGCGCAGAAGCTCGGCGTTGACCGGGTCGAGACCCTGGAACGGTTCATCGACGATGAGCAGATCAGGCTCATGCAGCACCGTGGCCACGACCTGGGCCTTCTGGTGCATGCCGCGGCTCAGCTCGGCGGCCTTCTTCTTCATGGCCTCGCCCAGTCCCACTTCCGTGAGCAGACGCGTCGCTCGGTCCCGCGCTTCGCGGGTGGGGAGCCCCCGCAGCGCCCCGAAGTAGGTCAGCGTCTCGAGGATGGAGACGTCCCGGTAGAGCCCCCGCTCCTCGGGCAGATACCCCACGCGAGACTGATGCTCGATGCCCGGCGCGCTACCGAAGACCGTGATGGCCCCGCGGTCCGGTCGGATGATGTCCAGGATCATGCGCATGGTGGTGGTCTTGCCGGCCCCGTTGGGCCCCAGGAATCCGAGCACCTCGCCGCGCTGCACCTCGAAGGACAGATCCTGCACCACGTCGGTCTGCGCGAAGCGCTTCCATACGCCTTCGACCGTGACGGCCGGCGTCCGAGTGTCCCCTCTCGTGGCCGTAATCGCGTCCCGCTGCTCGATCATCTTGGGCAATGGTATGCGGCGCGGGTCGATCAGCGGCCGGGGCTAGAATCCGTTGATGCGCATCGTTTCCCTGCTGCCCTCCGCCACGGAGATCGTCTACGCCCTGGGGCTCGGCGGCGAGCTGGTGGGTCGGACGCACGAATGCGATTTCCCGCCGGAGAGCGCCTCCGTGCCCATCATGACCGCTGACGTGGGCGGCAGCCCGACGGAGTCCGGGCGCGACATCCACCTGCGGGTGGCGGGCGCGGTGCACGGCGGCAGTTCCCTCTATCGACTCGACAGCCAGGCGCTGGCGGCCGCACGCCCGGACCTCATCCTCAC
>Ga0136612_10000725_pt1 | contig 12703 bp, 7 predicted proteins | sample AntDryUQ224A2306_2_FD_106644 | JGI IMG/M metagenome (GOLD analysis project Ga0136612, IMG submission 106644) | Polar desert sand microbial communities from Dry Valleys, Antarctica - metaG UQ224A (23.06) | ecosystem: Environmental > Terrestrial > Soil > Desert | place: Antarctica: Dry Valley...
GAACTACGAAGGCCACGGGGTGATCGACCTGGACCTGCTCAAGGGGGCCATCACCCACGCCCGGGCGGGGACGAGCCCGGCAGGCAACCCGGTCAACAACGCTTACGACGAGTTAGTACGCGGCACCGTCACCGACCTGCTCAAGAGCTAGAGCCGCGGCCACTGGCCGCTGTCAAACTGCCGCGGTCAAACTGCCGCGGTCAAACTGCCGCGGTCAAACTGCCGCGGTCAAACTGCCGCTGTCAAACTGCCGGACTTCGCCCTTATCGTTCGGGCATGGCAGAAGCGCAGACTCCAGCACCCGGTCCGGCCGCCGACCCGACCAAAGAGCCCAAGTCCGGATCCGAGTGGTCCCGCAAGTACCCGCCGCTGATCACCATCCTGGTGGCCCTCGTGCTGGCCATCGCGGTGCTGCCCTCCGCGCTCAACCTCCCGCAGACCAACCCCACGCAGACACTCGAGTACGCCCCCGTGCCCCCGGAGGACGACGACGTGCCCCCGCCGGCGGGCAACCTGTCGTCGCTCGGCCTCGGATCCAGCTCGGGAGTGGCCGCGGACGCTGAGGGCGGCGACGGCGCGGGCGGCGACGCCCTCCCACCTCTGCCCGGCGGCAAGGGCGCCAACCCCTCCACCAAGAAGTGCGTGGGCAACCCGCCGCGGCAGACCGAGGACCCGACCTCGCCGCCCTGCGTGGCCTTCTTCGACGGTGACAACTTCGGCAACACCTACCAGGGCGTAACCCGCGACGAGGTCCGCCTTCTGGTCTACCTGTCGGGGAATGTCAACTACACGGGTGGATCAGGCGGACGCGACACCAGCCCGAGGGCCGCTTACTTCGACCTGTTCAACCCCCCGAAGAACGACGAGCACTTCCTCGTGGAAGGGTTCCGGGGTTGGCAGCGCTACTTCAACGAACGTTTCCAGACCTACGGCCGCCGGGTGCACTTCTACCTCTACTTCGATGGCGGCTTCGGCGCGCAGAGCCCCGAGGCCCGGCGGGCCGACGCTGCCGACAACTACGCCCAGATCAAGCCCTTCGCCGTCCTAACAGATGTGGCCTTCGGGGGCAACGAGGTCGACTACGTGGAGGCCATGGCCCGGCGCGGCGTTCTCAACTTCGGCACCCTCGCGGGAAAGAGCCAGGACTTCTTCCAGAAGTTCCCCAAGCTCGTGTGGGGTTTCGACCCGACGGTCGAATACCAGGCCCGCTCCTTCTCCACCTACGTGTGCCAGAAAGTGGTGGGCAAGCCTGCCGTCCTCGCCGGCGGTTCTCTGGCCAACCAGCCCCGCAAGCTCGGGCTTTTCTCCACCAGCGATGAGAACCACCCCGACCGGATCAAGCTGGCGGAACTGGTGAAGGCCCAGGTGGAGAAGTGCGGCGGAACCATCGCCGCGGAGGCCACCTTCCCCACCTGCTGCTACGCCACCGACAGCAGCACGAACCCGGACTACGCGGCCACCAGCGCAGCCCAGTTCAACAGCGACGGGATCACCACCATCCTGTGGCCAGGGGGCATGGAGTCGAACTTCGCCAACGCGACCGCCTCACAGGGCTACTTCCCCGAATGGATCGTGCTGGGCGACGACCTGCTCGACGCCAACGGGCCCAACCGCCTGGCCCGCAACGGGCCCGCCTTCGACGACCGGGCGATCATCATCACGCCGGAGATCTACGACCCCCCTCGTACATCGCAACGCTGCTACCAGGCCTACCGCGAAGCCGACCGTCAGCTCCCGGACGCCGACCTCGGTTACGTCTGCGAGTACTACCGCAACCTCTTCCAGCTGTTCACTGGCATCCAGGTGGCCGGGCCCCGGCTCGGCCCGACCTCGGTCGACAAGGGCTACCACGCCATCCCGCCGGTGGCCTCCAAGGACAACCAGTCGCCCGCCTGCTTCTACGACGTCGGCGACTACACCTGCGTGAAGGACGTCCAGATCGAGATCTGGGACGACCAGGCGGTGCCACCGGAGGGCAGCCGAGCCGGGTGCTGGCGGATCATGAACAACGCGACCCGCTACTTCCCGGGCGAGTACCCGGAGGGCAACATCAACTCCAACCTCAACGCCCTCGGGCCTTGCAACAACTACTCCACCTCGAGCCCGTTCGTGGTGGGTGTGCCCACCTGAGCCCAGACGCCGCCGACTACACCTGAGGGCCGCGGCTGAGTAGTTTTTAGCCGTGACAGAGGCACAGATCCCCGACACGTCAAACCCTCTGGCTGCGCCCGAGCCCAAGGGTTCACCCGAGTGGGCCCAGAAGTACCCGCCCCTGGTCACCATCCTGGTGGCCCTCGTGTTGGCCATCTCGGTGCTGCCTTCGGCGCTCAACCTGCCGCAGACCAACCCCACCCAAACCCTCGAATACGCCCCGGTCGCTCCGGAGGACAACGACGTGCCCCCGCCGGCCGGCAACCTCTCCTCACTCGGCCTCGGATCCAGCTCCGGGGTGGCCGAAGACGCCCTCGGGGGCGACGGAGCGGGCGACGACGTTCTTCCTCCCATTCCCGGCGGCAAGGGTGCGAGCCCTTCCAACAAGCGCTGCGTCGGCAATCCGCCCCGCCAGACGGAAGACCCGACGTCGCCCCCCTGCGTGGCCTTCTTCGACGGTGACAACTTCGGCGCCACCTACCAAGGGGTCGCCGAAGATGAGGTCCGCGTCCTCATCTACATGACCGGGGGCGTGCGCTACATCAACTCCTCGAAAAAGGAGGTGGCCCCCTCCAACGCGTACTTCGACCTGTTCGATCCCCCCGAAGACGACGAGTTCCTGGCGGTCCAGGGCCTGCGGGCCTGGCAGCGCTACTTCAACGATCGCTTCCAGACCTACGGCCGGGCCGTGCACTTCTTCGTTTACTTCGACAATGCCACCGGCAGCCCTGAGACCCGGCGGGCCGACGCGGCCGACAACTTCGCCCGGGTAAAGCCCTTCGCCGTGGTGACCGACGTGGCCTTCGGCGGCAACGAAGTGGACTACGTCGAGGCAATGGCGCGGCGCGGCGTGCTCAACTTCGGCACGCTCAACGGCAAGTCCGAATCGTTCTTTCGTAAGTTTCCCAAGCTGATCTGGGGTTACGACCCCAGCGTGGAGTACCAGGCCGAGGCCTACTCCTCCTTCGTGTGCAGCAAGATCGTGGGCAAGTCCGCGGTGCTGGCTGGCACCAGCAGTAGCGGCAACATGCAGAACCGGCCCCGCAAGCTCGGCCTGCTGCACACCAGCGACGAGAACCACGCCGACCGCATCCGGCTCGCCGAGCTGGTTCAGAAGAAGGTGGAGGCCTGCGGCGGAGAGATCGAGGGCACATCCACTTTCACGCCGTGCTGCTTCGTCCGCAACAACGGGGGCGACCCCGACAAGGCAGCCACCAGCATGGCCGAGTTCAGCGGCGCGGGCATCACCACCATCCTCTGGCCCGGTGGCATGGACGGGTTCACGGCGAACGCGGCCGCCGGCCAGGGCTACTTCCCCGAATGGATCGTGTTGGGCGACGATCTACTCGACGGCAACGAGCAGAACCGCCAGGCCCGCAACGGCCCCGCTTTCCACAACCGGGCGATCCTGCTGACCCCTGAGGTCTACGCCCCGCCCCGCACCAGACAGCGCTGCTATCAGGCGTACCGGGAGGCCGATCAGCAGCTCAACGGTCAGGACCTGGCCTACGTCTGCGACTACTACGACAACCTTTTCCAGCTCTTCACCGGCATCCAGGTAGCCGGCCCCCGCCTCGGCCCGACGTCGGTCGACAAGGGGTACCACGCGATCCCCCCGGTGGCCTCGCAGGACAACCAGTCGCCGGCCTGCTTCTACGACGTCGGCGACTACACGTGTGTGAAGGACAACCAGATCCAGATCTGGGACGACCAAACCACGCCGCCAGACGAGAACCGCAACGGTTGCTGGCGCATCATCCGAGACGGCGCCCGCTACTTCCCCGGCGAGTACCCGGCGGGGAACATCGACGTCGACCGCGACGCCCGGGGCCCCTGCAGCAGCTACTCCGCGGGCAGCAACCCGGCGAGAAACCTCTGACCCAAGGATCATCTTCAGGACGCCTCAGGTGCGGGGGCGAACGCGCAGACAAGCACCGGTTCTGTAGCTTCTAGGTATGGCTGAATCCCTCCAGAACCCCTCGCCCGGCGCGGACTCCCCGTCGCCCCTGAGGGAAAAGACCGCTTCGGAGTGGAGCCGAAAGTACCCGCCGCTGGTCACCATCCTGGTGGCGCTGGTGCTGGCCATCGCCGTGCTGCCCTCGGCGTTGAACCTGCCCCAGACCAACCCGACGCAGACCCTGGAGTACGCGCCGGTGCCCCCCAAGGACGACGACGTGCCGCCTCCAGCGGGAAACCTTTCCTCGCTCGGCCTCGGATCCAGCTCGGGAGTGGCCGCAGATGCTGAGGGTGGCGACGGCGGCGCGGGGCCTGAGCTCCCACCCCTGCCCGGTGGCAAGGGTGCCAACCCCTCCACCAAGCGCTGCGTGGGCAACCCTCCGCGCCAGACCGAAGACCCGGTGGCTCCGCCCTGCGTGGCCTTCTTCGACGGCGACAACTTCGGGGCCACCTACCAGGGGGTCACCAAGGACGAGATTCGCTTGCTCGTCTATGTCGACTCCGGGATCGCCGAGACCGGCGGTTCCAAGGGCCGGGAGGTCCGGCCGGAGAACCAATTCTTCGACCTGTTCCAGCCCGCAGAACCCGACGAGCACCTCATCGTGGAGGGCTACCGGGGTTGGCAGCGCTACTTCAACGAGCGCTTCCAGACCTACGGGCGGACAGTCCACTTCTACGTCCACTTCAGCAACGCCTCGAAGAGCCCGGAGGCTCGGCGAGCCGACGCGGCCGAGGGGTACGCCAGGATAAAGCCGTTCGCGGTGCTCACCGCCGCCAACGAGAATGAGATCGACTACGTCGAGGCCATGGCCAAGCGGGGGGTGCTCAACTTCGGTTCCTTCTACGGCAAGGAAAGCTCCTTCTTCCGCAAGTACCCCAAGCTCTTGTGGGGTTACCAGCCCACCTTGGAGTACTCGGCGCGCACCTACTCGGACTTCGTGTGCCGGAAGGTGGTGGGCAAGCCCGCCGTGCTGGCCGGCAGCGAGCTGGCCAACAAGCCCCGCAAGCTGGGGCTGTTCCACACCACCGACGAGAACTTCCCCGGCCTGATCCGTCTGGCTGAGGTGGTGAAGAAGCAGGTGGAGGCCTGCGGGGGCGAGATCGCAGCCACCGCCACCTTCCCCAAGTGCTGCTTCGCCCAAGACAACGGCACGCAGCCCGACTACGCGGCCACCAACATGGCCGAGTTCCGCTCGCAGGGAATCACCACCATCCTGTGGACCGGCGGGGTGGAGGGCTACACCGGCACGGCCGCCAGCTCCCAGGGATACCAGCCCGAATGGATCGTGCTGGGCGACGGCGTCCTCGACGGCAACAACCCCGTCAGGCTCTCCAAGAACTCGAGCGCCTTCGATCGCCGAGGCATCGTGGTCACCCCCGAGGTGTTCGAGCCGGGCATCGAGCAGCAGCGTTGCTATCAGGCCTTCCGGGAGGTCAATCAGAGCCGGCCCAAGTCGGACATGGGCTTCATCTGTCAGCCCTACCGCAACCTGTTCCAGCTGTTCACCGGTATCCAGGTGGCCGGGCCCAGGCTCGGGCCGACATCGGTGGACACGGGGTACCACGCCATCCCCCCGGTGCGCAGCGACGACCCGACCGCCCCCGCCTGCTTCTACGACGATGGGGACTACACCTGCGTGAAGGATGCCCAGTTCGAGATCTGGAACGCCAACGGGGCGGCGCCGGGCGACAACCGGCCCGGATGCTGGATGATCATCAACGCGGCGAAGCGCTACCTACAAGGGGAGTTCCCCGAGGGCAACATCGACGCCCAGGGCGGCGGCCAGCAGTGCAATGGCCGTAGCGCCTCCGTGCTGATCAAGCCGACCTAGGTGGCCGAATCCCTCCAGAACCCCTCGCCCGGCGCGGACTCCCCGTCGCCCCTCAGGGAGAAGACCGCTTCGGAGTGGAGCCGGAAGTACCCGCCGCTGGTCACCATCTTGGTCGCGCTGGTGCTGGCCATCGCCGTGCTGCCCTCGGCGTTGAACCTGCCCCAGACCAACCCGACGCAGACCCTCGAGTACGCCCCCGTGCCCCCGGAGGACGATGACGTACCCCCGCCGGCGGGCAACCTCTCGTCGCTCGGCCTGGGCCAGAGTTCGGGAGTTGCCGCAGATGCTGAGGGTGGCGACGGGCCGGGCGGCGACTCCCTACCACCCCTGCCCGGTGGCAAGGGCGCCAACCCCTCCACCAAGCGCTGCGTGGGCAACCCTCCGCGCCAGACCGAAGACCCGGTGGCTCCACCCTGCGTGGCCTTCTTCGACGGCGACAACTTCGGGGCCACCTACCAGGGCGTCACCAAGGACGAAGTGCGCTTGCTGGTGTACATCGACTCCGGAATCGCCGAGACCGGCGGTTCCAAGGGGCAAGGAGGCCCGGCCTGAGAACGAGTTCTTCGACCTCTTCGAGCCTGCCGAGTCTGACGAGCACCTCCTGGTGGAGGCGTACCGAGGCTGGCAGCGCTACTTCAACGAGCGCTTCCAGACCTACGGCCGGGTCGTCCATTTCTACGTTCACTTCGGCAACTCCTCCCAGAGCCCGGAGGCTCGGCGAGCCGACGCGGCGGAGGGGTACGCCCGGATCAAGCCCTTCGCGGTGCTCACCGATGCCAACGAGAACGAGATCGATTACGTAGAGGCCATGGCCAAGCGGGGCGTGCTCAACTTCGGTTCCTTCTACGGCAAGGAGGAGCCCTTCTTCCGCAAGTACCCCAAGCTCGTGTGGGGCTACCAGCCCACCTTGGAGTACTCGGCTCGCACCTACTCGGACTACGTGTGCAAAAAGGTCGTCGGCAAGCCCGCCGTGCTGGCCGGCAGCGAGCTGGCCAACCAGCCCCGCAAGCTGGGGCTGTTCCACACCACCGACGAGAACTTCCCCGGCCTGATCCGTCTGGCTGAGCTGGTGAAGAAGCAGGTGGAGACCTGCGGGGGCGAGATTGCAGCCACCGCCACCTTCCCCAGGTGCTGCTACGCCCAAGACAACGGCACGCAGCCCGACTACGCGGCCACCAACATGGCCGAGTTCCGCTCGCAGGGGATCACCACCATCCTGTGGACCGGTGGGGTGGAGGGCTACACCGGGACGGCCGCCAGCTCCCAGGGCTACCAGCCCGAATGGATCGTGCTGGGTGACGGCACCCTCGACGGCAACAACCCCATCCGGCTCTCCAAGAACTCCAGCGCCTTCGACCGCCGGGGGATCGTCATCACCCCCGAAGTGTTCGAGCCGGCCATCGCGCAGCAGCGCTGCTTCCAGGCCTTCCGGGAGGTCAATCAGACCCGGCCCAAGTCGGACATGGGCTTCATCTGCGAGCCCTACCGCAACCTGTTTCAGCTGTTCACTGGTATCCAGGTGGCCGGGCCCCGCCTCGGGCCGACCTCGGTGGACACGGGCTACCACGCCATCCCCCCGGTGCGCAGCGACGACCCCACCTCCCCGGCGTGCTTCTACAACGACGGGGACTACACCTGCGTGAAGGACGCCCAGATCGAGATCTGGCACGCCAACGGGGCGGCGCCGGGCGACAACCGGCCCGGATGCTGGATGATCATCAACGGGGCAAAGCGCTACCTACAAGGGGAATTTCCCGAGGGCAACATCAACGCCCAGGGCGGCGGCCAGCAGTGCAACGGCCACTCCACCTCCGTATTGATCGACCCGAACCCGTAGGCGAAACCAGCTTGACCGCCGCGCCGCATAACCTGTTGCCAGGAGGCAAACGATGAAGAAGCGCATTTCATATCTCGGCACGCTCGTCGTGCTAATCACCGGGCTGGTTCTGGGTGGCGTGGTTTCGGCCCGCCTCCAGGAAGGTTTCAAGCTTTCCAAGGACGCGCCGGTGGAGAAGAATTACCCGGCCATGGGTCCCGGAGCCCCCACTCGCGATGCGACGCTGACCAACCGCCCGATCGACTGCAATACGGCGGCGAGGGTGTACTGCGATGACATCCCGATCGAAATCATTCCCCCGCCAGGGCTTGAGGATGACCGGGACATCTTCTTCACCATCATCGAGCTTTCCTGGGACGGCTCAGCCGGCAACGACCTGGAGTTGGCGTTCTGGGACAACGGCCAGAGCACCGGCTCTGCGGAGAAGCTCGGTAGCTCCGAGAGCGCCAAGAATCCCGAAATTATCCGGGTCGCCAACGCCCGCCTCGGTGAGTACCACATCGTCGTCACTAACAGCTCCGGCGCGAACCCGGGATACAAGATCAAGGCCAGGATTTCGACGGACCCCTTCTCCAACCCCAACGAATCGCTCGCTCCTGAGCCGCCGAAGCAGAACGAAGCTCCAGAGAAGGAAGCGGAGCCCGAGTTCATTGCCCCGGAGGACAACTCCGGTGCGCCCACGGTGACTCCCGACGACCCGAGCCTCGATTCGGTGCCGACCGGCGGGGGCGACTCTGACTTCGACTTCGGGTTCTCCGATCTCAACGACCGCATCACGGTCAACGCCGATGACCTCGGCGGAGGACTGGCGGGAGGCGCTCCGACCAACACCAAGAAGGAGCCGGTGAGCCCCGCAGTCCTACTGGCCAGCCTGATCGGCGCCCCGGCTTTGATAGCGGGCTCCGGAGCAGCCTTCGTCTGGAAGCGCCGCCAAACCCTGGCGGTCTAATCCCCCAGGTGTGGGGTCAGGTGCGCCAGGCGGCGGCGACTGTGGTGAGCTTGCGAAGGGTGGGCACCCGGGCCCGCGTACTGAAGACGTCGTAGTCGGCAGCTTCGATGCGCTTGAGGATCTGGGAGTAGAGCCGGCGGGCGACGCGGATACATCGAGCCGAGGCGGGGGGCAGCAGGTCGACCCCGGTGTCGGCCGAGCGGTAAAGGGCGCGAGTGCGGTCGATCTCGAAGCGCATCAAGGCCTCGAACTCCGGGGTCTTGCGGCGCTCGTCGAGCGCAGGCTGGGCTCCGAATCGGCTTACGTCTTCCTGGGGAAGGTAGACCCGGCCCCGGTCGAGGTCCTCGGAGACGTCGCGTAGGAAATTGGTGAGCTGAAAGGCATCACCCAGATCCCGGGCTGGGCCGAGGGCTTTCGGGCTCGACGGTTCGAGGATGGGCAACATCATCTCGCCGATGACTGCAGCCGAGCCGTCCATATAGGCCTGCAGATCGGCGAAGGTCCCGTAGCTGGCAACCGTGAGATCCATGGTCATCGACCGCAGGAATCGCTCGAAGGTCTCCTCGGGGATCTGGAAGGCCCGCACGGTGTGCACCACCGCCTTGAGCACCGGATCGTCGGAGTTCCCGGCTGCCAGATCGGCGCGGAACCGCTCACCGAAGTCGGCCAGCGCGGCCGCCCGCTCTTCGACAGGAGCCGGGCCGAGATCGTCGACGATGTCGTCGGCGTAACGGCAGAACCCATATAGGGCGTGCACGTGAGGCCGTTTCACCGCGGGCAGCAGGAAGGTGGACAGGTAATAGGTGGTGCCGTAGCGCTTGTTGAGCTCCCTACAGCGGGCATACGACTCGTCGAGAGTCGTCATGAGCGGGACTCGTCCAGAGTCGTCATGAGCGGGCCTCGTCCAGAGTCGTCATGAGCGGGCCTCGTCCAGAGTCGTCATGAGCGGGCCTCGTCCAGAGTCGTCATGGCTTGAAGGCCGCCACCCGCTCGGCAGCCAGCCGGCCGGAGAGCAGCACCATGGGCACCCCCACGCCGGGCTGGGTGCCCGATCCGGCGAAGAACACCCCGGGCACCCGCTTCTCCACGTTGCTGGCGCGGAACGGCCCCGACTGGAAGAAGCGGTGGGCGAGGGAGAAGGGCGTGCCGTTCACCAGGCCCATCTGCTGCCACTCCGAGGGGCCGGTACTGCGCTCCACCTGTACATCGCCTTCCCTGACCGGATAGCCCAGGGCGGCGATCCGGTTGCGAAGGGCCTCGGTGCGCTCCCCCGTGCGCAGGGCCACGGTGGCGTCCCGCAGGTTGGGGAGCGGTTCGAGCACGTAGAGGCTGTGCGCCCCGTCGGGGGCCAGCGTCGGGTCGGTGTGGGAAGCGACTGAGACGAGCAGCGAAGGGTCTTCCATGGGCTTCCCCTTGGCCAGCAGGTCGTCGAAGGCTTCATCCCACTGTTCACCGAAGTGGATGTTGTGGTGGGTTGTTCCTGCGGGGAGGGCGCCGCGCACGCCGGCCAACCAAACCAGGCACGACGGGCTGTACACACCCCGGCGCAGCACCCGGGGCGGGCTGATTCCGGGGAGCAGGTCGTAGGCACCGGGCAGGTCGGCGTTGATCACCACCGCGTCGGCCCGCTCGACATCTCCGGACACGAGGCGCACGCCCGAGACCCGCCCGTCGAGCCCCCGCTCCACCCGGTCGACCTCGGCGTCGAAGCGGATCTCGCCCCCCGCCTTCTCCAGAGCCCGGGCCATCCCTTCCGCCACCGAGGCGATCCCACCGCGGGCGTACCAAACCCCCTCAACGGTGTCCATCCAGGTGATGACCGCGAAGGCAGCCAATGCCTTCATGGGCGACATGCCCGCGTAAAGCGCCTGGAAGCTGAAGAGGCGGCGCAGCCGCTCGTCATCGAAGTGGCGGCGGACGGCGGCATCGAATTTGCCCAGCGCGCCGAGGCGTAGCAAGCGGGTTAGCGGGGTCACCGGCCATGCCATGGAGGCGAGACCGTCGAAGTTGCGGTCGATGAAGCCGGGCACCTCGACGGCGGCCAGATCTCCGAGCCAGCCGGCGAACTTGACGAAGGAGTCGGCGGCCGCCGCGCCGCTGGCGACGCGCAGCTCCTCCGCCATCGCCTCCACCCCGCGCTTGACCTCAACGGTGCTCCCGTCGGCGAAGTTGGCCCGGTACATCGGGTCGACGGGTATCAGCTCGACGTGATCCTCCATCGCCTCACCGGCCGCCGCAAAGACGGCCCGAAGGTAGGGCTCCATGGTGAGCACCACCGGGCCGGTGTCGAAGGTGAACCCTTCCGCCTGCCACACCCCGGCCCGTCCGCCGGCGTGGCCGTCCCGTTCGAGCAGGAGGACGTCGTGGCCCGAACCAGCCAGATGACAGGCGGCGGACAACCCCCCGAAGCCCGCGCCGACGACGACTACCCGCAAGGAAAGCTCAGTGGTCGCGCCGGGCGATGAAGTGGGCGAGGGCGATGAGCTCAGGGGCGGCCTCGCCGGCCAAGTCGGCGGCCTCCACGGCAGCCACGCCTTCGTCGACCAGCCGCCCGATGCGGGCCTCGATCTCGGCCCGGGCCCCGGTATCGGTGAGCACGCCCTGCAGGTCGGCGACCTCGGAGTCGGACAGATCGGAGGCGCCGTAACGATCGGCCAGCAGACGGCGGGCGTCGCCTTCGGCCCGGGTGGAAGCCAGAGAGAACAGCGGCGTGGGCTTCCCCTCGCGCAAGTCGTCGCCCACGGGCTTGCCGGTGACGGCCGGGTCGCCAAAGGCACCCAACAGGTCGTCGCGCAGCTGGAAGGCCTCCCCCACCGCCAGCCCAAAGACCGACAGCGGGGCTTCGAGGCCGTCGGTTCCGCTGAGCCGCCCAGCAATCGCGGCCCCCAGGTGGAGAGGCCGCTCGACCGTGTACTTACCCGACTTGTAGAGGCAGATCCGTCGGGATGCCTCGGGGTCGGCATCGCGGCGGGCTGTGCCCACCAGGTCGAGGTACTGGCCCAGATTGACTTCGAGGCGCAGCTCAGTGAAGACCCGGACGGCTTCGGGGACGGCGCCTTCGAGCAGGAGGTCGGCGTAAACGAAGGCCAGATCGCCCACCAGAACAGCCACACCCTCACCGAAACGGCGCCCTTCACCCGACCAGCCGGCTGAGCGGTGGCGGGCCTCGTGGGCGGAGTGCACCGTCTCCACCCCATGGCGCATCGGTGAGGCGTCCATCACGTCGTCGTGGAGGACGGCGAAGGAGTGAAGAAGCTCGAGAGCCGCGCCGGCGTCGACCGCAGCCGGGTCGGCCGGGTCGCCGCCGCCGGCCACGAATCCCCAGTGGCAGAAGGCGGGCCGTAGCCGCTTGCCCCCGGCCAGCACTGAAGCCCGAAGGGCGACGATGGGCTCGGCCAGATCGGGGTCGACCTGCTTCCAGCGCTCGATCTCGCTGGAGAGAAGGTCGTCGATGCGGGCCTCTACCTGGGTGGCAATGCGCCTGAGGCTGTGCGGCTGGGCTCCCACCATTAGGCCCGTAGCGTAGAGGTCATCATCTCGATACTCCGGAGCTGCCGCCTTGGGCGGATGCGCCCCCACCTTCTCTTCGGCTTGCTGGGTCTTTTGGCAATGCTGGCTCTGCCGGCCTGCAGCGCCGGTGGCGAGCCCCGGGTGCCTGAGGGCGAGCCCCTCACCGTGGTGCGGGAGTCCCCGGACGCGACGCGAGCGGGGGGCGAGTTCGAGGTGTTCTTGGAGTCCCCCGGGAAGGTCGATTCCGCCACGCTCGATCTGGGGGCGGCCTCGGGGCCAGCCGAGGAGCGAAGCCAACTCGAGGCGCTCTTCGATTTGTTGGATGACGCTCGGGAGGCTCGGCCTTTCGGCGGTCAGCAGGTACGGGGAGCGGCCAGCTTCCGCTACGAAGTGCTCACCGTGGAAGGTGCCGACATCGACGTGTGGATCGACGCGTCCGGCCGGATCCGCCGCATCGAGGTACCCGAC
>Ga0136612_10000726_pt1 | contig 12696 bp, 11 predicted proteins | sample AntDryUQ224A2306_2_FD_106644 | JGI IMG/M metagenome (GOLD analysis project Ga0136612, IMG submission 106644) | Polar desert sand microbial communities from Dry Valleys, Antarctica - metaG UQ224A (23.06) | ecosystem: Environmental > Terrestrial > Soil > Desert | place: Antarctica: Dry Valley...
ACTTGTGTTCGCGAAGGACCTCGGGGGGGCGGGCGACTGGGGCCTCGCGATGTCGATCGCCGGCGCGGGCGGCTTCGCGGGCAGCCTGCTGGCACTGCGCTGGCATCCACGGCGCCCGCTGGTCGCTGCTTTCCTCGTCTGGTCGCTCGGCGCGCTGCCGCCACTGACCTTGATCGGACCGCTGCCGCCTGTGCTCGTCGGCCTGGGCGCCGCATTGTGGCTCGCCGGTATCACCGCCGGAGGCGCGATCTGGGAAGCCACGATGCAAGAGCTGATCCCGCGCGAGAAACTCGGACGCGTCGACTCTTACGACTGGCTGATCTCGCTCGTCTTCCAGCCGCTCGGATTCGCTCTCGCGGGCAGCGTCGCTGCCGGGATCGGCCTCGACACAACACTCATCATCGCGGGCGCCCTCTCGGGGTTCGTGCACCTCGCCGTCCTCGCCCTCCCCAGCCTGCGCGCTATCCGACGCAGCGATCTCGGCCGCGAGCCAGAGGCGGCGCTGACGTGAACCTCGATCGCTCCGATACGCAGCTGTCGGAGGATGGGGTCAGGTCAATGCCCGGTCGCACCGACCGGACAGCAACTTAGGAAGCGACACACTGCGTTCGGTGCGGGCTTCCTCGACCCCAGTCCGTAGAGCCACCTGAAGCGAGGGAACTACAGTCCGAGGTCGAGCCCCTGGTCGCGTTCCCACTCCCGCTCAGGCTCGCGCCGGCGCTGCAGCGTGCGCTCGAGCTCCATCAGCCGGCGCAGGCGCAGCAGCCGCGGCAGATCCTCTTCGCGCCCAAGCGCAGCCAGGGAGCGGACGACGTCGGGCAGGGACGCAATCGGCGGACGGAGGCCTCCTCCGAGCGGCTCCCGCGTCGCCTGTCGGCGCAGGTCGTCGTAGCCGCCGCGCGTCCCTGCCGGCAGCGGCACAAGCGTCAGCGGGCCCGCCTGTGTGCGCAGGCGGGTCACCGTCTCCGCCTGCAACGTCTCCCGCTCCACGACGAGCGGGCGGCCGTCGGCGCGCTCAGCCCCGAGTTCCGCGAGCGCCCGCCGCAGCGGCTCCATGTTCATCTCACGCAGCGACGGCGTAATGTCGATCGCGTTGGTCGAGAGGCCAGAGCCGTGGACGAGCGCGGCAAAGGCGCCGATCACGACGTAGTAGACGCGCTCGCGGTCGAGCGCCGCCAGCAGCTCGAGCGGGCGCAGCGCGACGGACTCCCCCTGGGTGCTCATCGACGCCCCGGCGCGGCGTTCTGGCCGCCGTTCCCGCGGAAGAAGCGCCCGACGCGCTCCATCGGGGTCAGGCGCAGCTGCTCCTCGAGCTCGGCGTCCTCGTTCGGACGCGCAAAGGGAACAAGTGCCAGGTCGAACTCGCACGCGCGGAGCAGGTCGCGCAGGGTCTCAAAGGCAGGGGAGACATCGTCGCGCTCCCAGCGGGCGATCGAGGCCCTGTCCTTGCCCGACCGCTCCTCGAGCTCGGCCTGGGTGAGCCCGGCGCGCAGGCGCGCCTCGCGCAGCAGCTGTCCGCTCGTCACACCGCCGACTCTAGCGACTCAGGTTGCATCCGCCGTAGGAGGCAGATACGCTACGGTGCAGATTCGTCTACCTTGTCTAACCCGGGGTCGTCTCCTATGACCGAGCACCGTCTCCTGACTGCAAGCGAGATCGCCGAGCGGGTCGGCTTCTCCGCCCACTGGGTGCTCGATCGCTTCGAGGCGGGCGACGTTCCCGGCTACCGCTTCGGCAGAAAGGGTGGTCCGGTGCGCTTCCTGTGGTCAGATTGGGAGGCCTTCTTGCAGCAGTGTCGCGTTGGCTCGCACTTCGAGGTCGCTGCCCTCCAGATGGAGGGCTGAGGGCGAATGCAGAACGGACAGGTCTACAAGCTGGGCAAGAGCTGGGCGTACCGGTGCCGCACTCCAGACGGGAAGCGCCCTCAGAAGGGCGGATTTCGAACGAAGGGAGAAGCGCGCGCGGCGCTCAACGAAGCGCTGAGACGAGGGTCGACCGGCGCAACCTACCGCCCTGATCCGCCCACGCTGGCCGCACTTGTCGAGGAATACCTCTCACAACACGCGGCCGAAGAAATCACGCTCGTCACTCTTCGCTATCGATTGCAGCACGCCATCTCCGCGTTCGGGGCAGTTCGCGTCGACCGGCTCACACCTCCCGAGATCGGTGCGTGGCGGAGGCGCTTGCCAGAAGGCTCCGCCCACTACATCCACCGAGCCCTACGTCAAGTCCTGCGCTACGGCGCCCGCTGCAAGTACCTAGAGGACAACCCTGCTGCGCTCGCGCCGAACCCGATTCCGAAGCGGGGCGAGATGAAGATCTTCTCCTGGTCCGAAGTCGAGACAGTGTCCCTTGAGCTGCCGCCGATGTACCGCTCGATCCCCATCTTCGCTGCAGGTACTGGTCTCCGCCCGGAGGAATGGATCGCACTCGAACGACGCCACATCGACCGTGGTAGTCGCACTGCCAGCGTTCAGCGCGTCTACACGAACGGAAGCCTGAAGGAGTTCGGGAAGACGGACCGCTCGAGGCGGCGAGTGCCTCTGCGGAAACGCGTAGTCGATGCGCTCGAGGCCATGGCCCCTCGGCTCGACACGCCGCTCCTCTTTCCTGGCGCGCGCGGAGGGCACCTCGACCTCCACAACTTCCGCGAGCGGCACTGGAAGGCTGCTCTTCGCGCGGCCGGCCTCGACTACAGGCGGCCCTACGACCTTCGGCACACCTACGCGACGTTCTCCATCGCCGCCGGCGTCTCGCTCTTCGCGCTGGCGCGGCGGATGGGGACGTCGCTGGAGATGATCGACAAGACCTACGGGCACCTCGCCCCAGACGCCGATGAGTACGAACTCGGGCTCCTCGATGCCTTCGACGCCCGCGTTCCCGCGCCCGTGGACGTATTCTGGACACGAGCGACTGAACCCGCGGACACGCGCAACGGGTCTTCATTAGCGCCTGCGCAAGATTGACGCCGCACCGAACAAGGTCGGCTCCGCACGCGCCGCCGTCGAAAGCCTTGCGGGCGAGCGGTCGGGTGCCCAGAATGCCAACGGATGCCCGTTCGACGAAATGTCGCCTCACATCGGAACCTCGTTGCCCCGCCACCCCCGACGACGTGGGCGCTCGCTGTCGCACTGGCCCTGACGACGACCCTTGCTCTTGTGGGCTGCACGATCGGCAGCGATGACGAGACACAGGTTCGCGAGCTCGTGATCGCGTCCGACCTGTCGCGCAAGGACCCGTTCGTGGGCAAGCGCGCGGCTGCTATCGATGCCGGCGCGCGGGCGGTGATCGAGTCACGGGGCGCTCGAGCCGGCATCTTCAAGGTTCGGTACGTCGAGTCCGACTTTCCCGTGTTCGACACGCAAGAGGCATGTGAGGCGCACGGCACGACCTTCGCGAGCAACAAGCGGCTGGTGGCGGTCATCGGCCCGCAGAGCACCGCTTGCGCTCGCTTTCTCGTGCCGGCTCTGAATCGGGCCGGGATCGCCCTCGTGAGCCCGACCGAGGACGCGCCAGGGCTGACCCACGAGCTTCCGGGCCACAGCCCCGACACCTGCTTCGAGTGCTCGCCGACGGAGTTTTACCCAACCGGCGTGCGGAACTACGCTCGAGCGATCCCGGCCGTCGATAGCGAGGGCCGCGCAGCCGCGCAGCTGCTCGCCGAGCTTGGCGCACGGCGCGTGTTCGTCCTGAGCCTCGAGGGAGACGTTTTCAGCGGGGAGTGGATCCGGTTGGCCTTCAGCGCCGAAGCGCGGAAGCGCAGGCTTCGCGTCGTCCGGCGTGACACATATTTCTCCGATTCTACGTCCTTCACCCCAGAGGCCCGGCGCGTGTTGCGCTCCGGAGCCGATGCGTTGCTCTTCCTCGGACCGACCCGCAGCGCCGGCGCGCGGGTGTTGAGGGCGGTGCGGCGAGCCGGCTTCGAAGGCGTCATCGTCAGCTCGCTCTCGGTTACGGATGCGTCGGTCTTCCGGGCTGCCGGGCGATCGCTCGAGGGCGTCTACTTCACCTCCAACAAGCCTTCACTCGCGGCCCTTTCCTCGCAGGCCAGGCGGTTCGTTCAGTCCATCGGAGCCGACGAGCAGCCCACAGAGGCCCTTCTCGGCGCGGAGGCTGCGGAGATCTTGCTCGACGCCATCGCGGCGTCGGACGGCACGCGACCCGGCGTTCGGGAGGCCCTCTTCAAGGTCAACCGCGACGGACTGCTCGGGCGCTACAGCTTCGATGCCAACGGCGACGTTCAGCCGCAGCGGGTCGCGATCTTCCGAGCCCGCGGCGATGCGTTCGCTTACGACCGCACGATCTCCCTCTCGGGCGGTTGACCGCCCTGGTACTTGGTTGGCCCGAGGACCGATTGCGCTAAGAGTTGAGAGTCGCGATAATGGATACGCGATGAGAGTCATGCTCTTGATTTTTGCCGTAAGCGGCATGCTGATGGGGCAAGCAGCCGGTGCGGCCCAGGAACGGACGGCGGTCATCACTCCCGGGGTCGGTATCTCGCCGGTGCGTCTAGGCATGACCTTCGCTCAGACGCGCGCACTCCTCGGTAGACACCCGATCCTGTCGCAGAGCAAGCGAATCGGTTTCGGCAAGCGCTACGTCGAGTACCAGTGGAGGGATGGCGCGTTCGTCGTCGGTCTTGTTGGCCGGCCCGGCCGCGAGCGGGTCGCGCGGGTCGGAACGACGCTCAGAGGCGAGCGGACACGCGAAGGGGTCGGGCCAGGCAGCACCATGACGGAGGTCAGGAGCAGGCTTGCCGCGCGCGGTGTCCGCTGCGAATCGCTCCAACTCGGTTACAGCTACGAGTTGTTGCCTGCGATGCTCGCACGCTGCACGCTGAGATCGCCGCGCGTGAGTACCGTCTTCGACGGAACCCCCACCTGCCTCGTACCGAGCAATCGCTATCAGGGTTGTCCCGAGGGCAAGCTCCGAGTCGTCGTTCTGGATGTTGTTGTCCAGAACCGATCTCTCGCGCAGTACGACGTCTAGCCCCGCCGCGAAGAGGCGAAGGCCCGTAGGCTCGGGCACAGCGTGCCGTCAGCCAGCCGAGTTGCCGGTCGACGTATTCTCGTCGACCAGCTGGCGGACCGTCGCGACGCCACTTCCGGGCGGTGTGTGAGAGGCAGAGTCTCCGAGCGTGAACACCTCGTCGGCCGCGGCGATCATCGCTTGATCGTGGCTCGCGGCGATGACGGTTGTCCCGGCCTCCGTTATCGCCTGCCGGAGGAGTCGCATCACGAGCCTGCCCGAAAGTTGGTCGAGGTGTGCGGTCGGCTCGTCGGCGAAGAGAATTCGAGGCGAAGGAGCGAGGGCACGCGCGAGCGCGACGCGACGCTGCTCGCCGCCGGAGAGTCGGTCGGCCCGGCGTTCGGCGAGGGCGCCAAGGCCTACCCAGCTCAACCACCGCTCGGCGCGCTCGCCGGCCTCCTTGTGCGGAAAGCCACGGAGCGCGAGGCCAAGCTCGACGTTCTCCTGTGCGCTCAGGAAATCGACGAGCGTTGAGTGCTGGCTGACGTAGCCGGCGCTTCGTCGGCGCCAACGGGCAAGCTCGTCAGGGCTGAGGCCATCGATCCTCTCGCCGCCCACCCAGATCGCGCCCTCGTCGGATCGGTCAAGTCCTGCGAGCAGGTTGAGATAGGTGGTCTTTCCGCTTCCGGAGGCCCCGGCGAGCACGTGCAGGCGCTCGGCGGCAAAGCTCCATGTCACCGCGTCGAGGATCGTCGTCTGGCCGTACCGTTTCGTGACGCGATCGAGTACCGCCTCCATGCCGTACCGCTTCGTCTCCGCGCTCTCCACCGAAACGTGCCTCTGCGGTGGCGCTACGCCGGGTGCATCCTCCGCCAGCAGCTCGATCCGACCCCAGCTTGCGCTCGCGCGGACGCGTTCTCGCAGTCCCGCCTGCTCTCGGAGGCCTCGCGGGAGACGAAGCCACCCCTGCTCGTCGACGACCAGGGCGGGCCGTGCCACGCCTTCGGCGCTCAGGCGGCCGTCACGAAGGTGGATCGTTCGCGGCACTCGCGCTGTGATGCCGGTGTCGTGCGTCACGATCAAGGTGGTCGTCCCGCTCTCAGCCGCCAACTCGAGCAGGAGGTCGACGACGACCTTGGAGTTGGCAACGTCGAGCTCGCCGGTCGGCTCGTCGACAAGGAGCAACCGCGGGCGCGGCGCCAGCGCTGCGCAGACTGCGACGCGCTGCTGCTCGCCGCCCGAGAGCTCGAAGGGTCTCGCCCCGACGCGCTGCGCGAGACCCGCCCGCTCGAGGAGCGCGGCGACACGCGCACGCTCGGCGGTGCCCCAGCGCCCCCGCAGCCTGAGCGGCAAGGCAACGATCTCCTCGGCTGCGAGCTCGGGCGGCAAGACGCGGTGGTAGTGCTGACGAACGGTTCCGATCGAGTCGCGCCGGAGGCGGTCGCGCGTCCGGCGAGACGCAGCCCCGAGCGGAACGCCGAGCACAGTCAACTCACCGCTTGACGGCCGCTCGTAGCCGGCACAGAGACGTAGGAGGGTCGACTTTCCGGCGCCGCTTGGGCCCAGCACCGCGACTACCTCCCCCTCGCTCACCTCGAGGCTGAAGCCCCGAAGGGCGGCGACTTCCCCATACGACGCGCGATACAGGAAGAAGACGTCGCGAGCCGTGATAGCGCTCATCCGCGCAGCCTCGATCCGGTCGGTTCCGCGAGGTACGCGGTGGCCTGTCGTGCTGCCGCGAAGACGGCGACAACGGAGACGGCGAGCAGCAGCAGCCCAGCCGCGACCCAGGCGAGCGCCGGCTCGATCGGCGGCAGCGGTCTCCCCACCGCGCCGGTGACGGCGACAAACGCCGAGGTCAACGAGACAGCGAGTGCGGCGCCGATCACGGCACCCACGACCCCGAGGCCGCTCAGAAGCAGGAGGCGATAGCGAACGCTCGCCGCCAGAACGGAGGGCGAGATCCCGAGCGCCTCGTACTCCGCCAGCAACTGCCGCTCATGCTGCAGCGCCGACCGGCTCGCGAGCGTCAGCCCGAAGACGGAGAGCGCTGCGCCGGTCAGGCCGCCGATCAACAGCACCGTCGCGGCGCCTGCGGCGAGCGGATCGTCGCGGAGCCGGCGCTCCAGCCGCTCGGCGCTCACTGCCCGCTCGACCCGGAACGGCGGCGAAGCTAGGCTCTGGGCAAAGCCGTCCGGCTGCCGGCCGAAGAACCAGGCCTCGCTGGGCGGTGCCACACCAGGGTGCTCCAGGTTGAGGGCCGAGAAGAGCGTGTCGTAGTCGAGCACGACGAAGCGTCGAGGTCTCTCCAGAATCGTCGGGAAGTACGACGCGCGGGCGACCGAGCGAAGCGTCAATCGCTGGCCCAGCACTTCGAGGGTCAGCACGTCGTCGACGGCTGCGCTCGCCACCTGCGGACTCACGAGCACGGGCAGCAGGGGTGGCAGCGGAGAGCGCGGGCGGATAAAGGGGGCGCCTGCGCCGCTGAGGCCGTAGCGAGCCACGCGTGGCACCGGTGCGTCGGATACCAGCGTCTGGTAGACGAAGCCCCGCCGGCCCGGAAGCGGAGTCGAGACCCAGGTGCCGAAGCGCGTCAGCGTCTGCCAGCGATCGCCGACTCGCACCTCCAACGGCCCTAGGTCGATCGAGCCTTCGTCTGCTGTTCCAAGAGCGGCGGCGCCCGTCGCCGGCGGGAAGCGAACTCCCACGAGCCGGGCTCCAGGGAGTGCGCGCGGCAGCTTGAGCTGCAACCGCCGCCACCGCCGAACGGTTGCGCCCAGCGGGAGTCGCTCGAAGCCCGCCCCCGGCGTGAGCAGCGCGAGTTCGAGGGAGCGGGGTACCGACGTCTCCGCCCGCACCCAGAGGCGCACCGCTCGGGCGCCCTTCGGGATGAGCGGACCCCTGAGCGACCGCGATGAGCGCGCGTTCGAGAGGCTGCTCGCGATCTGCGCGCGAGTGCGTCGCGAGAAGTTGGGTCTCCAGCCCTTCAGTCCGGTGATCACTTCGCTCGGAAGCCCGAGGACGCCGAGCTCCTCCTCTGCGAGTCGCCCAGTGTCGCGCAGCACACCCTGCAGGCGAAGCACAGGTAGCGGGCGCGCAGGGGTGGCCGTCGCGTAGCGCGTCAGCGGCGCGACGTCCGCCGCCCCGAAGTCGCCCCGTTCAATCACCCTCCAGTCGGCACCCACCTCGAAAGCGGCGGTCGCACTCGCATGCTGATCCAGTGTCTCGCGGTAGTTGAGGCTGAAGAGGGCGCTTCCGAGCGCGACGGCGAGGAACGTCGTGGCTGCGGCAGCCTGGCCCGGATTGCGTGCGCTGGCGAGCAACGCGAGGCGCAGGCCGAAGGGAGCAGAGCGCGCTCTTCGCTCGGCAAGGCGAAAGAACGCGGGTAGCAAACGGAGCAGCAGAATCGCCGCGGAGTAGACGGAGAGGGCCGGCAGCAAGAGGAGAATCGGACCGCCGCTTTCTCCCCGAGCTATCGCATCCGCGTCAAGCGCGCTCGTCGTCGCCGTTTGCCAACTGATCACGGCGAGCGCCGTCAAAGCACCAAGCTCGAGTCCGCCGAGGCCGAACCGGTGGCGGCGCGGCGCGGGCGACGCGAACAGGAGCGCTCCTCCCACCACGGTCAGCGCGATCATCAAGCCGATCGTCTCCCAGGGCAGCGCTTGACCGACGAACGCGCGCGGAAGCCCTTCGAGCCGGCGGATGACCTCGAGGGCGACTTCGATCGCGGCGATCGAGAGGCAGAAGCCGAGGACGCTCGGGACTGCCGCTTCCAGGACGCGCGCTAGCGCGAACTGACGTCGTGACGCGCGCAGCGTCTCCAGCTGCTCGCCGAAGCGGACGAGGTCATCCCGGCGCGACGCCGCGGCGAAGGCCGCGAAGGCGAGCAGCAGCGCGGCGCCCTGGCCGGCGATCAGGAGGAGGCGCTGGCGTGCAACGCGGCCATCGCGCGAGAGTCGCTCGAGCGTCGGAAGCGGACCCGAGAAGAGGAGGCCGGGGTCTTTTCGGGATAGGCGAACCGACGCAGTCCGCAACCGGCCGGCCAGGGTCTCGAGCGAATAGCCGTGAACCGCTTCCGGCTCGAGCTCGGCTGCCGCAACCGTGACGCTTCCGCTGCTGGCCAGCACCGTGCGAAGCGCTGCCTGTCGCGGCGGGACGATGAGGGCGCGCCCCCGGGGATTTGTACTTGCTGGAACAACGGTCGTATCGATGACCCCGCGAGCGACCACGCGCACCCTAACCACACCCCCGACCACGAGAGAGTCCCCGACCTCGAACGCGGCGCGGCTGAGGGAGATCGCTTCGCAGACGTTGTCATCGCAGCCACGCGGCAGGCGCCCGGCAACGATCGAGACCCCCGAGCCGAAGTCGTCGAGCTCGACGAAGCGGATTCCGCGCTCGTCGGCCGGCTGAATCGGATCCCAGAAGCGCGCCCGTCGATGCGGGCCGACCTCCGCGTCGAAGCCGGCCAGGGCGCCGTCGGTCACCGCCTCCGAGTCGACACGCGCTCCGGCAGCGGCACGGTACTCAGCGCGCAGCGAGCGCTCGACCGGCGGAAGTTCCGACAGCCGCAACCGAATCGCATCCTCGTGCGAGAGGGACGCGATCACGCTGCTGGCGGCGGCGAGCGAAGCCGCGCCGGCCAGCGCGAACACGAGCATCAACGTCTGCGTGCGCCGGTAACGGAGACGACGGAGCGAAAGGAGGAGAACTGCTCTCACATCAAGGGGACTCGCCAATCCGGTTAGGAGAGTCGCTCCCGCTGATGCCAAGCGGCGGCCCCGGCGTGCCGCACCGCCGGGGCCATACTCGAGGTGCGCCCCAGGCTAGGGGCAGACAAGCGTCGTGCACATGGTGTAAGTGCAGCGCTCCACGTCGCACGAGTCGCATCGGAAGAACTGCAAGATCCTCGTGCTGACGCAATCGCAGGTCTCGTGGTAGAGACATGCATTGGTGCAACTGCACCCTCCTGCTCGAGCCTCCTGCGCGAGGGCCCCAGCGGCCCCAGTCGCAGCAACGATACCAAGAAGGAACTTTCCGCTGCGCCCGAGGAAGCCGCGCCGCGAGCTGCGGTTTGCGACATCTGTTGCCAGGTTCGAAACCTCCGTCATCTGCTGCCTCCTATCCTTGTTAGTTCCTCGACGTGCCTGCTTCGATCGGCGCCCACGGCCCGGTCAAGCAAGTCCTCCATGTCGTCGAGGTGACTCACGACCGACTTTCCGACTATCACCCCCTTCGTGTCCGTCACGATTCCGTACGGCATCGAATCGATCCCCAGCTTCTGCTGAAGCGCAAGACTTGGAATCACAGGCACGTCTTTCGTAGTGCGCTCGCGCACAGCGGAACTTTCGCCCGGTTCGCCGGCGTCAACCACGAACGCGCTCAGATCGCGATGCGCCAGTGCTGCGGGCAACGCGGCCAAGGCTCCGTGGCAGAGCGTGCACTCCGGAGACGTGAACAACAGCAGGTTGTGCGCTGCCGAGCCGCTCGGAAACCGAACCATTCGCCCGTCGATGTCGACTGCGCTGAACTCGATCGGCGTGCCGACGGGTTGCCCGATGTCGAGGCGCAGACCGCCGCGCGTATTGAGATAGACGAGCCCGAGTTGGCGGAGGACGACAAGAAGGACCAACAGCGAGGTGACCATCAAGAGCCACAGAAGAACGTAGGAAGCAAGCCACCAACCGCTCATCGGCGCGCCAGTCGCATGGTGTCGATACCTGCGTCGACGAGAAGGAAAGCCAGCGCGCAGCCGATTCCCACCATGACCGCCTGCACGGCGACCTCGACCTGGCCCATTATCGCGACCGCCGCGACGGCGAGGAGCACGGAGTTTCGAAGCAGCGGCACCCATGTCGCCGACTGCGTGTCGGCTCCGAAGCAGCCACAAGTGAAGTCGCGCCCGGCGAGGAGCTCTCGAGCGACGATCGCCGAGAACAGAAGCAGCATCGCCGCAGCCACGCCACCGAACCACCGTGGAGCAACAAGCAGTCCGGCGGCCAACCCCAGTTCGCTGACGGGGACCATCCAAGCAAGCGTTCGCGCACGGGCAACCGATAGCCACGGCAGACTCACGAGCTTGCGAAGGAAGCCTGGCCTGTCAAGGAGCTTGCTGCCACCCGCCCAGGCAAAGATCACGACGAGAAACCACTGGGCGGCGGTCGCCACCACCTACCTCATCGATCCGGTTGCGGAGATGCGGAAAGCCTTCGTCAAGGAGCCGCTCACCCCGACATGAGGGTGAGCACAAGTTGCCAGTCTCATTCGAGTTCCTCCCAAGAGGCCGAGATGAATCTGCAAGAACAGTTCATACCATCTTGCGCGGTAGATATCAAGGTGATGTTCTAGTACCCCCATGGGCTCGCCCAAAGCTGCTCGGGCTTGACAGACAGTTCGGGCACCGAGTAAGAGCATGGGTAAGTGCGGCTTCCCAAACGGATCCTGGCGGCCAGGATCCGGGCAGACCTGGCTGAACGGCGCATCAAGCGTCGACAGCTCGCTGCCTGGACCGAGCGCTCGCTGATGACGGTGCAGCGCTGGGTCAGCGACGCTCCGGAGACTGAGGCCTATCGGCCTCTCCGTGGCGACGCCATCCTCCTTGCTTACCTAACCGGTTACCCCGTTTCCCGCTACACGGGTGACCCGGCCGATGACGAGCGCTTCCCACTACCGCCTGCCCTGTCGCCGGTTACGGCCGATCCTCATGCCCGGCGTTCTCGAGATGCTGCTAAGACCTCGAACCAGGCAGACAGCTCTCCTTCTGACCGTCCGACAGCTGACTCCGACTCCACCTCAGGCCAAACGGCATCTCAGACCGGGTGGGACGCTGCTCACCAGACCTGATGCTTGAACCCCTCCCGAACTGAGTCTGGGGGCTCGGCTTTCTGCGCAGCCTAAGTCGCTGCGCCCTCATCCCCACTGGCAGGGCTCCCCGTTTGCTCCACGAGACCCTCCTACAAGCGGCGCTGAAGGCCCTCTTCACACGACCGGCCTCGGGTACGAACGGCCCTACGCCTTCGGCTTATCAGAGACCTGAGCTCCTCTCATCGACGGCCCGGCGCAAGGTGCCCCTTGGTCCACGTTTCGGTGTCTCGCGGACATGTTTTGGACACGAGCGACTGATCCCGGCGGCTCGCCAGAGGTGAAAGCGCTCTGCGGATGCTCACTGCAGAGGCCTTCTCCGAGATGCGCCCGGCAAGATTCGAACTTGCGACCTCTGCCTCCGCAGGGCAGGCCAGTGGTTGGGCCATGTTGGAGCGGGATGGAGGAACATGGCTCTACGTGCCGTCTTGCGGAATCGTGGGCCACGAGCGCTGGTCGCCGTCAGCAACCGATTTCAGCGCGGACGGACATTTTTCGGACATCGTGTTGCCATCATCGTCAACGCTATCGAGAGACGTACGCATTCGTAAAGGTCTCGACGACCGCTGACCTTCATCACGAGTGACGGCCACGGAGGGCAAGCTGAGTCTTCTCCGCACCAGCGAACAGGGGCGCCCGGATTCTGCCCGGACTTGGTCCCGCAACAACTGGCCCCGGAAAGTTGACGATGCCGCTGCCGGCAAGCCGTCGATACCGCAGACCGCCCGTCGGTAGCCGACGCACGGCACGGTGTCGGGCGTCGGTGTGCCGACGACGCTCATCGCGCCGGCCTCGACTAGAGGTCGCGGACGACGAGAACGGAGGCGTGGGCGCGGTGGGCCACGCGCTCGCTGACGCTGCCGAGTG
>Ga0136612_10000727_pt1 | contig 12694 bp, 11 predicted proteins | sample AntDryUQ224A2306_2_FD_106644 | JGI IMG/M metagenome (GOLD analysis project Ga0136612, IMG submission 106644) | Polar desert sand microbial communities from Dry Valleys, Antarctica - metaG UQ224A (23.06) | ecosystem: Environmental > Terrestrial > Soil > Desert | place: Antarctica: Dry Valley...
CGAAAGCATCGCCCAGCACGGCTCGGTCAACGACCGCGGGTTGGCCGCGCTCATGGGCCGGCTGCGCTACATTCAGGGCGACTACGGCGATCCTCACACATACGAGCGGCTTCGCCAGGAGCTCGGCACCGCCCGCCGGCCTCTGCACTACCTGGCCATCCCTCCCAGTCAATTCGCCACCATTGTCGAGGGGCTCGGGCAGTCCGGCAGCGCGGCCAACGCCCGCGTGGTCGTCGAAAAGCCTTTCGGGAGAGACCTGGCCTCGGCGCATGCGCTCAGCGAAACCCTGCACACCGTCTTCGACGAGTCGGCTGTCTTCCGCATCGATCATTACCTGGGCAAGGAAGCCGTCCTCAATCTCCTGCTCTTCCGGTTCGCCAACACGTTCCTCGAGCCGATCTGGAACCGCCATTACGTCGAGAGCGTGCAGATCACGATGGCTGAGCGATTCGGGGTGGAAGGCCGCGGCGGATTCTACGAAGAATCCGGCGCCATCCGGGACGTGCTGCAGAATCACATGCTGCAGGTGATCGGATTCCTCGCGATGGAGCCCCCCGCCACCACGATCCAGCAGTCCATCCGCGACGAGCAGGTCAAGATTCTGAGAACGATCCGCCCACTCGGTCCCGGCGACGTCGTGCGCGGCCAGTTTTCCGGATACCGGAAGGAACGCGGCGTCGCGCCGGATTCTCACGTCGAGACGTTTGCAGCCGCCCGCCTGTACATCGACTCCTGGCGCTGGGAGGGTGTGCCCTTTCTCGTCCGGGCCGGAAAGTCACTGGCCACCACGACGACCGAAGTCCTGGTGACGCTCAGGCGCCCGCCGCTCAGCGGCCTGTGTCCGGGCGAAACCAATTACGTCCGGTTCCGCCTGAGCCCGGACGTGACGATCGCGCTCGGTGCGCGGGTGAAGCGCCCGGGCGACGAGATGGTGGGCGATCAGACCGAGCTCAAGGTCGTGCACCAGCCCGACGGAGACGAGCTCGATGCGTACGAGCGGCTGCTCGACGATGCGATGGACGGTGATGCGACACTGTTCGCTCGTCAGGACGGCGTCGAAGCGGCGTGGGCCGTGGTCGACAACGTCCTGGGGAACGTCACACCGGTGCACGAGTACGCACCCGGATCATGGGGCCCCCCTCAGGCCGAGCACCTCACCGACGGGAGCCGCAGCTGGCACAATCCGGCGCCGTCGGGTCCCTAGAAACTCTTGGATGGCCGCTGCCGGTCTCAGGTTCGTGTTTGCTGTCGATTTGAGGATCCGCGGCCGGGAACTCGCCGCTCGCCGCGGCCACTCCGGCCATCAGTAGGGCGATCACCAGGAAGTAATAATTGCAGAACGCTTTTTTGCTGCACAGGAACAGCAGAAGGAACGTCATGCCGAGGCCCGTGGCGAACCCGGCGGGTGTTCGCGGCAGGCGCCACCACGTCAGCAGCAGTCCCCCCGCGAGTGCACCCGCGGGGGCCCACAGCGACGCTTCCGGTGTCGGCTGCCAGCCTTGCCTGGCAAAGTGACTGAGGAGGCTGAGCGAGTCAATCCGAAATGGCTCGTGGAGCTGCAGCATCACCACGGACCGCCACATCCCGGCGGGATCCCACAGAAAGAACGGGAGGGTCGCCACAGTCGCCACAGCGCAGGCGCCGAGCGCGATCCACATGGTTGTCCGTCCGCGTTCATCGTCGCGCCGCAGCCAGCGTGCGAGCAGCAGGGCGATGACGAGGTGCTGCTTCAGCGCGACGAGCAGGCCGAGCGCAACGGGGCGTAGTATCGGCCGCCTCGAGGCAACGCTCGGCACGGACGACGCGCGGCTGCCGGCGAGAACCACGAGACCTGTCCAGCAGATGACCAGCGATTCGGTCCATGCCTGCTCCAGCACGAAGAACGTCCGGGGTGTGAAGAGCAGACCGGCGGCTGCCAGCGGTGCGATGCGGCCGCGGGCGCAGCGGCCAATCGCTGCGGCTCCGGCGAGCAGCGCGGCCAGCTCCATGAAACGCACGTCCCCCCCGAGCGCAAGCGCCGGCGCGCCCATCATCAGGCTGAGTGGCGGATAGGGAAACCCGAACTGAACACGTCCATTGACGACCAGCCCGGCGCCGTAGAGTGCCTCGTCGTCGTAGATGTTCGGGAAGGTGATGGAGTACGGGCTCTCCAGTCTGCCAAGAGCCGCGAGCGCTTCCCGGAACACGGTCATCACGTCGATGCGGGGACGCGGCGAGGCATCGATCAGCCACAGGCCGAGCGCGGCGTAGGTCAGCAGCAGCGCCGGAAACCACGCGCGCCTCGCGCGTCGGGAATCGAACGCGATGAGGAGCGTCAACGCCGTCGCGAGGGCAAGTCCGGCGAGGAAATCCGGATGGCGCGACGGCTCCGGTCGGACGAGGTACATGCCAATCGGCATCGTCGCCAGCGCGAGCAGGTTCGACAACAGGCCCGCAACGAGGACGCCGGCGACGAGCCGCTCTGACCCGCCGCGCCCTCCGAGGCGCGTGGCGCCGGCGACGACGAAGGCCGTGGCCAGGACGGTCCACCGGAGCGCGATCACGTCGTAGAAGCCGTCGCGAATCTGCAGCGCGTGCCCGAGCAGGACCGCGCCGAACGCGATCAGCGCCACGTGAACGGGCGTCAGTGAGTGCCCCGTGGATACGGAGCGGTCGGGAGCCTGGCCGCAGGTCTGGCGTAGAGATACCCCGCCGCTTCTTCGATCAGGATGGGCTGCCCGAAAAGGCGGCCGAGTTGATCCTTCGTCAGCACGGTCGTGCGGTGGCCGTCGGCGGCGATGCGCCCGTTGCCGAGCAGGATTACCCGCGTGACCTCCGGCACGATCTCCTCGATGTGGTGCGTGATGAGCACGAGCGTGGTGCCCGCACGCGCCAGGGTCCTGACCCGCTCCATGAACCCATGCCGCGCCACCATGTCGAGTCCCGTCGTCGGCTCATCGAGGATGAGCGCGCGCGGAGCCGTGGCAAACGCCCGGGCGAGCAGCACCCGCCGCGCTTCCCCGCTCGACATCTCGTCGAGCATCCGGCCGGCCAGGTGCGACGCGCCTGCCGCCGCCAGCGCCTCGGCGGCACGCCTTCGCATTTCAGCGGTGACCTCGCCGTATCGGAGAATGCCGTACGAGTTCAGGAACGCGGACAGTACGGCTGCTTCCCCGCTGATGGACCCTTCGCTGTTTCCTGTCACGAAATGATGCTGGAGGGCGGCCGAGACGATGCCGAGGTGCGCACGGAGCTCGAAGATGTTCCAGCACGCCTCCCCGAAGACGCGGACAGGCGGCAAACCGTCGGGCCGCGCGAGCGGCCGCTCGGTGTGCGTGAGCAGGCTCACGAGGATCGACTTGCCGGCGCCGTTCGGTCCGACGATCGCCGTGTGCTCGCCTGCGCGGATCGTCAGCGTCACGTCGTCCAGTACGCGCCGCCCGTCCTTCACGACCGTCGCGCCGTCCAGTTCCAGTATCGATTCCCGCACCGCGACATTGTGGATCGCGCAAGGACGTCGATGAAAGCGAGCGCAGGAGGCTGACCCACCCCGCACGCGCAGGCGGTTGCGCGGCTCCGGTCGGCTTGCTTATCATCCGTGGCGCCGCCATGATCTCCCGCTGCTGTCCTTTCATCCGCGCCGCGCCGCCGCTTCCCGGGCCGGGGTTGGCGAGTGCCCGCGCGTGACACGGCGCCCGGCAGTTGCGTCGGTGATGCCGCCAGTTCACCGCCAGGTTCGCTGGATCATCCTGGCGTTGCTCTTCATCGTGACGGTCATCAACTTCGTCGACCGTCAGGCCCTGTCGGTGCTGGCGCCGATCATCCGTGACACCTTCCAACTGTCTAATACCCAGTACGGCACGATCGTGTCCTGGTTCCAGCTCGGCATGGTCGTGGGCGAGTTTCCGATGGGCTGGCTGATGGACCGCGTGGGAGTCCGGCTCGGTCTTGCGGGGGCGGTCGTCTGGTGGTCCATCGGGAACGCTCTGCACGCAACCGCCGGGTCGCTCTGGAGCTTCCGCCTCTTTCGATTCTGGCTGGGCACCGGCGAGTGTGCCAATTACTCGGGAGGCAACAAGGTCGTCGCGCAGTGGTTCCCGGTGCGCGAGCGGGCGCTTGCCATCGGGATTTTCAACAGCGCCTCGATGATCGGGTCGTTCATCGCGCCCTTCATCGTCATTCCCATTGCCACGCGGTACGGCTGGCGCATGGGCTTCCTGGTGCCGAGTGTGCTCGGGATGTTCTGGGTGATCGCGTGGTGGGCGGTTTACCGCAGCCCTGCCGAGCACCCGCGGCTCTCTCGCGCAGAGGCCGACTACATCGCGGCGGGCCGCAGCAGCACGAGCGCGGCGGAGGTTCCGACGAACCGGCAGCTGCTCCGGTTGAAGCAGACCTGGGGCCTGATGCTCTGCCGCTTCTGGGTCGGACCGGTCGTGCAGTTCTATATCTACTGGATGCCGAACTATTTCAGGGACGTCCGGCACCTGAGCGTAGCCAACAGCTCCTACTTCAATTCGGTGACGTTCCTGTTCGGAGATATCGGCAGCATAGGAGGCGGACTGGCGGCGGGGTGGCTCATCACCAGAGGCCTGTCCGTGAACAGCGCCCGCAAGTCGACGCTGTTGACCGGCGCGGCGCTCTGCCTGCTCAGCGTGGCGGTGCCGCTGCTCAACAGCATCCCCCTCGCGATTGCCGCGATTTCAATCGTGCTCCTCGGGCACACTTTCCTCTCGGCGAACATGTTCGCGACGGTCTCCGATGTCTTTCCGGAAAGCGCCGTCGCCCGGGTGACCGGCCTGACAGGTGTCGCGAGCGGACTGAGCGGAATTTTCTTTCCCTATCTCACCGGCGTGCTCGTGGACCGGTACAGCTATCTGCCGGTGTTCTTCATGGCCGCGGTCATGCCGCTCATCGGCGTCCTGACGCTGCTGGCGACCGTGGACCGATACCGTCCGGTCGCCTTCACCTCTCCGTCCGGCGGCTGATAGTTGGATCCGCATCGGCCGTCATGAAAGACTGGGAAGCTCAGGTCTTGCGACGATGAACACAGAGAGCGCTGTCCCACTCGTCGAGCCACGCGTCCGGCCCGCGCTGGACCCGGGGTTTCGTCCCGCCGTGCTCGCCACGCGGGCGTTCGCCGCGCTCGTCGAGGCGTCCGGCGGAGGCGTGCCGGTCCGCATCGCGCTCGAACAGGCGGATGGCTCAGTGTTCCACTACCGCACGGCGGTGTTGCCGGCCTCACACGCGAGTGCCGCCGCCAACGAGCGGTACCTCGAACGCCTCGTGAAGTTTCTGCTGTGGGCCCGCGGGGGATGGCGTATCTACGTGGACGGGCCGGGGCCGCTCGCCGCGGCCCTGGCTTCTCACTACACGGAGAGCCACGCCGGTCGCTTCGATGCGGACTTCGTTGGCGTCAGCATCTTCGACCATCCGCTCGAGGTGGTCTCGACGCGCGACCTGCCCGCGGAGCGCTCCGTCACCCGTCCGCTGGGTCGGCACCTCGACGGATGCCGCATCGGCTTCGACCTCGGTGGCAGCGATCGCAAGGCCGCCGCGGTGATCGACGGCCGCGTCGTCTTCAGCGACGAGACGGTCTGGGATCCGTATCACAAGCCCGATCCGCAGTATCACTACGACGGGATCATGGATTCGCTGAAGAAAGCGGCCGCTCACCTGCCCCGGCTGGACGCCATCGGCGGCAGCGCGGCCGGCGTGTACGTCAACAATCGCGTGAAGGCCGGTTCGCTCTTTCGCGGCGTGCCGAAGGACGTGTTCGACCGCCGGGTGCGCGACCTGTTTCTCGACGTTCGCAAGGCGTGGGGTGGTGTCCCGCTCGAGGTCGTCAATGACGGCGAGGTCACGGCGCTCGCCGGTTCGATGTCGCTCGGCGCAAACGCGATCCTTGGGATTGCGCTCGGAACCAGCACGGCCGCGGGGTACGTGACGAGCGAGGGCAACATCACGTCCTGGCTCAACGAGCTCGCATTCGTGCCGATTGATTACGATCCCGCCGCGCCCGTCGACGAATGGTCCGGAGATTACGGGGTCGGCTCGCAGTATTTCTCCCAGCAGTGCGTCGCGCGGCTCATGGAGCCCGCCGGAATCGATGCCCCCCGGGATATGCCCTACCCCGAGCGGCTCAAAGTGGTCCAGTCGCTCATGGCCGATGGCGACACGCGCGCCCGCCGGATTTACCAGACGATCGGCACATACCTCGGCTACGGCGTGGCACACTTCGCGGCGTTCTACGATTTGCGCCACGTGCTCGTGCTCGGGCGAGTGACGTCCGGACCGGGCGGCGACGATATCGTCAGCGGGGCCCGTCATGTGCTCGAGATCGAGTTTCCGGATCTGGCGGGTCAGATAGCATTCCACGTCCCCGACGAACACGACAAGCGGCACGGGCAGGCGATTGCTGCCGCCAGCCTCCCTGAGCTTCCCCAGAAACCATGAATCCGTACCGCCACCTCGTTTCCGAGCTCGATCGTCTGGTCCGCGACGGTCGGCGGTATCCGCTCGGAGGGTTTCCCGCGCCGCCGCGACCCTCGCTGGCCGAAGACGCCCCCCGCGTATTGATCTTCTCGCCGCATCCGGACGATGAGTGCATCATCGGCGGCTTCGCGCTCCGGCTCCTCCGCGAGGCAGGGATGCGCGTGATCAACGTCGCGGTCACACAGGGCAGCCGCGAGGACCGGCGGGCGGCCCGCTGGCACGAACTGCAGACGGCGTGCGCCTACCTGGGGTTCGATCTGATCGCGACCATGCCCGGCGGGCTGCAGAACACCAACGTCGCGACACGAGCCCAGGCGCCCGCGCGGTGGCAGCAGTCGGTGTCGACGATCGCCGCGATCCTGAGCGAACAGCAGCCGGCGGCGGTATTGTTCCCCCACGACGCAGACTGGAACAGCACGCACGTCGGCACGCACCCCCTGCTCATGGACGCGCTCGCTCGCCAGGCACCCGACTTTTCGACATTCGTCGTCGAAACCGAGTTCTGGGGGGCCATGGCTTCTCCGAACCTGATGGTCGAATCCAGCGTCGACGACGTGGCGGCGATGATTACCGCGCTGTCCTTCCATGCCGGAGAGGTGCAGCGCAATCCGTATCACCTGCTTGTGCCTCCCTGGATGCAGGACAACGTGCGCCGCGGCGGGGAGCTCGTTGGCGGTCAGGGAGGAGCGGCGCCGGATTTCTCGTTCTGCACGCTGTATCGGTTGCGCCGATGGTCCGGCGGCGGACTGCGAACCGTGCACGAAGGCGGCCGGACCATTCCGGCGGCAATCAACGCCGCCCTGGCGCTCGGATGACCGAGACTATCCTCGAGTGCGATGCCGTCCTGTTCGATATGGACGGCACGCTCGTCGATTCGCGCCAGATCGTCGAAGCCACGTGGCTGCTCTGGGCCGCCGAGCACAATCTGTCCGCCGAAGCCGTGCTGGCCGTTGCACACGGCAGGCGCACGCTCGAGACGATGCAACTGCTCGCTCCTGACCTCGCGACGCCCGAAGAAGCCGCACGCCTCGATGCACGGGAAGCAGAGATGGAGGGCCATGAGACGCCGATTGCCGGCGCGGCTGCCCTCCTCGCCGCGCTCCCCCCGGAACGGTGGGCGGTGGTCACGTCGGCCGGGCACCAACTGGCGCGCACGCGCCTCGCGGCCGTCGGCCTGCCGGTGCCCCGCGTGCTCGTCGGTGCGGACGACGTGGACCTCGGCAAGCCCGCGCCAGATGGATATCTTCAGGCCGCGCGCGCGCTTGGCGTATCGCCTGCGCGCTGTGTCGTGCTCGAGGACACGCCGTCAGGCGCCCAGGCCGGCCGGGCCGCCGGCGCCACGGTCGTCGGGCTGTGCACGACATTTCCCACGGTTGATGGGTGTGATTTCCTCGTCCCGGATCTCCGGGCCGTTCGCGCGGTTGCAGCGGCACACCATCCGACGCTGGTTCGGTTGATGCTCACCCTGACGCGCGGCTGACCGATCCGCAATCGCCAGAGCCGCGCGGTCCAGCGATCTTCAGCCGTTCGCCCGGCGCTTGCGGCGGCGCGCGATAGCGCCGACCAGCCCGCCACCGACAAGCAGCATCGTCGCGGGCTCGGGAACCACGCCGACGTTGGCGGTCAAGTCCGTGAGGCCATTTGCGGCAATGCGAACCGGATACGACGAGAAGGCATAAACGAACCTGTCGTAGTTATGCGCGGCCGATGGGGGCAGTGCGAAGCTGCTGTATCCCTGCCCTAAAAGCAGCGGCAGATCGGGTCTCCCTCCCGGGCCGAACCTCCAGGCAACTCTGTTCGTGTCTTCGATCGGCGAAGTGTGCCGGATCGTGAACTGGAATCCCAGTATGGCGACTCTGGGATTGGGGCGCGTGGGGAAGGTGAATCCAGGAGCGCTGGAAGTCTCGAACTGGCCGAGATTCACACGCGTCGCGACGTTGGGGATCGTCACAGTCGTGTCGACGCCGTTGAACGTCAGAGTGGCGGTATTCGTCCCTGACCCGAGACGGACCGAGTTGGTTCCCGAGCCCGAACATTCGACGGAGCCCAGACACGTAAAAACCCCAGCGGTCGCAAAGGCTCCGTCCAGCGCGAATGAGTCCGCGCTGGCGACACGAGCCGCAAGTAGCGCAGCGACCAGCATACTTGCGGTCACGATTTTCATACTCTTCATCCGATCCGACGCCCGGGACCCGCCGTCCGCCAAGCGAACGACCACTGAGCAAGCGTCGTACCCGCGGACTACCGTTGAACACTGGCGCAGGGAGTTTGGTCTGGGTACTTCCGTACTACTCGGGAAGCTTATTCTACGTCGAGGCAGGGTCTCGGTTGCCGCGCCGGCGGCGTTCAGCGGGTCGAGGACCGGCGTTCGTTGTTGGTTCGTTGAGGGCTGCGACGCTCCGCACCCGTGCGACGCTCCTCCTGGAGGGTCTGGTTCAAACGTTCAGCAAGTTGCCCGAACGCTCCTGCGGCCGTGCGGAGATGTTTGTTCTCCTCTTCGAGCCGCTGAACGGTTTCGATGCAAGCCTGGAGCGAATCCTGTCCGTCCTGGTCGGTCATAGCCCTCCCACGCAATAACTTCGAGCTAAGCAAAAAAGACGCCGCTAGACACTCTGAATAGATGAGCTATCCGACGCGCCAGCGGGTGGCGCCCCGCTTCGCTCGAGAATCCAGTAGACCGTAAGGAGCAGGCACGCGAGGACCAGAAGCATGGCCCCGATGGTGTCCACACCGTAGCGCGCGGCTGCGAGCCCGACACCGCCGGGGACGACGGAGAGACCCAGCGCCGAGGCGGCTATCTGGAAGCCGACCGCGTTCGCGGAATGCGATACGCCCACGCGTTCGGGCGTCGTGGCAATGAGCAGCGGAAAGATCGGGCCGCACGCCACTCCGGCGAGTATCAGACCGGAAGCCGTGAGCCCGGTGCCGCCGTCCACCCACACGAGCGCGACTCCGAGTGCCACGCACCATAGCGCGCCGCGAAGCTGGAGGTGCACCGGCACGACGCCCCCCGCAACCGCGGCAAGCAGTCGCCCGCCGGTGATGCCGCCCCAATAAAGACTCGCGAGGATTCCCGCCTCCGTGGTCGCGATCCCCCGCCCTTCGGTCAGGAGCGTGAAGGTCCACGCACCAATCGACGCCTCTACGCCTGCGTACGCGATGAACACCACCATGCCGAGCCACGCCGCAGGAACGCGAAGTGTGGCCGCCATCGTCGCCGAGGTGTAGTCAGGCGCCGCGGATGGCAGGCCATCGCTGCGCGGCCAGTGCCGCAACGTCATCGCGAAGCAGGCGGCGAGCCCGACCTGCGCTGCGCCGACGATCACGTATCCTTCCCGCCAGGCGGAGCCTCGCTGAAGCACCGCCGTCATGATGAGCGGCCCTGCAGCGGCTCCCACGCCGAAACAGGCGTGCAGCCAGTTCAGCATGCGTGCGCCGTGATGGGTCGCGACGTAGCTGTTGAGTGCCGCGTCGATGGCGCCGGCCCCGAGCCCCAGAACGGCGCCGAGTGCGAGCATCATTGGCCAGGACGGTGCAGCGGCATACCCGAGAAGGCCTGCCGCGGTCAGGAGGCAGCTCGCCGCGAGTACCGTGCCGAGATTCACACGACGCAGCAGCCGCCCGCTCGAGAAGCTGGCCGCCACGTAGCCCGCGGTCGTCGCCACGAGCAGCGAACCGAGCGCCTCCAGGTCGACCCCAAACGACGCGCGCATCGAGGGCCAGGCGACGCCGAGCAGACCGTCCGGCAGTCCGAGACTGACGAACGCGAGGGCCGCAAGCGGCGCGACAAGGCGCGCAGGCCGGAGCTGCGATTGCACCTGGCGATTATCCCCCCGTCACGAGTGCGAGCGGCGGTGCAAAGCGGCGTGATTGCGAACCCGTACCCGGATATCCGTGAACTGGCAACGTCGCGGCCGGTCGAGTATTGTGTTCGCTCCAGCGATTCGGAAGCGGTGCCCTGAGGCCCGGGAGCAGACTGATGATGACGGACCGGCGAACGTTTCTCCAGACCCTCGGTGCGGCGGCAGTCGCGCTCGGCACGCCGCTCGGCGCGGCGGTGCCGGTGCGCTTCGGCGTCGACATGTTCAGCCTCGGCGCGCAGAACTGGACGCCGTTCCAGCAGCTCGATTTCGCGGCGAAGTGGAACGTGAAGGTCGTGCACTTCAGCGAGATCCGCTTTCTGGGATCGCTCGAACCCGAGCACCTGCGCCGCGTCCGGGCCCGGGCCGACGAGCTCGGGATCGAGCTCGAGATCGGCATGCGCTCCATCTGTCCGACGTCTGCCTCGTTCGACAAGGCGCAGGGCACGGCCGAAGAGCAAATCACCCGGATGATCGATGCGGCGCGCATCGTTCGGTCGCCGATCGTCCGGGCCTTTCTCGGAAGCGCCGCCGACCGCGCCGGTGGGATCGAGCGGCACATCGAATCGACCATCGCGGTGCTGAAGACCATGCGATCGCGGCTCGTGGACGCGGGCGTGAAGGTTGCGATCGAGAATCATGCGGGCGACATGCAGGCGCGCGAGCTCAAGGCGCTGGTGGAAGGGGCGGGCACGGATGCGGTCGGCGTCTGTCTCGACTCCGGCAACCCGGTATGGACCATCGAAGACCCGCACCTGACGCTCGATACCCTGGCGCCGTACGTCCTCACCAGCCATATGCGTGACAGCGCGCTCTGGAACACCCCGGAGGGCGCGGCCGTGCGCTGGACCCGCATGGGCGAGGGGAACATGGGCATCGAGAGCTACATCCGGAGCTACATCGAGAAATGCCCTGGACGAGCCGTCTCGCTCGAGATCATCGTCACGCCGCGGCCACGGATGTCGAACTATCGCGATCCGAAGTTCTGGGATCTGTATCGCGGTACGCCGGCGTGGGAATTCGCGCGGTTCCTCGCCCTCTGCGACAAGGGCAAGCCGGTGCTGGAACCCGACCCCGACCCGGCGATCTCCCCCGCCGCGCGGCAGCTGGCCAACGTCGAGGCCAGCATTCGCTGGACGCAGGCCTTCCTGGCGACGCTGTAGGCGGTCCGCACCCGAGAGGAGGCGGCCGAGCGAAAAACTTTGTCGGGGGCGACGTATCCAGTTGCCAGACGGGCACGACGTGCGTACGCTCTGTGGGTAACCTTCTATCGAGGCGGCGGCTACGGACCCTCGAGGCTCCGTCTCGCTAGACATAAGCTTGGTAACGCCCCGCTGGTGCGGGGGCGGTCTTGACGAACGACTTGACCAATTGCGCAAGTGGTTCGGGGCGAGACCTCTAGAGGAGAGGACACTGATATGCGTCTTGTTTACGGTTCGGCGTTGGTGGTCGTGGCAGCGATGCTCGTTCCTGCGATGACGGGCGCCCAGGGAACGGCTGCCCCGGGTGCTGGATCTCAAGGTGCTGGAGCGCCGGGCGCGGGGGGTGCGAAGCCCGCAGGCGCGCCGGGCCAGGAGACCGCTCGAGCGGTGGCCGGCGGCGGCATCTCGGTGCCGGGGTGGACGGGTAAGATTGACGCCAACGAGGAAAAGGCGGGACAGGCACTCAATAATGCCAAGTTCGCCAAGGACGGGAACGGCTTCCGCGTGACCACCGGGCCGGCGGTGACGTACTGGAACCCGGCCAACAAGGCTGCCGGCAACTACACCGTGAAGGCCACGTTCACCGAGCCGAAGTACATGGCTTTGAACGACCACCCGCACCCGTACGGCATCGTCATCGGGGGAAACGACCTCGACACGCCGGAGCAGAACTATATGTACTGCGCGGCTTACGGCAACGGAAACTTCATCGTGAGGGGTTTCGGCCCAGAGCCGTTTCAGCTGAACGGACGGCGCGGCGAGGCGAATCCCGCAGTGAAGAAAGCCGCGGGTCCCGGCGAGTCCGTGACTCAGGAAATTGCGGTCTCCGTCAAGGGTGATCGGGTCGAGTGCTCGATCAACGGCACGGTCGTCGGCGGCTACGACAAGGCGGCGGTCGTGACCGCCGGAAAACTGAAGTCGACCGATGGCCTGTACGGCCTCCGCTTCGCGCACAACACCGAAGCGGTCGTGACGGGTCTTACCCTCACGAAGAACTAGCTGTTCGAATCAATCCGGGCCGTTCCTGCGCGCGGAATGGCCCGGACCTCCCGCTCTGATCACTCTGGCAATCTTGCCCTCTGGAGCAACTCACCATGACAACCCGCGCCGCCCTGGTTCTTGCAGTTTCGTGCGGGATGAGCGTCACGTCAGCCGATTCCG
>Ga0136612_10000728_pt1 | contig 12692 bp, 10 predicted proteins | sample AntDryUQ224A2306_2_FD_106644 | JGI IMG/M metagenome (GOLD analysis project Ga0136612, IMG submission 106644) | Polar desert sand microbial communities from Dry Valleys, Antarctica - metaG UQ224A (23.06) | ecosystem: Environmental > Terrestrial > Soil > Desert | place: Antarctica: Dry Valley...
CAGGACATCATGCCAGTGGGTTTCCGCCTGCCCGAGCACCAGGAGTACGTCGGCAAGCGACTGTCGGAGATCGCCGAGTCGCGCGGCCAGGATTGGATCGAAACGGTGTTCGACCTGCTCGCCGCAGAGGAGCAGGGGATCGCGACTATCTACTTCAAGATGAGCGAGGAGAACTTGAGGTTTCAGCTACAGCAGCCGTGGATCAAGGTCTCGACGGACGCCGGCGGGTTCGACCCCGCATGGGCGGTCGAGCGCGGACCCATACACCCACGCGCCTACGGGACGTATCCCAGGGTGCTGGGCAAGTACGTTCGCGAGGAGGCGGTGCTGCCGCTTGAGGACGCCGTGCGCAAGATGAGCTCGGCGGTCGCGGCGAGGCTCGGTCTGAGCGAGCGCGGGTTTCTGCGAAGCGGCTACTTTGCCGACGTGGTCGTGTTCGACCCGGCGACTGTCGGCGACCGCGCCACGTTCGACGCGCCCCACCAGCTCTCAACGGGCGTGCGCGACGTGTGGGTGAACGGCGCAAGGGTGCTGGCCGCCGGCGAGCACACGGGCGCCACGCCGGGCCGAGTGGTAGTTGGTCCGGGCGCGGCATAGCTGGAAGCGACCTGTCGGACGACCTGCCGACGCGGCGCAGTTGAATCGCGGAGCGCCCGGCGCACCGATCAGGCGCCCAACCATGACGCCTGCACCCGACGCCGGCGCCATTCGAGGCGCCGCTGCCTCGGTGAGTGTTAGCGACGGCGCATCGGGCGGGCCGTGGATCTCCGAGCTACCAGAGTCCGGTCCGGTGTTGAGATTAGTGCTGCTCGGCGTGTCTGACTGACTCGCGGCGGAGCGTCGTGGGCGCTTTGCGCTCGTGGTACAGGGCGGCGGGTACAACGAGCACCTGTGCCGCCGCGTCCGCCCCGATAGTCGCCGCGACCTGCTCGGACTGGACGGTGGTCGTTCCGGCTTCGGGGCTGTGCTCGAGCAGCCGCAGTGCGCGGCCCGGCGTCATGCCGTGTCTCTGGAAGAACTCGAGCAGCGCAACATTGCCCGCCGCACGCTCCGTGATGCTCTCCACCAAAACCTCCGCGCCGGCCTCAGCCTCCGATAGCCGGAGTACGTGGGGCGAAAAGCACGCGCCCGTGCCAGGGATGGGGCTGCCGTGGGGGCAAGTGGTTGGGCGGCCGAGGGCCACCCAAAGTTTGTCCTCGGTAGCGTCGGTGATGGAGTGCAGCCATAGTTCGGCCTCGGTGTGCGCCCTCGCCCATTCCACCCCGATCAGGTCGGTCAGCAGCCGCTCGGCGAGGTAGTGCCTGCGCGCGGTCGTCATCGCTATCCGCCAGCCTGCCTGCGTGAGCGCGATCTCCTTGCCGCGTCCCATCTGGACTAGACCTCCGCGGCTCATGCGCTGTAGCATCCCCGTGACGGACGCCGGCGCCACTCCAAGCCACTCCGCCAGTCGAGCGCCAATCAGCGGTTGGCCCTCGCGTCGAACGCAGTGCATCGCGAGCAGGTATTGCGTCATCGTCGTAGTGACGTGCGACTCTACCAACGGTGCGCCGTTCATCGCCCAGCCGCCTGACACCCGGGACACACGCCGTGCAGGTCGAGCCGCACGACGAGGTCTTGCCACCCTACGACGTGGAACTTCCCAACCTCGATCTCAGGCTCCGGTGCGAGGTGCGCGTCCTCGACTCGAGCACACTCGGTGCAGATCAAGTGCGTGTGCCGATTGGGCCGCCGCACGTCGAAACGGATCGGCCCCTGGGCCGGGCGGACCTCGAGCACCTCGCCGATCTCTTTGAGCGCCTCGATCGTGTTGTATACGGTTGCAAGGCTAGTGGTCGGCAGCCGCGCACTGATACGCTGATGTACGTGCTCGGCACTGGGGTGCTCATCGTTCTCGACCAGCGCCCGCACCACGCCGAGCCGCTGCGGCGTCAGCCGGTAGCCCGACTCTCTCAGTCTTGTCGCCAGTTCGTCCAGCCGGTATTCCACATCATACAACTTAGAACCATTCCTAACTAGTATCTATCCTCCACTAAGAATAATCTAGAACCGTTCACGAGTCAAGTAGCGGCGCCTTCTGAGGAGTTCCTATCGCCCATGTTCAACGCCCTGGTCGTCACGGCTCGCGGCGTTCACGGCGTGTTCATCCTCTCGCCGACATGTTACGTGTAGTGTTTACGCCGGTCGTGTACGCTAACTGTCTGCGAAAGGCGACGGTCGGTACGAGCCAACGGCAGTTGCACACGGGACAAGGAGTATTCTGAATGTCCGCACTTTTTGAAGACGGCTTGACGCTGCAGCGGCATTCGGCGGGACGTCGGATTTCGCGGCTAGCGAATCGCTTAGCGCGAAGACTCGTCCAACCGTGGCCCGTGGCGTTGGGCTGGTGTGCAGCCGTCGCCCTGACTGCGGGGACGCTGATTGTGGTCTACATGCTGTTACAATTCTTTATGATGGCGGTTGGGCTTGGGCTCGGTTCGGCGGCGTAGCGGGGGCGCCGCCGCTCGAAACACTTCGATACGAATCGGCGCTTCCAAGCGTGGGCTGCGTATTGAGCCTTTTCGAGCGATTGACGGGGGCGAGAGCGTCTAGGAACGTCGGCCCGCCCCTGTGGCACTGAAGGGCTGCGCGAGATTGGAGGTGTTCCTCAGCAATGCCGCTCGACTTTCGCCAGGCTGCGGCCCCACTTGTACCGATGGCTGGAGGCGTGATGAATAGCGCTGTGCTCGCACTGGATGTGGGTGGGACGAAGTTGGCTGCGGGAGTTGTGAGCGATGATGGGCGTGTGATCGCCCACGCTCGTCGCCCGACTCCGCAGGGTGCGGACGGCGACGAGGTCTACAACCACCTGCTTGGCCTGACGCGCGAGGTAATACGGTCGGCGGGCGTCGGCTGGGGAATCAGCGCCATTGGGCTCGGCGCCGGCGGGCCGATGGAAATGTCGGCCGGGCGTATCTCGCCGCTCAACATACCGGGCTGGCGAGCCTTCCCTATCGCTGCCAGGCTTGAACGCGACCTCGGGCTGAAGGTTCACCTCGACAACGACGCCAAGGCGTTTGCGCTGGGAGAGCACCTTTTCGGCGCTGGCCGAGGCGTGGGCGCGATGCTCGGCGTCGTCGTCTCAACAGGCGTCGGCGGGGGGATAGTGATCGGCGGTCGGCTGATGCACGGGCGGACAGGCAACGCCGGCCACGTCGGCCACCTGGTCGCGGAGCCGGACGGACCCGAGTGTGTGTGCGGAGCACGGGGATGCGTCGAGGCGATTGCGTCGGGACCGTCGCTCGCGCGCATCGCCCGTGAGGGAATAGCGGCCGGCGTGGAATCATCGCTGTCAACGCTCCCCCAGCCTGTCACGGCGCAGGACGTCGCAGCAGCAGCGCGCCAGGGCGACGAGCTTGCCCTGGCCGCGTTCCGCCGAGCCGCGACAGCGCTGGCTGTGGGTTTCACGGACGCCGCAGCACTGCTCGACCTCGACCTGATCGTCGTGGGCGGAGGCGTGAGCCTCGCGGGCGAGGTGCTGTTCGAACCACTGCGCGAGGCGCTGGCGGCTCGGGCGCGGCTTGACTACCTCACGACGCTTCGAGTGGTGCCCGCAGGCGCGGGGCCCGACTCGAGTCTCATCGGCGCGGCTGCACTCGCTTTGCGCTGAGGCGTTTCTCCCGGGAGTCAGTTGTCTGTTGGACCCGAATTACCGCGAAACCGGCGTGTGGGACCGAGCGCTTTGACCAGCGCGACCTCACGCGCTAGGTAATCCGAGAGTCCATTGAGGCGGGCGACGGTGGAGTCGGTTTCTAGCAGCTCCTGCTTTCGCGCGAGGCCAACGTCCAACAGCCCCACCACGAACGAGATCGCCTCGGGGTCGGTCGGCAGCTCCAGCCCGGCGTCCGCGAGGCCGAGGAGATCGCGGTACTCCTCCAGTAGGAGCACGGCCACCGCCGCGGCGGCGCTCACTTGTGCGGGGTCGGAGGCGGCGTCGTGGAGCGTCGAGACCTCGCCGCGCAGGTAGGGCAGGTCGCTGTTCAAGGACGTGATTCGAACGCGCTCCACGCCCAGGGTGAGCATATCCATACGACCGTCGTCGTAGCGCTGGACGCGCACTATCCGCGCGATAGTACCGACGTCATGAACCTTCGCGTGGTCGCCCACCTCCCGCCCCTCCCGGATGCACACGACGCCGAACCTTGCTTCGTCGTCCAGACATTGAGCAATCATCAGCCGATAGCGCTCCTCGAATATGTGCAGCGGCAGGACCATGCCGGGAAAGAGCACGACCTGCAACGGAAAGAGCGGTAGGTTCCTGATTAGCACTCGCACATCTCCTCTCGTCCGCCGGACTTCTCGTTGCGTGAGCCTGCTCCACACGACGCCGACTTGGCTGTGAGGGGCGCGAGGCTTACAGTGTTCATCCACATATCGTAATGGTCTTCAACTCCTACCGCAAACGTTCGAGTGCGTGACTGTTCACCCCGGCGGATCTGCGCGGCGACGGGCAGGCTGTGTCGGTTCAGTCCGCGACGTAGCGAGCGGTCTGATGAGTCGCGTCGAGGCGTAGGCTCGCAGTTCGCTCGACTGAGGAAAGTAGGCCGACACGCCTGTTCAGTACGAAAGTACTGCGGTCGGTGTTGGGTTAGCAATCCGCGATTGCGTATGCTGTAGGTAGGCTCACTTCAGGCACATGGGAAAGCATATCTAGGGGATGGTGATCGAGCATGACCCGTAGGCTCTTCTCGGCGGCGCTGCTGGTGGTGTTGCTGCTGAGCGTGCTCGCACCTGTGCACTCGACGGGGGTGCAGGCTGTAGACACGCAGGAGGCGCGCTTCCTGACACTCACAGACTCACACCGCGCGACGCTGGGCTTGCCCGCGCTCAAGCTCTCGCCAAAGCTCACGGGTGCTTCAGAGTGGATGAGCGCCGACATGGCGGTGAAAGACTACTTCAGTCATACCGACTCGCTGGCTCGCGACTCATTCAAGCGAATGTCGGACTTCGGATACAGTTACAACACCGCCAAAGCCGAAAACATCGCCGCCGGCTACACCACAGCCGACGAGGTGTTCGACGGGTGGCTGAACTCTGCGGTCCACCGTGCGAACATGGAGAGCCGCAACTACCTGGCGATAGGCATCGGCAGGGCGTACCATGCCGACCCGACTTACGGTTGGTACTGGACCACCGACTTCGGCGGCGTGCGCGACACCACGACGAGCGAGTCTCTCAGCGGCTGGCAATCGCGCTCCGGCGTCTACCACGTGTAGGCAGCGGGCTCGACTGTACAGGTCTCGGGCACGGTTGTGGGTAACTATTCCGGAATGAAGGTGGGAATCCGCGTTGAGAGGTACGTTTACGACTCGGCCCAGGCGAAGTACGTCTGGAAGCTATTTGGAACCTCACAGCGCACGCTCACGGGCGCGTGAACGGCGAGCCGATATACGTACGCCCCAGTGCCTCCCGTCGGCAGCTACCGAGCGCGGGCGACCTTCCCAGGGTCCGGGAGTACGCTGCTGTTATCGAGCAGCCCCTGGAATTACTACCAACTGAAGTAGTGCGCCCGCATTCGGCGACGGCGCGCGTGAGTACTACACGTGCGCCGTCTCAGCCTCACCCTGCTCAGTGGGCGGCGGCTGCTCGATGGGCATGGGCCGCCTCGATGATCTGCTGAGTGAGATGAGCGGGCACCTCGTCGTAGTGCTGGAACTCCATCTTGAACGAGCCGCGGCCCTGCGTTATCGCCCGCAGGTCCGTACTGTACCTCTGCATCTCTGCCAACGGTGCGTGAGCCTTGACGATCGTTGTACCGTCGCTTGAGGGATCCATTCCCTCCACGCGCGCCCGCTTGCTGTTCAGGTCGCTCATCACGTCGCCGACGAATTGGTCGGGCACGGTGATCTCGATATGCATCACCGGCTCAAGCAGCACGGGGCGGGCCTCGGATGCGCCCTTCTTCAGAGCCTGCGATGCGGCCAACTTGAACGCCATCTCCGAGGAGTCCACGTTGTGGTAGCTACCGTCGGTGAGCGTCACGCGCACGTTGACCATCGGGTACCCCGCCACGACGCCCTCCATCAGCGCGTCGTGCACGCCCTTTTCGACTGCGGGAAAGTAGTTGCGAGGGACGGCGCCTCCAACAACGGCGCTCGCGAACGTGAACTCCTGATCTGGATTCGGCTCGATGTTCAGCACGACGTGGCCGTACTGGCCGTGACCCCCAGTCTGCTTCTTGTGCTTGTACTCGCTGCGCGCCGAGGTAGTGATCGTCTCGCGATAGGGGACCGTGGGCAGAGCGACGTCCACCGAGACTCCGAACTTGCGGTGCATCCGCTCAGTCATTATCTGGATGTGAGACTCGCCCATCCCGCTGACTATCGTCTCCCCAGTCACGGCGTCGCGGCTGATGTGCAGCGTTGGGTCCTCCTCGGCCATCCTGAGCAGCGACGGACCCATCTTGTCGAGGTCGCCTTTTGTGTGAGGACGAAGGGCGGCGCTGTAGCCGGAGGCGGGATACTCCACGCCCCGTATTTGCACGATCCTATCCGGCGAGCAGAGAGTGTCGCCTGTAACGGTTTCGGAGAGTTTGGGGACGGCGCCGATGTCTCCGGCGCCTATTCGGTCAGTTGCCTTTTGCTCTTTGCCTCGCGAGTAGAAGACCTGGCCAAGACGCTCATCGTGACCGGTGCGTGGATTTTGGACGTGGCTGTCGCTGCGAATCGTGCCGCTGTACACCCGGAAGAAGCTAAGCTTGCCAACGAACGGGTCGGCGATTGTCTTGAACACCAGGGCCGCCGTCGGCTCTTCAGGGTCGGCGCGTAGCTCGACCTGTCCCGCGCCGTCCTGGGTCGTTGCGAAAACCTGGCGCTCGTTGGCCGCGGGTGCGAACTCCGCGAGCGCCGTCATGATCTGCGGTACTCCCACAAGTCCGCCCCCGGCCGCCGCGATCACTGGTACGATCGTGCCCGCGAGGACGCCGGCCTTGAGGCCCCGGGTCAGCTCCTCGTGATTGAAAGCCTCTCCCTCAAGGTACCTGAGAGTCAGGTCGTCGTCCGTCTCCGCAGCGAGCGATGTAAGCAGGTCGCGGTAGCCGTCGGCCTCTGCGGCCATTTCGTCGGGAATCGCTCCGACCTCGAACTTGCCGTCGGCCTTGCCGTTGTAAACGAACGACTTGCGAGATAGTACCCCCGCCACGCCCTTGAAGTCGTGTTCAGCGCCAAGGGGCAGTAGCAGCGGTACGACTGAGGCGCCCCATTGGCTTTGCATCTGCTCGACGATGCCGTTGAAGTCGGCGTTCTCGCGGTCCATCTTGTTGACCACGACCATCCTGGGTACGCCCGCCTTCTCCGCTGCCTTGAACATCAGGTCGCTGCCGACTTCGATGCTCGAGTGAGCATCTACGAGGATGACCGCGCAGTCCACGACCCGCATCGCCGCAATCATCTCACCGACGAACTCGGCGTATCCCGGCGAGTCTATAAGGTTGATCTTGACGCTCTCGTACTCGATGGGGATTACCGATGTGCTAATCGAAGCGTGGCGTTTGACCTCGTCGGGGTCGTGGTCGCTGGTAGTAGTGCCGTCGGTCGTCTTACCCAACCTGGTAGTGGCGCCTGAGATGTAGAGCATAGCCTCAGCCAGCGATGTCTTCCCTGTGCCGCCGTGAGAGAACAGGCCGACGTTTCGAATCTGGGATGCGGGATAAGCCTTCACCTTTTTCTCCTTCTAATGCCTCCGTCAGGAGCGATGTTTGTTGGTTCGGCATTATATACCCGTTTCGACTTCAGCGGTAGTCTCCCCCCCAAAAGCGCGCCCGATTGCGATGCAACCTCCCGTTGTTCGGGCTCCTGCTCAAATCGTGTCGGCGTCTTATGAGCGGCTCCAGCGCGACGCCTTGTACTCCTTTTCTATGTGAGCGCTATAGTTAAAGTATGAAAGAGTGAGTAACCACGCCGGTTGGACGGTGAAGAAGGACATATTGCAGACACCCAGAAAGATCGCATACACACTGACGGTAATGATCGCGCTGCTCGTCGCGGCGTGCGGCGGCCCGGGCGTACCGGCAGGCTCCGACGGCGACGCGACTTCGAGCCCTTCTACGAGCGCCACGGTCCCGGTCCCCACGCCCGCCCGCGCACAAAAAGACGGCGGCGGAGCTAGGTCGGGCGCCTCTCGAGGCAAAGTAGTCGCGGCGCCGACCGGCGGCGACTCAGCATCCCCAGCGCCGACCACCAAGCCGCGGCTGAATGAAGGCATCCAACCAACCGCCATGCCGAGGTCGCGCAACAACGGCTCGCTCACGGCCGGTGTTGCGCCGGACGCGAGACCGACAAAGTCAGGCAACCAGACTTCAACCAAGCCAAACTCCGAGCCCACTGGTGCGCCCTTGCCTCCGCCGTCGCAGCGCGAGCCGAACTTACCGACGGCTCAGCCCGCTCCTCCCGTACTGCCGACAAGTCGTCCTACCATGCCTCCCCCAGATTTCGGGGCTGCTGACGAGGAGTCGGCCCTCCCTGTTCGGCTCCTGATCTCCACGCCCGACGTGAAGGTGAACGCCGCCGTCGAGCACGTCGGCTCCAAGACGGAGGGTGGTAAGACGGTGATGGACGTACCGAAGAAGTACGAGAACGTGGCGTGGTTCGACAAAGGCTACGTGCCGGGAGAGCGAGGCAACGCAGTGATCGCCGGCCACCTGGATTCGGAGACCGGCAAGGCGGTGTTTTGGAACCTCGCCAAGCTGCGCTCGAACGACGTTGTGTCGGTGGTGGACGCCAAAGGCAAGACCACCCGCTTCAAGGTCCGCAAGGTCGCGGTGTTCTATGACGAGAGCGCACCAGTGTTCGAGATATTCGGCTTTGCCGATAAGGCGCACCTCAACCTGATCACGTGCGACGGCGAGTTCGATCGAAAGACGAAGAAGTACGACCGCCGACTGATCGTCTTTACAGACCTCGTCGAGTAAGGTGCGCCGGGATGGTTGAGCGTGAACCACCCGAGATTGTACACGGTTCGATCAAAGGAGCGTGAGTGATCGCTCAAGGATCGTAGCTCGGCCCGACGGCGCCGTGAGGCCCGGTTGACGTTGCACGCAGGACGGGCTGAGCTAAACTAACCTTCCAACTGCACGTCGAAGATATCGGCGACCTTCGCGCGGAACGGCGGCAATGCAGCGCCAAAGTCACCGTAGTCGTCGGCGCCAAGCTCCTGAGCAACGACGCCGGGCGTGTACACGGTGACTGACCGACTGGTCGGCCACAGCGCGATTACGAGCCGACTCCCTGCGTCCAGGTACTCCTGCACCTTTCCGTGTACGTCCTCCTGACGGTCGTTCGGCGATGCGACGTCGATCGCGATGTCGGGCGGTACAGGGCAGTAGCCCTCAGTTGCGCGCCGACTGGGCAGGCTGTCCCACGCCACAAAGGATACATCCGAGATTATGACGCGGTCCGGATTGCGTCGTATCACATGCCCTGCTCCGTCCGTTAGAACCAGTCCCAACCCGCGCTTGCGAACAAACGTCCGAAGCAATTCGCTGACACGGTTCACGAGTAGGTTGTATTGTACGCCCGTTCCTGCCACTTTCACCGGCGCCCCGTTGACCAGCTCATATCTTACGCCGGGCGCCTCCGGCATATCCCAGAACTCTTCGGCTGTTACAAGTTGCTTTACCGACACACGCAAGCCCCTCACTCAGTTGCCACTCGCCGCAATACAAGGGCGACCTCGTGGTCGCCGGTTGCGGTTCGCTTCGTCAATATCCGAGGCCGTCCCGATATGTTCGCGCTTACCGTCCGGATTGGACATATCGCGACTCAGCATTTGCGACAGTTTATCACGAAGCAGCGCACCATAGACAGCCTCATCAGACACCGAGGTTGCTCAATGCGCGGCAAGTGCATGGCACGACGACGCCGATAGCCATGCGAGCAACGCAGGATTCGACTATCATTATCGGGCGGTAACCTCGGCTCCGGGCGGTCAAGAGGAGCGAGCGACGCCTTCGTACAGAATCCGAATCACCACAAACCACAGGAGACGGCCTTGTTCAGTACCGGTATGCCCGAACCCGTCGAGGGCGCCCTCACACATCGCGTTGTCCAACCACGTCAAGCCTGCGCCGATGCCCCGCCCACCCTGCTGCTGCTCCACGGGCGCGGGAGCGACGAGGTCGACCTGCTGGGACTGGCGAGCGAGCTCGACCCGCGCCTCTTCGTAGTCAGCGCCCGCGCGCCGTTCGAGCTGGGCTTCGGTTACCATTGGTACGAGTTGGTCGAGGTCGGCCGGCCCGAGCCGCGCACCTTTGCCGAGGGGTTTCGTCGGCTCGACCAGTTCACACGCGACCTGGCGGAATTGTATGGAACGGACCCGCAGCAGCTCTACTTGCTCGGTTTCAGCCAGGGCGCGATGATGGCGGGTACGCTGACATTGCGCGCTCCGGAGCGAGTCGCGGGGACAATCATGCTGAGCGGATACCTGCCGCTCAGCGCCGGGATGGAGTACGACGAGTCGGGGCTAGCCGGGAGGCCGTTCTTCGTGGCACACGGCGCACAGGACCCCGTCATACCTGTCGAGTTCGGGCGTGAAGCGGCGGAGTACCTCCGCAAAGTCGACGCGGACCTCGAGTATCGAGAGTACAGTATGGCGCACCAGGTGGAGTACGACGAACTTCGCGACGTTTCACAGTGGCTGACGGGCAGGCTCGACTCGCCGACTTCGGGGCGGCAAACTGGTGGACGCACCGGATGAGCACACGGTGCATCCTCTATGCCGGGCTCGACACCCTGGTCGCAGAAACCTTGCTTCGCTAGAGGATGTACCGACTGAGGTCCTCGTCCTCCACAAAGTCGTTGAGGCGCTCGCGGACGTAATCGCCGTCCACATTCACCTGCTTGTCCTCTAGCTCATCAGCGTCGAACGAGATTTCCTCGAGCACGTGCTCCATAATGGTCTGGAGTCGTCGTGCGCCGATGTCCTCCAGAGTGTCGTTCATCTCGTATGCGGTGTCGGCGATCTCGGTCAGCGCCTCCTCCGTGAAACTCAGCTCGACGCCCTCTGTACCGAGCAGTGCGATGTACTGCTTGACCAGCGCGTTGTCGGGTTCGATCAGGATCGCCCGCAGATCCTCGGCGCTCAGGCTGCTCAGCTCGACGCGCAGCGGGAACCGGCCCTGAAGCTCCGGGATGAGGTCGGAAGGCTTGGCTTCGTGGAATGAGCCCGCAGCGATGAAGAGCACGTGGTCTGTCTTGACGGGACCGTAGCGCGTCATCACGCTCGACCCCTCCACGATCGGCAGCAGGTCTCGCTGCACTCCCTCGCCCGAAACGTCGCCCGAGGTGTCGTATCCATTGCTGATGATCTTATCGAGCTCGTCAAGAAACACCACGCCGCTCTGTTCTGTTCGGCGCACGGCCTCGTCCACGACGGAGTCGAAATCTATGAGCTTGCGGGCCTCCTCGTGAACCAGTATGCGCCTGGCCTCGGCAACGGACACGCGTCGGCTGCGTTTGTGCGGCCCGTTCGGGGTAGATATGAGGTCGTCGAAGGCGTCGGGCATTTCGCCTGAGCCGACCTCGGACATAAAGTCCATCACTGATCCGAACGAGTCCACTTCGGTTTCGATCTCGATCTCGACGGTCTGGTCGTCGAGCCGCTGCTCGGAGAGCATCTGCGCCACTCGTTTGTGCTGTCGGCTCAGCCTGCGTTCAACCGACCGCCGCCTGGCGACGACGGACTCGGCGGGGGCGCCCTCGTCGTCCGGCCCGTTGAGACCCGCGACCAGCTCCTTGCCCTTGGGCGACTGGTGCACCAGATATGTGATCAGCTTCTCGTTAGCGCTTTGTTCGGCCCGCTCACGTATCTTCGCGAGCTGCTCGCTGTGTACCATGTTCACACCTGTTTCAACCAGGTCTCGGACGATGCTCTCGACGTCGCGGCCAACATACCCGACCTCGGTGAACTTGGTGGCCTCCACCTTGACGAACGGTGCGTCGGCGAATCTGGCCACTCGGCGGGCGATCTCCGTCTTGCCGACGCCGGTGGGGCCGATAAGCAGGAGGTTCTTTGGAACCACCTCGTCGCGCATTTCCTCGGGCAGTTGCTGCCGTCGGTAACGGTTGCGAAGGGCGATTGCGGTGGCGCGCTTGGCGTCCCGCTGACCGACAATATACTTGTCGAGTTCACATACTATCTGTCGCGGTGTGAGGTCGTCCATGTGCTTCCTCCAGGTTGAGGGTTCGCTCTTCCGACCCCGGTTGGGGGTCGGCGCGGCAACCTTAACTCGGCTCAACCTTATCGAGTTCTATCGTCTCCACGCTGATGTTGTCGTTAGTGTAAATACATAGGTTCGCGGCGATCCTCAAGCTTGCGTCGGCGATTGCGTCGGCGCTCATGTCAGTGTGAAGCATCAAGGCCTGTGCCGCCGAAAGTGCGTAATCGCCGCCGGATCCAATCGCCGCGATCTGGTCGTCGGGCTCGATGACGTCTCCGTCGCCGTTGATGAGTAGTATCTGCTGGGCGTCGCCCACGAGCAACTGCGCCTCCAGCGGGCGAAGATAGCGGTCGGTTCGCCACTGCTTCGCCAGCTCCACGGCGGCTCGACGAAGGTTGCCGTGGTAGGTATCGAGCTGTGCCTCAAACTTGTCGAAGAGGGTTAGGGCGTCGGCGACCGCCCCGGCGAATCCCGCCAACACCTGGCCGTCATGCAGGAGCCG
>Ga0136612_10000729_pt1 | contig 12691 bp, 9 predicted proteins | sample AntDryUQ224A2306_2_FD_106644 | JGI IMG/M metagenome (GOLD analysis project Ga0136612, IMG submission 106644) | Polar desert sand microbial communities from Dry Valleys, Antarctica - metaG UQ224A (23.06) | ecosystem: Environmental > Terrestrial > Soil > Desert | place: Antarctica: Dry Valley...
AATCGGCGGCGCATTCGCCGGCGCCGTACCGGGGATCGCGCGGGGTCAGGCGATCCCGGCGAGCGACATCGCCATCCTCAACTTCGCTCTCACCCTCGAGTTTCTCGAGGCGGAGTTCTACGCTCAGGCGAACCGCAACCAGGCGTATGGCAACAACCGCGAGCTGAGGCGCTTCTCGACCGTCGTCGCCCAGCACGAGAAGGTGCACGAGAACTTCCTGAAGAAGGTTCTCGGCTCCAAGGCCGTCGCAAGGCCGAAGTTCGACTTCAAGGACACGGTCACGAATGGGGCGAAGTTTGCCGCGACCGCGCAGGTGCTCGAAGATACGGGCGTTCATGCCTACCTCGGTCAGGTCCCGAACATCAAGACGAAGGCAGTCCTCCTCGGGGCCGGGCGGATTCTCCCGGTCGAGGCGCGCCATGCCGCCTGGATCCGCGACATCCGCTTCTCGGGCGGTACGTCCGCGCCGACGACGCCGGCGCCCGGAGCGTTCGAGGACGGCTTCTCGAAGGCCAAGATCCTGGCCGCCGTGACGGCCACGGGCTTCATCGTCGGCTAGGCGTCACGCTCGCACGACGTTTCTCGCGGGGCGGTCTTCGGGCCGCCCCGCAGTCGTCTACAGCCCCGACCAGACCTCGAGCTTCGATCTCGTCCGGCGGATCACCTCGTCGGTGAACTCGCGCGAGCCGGCGTGACCGCCGAGATCAGCGGTGCGGACGCCGTCCGCGACGGCTTCGAGGGAGCTTTCTCTGATCGCTCGGCCGGCCTCCTGAGCGGTCTCGTCCGCGTGCGTGAGGAGGGCCGAGCCGGCCAGGATCATCGCCAGCGGGTTCGCCACGTCCTTACCGAAGAGGGAGGGCGCAGTGCCGTGAGCAGCCTCGGCCATCAGCGCGTTCGGCACGTAGTCGTCCGCGAACGCCACCAGGAGGGACTCGGAGCCCGCGATCGACCCGAAGAGCGGCAGGACGAGGTCGGAGAGAATGTCGCCGTCGCGGTTGAGGGCAGGGATCACGAGCGGCGCTCCGGTCTGCGAGAGCAGGAGCGCGAACGTGGCGTCGATCAACTGCGGCTCGTACGGCACGTCCGGATGACGCTCGGCAGCCGCATCCATTTCTTCCTTGAGCATGCCCTCGTAGGTGGGGCTGACGGTGTACTTGGGGCCGCCGAAGACCTTCGCCTCCATCCGATCCGCCTGGCGGAACGCGAACTCTGCGACCGCGCGGCAGATCCGACGCTCGATCCGCTCCGTGCGGAAGGCGACCTCGTCCTCACCCTCGCCCTCGCGCCACTCCTTCGCGCCGTATGCATCGCCGACCGCCATGCGCACGACGGAGATGGGTGCGTGCACCCCACCGAGCGGGACCACACCCGGAATCCTTCGGCCCGTCCGGACGATGACTCGTCCGCCGATCTCCTCGCGCAGGATCCGGTTCGGCGAGCCGACGTCGCCGCGGCCCTCGGGCGTGACCGTCGCGGCCTTCAGACCGAGACCAGCGGCCTTGATCGCCGCGGCAGCCTCGTGCACGACGGCGTTCTGCGTCTCGCGCCGCCGCGCCAGCGAGAGGTCGAAGCGCGGGAACGAGAGCTCGATGCCGATCACGTCCGGTGCGAGCACCCGAAGGGCCTCCTCGAGCAGCTCCTGCCCGGTCTCGTCGCCGTCCAGCACCACAATCGTCCGCCCGTCCATCGGCGGCCGATTCTACTTGCCGGATTCTGGGGAAGACCCGTCAACTATGGCGCGTAGGGGTGGATGGCGCCGCGAGGGGTCGAAGGGGCGCTTCCGCTACCTCGACGCTCGCGGCGGCCGAATCATCGACGACGGGAAGGTGGCGAGGATCGAGAGCCTCGTGATCCCGCCCGCCTGGCGCGATGTCTGGATCTCGCCCGGGGCGCGTTCGAAGCTGCAGGCGACCGGCGTGGACAAGGCGGGACGCCGTCAGTACCTCTACCACCCCGATTTCCGCGCGCAGCAGGAGCAGGCGAAGTTCGACAAGCTGGTGCGCTTCGCCGAGAAGCTGCCCGACCTGCGGCTCGCGATGGGCGAGCACATGATGCTTGACCGTTACGAGCGCGAACGTGTCTGCGCGGTCGCCATCCGTCTCATCAACATGGCCTGGTTCCGCGTCGGCTCAGAGCGCTACGCGAGGGCGTCTCGTACCTACGGTGTTACGACCCTGTACAAGCGGCACGTATCAGTGCAGCGAAGCAAGCTGATGTTCCGCTTCCGCGCGAAGCACAAGGTGCTCGTCCGCACCTCAGTGGTCGACGTCGAGCTGGCGACCGCGATCCAGGAGCTCCTCGTCCAGCCGGGCGGCAGCAGGCTCTTTCGTTACGGCAAGGAGGGGGAGACGTGCACACTGAGCGGGGGCGTCCTGAATCACTACATCCAGACGTACATGGGAGAGGAATTCACCGCGAAAGACTTCCGCACGTGGGGCGGCACGTTGACGGCAGCCATTGCGCTCGCCGAGCTTGGGGTAGCTGACACCGATAGGGAGGCCAAACGCAATGTCGCGTCGGTGATGCGCGCGGTCGGGGAGCGGCTCGGGAATACCCCGGCCGTGGCGCGATCCTCGTATGTCAGTCCAGCCATCGTCGAGCAGTATCTCGACGGACGTACGGTCGAGGATTTTCGGCCACGGCACTTGCGGGTCGTGAGAGCACGCGATATCGGTCTCGACCAGGAGGAACAGGCTCTGGTGAGCTTGTTGCGATCGTGGCGAATCAAGCGTGGACGACAGGCAGCATGATTGTCCGTGTGATTCGCTGTATGGTCGTAGAGTCGATTCCGCAATGAGAGGAGTGCTCGTGGCTCGTAAGACCGTGCTCGTGTCGGATGTTTCGGGCGAGGAAATCGCAGAGGGAAAGGGCGCTACCGTCCGGATCACGTTTCACGACGCCCGCAAGGGCGTTCGTGAGCTCGACATGACCGACGGCGAGGCAGAGAACCTGGGCGGTCGCCAGGTGGCACGCCGCGGCCGGCGCCCCAAGTCCGCATCGGCCTAGACGCTTGATCGGAGATTGGCGCGCAGCCGTCATCCGGCCCGCGTGAAGTTCCGGTCAAGCATCTAGTCGGGTCGGACGGGCAGGGACAGGCCCGCCCGCAGCGATCTCCGCTCTTTCCGTACGGGGGCTCCCGGCGCGCCCGGAGCCGTCAGAGGCCCTGACTAGGATGAGCCGATGGGTCTCGCGCTCGTCCTCGGTCCGGCCAAGGCCGGCAAGATCGCACGTCTTCTCGAGGGCTACCTGGAGCAGATCGAGCGCGATCCAGTCCTGATCGTGCCGAACGCGGCGGACGTCGAGCGGGTCGAGCGGGATCTCCTGCGACGGGCCGGTGCGCTGCTCTCAGGCTCGATCGGCACCTTCGACGACGTCTTCAGGGAGCTGGCGCTCGCGGGGGGCGGGGCCCGGCCGGTCGTGGGCGACACGCAGCGCGCGCTCGTCGTCCGCCGCGCCCTCGCGCGCACGACGCTGAACGGCCTCGGCAGGTCGGCGAGGTTCGGTGGCTTCGCCGACTCGCTCCTGTCCACTCTCGGCGAGCTGGAGTCCGGCCTGCTCGAGCCGGAGCAGCTCGAGGGAGATCTCGGACGCCTCTACTCCTCCTACCGGGACGAGCTCGAGCGCCTGGGGTACTGGGATCGCGACCTGCTCCGCCGGCACGGGGTGGAGCGGCTGCGCTCCGAGCTCTCGGCCTGGACTGGGCGCCCGGTCTTCGCGTACGGATTCGAGGATCTGACGGGAGCAGAGTGGGGGCTGCTCGACGCGCTCTCCGGCCGCGCAGAGGTCACCGTCTCGCTGCCGTACGAGCCCGGCCGCGCAGCGTTCGAGTCGCTGCGGCGGACTGTCGAGGACCTGGGAGCGCTCGCGCACGGGCGGATCGAAGAGCTGCCCGCGCTTCCGTTCGACGAGGGGCAGCAGGCGCTTGCCCACCTCGAGCGGTTCCTGTTCGCCGATGAGCCCTCCCTCGGGCCTGAGCTCGAAGGCGCGATCCGTTTCTTCGAGGGTGCCGGGAGCCGAGGCGTCCTCGAGCTCGTCGCGGAGGAGATCCGGCAGCTTGCGGACGGGGGAATGTCGCTGGAGGCAATCGCTGTCGTCGTCCCGTCGCTCGAGCGCTGGCGCGCGCCGGTCGACACGGTGCTCTCCACGGTGGGCGTGCCGTTCGCAATCGAGGGGCGCGCCCGGCTGGGGCAGACGGCGTACGGGCAGGCCCTGCTGGCCCTGTTGCGGTTCGCATGGCAGGAAGGCGGGCGGCGCGACCTCTACGCCTACCTCCGCTCGCCCTTCTCGGGCTTCGCCCGCACCAACGTGGACTTCCTGGAGGGCCGCTTGCGAGGCCGAGGCGTCGCCACCGGCTCGACGGTCGAGGAGGAGACGGTGCGGATGCGTGACGGCCAGCCGATCCCGGTGCTCGAGACGCTCCGGACCGAAGGCAACGGGCTCTCGGGCATCCGCTCGGTCGCCGCCGGGATGCTGCGGGCGGCGCACGGGCTCACGTCCCCTCCGGTCGGCGTGACGACCCTGCCGGATCTGCGAGCGCACGATGCTCTCACGCGGGTACTGGACGAGCTCGAGGGCTGGGTCGACGCAGGCGGGGAGCTGTCGGCGGACGACGTCGTGACTGCGCTCGAGCGCACGGAGGTACGGCTCGCGCGCTCCGGAGAGAGCGGCCGCGTCGCGGTCCTCGACCTCTCCCGTGCCCGGACACGCCGGTTCGACGCGGTCTTCGTCCTCGGACTGGAGGGCGGAAGCCTGCCCCGGCGAGGACTTGCGTCGCCGTTCCTCGACGACGAGACCCGCGCCGAGCTCGAGCGGTGCGCGGGAGCACGGCTTGCGCGCCCGGACGCCGTTGCCCGTGACCGATACCTCTTCTACACCGCGTGCACGCGGGCCGCCCGACGGCTCTACCTCGTGCGCGAGGCGGCGACGGATGAAGGGAGCCCGCGCGAGGCGAGTCCGTTCTGGCACGAGGTTCAGGCGCTCTTCGAACCGGACGACGTTCGCCGCTGGACGAGGCGCAGGCCGCTGTCCCAGCTGACGTGGGCCCTGGAGCACGCACCGAGCGAGCGCGAGCGCCTGCGAGCGCTCGCACACCTGGCCGCGACGGACCCGGACGAGGCCGACGCGCTCGCCGCAGCCAATGGTTGGAGGCGGCGTCTCGACCGCGCCCTGGCTGCCTTTCGGCGCGACACGGTGCTCCGTCATCCGCGCGTGCTCGCGGAGCTTGCGGCACGCGGCACCTTCAACGTCACCGAGCTCGAGCGCTTCGCGGACTGCTCCTCGGCATGGTTCTTCGACCGGCTGATCGATCCGAAGCAGATCGACCGACGCGTCGACGCGATGATGCGCGGGTCTGTCGCACACACGGCGCTGAACCGCTTCTTCGTCGGTCTGCCCAGGGCGATCGGCAGCGACCGGGTCGAGGAATCACGCCTCGACGACGCCCTTGCCTTCCTGCGGGAATGCCTGGAAGGCGCGCTCGCAGGCGTGAAGATGGAGATGACCGAGCTCGAGCGGCGCGAGCTCGAGCAGAGCTTGCGGCGCGATCTCGAGCAGTTCGTCCGCGACGAGGCAGCCTCGGGGCTGCCCCTCGCACCCCGCCGGTTCGAGGTGTCGTTCGGCTCGGAGCGTTCCGCGCCCGAGCTTCAACGCGGCCTCGACCTGGGCGACGGGGTCACCCTCTCGGGCAAGATCGATCGCATCGACATCGACCCGGCGAGCGCCCGCGGGATCGTCCAGGACTACAAGTCCGGCCGCACGGGTCACTCAGCCGTCGAGATCGAGAAGGAGCTCCGCCTCCAGATCCCGCTGTACATGCTCGTCCTCCGCGACCTCGTCGGGATCGAGCCGCTGGGCGGCCTGTACCGGCCGCTCGCGGGCGAGCGGCGACCAAGGGGATTGCTGCGGCTCGAGGCGAAGGACGACGGGATTCCCGGCTTCGCGAAGAACGACTACCTCGGCGAGGACGAGTTCTGGAGCCGCGTCGAGGGTGCGCAGGAGCTGGCCCGTGGCTTCGCCCAGCGAATCAGGGCCGGAGATGTTCGTCACGATCCAAAGGGGGGCGACTGTCCCGCCTGGTGCGACCTCTGGCGCATGTGCCGGATCCGCAGAGCATGAGCGCCGTCGTGGAGAAGAGCGAGCGCCGGGCGCCGAACGAGCAGCAGGTCGCGGCCATCGACGCGCGTGGTGAGGTCTTCGTCTCGGCCGGCGCGGGAACCGGCAAGACGACGGTGCTCGTGGAGCGGTTCATCGAGGCCGTCTGCGAGCTCGGGCTCGATCTCGAGTCGCTGCTCGTGATCACCTACACCGACCGCGCCGCCGCCGAGCTCGGCGGCCGGATCCGTTCGAGGCTGGACGAGCTCGGGCGGCACGATCTCGCGCGGGGGCTCGACGGTGCCTGGATCTCGACGATCCACGGCTTTTGCCTGCGGCTCCTGAAGGCACACCCGTTCGCAGCGGGCCTCGACCCGCGCTTTCGCGTCCTCGACGACAGCCAGGGGCGCGTGATCCGAGGTGAGGCGTTCGAGCTCGCCCTGACGGAGTTCTGCGCGACCGAGCAGCCGGAGCGGCTGCAGCTACTCGCGACCTACGGCGCTGCCGGCCTGCGCCGGATGCTGACGAGCGTCTACGAGACGCTCCGCTCAGCGGGCCGCGAGCTCCAGCTCGAGCTGGGCGTGCGCCGCGGAATCGAGTCGAGGCTCGCGGAGCTCGTCGAGGCGGCGCAAGCCCTCGTGGCCGACGCGGGTACGACCGAGGCGGCGCGAGCGGCGGCCACCCAGGCGCTCGCGCTCGCGGACGAGGCACAGCTGCCCGAGCGCCTGCTCGACCTCCGTGGCTTGCGCGCCCGCGGCGAGCGCGCGGCCGCGTACGAGGAGGCGCGGAAGGCGGTGGAGCAGGCGGCGCTCGACGAGCTGGCGCTGCGCGACCGCACGCTCCTCCAGGAGCTGCTCCACCGTTTCGGCGACGCGTACGCAGCGGCGAAGAATCGCGAGTCCGCGCTCGATTTCGAGGACTTGCAGCTGCGCGCCCGCGATCTACTTCGTGACGACCGGGCGCTGCGGGAGCGGGAGCAACTCCGCTTCCGGGCAACCATGGTGGACGAGTTCCAGGACACGAACCGGCTCCAGTGCGAGCTCGTCGACCTCCTCAGCGCCCCGGACACCGAGCGGTTCTTTGTCGGCGACGAGTTCCAGTCGATCTACGGCTTCCGGCACGCCGACGTCGAGGTCTTCCGGGAACGCCGCGGGGCGGCGGAGACCCTGCTGCCGTTGACCCGCAACTACCGCTCGCGACCAGAGGTGCTACGGGTCGTCAACCACCTGTTCGCGACAGCGTTCGGCGACGACTTTCAGCCCCTCGCCGCCTCTGGGGAGTTTCCCGACCCCGTCTTCGGGATCCCCGTCGAGCTGCTCGTCACGGACAAGTCTGCGTTCGCTGGCAGCGGCCTGCACTGGCGGCGCGCCGAGGCACGGCACGTCGCGCGGCGCGTCCGTGAGCTCGTCGACACAGGCGCGGCGACGGCCGGCGAGATCGTCCTGCTGTTCGCCGCAGGCACCGATGCCGAGTGGTACGAGGAGGAGTTGCGCGCTCTTGGGCTGCCGACCTATCGCGCCACCGGCCGCGGATACTTCGGCCAGCAGCAGGTTGTCGACCTGCTCTCCTACCTGCGCCTACTCCACAACCGCTACGACGACGAGGCGCTCGTGAGCGTGCTCGCCTCGCCCTTCGTCGGAGTCTCGAACGACGCGCTCCTGCTCCTCCGCCGCGCGGCCGGTCGCCGGCCGATCTTCACCGGCCTCGAGCGGAGCGTCCCAACTGACCTGACGAACGAGGACGAGCGCCTGCTGCGAGCCTTTCGCCAGCGCTACGACAGGCTGGTGGAGGCCTCCGCGCGGCTGTCGCTCGAGCGGCTGTGCGAGCGCGTCGTAGCCGACCACGACTACGACCTCGCCGTCCTCGCCCACCCTGACGGACGCCGCCGGTACGCGAACCTGCGCAAGCTCGCCCGCCTCGCGCGCTCCTACGAGGAGCTGCGGGGTCCCGACGTGGAGGGCTTCGTGCGCTTCGTCGCCGAGCAGGACGCCGTCGGCGCGGTCGAGCGGGACGCGGTCGCCGAGGAGGAGGGTGCCGACGCCGTCCGGCTGCTGACGATCCACGGCGCGAAGGGTCTCGAGTTCAAGGTCGTCGTGGTGGCCGACGCCGGCCGCGATCGCGCCGTCCCCTCCGCGGACGAGATCCTCTGTCTGGCGGATGGGCGCTTCGGCTTCCGCGTCGCCGACCCGATCACCGGCAAGCGGCACGCCGCCTTCGAGTACGCCGACGTGACGGAGGCGCGGAAGCGCGAGGAAGAGGCAGAGCGCCTGCGCCTCTACTACGTGGCAATGACCCGGGCGATCGACCGGTTGATCGTCTCGGGCTCGATCGACCTCGCGCCCGCCGGCCCCTCGATCGACGAGAAGACGCCTATCGGCTGGGTACTCGCGCGGCTCGATTGCGCGGCCGAGCTGGCCGCCTCCGACGGAGTTCCAGTCGAGCTCGAGCGCGACGGGGCGAGGGTGCTCGTCCGGCTCGACCGCGGCGAGCCGGAGCCCGCTGGAGTGGAGATCGCGGCAGTGCCGCAGGAAGAGGGTCAGTTGGCGCTGTTCGACAGCGACCAGCTGCCGCTACTGCCTGCGCCTGCCCCCGCGCTCGTGCCGATCGCGCCGCTCCCCGAGGCACCGCTGCACGACGTGCGCAGGCTGTCCTACAGCGCGCTGGCGCTCTTCGAGCGCTGCTCGTACCGCTACTACGCCGAGCGCGTCGCAGGCATGCAGCCTGCCGACGCCGGAGGGATGGTGCTCGGCGCCGCCGGGATGGCCGCGACGGAGATCGGCGACGCGGTCCACCGGTTGCTCGAGCTCGTCGACTTCGCGGCGGCGGTGCCGCCCGACGTCGAGCAGGTGCGAGCCTGGTATCCGGCCGTCACCGACGAGGAGCTGGCGCGGATCGCCGGCTTCGTCGAGACCTACTGCGGCTCCGATCTCGCCCGCCGGGTAGGCGAGCTGGCGGGCGTGCAGCCCGAGCGTCCGTTCGCCTTCGAGCACGACGGCGTTCTGCTTCACGGTCGCCTGGACGTCCTGCACCGCGCGGGTGACCGCGCGCTCGTCCTCGACTACAAGACCAACTCGCTCGCGGAAGGATCGGCGGGCGAGATCGTCGAGGCCGACTACCGGCTCCAGCGGCTCGTCTACGCCCTTGCTCTCTTCCGCGCCGGCGCAGAGGAGGTCGAGGTCGTCTACCAGTTTCTCGAGCGTGACGATGCGGTCAGCTCCCGGACGTTCCTGCGCACGGAGCTGCCGGCCCTCGAGGCCGAGCTGTCGGAGGCGATCGCCCGCATCCGTGCGGGAGAGTTCAGGCCGACACCGAGTGAGTTCATCTGCGCGGGATGCCCAGTGCTCGGCGTCGTCTGCGCAGGCCCGGGGCTCCAGCGGTGAGGGACGTTGCGGTTCTCGCCGATGTGCACGGGAATCTCCCGGCGCTCGAGGCGGTGCTCGCCGAGCCGGATGTGGCTGCCGCCGAGCTCATCGTCGTTGCCGGCGACGCGGTCTCCGGCCCGATGCCCGCGGAGTGCCTGGATCTGCTCGTCACTCTGGGCGATCGTGTGCGCTTCGTCCGGGGAAACGCAGACCGTGCCGTGCTCGTCGCCGAGGAGGAGCACGGCGCCGCGTGGTGCGCCGAGCGACTCGGCCCGGATCGACTCACGCTGCTGCGGGACTGGCCGCTGACGCTGTCACTCGAGCTCGACGGGCTCGGCAGCGTCCTCTTCTGCCACGCCACACCGCGCTCGGACGAGGAGATCGTCACGCGCATCACACCGGAAGAGGACCTCGTCGAGGTGCTGGACGACGTCCGCGAGCGCCTCGTCGTCTGCGGCCACACGCACGTCCAGTTCGACCGGCGCGCTGGAGGCACGCGGCTTGTGAACGCCGGAAGCGTCGGCATGCCATACGAGGGCAGGCGCGGAGCCTTCTGGCTGCTCCTCGGCCCTGCCGTCGAGCACCGTGCGACCGAGTACGACGCCGAAGCTGGCGCCACCGCGATCCGCGCGACGCAATGGGCGACCGCCGATGAGTTGGCCGGGTGGCTCGAGCAGCCACCCGATCCCGTCGAGGTCACGGCCTACTTCGAATCGCTGCGTGGCGCGTAGCTTCGTCGGCGAGGCGCGGCGCCGCGTCGGGCGCAGACGAGACCGGATTCGGCCGATCATCGCGCGGCTCGCGGCGGAGCACGCCGACGCCCGGATCGCGCTCCGCTTCAGGAGCGATCTCGAGCTCCTCTTCTCCGTGATGTTGTCTGCACAGACAACAGACGTGAACGTCAATCGCGTCACCCAACACCTCTTCGAAAAGTACCGGCGGCTGGAGGACTATCTGGCGGTGCCGCAGGAGGAGCTCGAGCGCGACATCTACGCGACCGGGTTTTTCCGCCAGAAGGCGAAGTCGCTCCGCGGCACGGCCCGCGTCCTGCTCGAGGAGTTCGACGGACAGGTGCCGCGGACGCTGCCGGAGCTACAGCGCCTACCCGGGGTCGCGCGGAAGACCGCGAACGTGGTCGCGGCAGAGCTCGGCAGTCCGCAGGGGGTCGTCGTCGACACGCACGTCCGCCGCCTCTCGCAAAGGCTCGGCCTCACCAAGCAGGAGGATCCAGTGCGAATCGAGCGCGACCTGATCAAGCTCGTGTCCCGTTCCGACTGGGGGCGCTTCCCGCACCTGCTGATCTGGCACGGACGGCGCGTCTGCCTCGCGCGGAGGCCGCTGTGTGAGCTCTGCGTCGTCAACGACCTTTGCCCGTCGAGCCGTGTCGTCGTCGATTAGCGCTCTAGGATAAGCCGATGCAGGCAGCCCCGACCGGCGGTGGTCGTCCTCCTTTCGCCGTCTCGGGGGAGTCGTATGACCGGTTCATGGGCCGTTACTCCGCGCGCCTCGCTCCTGCTTTCGCCGATTTCGCAGGCATCGACGGCCCCATGCGAGTCCTCGATGTCGGTTGCGGGCCGGGCGCGCTGACGACTGTTCTCGCCGCTCGTGCCGGCCTCGAAGGGTTGTCGGCGGTCGATCCGGCCGAAGGGTTCGTCGAGGTCTGCCGGACGCGCGTCCCTGGGGCTGACGTGCAGGTAGGGGCCGCGGAGAGCCTGCCGTTCGCGGACGGTTCGTTCGATGCTGCCCTCTCGCAGCTCGTCGTCAGCTTCATGCGCGATGCCGCTGCTGGCGTGGGGGAGATGCGACGCGTCGTCCGCACAGGTGGCCTGGTCGCCTTCAGCATGTGGGCGGCGGGTGAGATGGAGATGCTGGGCATCTTCTGGGCCGCAGCGGCAGCCGTGCAGGGCGAAGCCGGTCAGAGCGGGGACGCCAAGCTGCCATATCGCACGCGGGAGGAGCTGCAGGGGCTGGCCGACGGAGCCGGTCTGGAAGACGTCCGGACCGAGCTGCTTCCCGTGACGATGGAGTACGAGGGGTTCGACGACTTCTGGATACCGCTCCAGACCGCTGCCGGACCGGTTGGTGCGTTCTACAGCTCGCTCAACGACGCGGGGCAGGAGAGGTTGCACGACGAGTGCCGCCGCCGCCTCGGCGATCCTGCCGGGCCGTTCACCTTGAGCGCGTCGGCCTGGGCGATCCGCGGCCGGCCGTAGGCACCGCGCTCCCGCTTGCTGAGGCTTAGAGCTCATTCAAAGTGAAGCCTTGAGCCGGCGGGCCACGCTGTGCGGCACGATCGCGGCATCCCGGTCGCCTCGATAGCGCTGCTGTCGAGGCTCCTTGCGCTCGCGCCGCCCAGCGGACCCCGCCGCCGAAGCGTCATTCTGAAATGAGCTCTTAGCGGGGCGAGAGCGAGACGAGCAGCCCGCCGTCGTTGTCGTAGGCCGGGAAGATGTCCGCGCGAACGGGCTTGACGTTGCCGGCGCGCGAGCGCAGCTCGAGCTCCTCTCCCAGCCGCCGGACGCCCCACTCGAGCGCGATCGCGACAGGATTCTGCTCCCGTTCGAAGCCGCCGAGAGCGAACGCCTCGACGACGTCTCGGCCCATCAGATCCCGTTCCTGGTACCCCGTCAGCTCGAAGACTCCGCGGCCGGCCGCCAGGATGCGACCGCCACGGTCGCAGGCGATCAGGCCCGCGTTCGGCCCGGGGTAGTAGTCGTCCATCAGCTCGAAGAGGAATCCGAATCCGCAGCGCTCACACGAGACCGCCTGCTGCAGCAGCCCCTGCCGGCCGTCGTTGTCGATCGAGCGGTCCTTGCAGTTCGGACAGATGAAGAACGGCACCTCGGCAGGGTACCGACGAGGCCTTGTCTCAGATCCAGCGCCGCCACCGGTAGAAGACGAGCTGCAGGAGGGTCGTGAGGGCGATGATCCCCCAGGAGAAGGCATAGCCGAGCTTCCAGCCGAGCTCGGGCATGTGGTCGAAGTTCTGGCCGTAGTTGCCGACGATGAACGTGGGCACGAGCAGCACCGACGCGATCACGGCGAGCTTCCTGACGACATCGTTCTGTTCCTGCGCGATCTTCGACTGGTGGTAGTCACGGGCACTCGAGACGAGCTCGCGAGCGATGTCGAGACCGTCGGTCGCCCGAAGCAGCTTGTCGTGGGCTTCCCCGAAGTAGAGCTGGAGCCCGCGCCCGAACGGATCCTCGCCCGCGAGCTCGACCCGGCCGTCGACGAGA
>Ga0136612_10000730_pt1 | contig 12689 bp, 10 predicted proteins | sample AntDryUQ224A2306_2_FD_106644 | JGI IMG/M metagenome (GOLD analysis project Ga0136612, IMG submission 106644) | Polar desert sand microbial communities from Dry Valleys, Antarctica - metaG UQ224A (23.06) | ecosystem: Environmental > Terrestrial > Soil > Desert | place: Antarctica: Dry Valley...
GCTCAGATACTTCTCCATGGCCGCGTGGTCGGCCTCCGGCCCGACGACGAGTATCTCCGGCGGCAGCATCACGTTCCACGCCTCGGGCCGAACCGTCGCCTCCGCAGTGCTGTCCCGCAGCGCCTCGTACTCCTCGGTCGTCATGGCGCCTACGGTACTCCGCAGCGGCCACTCCAGGTAGTCCCAGCCCTGTGCTGCGAGGTCGGCGGACTGGTCGGGTGTCGCGCAGATACCGAACCTCATGATGTCGCCTGCCGCTCAAGCTCGCGTATCACGCGCGTGAAGGCCGGCAGAGCGACCTCAGGCGGCTCGATCTCGGGGTGCCATTTCTTCTCCCACTCCAGGCTGACCCATCCGGTGTACTCGTGTCGGTGGAGCAGTTGCAGGCACTCTAACACGGGCGTTTCGCCCTCGCCCACAAGGTTGTAACGAACCTCGCCGTCCTCAAGGCGGGAGTCCTTCAGGTGGGTGTGGGCGACCCGATCTCCCAACCGCTCGAACGTCTCTTCCAGCGGCTCGCCGTGAAACCGCCACGGGTGGTGTACGTCCCAGAGCACGCCGACGTTCGGGTGAGCGACCCGCCCCAGCACCTCCGCCAGCGAACGGGTGTCCGCAAAGTCGCCGTGAGACTCAATCAGTACCTGCACGCCCGAGGGCTGGGCGTGCTCGCCGAGACGGGTCAGCCCCTCGGCCACGCGGTCGAGCACAACGTCGCGCGGCTCGTCGTCGGGTATCTTGTCCCCGAACACCCTTATGTACGGCGCGTCCAGCTTGGCTGCAAGGTCCACAGCCCTGCGCGCCTCGTCGAGGTTGCTCTCGGTGTCGCGCTCGTGGAGCCGGCACGACGTGTCGAGGCAGGGTATAGAGAGGCCGCGAGCTTCAAGGTCGCGCTTCGTCTCGGCCAGGTTTTCAGGAGTGAAGGGTCGGGCCCTCGGCAGGTCCATCTCACCCTCCACGCCGCGAAGCTCCACCCCCTCGTACCCATACTCCACCGCGCGGTCGAGCACCTCGTCCCAGGACCAAGCGGGACAGGCGAGTGTTGTGAATGCTAGTCTGTACATGCTTTCTCCTTGTAAGTACTCCGAGCGCGACGGACGCCGCTCCGGCTGTCGAGCGTCATTGTAGGCAGGCGCCTGTTTCGGCCACTCTCAAGGGACGGCTACACGTGGTCGCGCCAGGTGTAGCGGGGCGCGTATCCGAGTAACCGGCGCGCCTTGTCAATCGAGAGTAGGGTTTCGTTGGGCCCCGTCCCCTCTCGCAATGGGACTCCGGGAAAGACCGCAGCCATTAGTTCGGCGTTGGGCGTGGGCATACACGTATCCGCAGCCGCGATGATGAACACCTCGGCGCCCTGCACGTCGGCCTCCAGACCGAGCCGGCAGCTCTGCGCTACATCTCGGGAATCTACATAGCCCCAGGCGTTCCACGAACGTTGCCGTGGGTCGTCCGCGAAGCCGGGGAACCGGGCGTAGTCGTGGGGCTCCATGATGTTGGTGAAGCGCAACCCGACAAAGGGCGTGCCGCTCCAGCGATTCATCTGGCGCGCCATCTCCTCGCTCAGCACCTTCGAGAGCGCATAGCTCGACTCGGGATAGAGGGTACTTACTTCGTCCACCGGGGCGTACTGCAACTTCTCCGTGGTGAACGGCAGGCCAAGAGTCGTCTCGCTCGACGCCCACACCACCCGCTTGAGCCCGAGACCGAGCGCCGCCGTGAAGACGTTGTACGTGCTCGCGGTGTTGTTGGAGAACGTATATTCCTCGGTGCGGATGTCGCCCGACGGGATGGCGCCCAGATGTACCACCGCGTCGGAACCGGCCAGCGCCTCGTAAGTTTGGCCGAGGTCTTTGAGGTCCACAACGAGGGTCGGCGCGACGGCCTCGGTCGGCGACACAAGGTCCACGCCCAGCACATCGTACCCGTGGTCTAGCAGGTCGCGGACGACCGCCCGTCCGGCCTTGCCGCTCGCACCTGTAACGACTATTTTCATGTGCGTTGATGCCTTTCACTGTGGGCTGCGGCTCACCACGACCTGGCGACCGACGGCCGCCGCACTCAGGTCGCGGTGGGAACGTCCCACGGTCTATCTTTACCGGGCCGCGCCGTCCATTGCGGACTCGATCCGCGCGGCGTCGGCGTCGCTCAATTGGAACTCACCGGCTCCGATTATCCCGTCCACTTGATCGGGCCGCCGCAGACCGACGATCGCGCCGGTGACAGCCGGGTTGCGCAGCGCCCACGCGATCGCGACCTCGCCCGCTGAGCGATCGTACGGCCAGCCCACCTCCTCAAGCTGCTCGGCTACCGCCAAGTTCTGGCTTAGCTTCGGCTCCTGAAACTGCGGATCGTTGCGGTTCTTGCGCCAGTCGTCCTCTGGCAGGGCTGCTATCCGCTCGCGAGTCATCTTGCCCGTTAGCAGTCCCGAGCCCATCGGCGAGTAGACTATCACGCCGATGCCGTTCTCCTGACAGTAGGGCAGCGTTTCCTCCTCGACCTCACGGCGGATTGCGGAGTAGGGCGGCTGGAGCGAGGTAACCGGTGCGATCTTGCTGATTCGCTCCAGTTGACCGGCGTCGAAGTTGGAGACGCCGATCCAGCGCACCTTGCCCTCCTTTTGGAGCTCGGCGAGCGTGGACCATGCCTCCTCAATGTCCTCCTCGGGATTCGGCCAGTGGATCTGGTACAGGTCAATGGCCTCCGTGCGCAGCCTCCGAAGGCTCTCCTCGCACTCCTGGCGGATGGAGTCGCGCTTGAGCCGACCCGTGAGCTGCCCATTCTCGTCCACCACGCGGCTGCACTTGGTGAAGACGTACGGGCGCTCGGCACGGCCTTCGAGCGCCCGACCGACAACCTCTTCGGAGTGGCCGAGGCCGTAGACCGCAGCGGTGTCTATCCAGTTGATACCCAGGTCCAGCGCCCTGTTGATCGCGGCGACCGAGTCGTCGTCCTTCTGGTGGCCCCAGCCGCCGGGCCAGCCGCTGCCGCCGACGGCCCAAGCGCCGAAGCCGATCGGGGTGATGTCTAGGTCGGAGTTACCAAGTCTTCGTAGTTGCATGCTTCTCCTATGCAGCGCTGCGGCTGCGAACTAATCGTTGCGTCCTTCTATTCCGGGCGAGAAACGCCAGGCTCGGCGGCTCTCAGCGAGCGGCTGTCGAGAGGGCGGGCGCCGGGAACACCACGCGCTCGCCGGTGTTCGCCGACCGGTAGATTCCCAGTATGATCTCCAGCGCCTTGCGAGCCTCTTCGCCCGAGACGGGTGGCTGACGGTCCTCGGCCAGCGCCTCGAAGATCAGCCGCAACTGCCTCGGGTGCGTGTCGCCGTAGGTATCGCCGCCGTGCTCGACAACCCGCAGATCCTCCTCAGTGAGAACTTCCTCGTCGCTCGTGGGGTTCCAGTCGGTCAGCGTGGAGCCCTCCAGCGTCGCCGAGCCCTCGGTACCGCGTATCTCAAGCCGAATGGGATGATCCATGTGGGTCGAGGTCGCCCCTTGAATCGCACCGAGTGCGCCGCTCTGGAAGCGCAACGCGACGCTCGCGGTGTCCTCCGCCTCGATGTCGTGGTTGAGCGTTGTGGTGTAGGCCGCGAGGCTTTCGACTGGTCCCATCACCCACTGGAGCAGGTCAATGGTGTGGATAGACTGGTTGATGAGCGCGCCGCCGCCGTCGAGCGCCCAGGTGCCGCGCCAGCCGCCGTTCGCGTCGTAGTACTCCTGAGTGCGGCGCCAGTGAACGAGTGCGTTGCCGAGCACGAGCTTGCCGAAGAGTCCCGCGTCCGCCGCCCGTTTGAGCCGAATGGCGTCGCGGGTGTAGCGATTCTGGAAGATCACGGCCAGATGCACCCCCGCGTCTCGAGAGGCCGCGATCATCCGGTCGGCGCCCTCCCGGGTCACGGCCATCGGCTTCTCGGAGATCACGTGCTTGCCCGCCTGTGCTGCCTGTACGGCATGGTCGGCGTGCATTCCCGAGGGCGTGCCGAGGATGACCACGTCAACGTCGTCGCGGTCCAACAACTCCGCGAGGTCGGGATGCCAATCGGCGCCGTACTCATCGGCAAGCTGTCGGCCCGCCCCCTCACGCGGCTCGGCTGTCGCGACGAGGCGGGCCCGCTCGACTTCCTTCAACGCGCGGGCGTGCAGATTGCCTATCACGCCCGCACCGACGATGCCGACTCCAAACGTCTTCAACGACACAACCTCCTATTGCGTATCCCGGGCATTCACCTTGTTTCGACCGCCACAGCTTCGGGCGCCGTCCAAACCCATCCTCAAACGTCGTGGGCCGAGCGGCTCACGCCCACTCGACGCCCTCCGCACGCATCAGGTCCTTGAACGCGGACGAGGCCTTGCGGAATAAAACCGGCCCGCTATGTCCCGAGAAACGGCCCGCGTGTGCGAGGTGCGGCTCCAGCGAGAAGAACCCGTCGAAGCCAGAGGAGTGCAGCGAGGCGAGCGTTTCGGGCCACTGGCCGTCCCCCTCGCCTGCGGGCGTGATCTCGCCCGTGTCGAGCTTTGAGTCCTTGACGTGTATGTAGCCAATGTAGGGCCGGAGATCGTCGAAGCCCTCGGTGTAGGGCCGCACGCCGCACTGCACGTAGTTGGCCGGGTCCCATGCCGCGCGAAACTGGGGAGTGTCGAACTGCTGGTGCAGATCGAGGCAGCGGGAGGGCACGTCGCCGTAGATGTGCTTCTCGTTCTCGTGAAGCAGTACGACTTCGCTTCCCTCGGCCTCCTTGAGGAGGGCTCCCATCCGATCCATCACCTCGCCTCGGTGATCGGCCGGGTCCTCGCCCTCGGGTATGAAGAACGAGAAGATCCGGATGTACGGCGCGCCGAGCGAATCCGCCGCGTGCATCGCCCGCTTGAACCGCTCCAGGTGGGGTGCGAACTCATCTTCGACGCCGATCTTGCCGATGGGCGAGCCGATACACGCGACTTTCACGTCGGCGGCGGAGAGCTTCTCGTTGACACGCGCTAGGTCCTCATCGGTCAGGTCGAGCACGTTCTTGCCCCACGCGCCACGCAGGTCGAGGTGCTGGATGGACTCCTCCGCGAGCGTCTCGAGCTGAAGGTCGAGGTCCGGGTCAATCTCGTCGGCAAAGCCGGTCAATGTCCACATAAATGGAGTGTTCCTTTCGATGCAAACCCCGCCAGGACGGGGCTGTGCGGCCGCGGAGACCGCCTTGTATCACTACAAAATGGGTAGCACGACTCGGGCCGGCGACGCCCAATCGGCAAGCCCCAGGTCAGGTGTCAAGGGAGAGCGCGTATTGAACCAAGGTCGTCGCGACGGGACTGCCGCCTGTAGCGACCGGACGTGATTCGCGATGTTGACTACGACTGCGCTAAGTGGGACAATATTGGGACGATACTGAGACGAGAGGCGGCCTCAACAGGGCTCATGGAGGCGGTGAGCGGGGCCGGCGGATGAGAGGATAGGGACCGAAAGGAAGCTGAGGATGAAGCTGCGCGACCGTGGAGCGATCAGCACGACGCCACAGAAACAGAGGTCGGTAGGCAAGCCACACCGGCATACCTCGCGTAACTTGGCGTCGCGAGTTCTGTGGACGTTGCTGGTTTTCTCCTTTGTCGCTGTGGTCTCAGTTGTCGCAGCGTACTTCGATAGAAACGCCGGGTATACATCTGGCGTCGAGGAAATTTTCTACACGTTCGGTGCGCTTTGCATGACTATCGGCGCCCTGGTCCTGCTCGTCTCAGTTACACATTTTCTCCACCGTCGTCGTCGCCTGACTCTGGAGCACAGAGTACAGGAAAGAGAGAAGGATTTCTTCAGTAGGGTTGATGAAGAAGTCGCACGCTTGCTGAAAGTAGAGCGCGGGCGCTGACCCATCAGAACCTTGAGGACGACCCGGACAATATACAATTCGAACCGCTAGCCGAAGACCGTGCTCTTAGGCACATTGTCGTATTTGCAACCACCCTGCTATCACAGGCCAAGCTCCTCGCCTTCCGGCAGGGAGACAATCTGGTCCTTACCAGACACGTTGACCAGGCGCTGGACGTAATCGAGAGCCAGCGACAGGAGAAGACTTGGAGGCGAGACCTCTCACTTACTATTGGTGGGGCGCTCTTCGGCGCGTTCCTGCCGGGCTTCGTTGATGAGATGGGGGCAAGTGAGATTCGAGTCCTTCCAGTAGTGATCTACGTCGTCCTCGGACTAGTCGGATTATCTCTGGTCCTTTGGGAGATCTCGGCGCAGCGCTGAGAAGCAACGGTCTCTTGGCTTCGACACTCATATCCGCCCCCATGATTTCCGCGCCGGCGACCTGTGCATCACGAGCTGACACTATACGAGGCAGAAGCTTGTGCGGCTGTCTCGATGTGCTCAACGCCCGTACGTCCTGCCGAACATCCGTCGTTGGCGTGGAGGTCGGCGCACCTCGGGTGGAAGACGACTCTGCTACAATGCCCACTGTCTCGGTCGGCTGCGACCGGGCGCCGAGTTGGGTTGGCGGTTAGCGAGGGGATGGGTGGTCTATGCAGGTAAACATCGTTTCGGGTGGGTCGGAAGCGGCGAGTACCGGCACACTGGTCGTGCCGATCTTCGAGGAGGGAACGGCGAGCGAGCCGACGCTGGAGGCGCTCGACGCGCAAACCGGCGGCGCACTCTCGCAGAGCCTGGAGTCCGGGCGTCTCTCGCACAAGCCGAACAAGGTGGGCGCCGTCGTGTTCGCACAGGACGGCGCAACGCGCCACGTGCTGGCTATCGGCGTCGGCTCGCGCGAGGACTGGAACACGACGCGAGCGCGAAAGTACTGCGGCACGGCTGTGAGGCAGTCGCGAGGGCTGGGAATCACACTGGTCACGGTCGTTGTGCCGGAAGCCTGCGAGGCCGCCTCGACGGTCGCGGCGATGATCCACGGCGCCTACGTGGCGAATTTCTCTACCGGGACGTACAAGACGCGCGACAAGCCCGACCCCGACGTGGAGACCCTCGGGCTGCTGGTCTCGGGCGACGAGCCCGGCTCACTCGAAAGGGCGGTGGAGCACGCGACCGTCATCGGCGAGGCGACCAACTTGGCGCGATCGCTGGCCAACGAGCCCGGCAACCGACTCACTCCGAACGAGTTCGCCGACCGCGCCGAGCAGGTCGCGCTCGCCGGCGGGCTGGACTACCATGCTATGGACGAGAACGAGCTTGAGGAGCGGGGCTATGGCGCGCTGCTGGGAGTCTCGCAGGGGAGCAGACAGCCGGCGCGCATGGTCACGCTGCGCTACCTGGCGGGGCCGGACGCCCCGACGATAGGCTTCGTGGGCAAGGGGGTCACGTTCGACAGCGGCGGGATCAGCATCAAGCCCGCCGACCGGATGCACCTCATGAAGGGCGACATGTCCGGTGCGGCGGCTGTGCTCGGCGCGATGCAGGCCGTGGCGCACCTCAAGCCGAAGGTCAACGTCGTCGGCGTGCTGTGCCTCTCGGAGAACCTGCCCGACGGCGCCGCGATGAAGCCGGGCGACATACTCGTCGCGGGCAACGGCATGACCATCGAGATACTCAACACCGACGCTGAGGGGCGGCTCGTCCTCGCCGATGGGCTGGTCCACGCCCGCTCCCAGGGCGCCACCCACCTGGTGGACGTGGCCACGCTCACGGGGGCGTGCGTCGTTGCGCTGGGCACGATCAACACGGGCGTCTTCGCCTCGTCCACCCCCTGGGCCGACATGCTGCTTCGGGCGGCCGAGCACACGGGAGAGACGATGTGGCGGATGCCGATCTCGCCGGAGTATCGCGAGCAGATGGACAGCAACATCGCCGACATCGCCAACGCGGGCGGACGCGAGGGCGGCGCTATCTCCGCCGCAACGTTCCTACAGGAGTTCACGGGCGACGTCCCCTGGGTGCATCTCGACATCGCGGGGACGGCGCGCACGAGTAAGAGCCTGCCCTATATGGAGCAGGGGCCGACGGGCGTCGCCGTCGCAACTCTCACTCGGCTCGCTGAGTCGGTCGGCGAGGATGGCGCGCCCTGACCCCGCCGCAGGGCGCCGCCGGTTGAGGCCTGCGACGCCGGGCAGGGCCGCCCGATGAGCCCGGAGTTCGACGTCGCATCCTTCGGCGAGACGATGCTGCGGCTCAGCACCGCGCGCGGCGAGCGGCTGGAGAGGGCGGGCTCGTTCGAGACGTTCGTTGCGGGCAGCGAGTCGAACACCCTCGCGTGCCTCGCGCGGCTGGGTATGCGCTGCGCGTGGAGCTCGGCCCTACCCCCGAACCCACTCGGCAGGCGGATCGCCGCCGAGCTGCGGGGCTACGGTGTGGATGTCGGGTACGTCGTGTGGTCCGGCTCGCGGGTGGGCCTGTACTACACAGAGGAGGCCCCGCCGCCGCTGGGAGTGCGCACGCACTACGACCGGGCGGGCTCGGCCTGCGCGGAGATCGAGCCTGCGGCGCTCGACCTCGCGATGGTGGACCGCGCGCGGCTGCTGCACCTCACGGGCATCACGCTCGCCATCGGCGCCGGCGCACGGCGCGCGTTCGAGAGGCTGCTCGTCAGGGCGGTGGAGACCCAAACGCCGATCTCCTTCGACGTGAACTACCGCGCGAAACTGTGGAGTCCCGAGAGCGCCGCCGAAGGGGTAGAGTCCGCTTGCCGGTCGGCGAGCCTCCTCTTCTGCACGAGCCAGGACGCCGCCGAACTGTGGGGATTGACGGGCGACTCGGAGCACGTGCTCCGCTCGCTGGCGACCCGCTTCGGGGCAGCCGACGACGATGAGGACGCCCGAACCTACGTGCTCACGCTCGGCGCTGCGGGCTCGGCACGGCTCCACAACGGCGTGTACGAGGCGGCGCCAGTGGTACCGACCGAGGGCGACGCGCGCTTTGGGTCGGGAGACGCCTTCTCGGCGGGGTACATCTGCGCTCACCTGGAGGGCGAGCTGTACGTTCGGGCGAGGGAAGAGTTTCGAACGACGCCGCTTCAGTTCGGCAACGCGCTCGCCGCGCTCAAGCGGTGCATCCCCGGCGACATCGCTTCCGTCGCGCCCGACGAGGTGCTCGAAGTACTTCGGGGCGGCGTCGCTCGCTTCCGCTGAGCGGCGACATCGCGTCCGTCGCGCCCGACGAGGCGCCCAACGTGCTTCGAGGAGGCGTCGCTCGCTTCCGCTGAGCAGCAGCGAGCCGTTCGTCGTGCTCAACTCCGGCGCCTCCCGCAGCGCCCGTACGCGCCCAGCGGGGCCGCACGTCTCTTGGTGGACCCGCTCCAAAAGTCTGTTAGACAAGGGCGGTGGTGGAAGATCTGGGCCCGGCCGACGCTGTGGGCCTAAACGCCGAGCGCGCCGCCTCGGGGGGAGACGACGCGCTTCGGCCTGTGGCAGGGGCGCCAGGACTCGAACCCGGAACCTAGCGCTTTGGAGACGCTTGCTCTACCAATTGAGCTACACCCCTATCGCCCCAATTATAGAAATCCGCCCACCGCCGTGTCAAATCGCGCTCGCGGCTGCGCGGCGTCTTCACCAACCGCCGTAACACGAGAGAGCGGTTGAGACGCCCACTCTCGAACCGTCCCAAAGCGGGGGCGAGGTGCGACTCGGTCGGGAGCCCAGCCCATCACCGACCTTCGCCCGGCGGCGCGACCTTACGAGTAGCCTGCGCGGCGGACGAAGAGGTAGACGGCAAGCCCGAACGCCGAGAGCGCGAGGACGGCCAGTGCGTAAGTCAACAGACCCGGACCCGTCGGCTCGCCAGCGCGGGCTGCCGCAGCGTTGTCGCCGGACGGCGCACCTGCGGGAGGCGCATCCACCCTTGCCTGCGCGTCGGTGTTGGTCGCCGCGACCTGGGGGCCGGCCTGCCCTGCGGTTGGGGCGGCAGCGGCCTGGGACACAGCAGGTACGGCGGTCAATAGGACCGGAGCGGCAGACGTGGTCGCTATAGGACCGACGTCCGTCTCGCCCGGGGCCGGCGCCTCGACAGGTGTAGCCTCCGTTGTTTCACGATCAGGCTCGGGCGTGACCGCCGGCTCTACTGCTGTTACAGTCACGACCTCGTCTGGGCCGACGGCGTCGCCTACCTTGGCCGTGGCACGAACTTCAGGACTCATGGAAGTAATTGACCCTTCTTGTCCCTCCGGCGCTCCGGTATCGGGAGCCGCCTTGTCGCCGGCGCTGGTCGCGCGACGGGCATCGGCGGCGTCGGTGCTCGCGGTTGTCGCCACTGCGGCCACTGATGCCGGCGGCCCTTCCGACGGGGTCGTTGGGCCGGACGGAGCGACGACGGACGGCGCCTCGCCCGACCCGACCGAACCTGCCGAGGCTGTGGCGATGCCGGCGTCCGATGCAACCTCGGGGGCGGCCTCACTCTGCGGCGCGGCCCGACCCTGCAACGAGTCGTCCGCGTTCGGCGCCGTACCGGGCTGCGCCGCGCCGCCGCCGGCCTGGCTCGCCGGTGAGGAGGCATACGGCGAAAACTCCGACGGGCCGCTCGTGGAGAGCAGCGAGGCGACCGTCGCCAGCATCAGCACCAGCGAGGCAGCGAGCGAGGCGTACGCCTGCCAGATGGGGCGTCGCGTCCGCCGAACCGAGAGCTCGTCAATTGTGAACGGCCGGGGGGCGGGGTAGGACGGCAGCGCGCGCAGCATCTTCGCCATCGAGCCGAACTGCTCGACGATGGCGCGGCACTCGGCGCACGACTCGAGGTGCGCCTCGATGCGCTGCCTCTCGGCTGCACTCTGCAATCCTTCATCCTGATATTCCGCCAACTGCTCGTCGCTCGGATGTGAACCGACGGGCACAGCGTCTTGCCACGTCAACTGCATCCCCCCTTTATATAGTGTGTGATTATCGTGCTCGAGCCCTCTCGAAAGGCCGCTCGTTTTGTGCGGCTATTGCGCCCTCCGTTGGGCTCGTGCTCCGAGAACTGCCGCGCCGATTGTGCGACTTGCTCCAACTGTCTGTACTTAAGACGCCGCCGGGGGCCTCAGAGTTCCCCGGACTCTATGAGCAGCTTGCGCATCGCGGCTCGCGCCCGGAATAGCCGAGACTTGACGGTGCCGAGCGGCAGGCCGAGCGCCTTGGCCGCCTCGTCGTAGCGCAGGTCTTCTACATCGCACATCAGCAGGACGACGCGTTGGTCGTCGGGCAGGCGGCGAATGCAATTCTCGATCGCTCGCAGCGTGGCGGACGAGAGGGCCTGATCCTCCGGGCCCCGTTCGAGGTCCGCCTCGTGGCCGCCGATCGTGCCCTCCTCGATCATGTTGTCAAGCGATGTCGCAGGGCGCCGGTTGACGCGGCGGTGCAAGTCGCGTGCCTCGTTGATCGCGATTCGGAAGAGCCACGCGCGAAACGACCCGCCCTTGTAGGACGCGAGCGCACGCCACGCTGAGAGGAACGCTTCCTGCGTCACGTCCTCTGCAAGCTGGCGATCCGCAACGTGGCGAAGCACGAGGTTGTAGAGCGACGTCTGGTATCGCTCCACCAGTTGATTGAAGCTGGAGGGATCGCCCTCCCGAGCGGCCTGCACCAGCGCCTCATCGTCGGCTAGTATCACTCAGCGGCGGCCTTTGCTTGACTGTTGCGGCGTATTTGCCTATACTTCTGCCGAGCCGAAGTGGTGGAATGGCAGACACGCTCGCCTCAAAAGCGAGTGCGGGAAACCGCGTGTGGGTTCGAATCCCACCTTCGGCACCGATTCGCCCTCCGTACAGGCGTGGATTATAACATCAAGACAGGCAAGTCGCACCATTCGGCGAGCGCTCGCTCACCCCACGACGTAGTTTCTAAAGGAGTGTAGAACGTATGATTATCGGCGTGCTCACCGGCGGCGGCGACGCCCCCGGTCTCAACCCCGCGATCCGAGCGGTCGCGCTCACGGCCCTTGCCGAGGGCGGCGAGGTGATAGGCTTCCTCGACGGCTGGAAGGGTGTGCAGGAGAACAACACGGTAAACGTGGACCACGCGTGGGTGGAGGGCCTCCACGCCGAGGGCGGCACAAAGCTCGGCACCTCGCGCACGAACCCGATGCGCTCCGAGGACACGATGAACGCCGTGCTCGCCACGATCAAGGAGCGGCGGCTCGACGCGCTCGTGGCCATCGGCGGCGACGACACGCTCAGTGTCGCGGCGGAGCTCGCGCGGCGGGGAATACCAGTCGTCGGCGTTCCCAAGACGATGGACAACGACGTGCCCGTCACCGACAACTGCCTCGGCTTCGACACCGCAGCGAACATCGTCATGGACTCGCTCGACAAGCTGCGCACGACCACCCGCTCGCACCACCGCGTGATGGTGCTGGAGGTGATGGGAAGGGACGCCGGCTGGGTGGCGGGCGTCGGCGGCGTGGCGGGCGGCGCGGACTACATCCTGCTGCCGGAGATCGAGCCGGACCTGGAGGACCTCTACACCCACCTCGACAACCTCCGCAAGGGCGGGCGAGATTACGCGCTCGTGGTGGTTGCGGAGGGCGTGCAGGTCGGAGAGCCGGAGGGTGAGGACACGGGTAAGCGCGACGCCTTCGGCCACATCCAGCTTTCGACGAAGGCGGTCGGCGAGAGCCTGGCGAGCCTCATCGAGGAGCGTCTGGGCTGGGAGACGCGCTCGCTCGTGCTGGGGCACCTGCAGCGCGGGGGCAGCCCCTCGGCGTTCGACCGGGTGCTCGGCTCGCGCCTGGGCGTGAAGGCGATGGAGTGCGTGCTCGCGGGCGAGTTCGGCGTGATGGTCGTGCAGCACGGCTGGAAGCTGGAC
>Ga0136612_10000731_pt1 | contig 12683 bp, 8 predicted proteins | sample AntDryUQ224A2306_2_FD_106644 | JGI IMG/M metagenome (GOLD analysis project Ga0136612, IMG submission 106644) | Polar desert sand microbial communities from Dry Valleys, Antarctica - metaG UQ224A (23.06) | ecosystem: Environmental > Terrestrial > Soil > Desert | place: Antarctica: Dry Valley...
AACCGTACCTATGTGGGCCGTTGTGGGCCCGGCTCGCATCAGCCGGGCTGCTGCACGCAGGTGAGTCCGCACGATCAGTCACGACCAGTATCGAAAGACGTTGAATGAACAAGGATCGACCTACATCACCCGCTAACACCGTACAGCGAACGACCACCCGTCGGATGAGCCGACGACAGGAGCGCGAGCGCCGACGACAGCGGCTCGCCGTGATGATTATCGGCGGGATCGTGCTCTTCACCGTGTTGCTTGTGCTTGTTCCTTTCCTCAAGCGCTCGCTTTGGGACCCACGCCAGACCGTCGCCTCCGTGGGCAGCGAGACACTCACCCGCGCCGAGTTCGACAAGATACAGCGGCTTGCGGCGCTTCAACTGCAGGACCCCAGCGCGCTTGGCCAGGTGTTCGACCAGTGGCAGCAGAACCGCCAGACGATTCGCACCGGCATTCAGGACGCCATCGCACAAGCCAACCTGGCCGATGTGCCTATCGAGGCGTCGGCGCTCGACCCGATAGTTGACGACCTCGTCCTTCTACAGACCACCTGGGGCGCGAACGTGACAGCCCAGGACATTCAGCGAGGGATGCAACGAGCGATTGCACCCGCGCTGGCGAACGACGCCCCTGCGGGCGCTGCGGCGACCACACCGACGGCGCCGTCCGCACCTGCCGCACCCACCGCCCAGCCAACGACGGGCGCGTCAGCGCACCAGACTCCCGCCGCCACCGCCACTCTGCCTCCACTGCCCGACGACCAGGTCCGCGAGTTCTTCGGCATGCTGGGGGATACTACGGGTGTATCTCGCGCCGACTATGAGCAACTGGTCCTGCGGCCCGCTATTGCCCGACAAGAGTACATCGAGCAGAACGCGCCGAAGACCGCTCCGCAGGTGCATTCGCGTCACATACTCGTGACGGAAGAGGCGATGGTGCGCGAAGTGCTCAACAAGCTCAAGGCCGGCCAGAAGTTCGAGACTTTGGCTCGGCAGTACTCGCTGGACGAAAGCAATAAGCTCAAGGGCGGCGACCTCGGCTGGGCCACTCAGGAAGTGTACGACCCCGCCTTCGCAAAGGCCGCGTTCACGCTTCGTACTCCCGGCCAACTGAGCCCCGCTCTCAAGTCCTCATTTGGTTGGCACATCATACAACTCATTGAACGCGACGAGAAGCGACCGGTGGCCCCGGAGCAGATGGCGCAGATAGGTGAGCAGGCGCTTACAATTTACATCGCCGCACAACGCAAACAGTTGCAGGACACGAACCGGTTGAATATCTCGATTCCGGCGACGCCCACTGCACCCGTGCAGACCCCTGGGCCGCAGACGACGCCCACCGCTGTGGGCTGAGGCCGGGCGGCGCGGAGATTATCGAGCCGTCTAAGTCGAAATGCGCCGGTTCGGGGCGGTCGCGGCTGCGGACGCCTGAGCGTCCCGAACAAAGGAGGACCATTAATGAAGGTTGGGATGAACGTTGGCAGGTACGCTTACTTTCGCGGCGGGTTCGTGCCGATCGAGGAGGCGAACGTCTCGATAATGACCCACGCGCTCAATTATGGCACCGGGTGTTTCGAAGGTATTCGCGGCTACTGGAACGAAGACGAGCGGCAAATGTACGTGTTCCGCATGCCCGAGCACTACCACAGGATGAGCGACTCCGGCCGCATCCTGATGATGGACCTACCGATGTCGGTCGCCGAGCTCGGCGAAACGACGACCGAGCTGTTGAGGCGCAACAAGCATACCGAGGACGTCTACATTCGTCCTCTGCTCTTCAAGTCGTCCCCGCTCATCGGGGTGCGGCTGCACAACCTCGACCAGGAGTTCTCACTGTTCACTGCGCCGTTCGGCAAGTACGTTGACGTGGACGGCCCCGTTCGAATCCGCACCTCTTCGTGGCGGCGGGTTGAGGATACCTCTGCGCCGGCGCGTGCCAAGATAACCGGCACTTACATCAACGCCGCGCTCGCCAAGACAGAGGCCGTCCTCGACGGTTATGCCGAAGCGCTCGTGCTGACGGAGAGCGGCCACGTTTCCGAGGGCAGCGCTGAGAATCTCTTTGCCGTGATCGGCGGCAAGCTCGTTACCCCGAGCGTGAACGACAACATCCTAGCGGGAATCACGAGGGCCACCGTAATCGAGTTGGCGTCAAATCTGCTCGGTATCGAAACCGAGGGCAGGGCGGTGGACCGCACAGAGCTCTACATCGCCGACGAAGTGTTTCTGTGCGGCACGGGCGCGCAGGTCGTGCCCGTCAACGAGATAGATCACCGCTGCATCGGCGACGGCGCGACAGGGCCCATCACAGCCAGGCTTGAGGAGATCTACAACAGGGTCATCAGGGGATATGAGCCCGATTATTGGCACTGGCTGACGCCGGTGTACACGGACTCCTACCCCGCGCCCGTAGCGGTTGAGCCGATCACGGCTAACCAGCAGTAAGTTCGTAACGCCCAGGAGGTCGCGGTCTTTGAGCAACGTCAACTCCGAAGATACCGGTCGAGACGGCGCGGTGGATACCTCCGACGACATGGGAGGAGCAAGCCGAGTCGAGCAAACCAACCAGACGGCCAGGGGCGGCGGCGGCTGGGGAGTGATAGGCGCCTTCGTCGTCGCGATACTGCTGCTCGTCCCACTCGTGTGGAGCATTGTGCAGGCCGCCCGGGTGGCGGGAGGCTCCGACTCCAGCATAACCTGGCTGTACGCGTCGGTGGCGGTGCTCATCCTCTCGGCGCTGGTCTGGGCGGCGTTCAGGTTACGAGGCCGCGCCAAGTAGGGAGAAACCACCTCCTCATCATCCAGACCGTACGTCCGGTGTCGGTCAACGTCGTTGTTCGCGCGCCAATACGCCGACCCGCACAAACAATGGGCCGCCCCCCGAAACTCTCCAGGGGCCGGCCCTCGTTTGCGCGCTACGACGCGTTTGGCTGCGCTACTTCGTTGGCCTCGACAGGGTGTACTCGTCCCGACCCTCGTAGGTGTAGACCAGCACGTAGTACTGGCCGCTCTTGCCGGCGGGAACCTTGTACGTCATCACGTCGGTCGTGGCGTTCAGCTTCGTACTGTCCTTCACGCCGCCATCGGAGAAGATGGTTCGAGAGCCGGGCCGGTACAAGATCATTCTGAAGCGCGTACCGGCGCCGCCGTATCCCTCTCTCTTTGTGTTGAAGTTGTACGTCTTGCCGGCGACGAGTTGCACCTTGTACACGTCGAACTGGTCAATCACTAACACGCCCGATTCGTCGAAGCGCACGTTCAACTCTCGCGTCACCGACTTGCCCAACAGCGGTCCTGTGACGCCCTGGATGTCGTTGTTGCGCGAGAGCCAGTTCGAGTATTCGCTGCGCTGGCCGTTGCCGTTGGCCGTCGGCATACTCAGCTTGTTGCGGCTGGAGATGTTGTACAAACCCCAGACACTGTAGCCGGATTTGCCGTTGCCGGCGGTACCGTCCGTCGGCTTGTCCGAAGCCGAGAGGTTCGACTTCTTGAGCAGCGTGCCGTTGCGATAGAGCGTGACGGTCCCGCGTGGTCGGGCAACGCCGGCCGGTGAGAAGAAGCGAACGCCCAGTCGGATAGAGCCGAGCGAGGGCGTGCGCCTCACTATCACACCTTCGTGCGGCGAGAGGTCGAACTCGCTGTCGTGCATGAACCTGGCGTAGGGGAACGCGGCCATAGTGCCCGGGTTCCACCACGTGAACTCCACGGAGTCGGTCGGCTCGTCCGGGAACGGTACGCCGAACTCGGAGTCCATCAAGCTGAACGGCTGATCGTTGCCGTCTACCGGCCAGGGATACCTGCCGGACGGTCCGTTGAAGAAAAGCTCGCGGAAGTACTCGTCTATACCGCTGAGGACGTTCTTCCACTCAAGCATCATCGTGTAGGCGCCGTCGGTGCGCGAGGGCGCCAGACTCAGATCGCCGGGGTCGGCGTAGCGGCCCGGGATGGTCTTGCCGGCACGGGTGTTGAAGATGTACTTCGGCGAGGTCTTGGAGCCTCGGATAGTGTAAATCCGGTCGCCCCGAAGGTTCTTCAGAGTATAGAAGCCGGATGCGTTCGAGGTTGCGCCGACGGTGCGTGCGCCGTCGCGAGTCGAGACCTGCACGCCCGCCAGGGGCTTGCCGGACACGCCGTCAACGACTCTGCCGGTGATGCCGGTGCCGCCGACGCCGAGCGCCCTACGAAGGTCCAGCCTTCGGGTGGGCAACGGGAATCCCTGCGCTTTGCCGAGCGGTTGGCCGGTGTCCCGCAGGTGGATCGCCACCTGGTCAACCGACATACCGGGGTAGCGAGCCATTACGCGGGCCGCCGCGCCTGCAACGATCGGCGAGGCCATCGAGGTGCCCGAGAGCTGGAGTATCTGCCCCTCGGTGCCGGTCGAGAGGACGTTCCAGCCGGGTGCGGCGATCGGGACGAACGTGTACCATTTGCGGGTGTATTCGTTACGTGCCAGGCACTCGCCGTAGCGCGTGCGGTTCTGGCACTTGTTGACGTTGATCGGCGTCGAGTAGTTGCTGAAGAAGGTGCGGTAGTCGTTCTGGTCGGTGGCGGCCACCGCCAGCGTGCTGCCGGACATGGCAGGCACCACCGCGATCTCCCTACCCAGGATGAGGGGGTACGCCTGCAGCAGAAAGTCGCTGTCGTTGCCCGCCGAAGCGACAGGCAAGATGCCGGCCGACCTCATCGCCCGCAGTCGAGCGTTGAACTCCTGGTGCTCACGAGAGTTCGCGAGGACGTAGCCTCCCCAGCTCATGTTGGCCACCTTCAAGTTCGGCAGCCGCAGCTTCGCCAGCGCGGTGTAATCGAGCGCCTGGAAGATGGTCATCAGGTCGGTGTAGCCCGCATCGTCGAAGATTCGCACGGGGAGTATCTTGCTGTTCGGCGACACACCTGTGACACCCTGACCGTCCGCACGGGCGCCTATCGTGCCCGAGACGTGCGTGCCGTGCAGGTTGCCGTCCATCGGGTCCTGGTCGTAGCCGATCAGGTCGCAGTAGAGGCCGGGAACCACAGGGCAGCGCTGGTAAGCCTGGGCGAGGTCGGGGTGGTTGTAGTCCATACCCGTGTCAATGACCGCGACGATGGGCGCGTTCGCCTCGACTGCCGGGGCGAGCGGCTGGCCAATACGGTCGAGGTGCCACTCACTGGTCCGCAGACCGTCTGCGGAGGCGTTGCGACCCGGTCCAGACCCACCTGGCCTGGAACGACCGGGCAGAGCGCCGGTGTACCGACCGGGGAATGCGGTTAGGTCGGGTTTGGACATGTCCTTAGGCAATTCGAAGCGCTGGTTGTAGAAGGCGGAAACCACTCGCTTGTTCGAGCGCAACTTCGGCAGTGCGTTGCGCGCAGCGGCGGCTGTGCTGTACTGCGCCATCCGGGTGTTGTGGAATGGCGACGACTTCTTGAGCGAGCCTCCGGTGGCGCGGATGTCCTTTCCGGCCTGCGCTGTAGCAACGCCGCCGGCGAACCGGATGATGAGTTGTGTGTCAATCCGCTTGAGCGTTTTCTCGAGCGGTGGGAGTGTGCCTCCAGGCGTTGTGCTTGCGAGCGCGCCGGCGGGGCCGGAGCCTATGACCATGCTCGCAATCAGCAAGAACGCCATCAGGCCTGACAAATAGCTACGTTTCTGTGACAACATACGTGTACCCACTCCTTTGCTGCTTTAGGGACGCTTCGACAACACTACTAGTAGGAATGCATTCGAGGTGATTTCGTTACGCAGGTAGTCCCCCTTCTTGCCGATTCTGACCGCCGTTCATCCATCCCGACATCCGGTACTCATCAAACGTCGTACGGGTGCGAAAAGTTCCCGCCGACAGAGTATAAAGGCCGGCTGTTATCAAAACACGTAAAGCAGTGAGAGTTCAGGCTTCCGAATCGCGCGCTCGTGCGTCAGGCGGCGTGCACACGGCGGCCAGTCAAGCAACCATTCGTGGGTGTGTGAGGGTGGTGCTCCGCAGGGCGTGTGGGCGGACGAACCGATGTACAGGTAAGCGGGCCCGACGCGAGGCTTCGGTGAGTGAGGAGTTCGGCGGGAGGCGATCACTCGCCCCCGCCGGTTAGACGTTAGATGTCGAGGTTCTTGACGCTCCTGGCGTGCGTCTGGATGAACTTGCGCCGCGGCGGCACCATAGAGCCCATCAGCATATCGAACAACTCGTCGGCCTGGGCTGCGTCCTCAATGTTGACCTGCATCACTGTGCGCGACGCCGGGTCCATTGTGGTTTCCCAGAGCTGATCGGGATTCATCTCGCCGAGTCCCTTGTACCGCTGCAACTGCGCCTTGCCTCGGGCGCCGTCGAGCCCGGCGAGCACCTTATCGCGCTCATCCTCGCTGTAGACATAGAACTTTTCCTTGCCCGACTGTATCCTGAACAGGGGCGGCATGGCGATATAAAGGTGGCCGTTTCGGATGATCTCCGGCATGTGCCGAAAGAAGAACGTCAGCAGCAGCGTTCGGATGTGGGCCCCGTCAACATCCGCATCTGTCATGAGCAGGATGCGATGGTAACGCAGCTTCGAGATGTCGAACGAGTCGCCTATGCTAGTGCCCAGCGCGGTGATGAGCGTTCTGATCTCGTTGCTACCAAGCATCTTGTCGAGCCGAGCCTTCTCAACGTTGAGGATCTTGCCCCTCAGCGGAAGAATGGCCTGGAACCGACGATCGCGACCCTGCTTCGCGCTGTTGTGGACGAACACGCCGCTCGCCAGCGCGAAGTTGTGTGTGCCCGGAACCTCCAGGTCGTATACATCGGTGCGCTCCTCGACGCGCTCGACAGACACGACCTGATGATTGTAGTTTGCAACGGCCTCGAGTGCTCGCGTCCCGGGTCGAGTCGCACTCTCCTTACGGTCATCCGTGCCGCCCACAGAGGCGAGCGCATGGTTAAACAGCCATCGGTCCGAGCGGGGGCTCCACACCATCTCGTAGCCGTCTATGGTTATTGCCGGCTCGGCCTTATTCGACAGCTTGCGATACAGCGGCATCAAGGATTCCTCGGGCCGGAGTTCAGCGGCCAGCTTGTAGCTACCGTCGCGCAACATGAAGCGATGATCCGGCGTGCACGTGATCGTCTCGCCGTTGTCGAGAGTGACGCGGACCACTTCCGCGTTCAGTTTCGTGGCGCGCACGTTTATGGCTCGTTCCAGACCTACGCAGCCGTCTCGGCGGATAGTGTAAACGAAGTGCTCCTTACCCTCCGCCTGCTCCGCTACCAGCTCCCTGAAGCTGAGCGAGCGGCCGTCGGCGAGCGCGACCTGCGTCTCACCAGAAAAACACCCGCCGGCGCTGTCGCCCTCGACGATGTAAATCTCAGATTGTGCGGGGTCTCGCTCCGAGCAGTCCGACAGCTTGCCGGGCAGCGTCATACCGTCTAGCGCGCCCTTTCTTACCACGAGGTCCCGCGCCTTGCGAGCGGCCTCGCGCGCTCGGGAGGCGGTGATCGCCTTCTCGATGATTCGGCGCGCTTCCTGTGGGTGCTCCTCGAAGTAGGCGGTCAGGTGGTCGCGCAGTACGCCGGCCACCGCCCGCTCGGCCTCCGCCGTGCCGAGCTTACCCTTTGTCTGGCCCTCGAACTGCGGGTCGGGCAGCTTCACGCTGACAACACCCGTCAACCCCTCGCGCACGTCCTCGCCGGTGAGCTTCGAGTCGGAGTCCTTGATGAACCCAGCCTTTGAAGCATACTCGTTGAGCGTGCGGGTCAGCGCCGAACGGAAGCCGGTGAGGTGCGAGCCGCCGTCCACGGTGTTGATGTTGTTGGCGAAGGTGTGCAGCGACTCGGTGAAGCCGTCGTTATACTGGATCGCCACCTCGACGCTGATGTCGTTTATCACCTTTGCGGCGTAGATCGGCCGCTCGGACAGCACATGCCGGTTCTTGTTGAGGTGACGCACCATCGAGACGATGCCGCCCTCGAAGAAGAACGTGACCTCGCGGTCCGACCTCTCGTCAATCAGGGTGATCCGCAGCCCCTTCGTGAGGTACGCCGTCTCGCGGAACCGCTGCGAGAGCGTCTCGTAGCTGTAGTCTATAGTTTCGAAGATCGTCGGGTCGGCCTTGAAAGTAGTCGTCGTGCCGGTCTCTGTGGACTTGCCTATAGGCTTCACGTCCGCCGTCGGGATGCCGCGAGAATACTCCTGCATCCAAACCTTGCCCTCGCGCTTGACCTCGACGCGCATGTACTCGGAGAGCGCGTTGACGACGGACGCGCCGACGCCGTGAAGTCCGCCCGAGACCTTGTACCCGCCGCCGCCGAACTTGCCGCCGGCGTGCAGCGTGGTGTGAACCACCTCGAGCGCCGACTTGCCCATCTTGGTATGCATCCCCACGGGTATGCCCGCGCCGTTGTCGGACACGATGACTGTGTCGTCCGCCTGAATGACGACGTTGATCGTGTCGCAGCGGTCGGCCATCGCCTCATCAACGCTGTTGTCCACGATCTCGATCACTAAGTGGTGCAGGCCGCGCACGTCCGTGCTGCCAATGTACATACCGGGACGCTTGCGAACGGCCTCCAACCCCTCGAGTACCTGGATGGAATCGGCGCCGTAAATAGACTGTGTGGGCTTAACTGTGGTCTGAGCCAATGGATACCTCCGGAGGGTGCGTTACTGGGAATGAGCGCGTGGTTTGGGCACATCTATGTCGTTTAGACTGTACTCTATTTTACCATAAAGTTGTCCCGTTTGAACCCTTTTCGCGCAGCAACCTTCAATATTATGCACCCGAATTATGCGCCTGATCTGCACAGCATCCAACCGCAGCGTGTACACTCACTCGATGGCTCCGCGACAGGCCGGCGAGCGCCGCCCGGTCGGCCCCAATGTTGTGTTCGCTATACTGACCAGTATATGTTTGCTTCCGATCCGTTCCAACCCACTGATTCAGCGGCCGGCCGCCCAAAGCTCGATGCGGCGGGCGAGGTCGGGCGGCCCTCTCGAATACCTACGATGCGCTCATTGCTCTCGCCCGCCGCACTCGGCGCCGAGGCGGAGCGCACCTACAACATCGGCGACATAGAGGACTGCACCCTGCTTCGCTCCCTGACGAACGATGTGTACGAGGTGAGCGCGGCGGGCGGGCGGTACGTCCTGAAGGTGTACGGACACGGTTGGCGATCCGCCGAGGAGGTCGGCTGGGAGGTGGACCTCATCGCCCACCTGAGCCGGAAGGGCCTTGCCGTCGAGCCCGCAGTTGTACGTGCGGACGGAAGTTACGTCGGGACACTGGCGGCGCCGGAGGGCGACCGACCCGTCGCGCTCTTTGGGTTCGCGGAGGGGGCCAAGCCTTCGGCGCCGTCCTCCCCGCTGTACTACGAGTTTGGTCGGTTCGTGGGACGGATGCACACTGCGTCCGCCGACTACAGCTCGACGCACCCACGCGTCGCCTTCGACGTTGCCGGGAGCGTCGAGGATTCGTTGCAAGCGGTTCTACCGCTGCTGTCGGAGCGCGAGGATCGGGAGTTCGTCGCAAGCTTGCTCAACCGAGCGCACGAGCGCGTTGCGGAGCTCGCGTCGGCGGGCTTGAGCTGGGGCGTTTGCCACGGCGACGTGACGCTGGACAATCTGAACGTGACAGGCGACGGGCGCATCGTCTTGTACGACTTCGACTCCGCCGGCCCCGGCTGGCAGGCGGGCGACCTTTACGGCGTGGCGACGTGGCGCATTCACGGCGAGCCGAAGTACTGGGACGCGTTCCTCTCCGGATACCAGGAGACGGGCGAGTTGACGCCTGCCGGCCTCGAGGCGCTGCCGTGGTTCGTCCCCATCCACGAGCTCGACAACGTCCGCTGGCATCTCACCGACTGGCTGCGCCTGCGGGGGTCGCACTCGCTCGACAACGGCTATCTAACCGCCCAGATTGCCGCGCTCCGCCGCTGGCAAGCGGAGGTTCTGACGCCGAACGCAGCGCCTTAGCAACAACACCCACCAGCCGATTACTGCACCGGCGCAGGTCCCAGTAGGACGCCGTCCGACTCGCACACGCGCCCTCGGAGGCTTTACCTTTTCAGTCGGAAGGCGGCGCGCCTGCGCCGGCGGTAGCCCTCACCCCGCGACGTGCGGCCTGTATCGGTGTAGGACTTCAAGCAGGCGGTCGGGATCGAGGCGATATGCAGAGACTCCGTCCCGCCCCGTCATCGTCTCGGCGCCGAGCAGCGCGTTGAGGATCGCCTCCTCGACCGCCTCGATCACCGCGTCGAAGAGCGGTGTGATGTAGGTGTTGGACAGCATGGTCAGTTGCACGGTGAGGGCGCTTTCGCCGCCGATTTCGCTCGCTGGCAGGGTGCGGTTGGCGGTGGAGAACGCGAGGAACAGGTCGCCGCTCCAGTGCTCGCCCACGCCGCCCATCCGCGCGACGCCGAACCCCGCGCGCTGAGCGAGCCTGGCGCACTGCGTGGGAAGCAACGGCGCGTCCGTGGCGACTACTACTATTATCGAGCCCGCGCCCTGTCCGTGCTTTGGCGGCTCCGCAGGCAGTGGTATCTCGGACGGGGGGAGCAGCTCGCCCACCGGCGCACCGTTCACCGTGAGCCGCTCTCGGCGACCGTGGTTGGCCTGCACAAGCACGCCCACCGTGTACCCGCCTGCACTCGCCGGAACGACCCGTGAGGCTGTGCCGACACCGCCCTTGAAACCGTGGCAGATCATACCCACGCCGGCGCCCACGTTTCCCTCGGGTACGGGGCCGTCGGAGGCCGCCGCGAACGCCTGCTCGACGTGCTCGGGCTTGACGTGCAGGCCGTTCACGTCGTTCAGCATGCCATCCCACGTTTCGCCGACGACCGGCAGCGCCCAGAACGCGTGCTGCGGGTCGTGCTCCCGCACCGCCCGCGCGACCAGCGCGTCACGCACGACGCCGACGCTGTGAGTGTTCGTCAGCGCAATCGGCGAGGTGAGCGTACCCGATTCCCGCACCCACTCCAGGCCCGTCAATTCTCCGTTGCCGTTGAGCCGGTGGCAGCCGGCGAAGAGCGGCTCGTCCCAGATGGAACCCTCGTGCGGCACGACGACCGTCACGCCGGTCCGCACTGGGCCCCGGCCCACCACGAGCGGACCCTCGCCGTGGACGAGCGATGCGTGCCCCACTCGCACTCCAGCCACATCCGTGATGGAGTTGTGGGGGCCGGGCGTGCCTCGGCCGGTGATCACGCCCAGGTCGCGAGCCCTCGTCACCTCGCCGCGCTCACGCCGGGTGTGGAGACCGAACCGAGCACGTGGCAGAGCACGTCGAGTGCGCGCTGGAGCTGCTCGCGCTCGATCACCAGGGGAGGCTGTATGCGCACCACGTTCGCATCCTGGCCGCCCACCCCCACCAGCACACCCTCCTCGCGGCAACGACGTCGCACCTCCGCAGCCGCAGCGGGGGCGGGCGTCTTCGTCTCACGATCGAGCACGAGCTCGACGCCGATCATCAGGCCGAGGCCGCGCACGTCGCCTACTATCGGCAGACGCTCCGTCCGCTCCTTCAGTTCGCCCTGCGCCCACGCGCCCAGCTCCGCCGAGCGCTCGGCAAGACGATCCTCCTCCAGCACGCCGATAACAGCCAGGGCGGCGGCGCAGGAGACCGGGGCGCCGCCGAAGGTCGAGAGGTGCTCGCCGGGCTGGAAGCTGTCCGCAATCTCGGGAGTGGCGATGAAAGCACCGAGTGGGAAGCCGTCGGCGATTCCCTTTGCCAGGGCCATTATGTCCGGCTCAACGCCGTACTGCTCGATAGCAAACATGGCGCCCGTTCGGCAGAAGCCGGTTTGCACCTCGTCGGTGATGAAGAGTGCGTCGTGCCGATCCACGATCTCGCGCACGCGGCGGAAGTAATCCGGGTGCGGCACGATGATGCCGCCCTCGCCGAGGACGGGCTCGGCGATGAACGCAGCCACGTCGCCCGAGGTCTGGTACCTGAACACGTCCTCCACCGCGTCGGCGCAGGCGAGCGTGCAGCTTCCCGTGCAGTAGCGGCACCGATACGGGTTCGGCGCCGGCGCGAACGCCGCCCCCGAAACGTAAGGACCACCGTGGGTCTTTCGCGCAGCGTTGCCCGTGACCGCGAGCGTCGCGTTCGTCCGCCCGTGAAAGCCGGTTTGGAGGGCGATGAACTCGCTCTTGCCGGTGTGGGCCTTCGCCAGCCGCATGGCGCCCTCGACCGCCTCCGCGCCGCTGTTGCCGAAGAACGTCTTACGCAGCCTGCCGGGAGTGATGGCCGCCAGCTTCTCCGCTAGCCGACCCACGACCGGTACGTAGTACAGGTACGAGGCGGCGTGTATCAGTTTCTCCATCTGCTCCTTCGCGGCGGCCACAACGGCGGGGTGGCAGTGCCCCACGCTCACCACGGAGATGCCCGCGAAGAGGTCCACATACTCCGCGCCGTCGGCGGCGTGGACGGCGGCGCCAAGCGCTCGCTCGACGACGACGGGCTCGATTCCCTTGACGAAACTTGTGTTGACGTACTCCGAGTAGAGCCGCTCGATCTCACCGTCGTCCGCGCTCGCCGCCGCAGCCTCAGCGCCCAAGACTTTCCGTTCCTCGATCATCTCACACCTCCGTCTCAACAATAATTACGTCGTTCGACCGGACTGGAGGTTATAGCCTACCAGTGACCCCGCGCGTCGTCCCGTCCCGTTTGAAACCAGCGCCGCACCACCACGCGCCGGTCGGTGAAGAAATCCACTGCGTCGCGACCCTGGCCGTGCTGCGTTCCGA
>Ga0136612_10000732_pt1 | contig 12680 bp, 13 predicted proteins | sample AntDryUQ224A2306_2_FD_106644 | JGI IMG/M metagenome (GOLD analysis project Ga0136612, IMG submission 106644) | Polar desert sand microbial communities from Dry Valleys, Antarctica - metaG UQ224A (23.06) | ecosystem: Environmental > Terrestrial > Soil > Desert | place: Antarctica: Dry Valley...
ACACTTGACGTGCAAGAATTCCGTAGCTACATAATCTTTGCTCGGTCATGAAGAGATGCGCTGCCTGCGGGGGTGCGGAGGATTTGGCCGGGTGGAAATCAGTTACGACCCGGAGAAGCGGGCGCGGACTCTCGCCGAACGGGGGTTGGATTTTGACGATGCGGCGGAAATGTTTGCCGAAGTGACAATCGATGTCGTCGATGATCGGCAAGACTATGGCGAGCAGCGATGGCAGACTTACGGACTGCTCCGGGAACGGCTCGTCACCGTCGTGTGGACGATCCGCCCGGGAGGGCGCCACATCATTTCAATGAGAAAGTGCAATGAGCGCGAACAAAAGAGATATGGACGACAGCTGGGATCCTGACACCCCGCCGGAGTGGCCGGACGAGGTGTGGGATCGCGCGCAGATCGCGGTTGGCGGGAAGATCGTCCGCAAGGCGACCGGCACGCTCACCAAGCGCGGGCGGCCGCCGGTCGGCGATGCCCCCAAGCAGCAGGTCACGCTGCGGCTGCCAAGGGACGTGATCGGCCATTTCAAGGCGGGCGGTCCGGGCTGGCAGACGCGCATTGGCGAAGTGCTGCAGCGCTACGCGAACAAGGGCAAGCGCAAGTCCGCTTAGGCTAGACGCGCGGGGACCCGGCTTTCGCCGGAGTGACGTGAGGAGCTGGGCCCGGCCTTCGCCGGGGAACAGTGGCCACGGGTCACGAACCAGAAAGTGCTGTCCTACACGAACCTGATAGGTTAATACCCCGCCTCAACCGGTGGAGGGTTGCACATGACCACGATACGCAAGGCGCCGCGCTGGTGCGGGCCTTTTTTGCGCGCGCTCGCGCGGAGCGGGGAGGCTCGGCGGGCGGCGGAGGAGGCGGGGATCGATCATACGATCGCTTACAATCGGCGGCGGGCGCATCCGGAGTTCGCGGCGGCTTGGGCGGATGCGCTGGTGCGGTTCGTGGCCAATGAGGGGGAGAACGCCGAGCAGACTTTCGAGGCGCTCAGGGCGAGTTTGGACAAACTACCCCTCTCCCCGCTCGCCCCGGATCGAGTCCGGGACGAGTCGCCCTCTCCCGCAAGGGGAGAAGGGCTAATTCTGCAGCCGGGCGCGGACGGGGTGCGGGCGGCTCGGAGCGGGGCGGGGCGGTGGACGGCGGCGGCGGAGAAGCGGTTTTTCTCGGCGCTCGCCGACCAGGCCAATGTGCGGCGGGCGGCGGCGATCGCGGGCTTTTCGACCAACGCCATCTATGCGCGGCGGGCGCGGCGGCCCGAGTCCCGCCGGCTGTGGGAAGCCGCGGTCGAGACCGGCAAGGCGCGGCTGCAGATGCTGCCGATGGATGTCGCCGAAAAAGCGTTCGACCCCGAGCGGCTCGACGTCGCCGAGGAGGCGCCGCAGGTCAGCGTCGCCGAGGCGCTCAACATCTTGAAGGCGCGCGAGGGCAAGGAGAAGGAGCTCGGAGGCACCAGCGGGCGCGGGTGGATCGATTATTCGGTCGGGCAGGAAGATTACCAGGAGGCGTGCGAGCGGATCATCACCCGGCTCGGAAGGCTCAAGGAGCGCGACTGGGAGGAGCAGGCCGAGGCGGGCTGGGTGCATTGCGCCGAGCACGACATGATGATCCCGCCCGGCTGGATGCGCGATCCCGACTATGTCGCGCCGCCGCCGGCCCCGGAGAACATGTGCGAGGGCGAGCGGCTCGGCTTGACTTTCAAGCACCCATCGGGTTGAGAGCGGGCGTTCGGCGGGCTCACGGTCCGCCTTTTGTTTTCCTGCGAAGGCAGGAATCCAGTCTGGGCCCCGGCCTTCGCCGGGGAACAAGGGACACAGGGCGGCTCCCTTAAGCCCGCCTGGCTGGGCCTACCTTGTACGGGGCCCCGACGAACGGAGAACATGCCATGCGCCATCGCGTCGGCCATCGTAAGCTTCAGCGCACTTCCAGCCACCGCACCGCTTTGTTCCGCAACATGGCGGCGGCGCTGATCAAGCACGAGCAGATCACCACCACCACCGCCAAGGCCAAGGAGCTGCGGCCCTACGTCGAGAAACTGGTGACGCTGGCCAAGAAGGGCGGGCTGTCGAACCGGCGGCTGGCGCAGGGGCGGCTGATGGACGAGACGCAGCTGGCCAAGTTGTTCGACGTGATCGGGCCGCGCTACGCGAGCCGCGCCGGCGGTTATTGCCGGATCATCAAGGCCGGCATCCGCGCCTCGGACGCGGCGGCGATCGCCATCATCGAGTTCGTCGACCGCGACGTTTCCGCCAAGGGCCAGGATTCGGGCCCGGTGATGAGCGACGAGCTCGCCGACGCCTGACGATCAGCGGTTGACGCTGGCGAAGCTGATCGCGGCGTTGGCCGGCTCGTTCAGATAAGTGATGTAGATCGGCACCGCGCGGGGCAGCGGCACGTGCTGCTCGGGCGCGCTCGACGCGACGGCCATGCCGGGATCGCGGCCGAGCAGCCAGCGGGCGAGGCGCGGCGCATCCTCGAGCCGGACGCAGCCGTTGCTGATGTTGCGCTGGTCGGCCGCGAACAGCTCCTTTTTCGGCGTGTCGTGAAGGAAGATGCCGTCGCTGTTGGGGAAGCCGAACTTGACCTGGCCCATCGAATTGGCCGGGCCCGGCAGCTGGCGCACCTTGACCGTGGCGCGGCCGTCGGCGACCGCTTGCCAGTCGACCTCATTGGGCGAGATCACCGCCGCATCCTCGTCGAAGCTCGCCAGCACCTGGTAATTATGGTCGGCGAGATAGCCGACGCCGTCCTTGAGCACGCGCGGCGCGATCAGCTTTTGCGCAAGGTCGGACGGCACGTTCCAATAGGGATTGAGCGTCGCATAATAGATCTTGCTCGCCAGCGTCGGGGTCTGGCTCGCCGGCTTGCCGACGATCACCCGCATCGAATCCCTGACCGCGCCGTCCTCGACCATGAACAGGCGCGCCGAGGCGGCGTCAACCAGCACATAGCGGCCGCGCTGGGGATAGATCGGCTTGGCGTAGCTCGCCGGCACGGCGGAAGCGCCCGGGGTCGCCGCGGAAGCGGCGGTCGGGAGCATCGCAGGCACGGCGGCAAACAGCAGCGCAGCAGCCGCGCCGCGGGACAGGGTCCGCAGGGTCACCGTTTTTCTCTTTTCTTAAAAGCGTTTGGTGCTCTAACGCCCGGGCCGCGGCGCGGTTTCAATTATTGTTGACATGTCGCAAATCAGGACTCGGCGCGAGGAGCGCGACTCGGGGGTTGCGTCGACCTGGTCGCCCGCGACCTAACCGAGCCGCTTCAGGCCGTCGGCGCGACGTCGTGATGAACCGCCAACGCGTCGAGCGCGAAGGGGTGATGCACCGAAGCCAGAAAAGCGGCAACGCCGTGATCCCCCGATGCGATCGCGGCAAAAGCCTGGCTGGCGAGCGCCTCGTTCGCTGGCGCCAACCCCGGCGGGTTGCCGGCCAAGGCGTCGAGCAGCGCGTCGGGCAGCGAGCCGGGGCCGGGCGCACCGCCATGGCCTCCGCTCAGAGCGTCGGCGAGAACGCGAGCAACCTCGCCGCTGGTCCTGGCATCGCCGGCGCCGTGCGCGGCCGCTTCCTCGAGCGCCGCGAGCAGCATTTCCGCCGCCGGCATCGCCACCGGATTACGGTGACAGTGCACTCAATTGACCGTGCCGCCGCGCTCGGGATGGCGCTGCGCCTCGGCGGGGTTGCTTAGCGGGGCGGCTTCACTCGGCGCGGATGTCGAAGCGGGGCGCGGTGGGGTGGCTGCTCGACAGGCCGCCGTCGACAACCAGCGCCTGGCCGTTGACGTAGCTCGACTCATCGGACGCCAGGAATAGAGCGGCGTTGGCGATCTCGGCGGGCTCGCCGCCGCGCCTCAAGGGGTTCAACTCGCCGATCCGGTCGCCGGCGCCCTTCTCGCGCGCGGTGCGGTAGATCAGTTCGGTCATGCCGGTTTCGATGAGGCCGGGGCAGATCGCGTTGACCCGGATGCCCGAGCCGGAAAGCTGCTGCGCGGCGGTCGCCACGAGGTTGATCACGCCGGCCTTGGCGGCGGAATAAGCCGCGCCGCCGGCGCCCGAGCGCAATCCGGCGACGCTGGCGGTGCAGATGATCGACCCGCCGCCGCGCGCCTTCAATGCCGGCGCCGCGTGCTTGATCGCCAGGAACGGCCCGATCAGGTCGACCCGCAGGATCTCCGCCCAGTCTTCGGCGGTCTGCTCGAAGATCGACGCGAGGCCGCCGGAAATGCCGGCGTTGGCGAACATGATGTCGAGCCCGCCGTGCTTCCAGACGGCTTGCTCGACGAGCCGCCTGACATCGTCCTCGCTGCCCGCGTCCGCCTCAAAGATGTCGTCCGCAGCGGCGATGTCGGAGCCGACCACCTCGGCGCCCTCGCGGCGGAACAGCTCGGCCGCGGCGAGGCCGATGCCCGACGCGGCGCCGGTGACGATCGCGACCTTGCCGCTCAAGCGTCCTGATCCCATGCTCGCTTCCCCTGCCTCAATTGCCGTTGCTATAGCTGCCACGCCATCCGGAGCCGCGCCATGGATTTCAATCTATCACCAGCCGACGTCGAGTGGCGCGACCGCGTGCGGGCGTTCATCGAGGCCGAGGTCCGGCCGCGTGTCCCCGATTATGATGCGCAGCAGCTGCAGGGCGATCGCTGGAAAGTGCTGCCGGTGATCGAGGAGCTCAAAGCCAAGGCGCGCGAGGCCGGCCTGTGGAACCTGTTCATGCCGCCGAGCCACGGCGCGGCCCATGTCGACGACGGCTTCGCGTTCGACGGCCCCGGGCTGAGCAACCTCCAATATGCGTTCTGCGCCGAGGAAATGGGCCGCATCCTGTGGTCGTCGGAGGCGTTCAACTGCTCCGCCCCCGACACCGGCAACATGGAGGTGCTGCACCGCTACGGGACGCGCGAACAGAAGGAGCAATGGCTCAAGCCGCTGATGGACGGCGCGATCCGCTCGGCGTTCCTGATGACCGAGCCCGAGGTGGCGTCGTCCGACGCGACCAACATCCAGTGCCGGATCGAAATGCGCGGCAACGAATATGTCGTCAGCGGCCGCAAATGGTGGTCGAGCGGGGCCGGCGATCCGCGCTGCAAGCTCGCCATCGTCATGGGCAAGAGCGACCCCGAGGCCGACACCCACCAGCAGCAATCGATGATCCTGGTGCCTATGGAGGCCGACGGCGTGACGGTCGTGCGGCACCTGCCGGTGTTCGGCTACGACGACGCGCCGCACGGCCATATGGAGGTCGAGCTCAAGGACGTGCGGGTGCCGCCGTCGAACATGCTCTTGGGCGAGGGCCGCGGGTTCGAGATCGCGCAGGGGCGGCTGGGGCCGGGCCGAATCCACCATTGCATGCGGATGATCGGCGTCGCCGAGGAAGCCTTGACGGCGATGGCCAAGCGGCTCAAGTCGCGGACCGCGTTCGGCAAGACGCTCGCCGAGCAGTCGGTGTGGGAGGAGCGGATCGCCGACGCCCGGATCGACATCGAGATGACGCGATTGCTGTGCCTCAAGGCCGCGGACATGATGGACCGCGTCGGCAACAAAGCGGCGCAGGGCGAGATCGCGATGATCAAGGTCGCCGCGCCGCGCACCGCTTTGAAGGTGCTCGACGACGCCATCCAGGCGCACGGCGGCGCCGGCGTGTCGTCGGACTTCCCGCTGGCCAGCGCCTGGGCATCGGTGCGCACCTTGCGGCTCGCGGACGGCCCCGACGAGGTGCATCGGCGGGCGATCGCGAGACAAGAATATAAGAAGCACGCATGAGCGAGCCGCCGCTCGACGAGGAGGCGCTGGGCGATTGGCTGAGCGCCAATTTGCCGGGGTTCGAGCCGCCGTTCGCGCTGACCAAGTTCCCGGCGGGGCAGTCGAACCCGACCTATCTGATCGCGGCGAAGTCGGGCGAATATGTGCTGCGCCGCAAGCCGTTCGGGCCGCTGTTGCAGTCGGCCCACGCGGTCGACCGCGAATATCGCCTGCTTTCGGGGCTGTCGCCGCTCGGTTTCCCGGTGCCGCGCCCGCTGGCGCTGTGCACCGACGCCGCGGTGATCGGCGCGATCTTCTACGTGATGGAAAAAGCCGAGGGTCGGCCCTATTCCGACGGGTCGCTGCCAGGTTTCGAGCCCGCGCGGCGCGCGGCGATCTATTTCGCGATGGTCGACACACTGGCGGACCTGCACGGCATCGATCCGCAAGCCGCGGGCCTTGGCGACTTCGGCAAGCCGGGCAATTATTTCGAGCGCCAGGTGGCGCGGTGGACCCGGCAATACCGCGATTCGCAGACCGACGATCTGCCGGAGATGGAGCATCTGATCGCGTGGCTGCCGGCGAGCCTGCCGGAGCAGGCGCGGACCTCGATCGTCCACGGCGATTATCGCATCGACAATGTCGTGTTCTCGGGAACCAGGCTGACCGCCGTGCTCGACTGGGAGCTGGCGACGCTGGGCGATCCGATCGCCGATTTCTCCTATTTCGCGATGCAGTGGGTGTTGCCGGCAGACGGCGCGGCGCCGCTCGGCGGGCTCGACCTCGAAGCGCTCGGGATCCCGTCGCTCGACGCGATCTCCGAGCGCTACCGAAGCCGCTCCGGGATCGCGGTCGCGGCCAGGCTCGACTGGTATTTCGCCTACAATCTGTTCCGCCTCGCCGGGATCGTCCAGGGCATCAAGAAGCGCCTGCTCGACGGCACCGCGAGCCACGCCAACGCGGCCGAAATCGCGGCCAAGGTGCCGGTGCTGGCAAAGGCCGCGTGGAGCTTCGCACAGTCGGCGTAACCCCGCTTCAAGCCCGCTAGAATCGCCGAGTTTGACAGCCGGTTGAACGAGGCCCAGTCTTTCGACTCTGGCGCAGCGGCCGGAGTTGGGGACGGCCGCCGAGCTGGAAGCCGGCCTCCCCGCCACGACTTGCTGCCGCCCGCTGGGGGAGACACAGGATGAGAACGGCATATTTGGCGCTGGTTGCGTTGCCGGCGGCGGCTTCGGCCCAGACCTTGTCGCTGCCGACCCCGGTGCGCCCGACGGTGCGCGCGCCGAACGTCCTTCGCCCCAACATGGTCGCATTGCCGCCGTGCCTGAGCGGCGCAGTCATCGGCGAAGAAGGCAGCGGCGCAGTCATCGGCGAAGAAGGCAGCGGCGCGATCGTTGGCGAAAAGGGCAGTGGCGAGATCGTCGGCGAGAAGGGTTCGAAGACCTTCAGCAACCGCTGGAGCGCGAGCGGCTTCACCAGCTACAAGCACGTGTTGGTCGGCCCGCCGGGGAGGCGCACCCTCAGCCTGTACGGCTGCAGCAGCGCCGGCGGCGGGGAAACGGTCGCGGTCTACCTCACCGGCGCGGACGGCGAGCGCAAGACCGGCTGGAGGCATTTCGTCATCGCCACCCGCAACGGCAACAGCAGGGCCGGGACGGTTACGCTGCCCCAGCCTGCCCAAGGGCAGGCGCTGAGCCGGCTGCCGATTGTCGTCGTGGTCGAGAATGCTTCGGGCAGGCCGCACGTCGGGGAATATCGGCTGAAGCTTGTGAAATAGGAGGCACGACCATGCGCCAAGCGTTCCGACACCTGCTGGCCGCGGCGATTTTGGCGGCGCTGGCCCCGCAGGTTTCCGCTGCCCAGATCGCAATTCCGACGCGCCCGGTGATCACGCTTGCGACGGGCACGCTCAGCACGGCGCGCAACACCCGCTTCGACCCGGCGGCGCACGGCTTCAGGTTCGCCAATACGTTCGCCAACAACATGCTGCCGCAGTTCGATGTCCGCACCGATGGGCTGTGCGGCGGGATGGTCTACGCGGCGCTCGATTATTTTAACGCCGAAAAGACCATTCCGCAGCAGAATTACGAGCCGACCGAGGGCACCCCGCTGCGGCAGTATATTTACCGCAGGCAGGTCGAGTCGCTGGCGAGCAATCTCGACAAATGGGCCGAGCTGACCATCAACCCGTCCGGCACCCGCAACGAGGAGTTCTACCGCTGGGGGCTGGACGGCAAGCCGGGCGGGCGGATCGACGAGCTTCGGCGCGAAATCGACGCCGGCCGCCCCGTCGCGCTCGGCCTCAAGGGCTGCAACGAAGGCTGCAACGGCGACCACCAGGTGCTGGCGGTGGGCTACGACATGGGCGGCTACCAGGGCGACTTCGGCACCGGGCTGGGGAAGTTCAAGATTTTCATCTACGACCCCAATTTCCCGGGGCGGACCATGACCCTGATGGCCTATCCCGAGGCCAGCCAATTCCGCTACCGCGAGGCGGATAATCGCGGCAACCGCCACCGCTGGCGCAGCTGGTTCGTCAACGCCAATTACCACGCGGCGAGCCCGCTCGACGTGGCCCTCGCGCCCAGAGAGCTGGTGCTCGAGCTGAAGACCGGCGGCGACGATCTGCGCGGCGGCAATGACAACCTCCATGTCGTCGCGTTGCTCCGGGATGGCCGCGAGTTGCGCTTCGAAAATGTCAACAATTTGAGGCGGTGGGTCAGTAACAGTTGGCAGTCCGTTGCCGTGCCGCTCCCCGACGGGGTGGCCGCGGCCGACATTCGCGGAGTCCGGCTGGAGACCACCTTTGGCGGCGGCATCGGCGGCGACAATTGGAACCTCGACGCAATCATTGTCCGGGGGCGGTCGGAAAGCGGGCAGACCGATCTGTTTGGGTCGCGCGGCGAGCCGCGCGGCGAGCCATTGTTCCGCTTCACCGGCGAACAGAAGGTCCACGAGTTTATCTTCTAGACCCCGGCATCGTGGCAACCGCCGCGATGAGCGTCGCCCAATCGAACCGGGCGCTCGGTAGGGCCACGCCAGGCCGGAAATAACTGAACGGCAGCAAACGCGCTATTCAGCGGTTGTGCAGCGCCACTCTCCTAGGACCTCACTGGGTCGCCGTGCGTTACCATCGGCGAACTTTGTTTAGGAACGAGGAGAGTGGCCATGAAGGCTGTTATGAAAATCCTGGCGGGCGGCGTAGCATTCGCAGCCCTGGCCAGTGCGGCCCCCGCGGCCGCTCAATATAATCCGGGCTACGGCTATCCCAACTCCGGCGGCAACGTCATCGGCCAGGTGCTCAACCAGGTGCTTGGTGGAAGCCAGTACGGCAACCAGTACGGCTATGGCGCCAACAGCCAGGCGGCCGTGCAGCGCTGCGCGGCCGCGGTCGAGCAGCGGATCAACCGTCAATACAGCGGCGCCGGTTATGGCGGCTATGGCGGCTATGGCGGCTACGGCGGCTATAGCGGCTACAACCAAAGCGGCGCCCGTGTGCTCGGCGTGACCAGCGTCGAGCGCCGCTCGAGCAACGGCCTGCGGGTCCGCGGAGTCGCCACCGCGCGCGCTCATGCGACCGGCTACGGCGGCCAGCAGTACGGCGGCGGCTACGGCGGCTACGGCGGCCAGCAGTACGGCGGCCAACAGTACGGCGGCCAGTATGGCGGCGGCTACGGCGGCCAGTACGGCGGCGGATACGGCGGCTATGCCCCGCAGCAACAGGCGGAGCTGAGCTTCAAGTGCAACATCGATTACCGCGGTTACATCACCGACATCGATCTTGACCGCAACAATTACGCCTACGGCTATCGCCGCTAGTAAATGCTAACTCCACTTTCGTGGACAAGGATGCGCCGGGGTCTCGCGACTCCGGCGCATTTTTTTAACCTGAATCGGCTGGCTGAACTCCGCGCAAGTTGCGCGGCAGCGCTCCAGGCCACTTAAGCCTGGCTCCGGGCTAGGCGACTTTCCTCGTCCGCGACGGCCGCCGAAGCTGGTCGCGCCGCTCACGCGTGGTTTTGTCCACGCCGGCGAGCGCTTCGGGCGCCGCGTCGATCTCCGCGCCGTCGCCGGTGGCGGCGGACAGGCCGAGATGCTCGGTGATGATCTGGCCCGGGACCGCCTTGCCGAACAGCCAGCCCTGACCGTCCGAACAGCCGAGCACCGTCAGCCGCTCGCGGATGCGGTCGGTCTCGATGCCCTCCGCGGTGATCGGCAGGCTGAGCGCCCGGCCGAGCGAGGCGATGGTGCTGACGATCGCGTCGCTCTGGACGTCGTCCATCAGCGACGCGACAAAGCCGCGGTCGATCTTGATGCGGTCGAACGGCAGCGAACGCAATTGCGACAGCGACGCGTATCCGGTGCCGAAGTCATCCAGGGAAATGCTGATCCCGGTATTCTTGAGGCTTTGCACGGTCGCCAGGGCAAGGTCGCGATCCTCGAGCAGCGAGGTCTCGGTAATTTCGACCTCGAGGCGCGCCGCCGGGAAGTTGGTCTCGGTCAGGAGCTTCAGGATCCGCCCCGCCAAATGCCGGTCGCGGAACTGGACCGGGGATATGTTGATCGCGATCCGCAAATGCTCCGGCCAGTCGCGCGCCTCGATCAGCGCCTGCTTGGCGACGTTCATGGACAGCGGGCCGATCAGACCGGAGCCTTCCGCGACCGCCAGGAATCCCTCGGGCTCGACCAGCCCGCGGGTCGGCGAATTCCAGCGGGCAAGCACTTCGAATCCGGTCAGCTCGCCGCTGTCGAGGCAGATTTGGGGCTGGTAGTACGGGACGAACTGGCCTTCCGCGATTCCGACCCTGATCTCTTCTTCGAGCTCGATGCGGACCTGGAGCTCCTTTTCCATCTCGTCGTCGAACCAGACGTAGCAATTCCGTCCGCCGCGCTTGGCGGTGTACATGGCGATGTCCGCGCGCCGCAGCGCCTCGTCCGGATCGACACTGGAATCGAGCCTCGAAACGCCGCCCGACGCGGACACGTTGATGGTCAAATTGCCGACCGACACGGGAACCGAGATGCCGAGCAGGATTTCATCGACGACCTTGACGACGTCGGCGTCGGCGAGGCCGGCCGGCATCAGCACCGCGAATTCGTCGCCGCCGAGCCGGGCGCAACAGGTGCCTTTGGGCGTGCTTCCAACCAGCGTCTCGGCAACCGCCTTCAATACCCGGTCTCCGGCGATGTGGCCGTGAAGGTCGTTGACCTTCTTGAAATAGTCGAGGTCGAGCAGCAGCAAGGTCCAGCTGTCATCGCCGTCGACGGCCGCGGCCAGCACCCGCATCAGCTCGCGGCGGTTGGCGAGGCCGGTGGTGTGGTCGCTAAAGGCATTCTCGTGGGCTTGCTGCTCGGCGTGTGAGTAAGCCGACAAGGCGTCCTTGAGATCCTTGGAGCGTCGCCAGCCGAACAGGATGATCGCGATGTTGAGGAGAAAGGCGACGGTCAGCCCGGTGTTTTGCACGCTGCCGCCGCCGAACAGGGAATTGAAGGCGCCGGTCAGGACCTGGCTTCCGGTCGCGACGAAGATCGTGATCGCGGCGAAGGTCGCGCACGTCGTGATCAGGTGGCTGCTGGCGAGTTGCACCGCGCCTTTGGTTCGTCGGGAAACGTTCGCGTCCACGGGGTCACTCCTGCCTGGTGGGCTTTATCGCCAACCGCGATGAAAAGAGTGTTAAGCCGCGGGCGAAAACGCTATTTTGACGACGGCGCGGTTGCGGCGCAGTCTCGCGGCGGGCGCGGGGGCCGAGTCCTCTGAACGCCCACGGGAGGGGCCCAGGCGCATGTACCGAGTGTCGCTGACCGAATCCTGCTTTCCGGCCGTTCATGACAAGGCGGTCGAGAAGCTGACGATCGGCGACCTGCTGCGCCGGCAAGCGCAAGCGCATGCCGGGGCGATCGCGCTCAAGGAAGTCGGTTACGACGGCGAGATCGCCCGGGCCTGGACCTATGCGCAGCTGCTAGGCGACGCCGAGCGATTGGGCCGCGCGCTCGCCAGCCGCCATTCGCCCGGCGCGCGCATCGCGGTCTATGCCAACAACATCCCCGAATGGGTGCTGCTCGAGCTCGGGTCGGCGATGGCCGGAACTGTCCTGGTCACGGTCAATCCGGCGTACCAGAAGCGCGAGCTCAAATATGTGCTCGAGCAGTCGCGCTCCGAGGCGATTTATTATATCGAGGAATTCCGCGGCAGCCCGATGAAGGCGATTGCCGACGAGGTCTGCGCCGAGCTTCCGGCGATCCATCATCGCATCCTGCTGACCGATCACGCGGCTTTGTTCGACGGCGCGGATCGCGGCGCGCTGCCCGCGGTTGGACCCGACGACGTCACCCAGATCCAGTACACGTCGGGCACCACGGGTTTCCCCAAGGGCGCGCTGCTCCATCATCACGGCCTGGTCCAGAACGCCCGGGACGTCATGGCCCGCTTCGGGCTCGGCGCCGGCGATGTGTTCCTGCACCAGATGCCGCTGTTCCACACCACCGGCTGCGCGATATGCGTGCTCGGCATCATCGACGCGGGCGCGACCATGCTGCTCCCGCCGATGTTCGACCCCGTCATGATCGTCCGGGTGATCGAGCGCGAGCGGCCCGGTTACCTGCTCGGCGTGCCGACCATGCTGGTGGCGCTGGTCGATGAAGCGGTCCGGAGCGGCCGCGACGTTTCCTCGTTCAAGCGCATCATGTCGGGCGGGGCGATGGTCGCGCCGGAGCTGATCAACCGGGTGAGGGCGGCCTTCGGACCGACGGTCGAGATCGTCTACGGGCAAACCGAATGCTCGCCGGTGATCACCATGGTGTGGAAAGACGACGCCATGGCCGACCTCACCGGGACGATCGGCCAGCCGCTGCCGAACATGGATGTCGCGATCCTCGATCCGAACACCGGCGCGGTCCTGCCATTGGGCGAGCAGGGCGAGATCTGCACGCGCGGCTATCACGT
>Ga0136612_10000734_pt1 | contig 12672 bp, 13 predicted proteins | sample AntDryUQ224A2306_2_FD_106644 | JGI IMG/M metagenome (GOLD analysis project Ga0136612, IMG submission 106644) | Polar desert sand microbial communities from Dry Valleys, Antarctica - metaG UQ224A (23.06) | ecosystem: Environmental > Terrestrial > Soil > Desert | place: Antarctica: Dry Valley...
GTCCGGATCGAGTCATACGGCACTGTCGACGAGCTGAACTCATGGATCGGCATGGTCCGCACGATGACGGCAGGCTCGGAGATCGACGGCCAGCTCGAGCGAATTCAAAGCGACCTCTTCGACATCGGAGCTCATCTGGCTTCGCCGGAAGGCTCGCTGAGATTCACTGGCGTGGAGGCCTCGCGCATCACCGATCTTGAAGTCGCCATCGATGGCATGGAGGACGCGCTCGATCCCTTGAAGAACTTCATCCTTCCTGGTGGAGTGAGCACGTCAGCCGCGCTTCACGTTGCTCGAACAGTGTGCCGCCGCGCGGAGCGTCGCGTCGTTTCTCTCGGCGACCCTTCTGACATAGGAGGCACCACGATCGCCTATCTGAACCGCCTGTCCGATTACCTATTCGTCGCAGCACGCTTTTCCAACCAGCGCGAGAAGGTGAAGGATGTGGAGTGGAAGGGGCGGGGCTAGAGGTTCAGCCGCGGAGCGGCGTTCTCCCCTCTCCCGAGGGAGAGGGTGGCTCGTGAGAGCCGGGTGAGGGCTCACGAGATTCAGAGCGACGCTCGCGCATCCTCAACGTGGAACTGCCGTATCAGAAAATCGTCATGCCCGAAAAAAGTGACTGCCGGCACTCCGGGTCGGCCATCGAAACGCGTTTCTCAGCTTCGTCGTCTTGGGGCTCGCTGCTCCGAATTCTTATAGGTCGACCACCAGAGATCCCTCAGCAGGGAGGCGCCGACAGCCATCCTGTCCACTGTGAAGGCTTTTCCCTCTGCCGATTTGGTCTCGCGCACGAACGCCTTGTCACGATCGAGCGCATAGATACGGTGGATGTTCGAGAGCGAATCCTTGATCAGTTCCATCGCAGCTGAAAACGCATCTGGTCGCAGTGTGGCAGGACGGAGCTTAGGCGTGACATCCGCGAACGTGACGGGAATCTGGCTGACAAATGTAGACTCGAAGCGCCCGTGAACATCGCAGTCGTTTGCGTAGCCATTTGGATTCTCGGCATTCGCCCAGCCGTTGTAGTGAATCGATGCGTGGTGGGGATTGGCGCCATCCGCAACGAAATGGCCGAGGGTGCCGGCGAGGAAAATGATGTTGTCCTCGATCTGCGCGCGTTCAACTGATCCGGCGCGACTGGCGCGCCATAGACGCCACTGGTTAGTCAACAGCTCGGTCATCTCGGCGATACGCCAGGGAAGAAAGCCGGGAGTGGTGTTCGAAATCCCGAAGCGGCGGAGTGCGCCGGAGTCTGATAACTGCTGCACGAACTTGTACCGGTCGCGAGACAGGTTCAGGCCGTCGACGTATTCGAAGTCGAGAAAGTGATCGAAGGTGTTGCTCGCGTCGAACGACTCGCCAGCTCCACGCCACCGATCGGGGTCATAACCGAGGTAGACGAGTGAGGGATAGGCGCGGTGAAAAAATGCCGGCATCTCGCTCGGAAGCCCGTGTGTAGCGGCCTCGCTGCAGATGGCGTGACCTTTTTCGCCCCAGGCCAGCAGGGAATCGGTCGGACTCAGCAGGAGAAAGAAAACAGCGACTGTCCTTAGTGATCTCATCGATCGGCGGATTGTAGCAAACGAAGAGTCGTGCTCGTCGTGATCCGGCGCGACCGCGTATTCGTGTGTTTGACCCGTTTCCTCAGATCGCCTAGAATCGCCGTTCTCTCGCGCGCCCGTGTGCGAGTTCACAGTGCGTTTTGAACTGTTTCGGGGCATAGCTCAGCCTGGTAGAGCGCACGGTTCGGGACCGTGAGGTCGGAGGTTCAAGTCCTCTTGCCCCGACCAATTCAAGAAGGCATTCGTGTGGTGAAGCATGCGTGAAGCCACTGTGTGACGAGCGCGAGCATTGGCTGGCGTTAGCCCGCATGAGGGAGATGGTTAGACGCCAGCCAGTCGTAGAGTCTCTTCACACCGTCCTCCACGCCGACCTGTGGCGACCAGGCCGTCGCGGTCTGAAAGCGGCGTGTATCGGAGACGTAGTACTTCTGGTCCCCTGTCCTCCAATCCTGGAACGTAAGACCAATCGGTTTCCCTCCGATCGTTTCTGCCAGCCGGATGAGCTCGAGGAGGCTGATGCTGTTTGACGGACCGCCTCCGATGTTGAATGCATGTCCTCCGATGGACGGCATGGTCTCCTGGGCCACGAGGAACGCGTCGATGAGGTCCTCGATGAAGAGGAGATCACGTACCTGCTTGCCGTCGCCGAAAAGTGTGAGTGTTCGGCCACTCATCGCCTGGATCATGAAATGTGCGACCCATCCCTGGTCCTCGGTGCCGAACTGATGCGGGCCGTAGATGCAGCTCATCCTGAAAACGACCGCGGGTAGGCGGTACGAGCGTGCGTAGTCCAGGACGTACTGATCCGCTGTCCCCTTCGAGCAGCCATATGGGCTGTGAAAGCTGAGGGGTCGCATCTCTCCTACTCCGTTTGCCAGCATGCCAGGGTCGCCGGGCTCGTAGCGAGTCTCCTTCTCGGCGAGGCCGACGTCATCGAGCTCGCCATAAACCTTGTTCGTCGATGAGAAGAGGAGAGGAGATGGATGACTCATTCCTCGCAATGACTCGAGTAAATTCAACGTGCCTCGGGCATTCACCTCAAAGTCGTGCAAAGGTGCGTCGAGACTCCTCGTCACGGCAACCTGCGCTGCGAAGTGGAAGATCTCCGAGGAGTCGCGGACAGCGGTCTGTACGGCCTCGGCGTGACGGACGTCGGCGACGACGACGTCGAGGTGAGTTCCGTGAGTGGCGCGAAGCCATTCGAGGTTCTGGTCGACCCCGGGGCGGGAGAGGTCATCGAAGACTCTGACGTGGCGGCCTGAAGTCAGAATTCGATGCGCGAGGTTCGTTCCGATGAATCCACAACCGCCGGTAATCAGGACGGGTCGCGGGCTCATCGGCGGCGGCTCCGCGGCGCGTTGGGGAGTAAGTCAGGCTCAGTAGGCGGCGGCGGAATTGTCATCGGCACGCATCATAGTCACGCGACTGTGCTGATCCTAGCGGGCTAGTCTGCATTGGGGTATTGGAACTCGGTCTGGAGGAGCGCCGGCTTCCAGCCGGCCGCTGCCTCGCGAGAAGAAGCCGGCAAGATGCCGGCGGTACGGCCGGCTGGAAGCCGGCGCTCCTGCATCCCGCTTCACAGTTGTTCACTCCGCCCGTGAAGATCCCGGCTCGTAGCGCCACGCGGTCTGATGAGATGCCCCTTCGGCAAACTGCGTGTCGACGTATTCGGTGAACGCAATCGGACGGTCCAGCAACCCTGTCTCGAGCATGAGGCTGGTAATGAGATCGAAGTCGTTTCGTCGCGGTGAGAGCGGCGTATACATGACGCGATCGATCGGATTCGTAAGGGCCCAGCGGAGAAGCTTAGGGTCCTGCCTGAAGTAGAAGCGTCCCACGAAGTCGGCCGCATGCTCGCGGTTCGGCTTCCCTTTCTCGAGCCACAGGCCGGATCGTGCAATCCCGTCGACCAGGATCTGCACCGCACGCGGATTCTCTTCAATGACGTCGTCCCGTACCACGAGGACGCAGGAGATGTAGTCGGGCCAGTATTCACGGGCATGAAAGAGGACGCGTCCAAAACCGGCCATCTCGGCTTGAGATGGATAGGGCTCCCCCATCGAGAAGGCGTCGATTGCCTTTGCGGCGAGGGCACCGGGGACGTCGGGAGGAGCCATCTCCACCATCTTGAGATCACCGGCGCTGAGCCCGTTCTCCTTCATGGCCTTGAACACGATCAACCTCTCATCGGAGAAGCGGCTCGGAATTGCGATCGTTTTTCCCTTCAGGTCCGCGAAACTCCTGACAGGACCGTCCTTCTGCACGACGACGGCGCTTCCGTAGCGATGTCCCAGGTAAACGATCTTGACCGGAACGCCCTGGGCACGCAGGGCGATTGCCATCGGCGCGACCATGAACGCCGCCTGCATCTTGTTGGAGATCAGTGCTTCCTTAATTTCCGGAAATCCCTGGAAGAGTCGCGGGACGAAGATGGCACCGTTCTGAGAGTAGGCGGAGATATAGTCGGTGACCGGGCATGCAAGGTGTCACGTGACCGGTATGTACGCCACGTTCAGTTTTCGTTTGTCGAGCGGCAGCCGGTCGTTGAGAAGGACAGACCAGTCGACGTTCATCGCGAAATGAAGTCCGGTAATCGTCGCGATCCAGAGAGCGAGTGCAGCCAGAGTTCTGTTCTTTTCAGTCATCACGTTGCGGAAGGCTCCATCGGCATCTGTGTCAGGGCTTTGATCGGTTGTCGGAGAGCGCCCAGCGGACAACGGCAAGCTGCTCAAGTCGGCGGACCATGATATCGAGAACGAGACCGATCGATCCTATCAGGAGCATCCCACCGACGACGAGGTCGTAACGCTTGCCTGCGTTGCGGGCATCGATGATGAGGTATCCCAGACCGGAGTCGACCGCAATCATTTCCGAGGCAACGAGAACGACCCAGGCAACGCCCAGCGCGATCCGGAGACCGGTGATCACGCGTGGAAGGATTGCAGGAAAAATCACTCGGCGCAGCGTCGCCAGTTCCGACAGACCGAAGTTTTCGGCCGCCTGCAGATACATCGCAGGGATGTTCCGGACGCCCTGCATCGTCGCCAGGAGAATTGGAAATAGTGCCCCCATGAAAATCAGGAAAACAGGAGCCATGTCTCCGATCCCGAACCAGATGACCGCAAGAGGCATCCATGCCAGAGGGCTGATCGGGCGCAGCATCTGAACCAGAGGGTTGAGCGCCTCGCCAAAAATGGGGAATCGTCCCAATAGCATTCCGAGCGGCACGCCTGACGCCACTGCCGCCAGATAACCGCCCGAGACGCGACGGAGCGAGTCCCAGATGTAAGGTCCGAGCACTCCCGTGGCAAACAATTCAGCCAGACCTCGAGCGACCTCGGTCGGAGGCGGAAAGATCCGGGTACCGCTCGCTGCCACAGCCAGCTGCCACAGGAGCAGGAAGCCGGTTGCGGCAGCGAGAGGCAGTAGTAGTCGTCCGGTCTCAACTCTCAACATTTACGGTGGTATCCCTGCCTCGATTAGAGGGTGATCCATCTTCCGCCTGCGCGGCGGGTTTGACAAATCCCGAACTTGAAACCCACACTCGTTGTCCATGCAGGGAGAGCCGGTACTCGTAGCTGATGACGATCCAATGAATCGTAAGCTGCTCGCCATCATTTTAAAAGGCGAGGGTCACGAGGTGACGACCGTCGAGGATGGCGTTGAGGCGATCGACATCATCAAACGAAAAGAATTCAAGGCGATCGTTTTGGATCTTCTCATGCCCGAGGTCAGTGGCTTTGAAGTGGTTCAGCATCTGATCGCTCACAACCCGATGATTCTCGAGCGCGTGATTATCCTGACGGGACTCGATGAGAAGTACACGGGACGATTCGATCATTCGCTGTTCTATGCATTTGCAACCAAACCTATCGACCGCGTCACGATTGCCGCCCTTGTGACCGCTTGCGTCCGTGGAGAACCCAGGCCTTCTGCGATTCCCGGCGACGAGACGGCCGGTTGAGAGAAGGGCGCAATCCCTTGCCTGATCTCCTCCTCTCGTTCCCAGGGAGGCCGTTGAAACATACGTGCGCAGCTTTGGAGTGCGGCAGCCGCAGCTGCCGCTTTTGTTTCGAACCCGCGTGAATGAACATCTCACACTCGCGAAAGAATCGCGATGGGACACAGAAAGCGGCAGCTGCGGCTGCCGCACTCCAAAGGCTTCGCCAGAGAGCCTCTCAAACTCCGTGAGCCAGCCCGATTTCTTCGAAGATGCCATCCCGCAGCTCGAGATATCGCGGATCGCTGATGTCCCTGGGATGCGGGATGTTGATCGTAACGACCTTCTGAATATGCGCCGGCCGCGATGACATCACCACGACTCGATCGGCGAGTTGCACAGACTCGTCGATGTCATGAGTGACGAAGAGAATCGTCTTCCGCTCCGCTTCCCAGATCCGCAGGAGCTCACGACGCATGAGAAGTCGTGTAATCGAGTCGAGAGCGCCGAACGGCTCATCGAGGAACAGCACATCGGGGTTGACCGCGAGAGCGCGGGCGACCTCCAGACGTTGTTTCATCCCTCCCGACAGCTCGTGTGGATACGCTCGCTCGAATCCGGTCAGGCCGACCAGTTTCACATAATGGTCGATCCGTCTCCGCTGCTCCGCGCCTCCCAGTGCGAAGAGACCGAAGGCGATATTTCCTTCGACGGTCAGCCACGGGAAAACTCCGCGCTCCTGGAACACAAAGATCCGGCGTGGATCAGGTCCCTCGACTTTCGATCCATCGATCGTTACTTCGCCGCCGGATGGTCTGATGAATCCGGCAGCGATGTTCAGCAACGTAGATTTTCCGCATCCCGAAGGACCGAGGAGACAGACGAATTCGCCTTCGTGGATCTCGAGATTGATGTCGCTCAGCACCGTGAGGGGATTTCGTAAACTGGAGAACGTCATTCCGACGCTTTTCACCGCGACCTTCGGTGCCGGGCGCGGCGTCATACAGACCCCAGCTCGTTGGTCGAGATCTGGATCGGTATCGGTAACTGGATGGTCTTCGCTTTCAAGAGTGGTCCATGTATCCCCATCGCACCGAGGGGAGACGTTCGAGTTTTCGCATTCCCAGATCCAGAAGGAGCCCGACCGCTCCGATGATCACCATTCCTGCTACGACCAGGTCGTAGCGGTTTCCGGCATTCCTGGCGTCGATGATGAGAAAACCCAGCCCGGAGTTGACCGAGATCATTTCTGCGGCGACCACCACGAGCCATGCAATGCCGAGAGTAATCCGGAAAGCGGCAAGGAGTTGGGGGAGGATGGCCGGATAGACAACATTCCAGGTGAGGTTTCGGCCCGACATCCCGAAGTTCCTCCCTGCGTCGAGAAAAACGGGGTCGACGTTGCGGACCGCGGTGGTCGCGCTCACCAGCAGAGGGAAGAACGAGCCGAGAAAAATCAGAAAGATCGCGGATAAATCGCCTACGCCGAACCAGAGGATCGCAATCGGCATCCAGGCGAGAGGGGAGATCGGACGAAGCAGTTGTACGATCGGGTTCAATGCAAGCTCGACCCTGAGGCGAAGCCCCAGCATCACGCCGAGTGGGATGGCCAGCGCCGCCGCCAGGAGATAGCCCCAGGTCACCCGGTAGAGTGACGCAACCGCGTAGCGGAACAGGCGTCCCGTGGTCGCGAGCTCGACAAGGGCTCCGGCCACCTCGAGAGGAGAAGGGACGAGGCTGGCCGGGTGCGAGAGGAGAGTGAGGTGCCAGATGACGATGACAATGGCGACGCTCAGGGAGGGCAGGAGCGCACGAAGTGTTCGATTGAGTGGTCGTCGAGAAGCCATGCGGTGAGAGTGGGGAGTATCGTCGCAAGACCAGGGAGGGTCAACCGGCGATGTAGCGATGATGCACCGTTTCTTTGCTCGACTCCTCGTGAGCTCGCACCAGACTTCGGAATTTTCCACTCTGTCAGCTCGTCGTGATTACAGACCTCTCGAGGTCAATGGAATGAACCGACGGCCCATACGACTCTTTTCTGCTCTGACACTGCTTGTCCTGTCGGCATTGTCGGATCTTTCGCCTCACCGGCACCGCGGCCTTCCCGGCCAGTCGCTCGCTTCCCTTGAAAGAGCGGAGAAGCTCGAGCAACTGAGTGGTTGTAGTTCGATTGCGGGAGGTGCACGTCACCTTCATGCTGACGAGACAGTCGCCGCCGATCCCTGCGTGGCCTGCCTGCGCCAGACTCTCACTACAACGCAAAGCTCCGCGCTGATCGTCAATCGACTGCGACCAGCGCCTGTTTCGTCTGCACCCCGCCTGCTGACCCCGTCCCGCCTCGCTTCAACGACGGCGGCTCCGCGCGGACCTCCTCTCGTCTGAACCGTTCACACCTGGTTCGTTCGAGCATAGGAGGTCTACATGTACATGACTGGTTTCGGCCGTCATCCAGCACGCGTGATGTTTTTTCTCGCGTCGGTCATCACGATCGTCGCCGTTCAGCCGTTGCATGCGCAGCAGGCTGCGTCTCAATCGCAGGAAACCCAGCAACAAATCGAGGCTCTGCGCCAGCGACTCGATCGGCTCGATCGTGAAGCCGCAGCAATCCGCGACGCTCTCAGCCGGCTGTCGGTTACGACGCAGGCCGGCAGGGCGGAAGCGGACGATTTGACAGCCGTCGAGACGGTCACCTCAAGCCCACCCACAGCTGTAGAAGTTCCTGCCGATCCTGATGCATCGCAGTCCCCCGGTGACGGCAGTCTCGATCCCCAGGTCATCGCCAATCCATCGAATGCACGTGCATCCAAGGTATTCAATCCTGACATCTCGGTAGTTGCGAACTTCCTTGGTCATGCAGGGGATACGAACCCTTTCGATCCGCGTGAGAGCGTGATTCTCGATGAGGCGGAGATTGCATTCGAAGCCTTCGTCGATCCCTACGCCAAAGCGAAATTCTTCTTTTCCGCAGGTCCGGAAGGAGTGGAGCTGGAAGAGGGATATGCGACCTTCATCGCCCTTCCTTTCGATCTGACGGCGAAAGTGGGGAAGATGAAAGCGCTCTTCGGCAAGGCGAACACGTGGCATCCGCATGTAAGCCCCTGGGTCGATCAACCGCTGGTGATCTCCGGTTTCCTCGGCGGAGAGGGATTGAATGACTCCGGCATTTCAGTCAGTAAGCTGTTCCCCAATTCGTTTGCGTACACCGAAGGAACGCTGGAAGTTTTCCGGGGAAGGGTCGATGGGGTCTTTGACGCCGAGAAGGCCAACGATCTTTTTTACAACGCTCATCTGAAGTTCTTTCGAGACCTCAGTGAGAACAGCAACTTCGAGCTCGGAACGAGCTTCGCCCGCGGCACGGCGGAGAGGTCGGAGGATCTGCCCGCAGGGGGAGGGTCGAATCAATTCGCAGGCCTCGATCTCACATACCGATGGAAGCCTTTGTCTCAATCGGATCGATCATTCATCGGCAGGGCCGAGCTCATCGCCAACGATCGCTCCGGGGTGGACGGCAACGCCTTTGGCTTCTACACCGCGGCGCAGTACCAGTTTGCGAGACGTTGGTTTGCCGGCCTCCGGCTCGACCGTGCCGAGCGCAGTCTCGATCCGTCGGTCTCGGACCGCGGAATTTCCGCAATCGTGACGTTCTGGCCCTCGGAGTTCAGTCAGCTGCGTGGACAGATCAGGCGGACGAAGTATGGCAAAGAGGAGACATCTAACGAAGTCCTGCTGCAGCTGCTATTCGCCATCGGCGCGCACGGCGCGCACACTTTCTAGGAGAGAGCTCATGAAACTTAAACTGGCAGCAGCCGCTCTGACTTTTCTCGCCCTCACCACCAACGCCCAGGCGGCGAAACTCGAGGTCGTCACAACGACGGCCGATCTGGCATCAATCGCCCGAGAGATCGGCGGCGATCGCGCGAACATTTCCTCCATTGCGCGCGGGTATCAGGATCCACACTTCGTCGAGACGAAGCCCAGCTTTCTCCTCCAGCTTAGGAAAACCGACCTTCTCATCCTGGTCGGTCTCGAGCTCGAGGCTGGATGGCTTCCTCCGCTCCTCGATCAGAGTCGTAATCAGAAGATCCGCCCTGGCACCGCGGGGTATCTCGACGTCTCGCAGGGAGTCGAAATCCTGGACCGACCCACGGGTACGGTCAATCGCTCCATGGGTGATGTGCACGCGATGGGGAATCCTCACTACTGGCTCGACCCCGCAAACGCCGTCAGGATTGCCATCCAGATCCAGCAGCGCCTCGCACAGCTGGATCCCTCCAACGCAGCCGTCTACTCCTCGCGACTGGGCACCTTCAAGCAGCGCATCAATGAGGCAAACAAGCGCTGGACTGCGCAGCTGGCCCCGTATCGCGGCGCAAAAGTCGTCACCTATCACAACTCCTGGGCGAGCTTCGCGAAACGGTATGGAATCAACGTGGTCGGATACGTGGAGCCGAAACCGGGCGTGCCTCCTTCGCCGTCACACACCTTCCAGTTGATCAACCTCATGAAAGAGCAGCGAGTGAAGGCCGTACTGGTCGAGCCGTACTTCGACCTGAAAACGCCTCAATCGGTAGCAAGCCGGACCGGCGCAAAAGTGCTGGTCATGTACCCATCAGTCGGCGCCACTCCTGCGGTAAGCGACTACATCAAGCTCTTCGACAGGAATGTCTCAGAGCTTGTGAAGGTGCTGAGGTAACCGTGGATCTCCTGTCTTTCCTCGTCGTTCCGTTCGCTGCCGGATTGATCCTCACAGGAATCCACGCCTATCTTGGCGTTCATGTCGTTGAGCGAGGGGTCATCTTCGTCGACCTCTCGCTCGCGCAGATCGCCGCACTCGGGACAACAGTTGCCTTCCTTGCCGGTCACGAGCTCCATTCCACTACGGGATATTTCTGGTCTCTCGGGTTCACGTTCGCAGGTGCTGCACTCTTCGCTTTGACGCGGATCCATCACGAGACACGAATCCCTCAGGAGGCGGTGATCGGGATCGTCTACGCGGTCTCTGCCGCTGCCGCAATCCTGGCCATGAGTAAAGCGCCTGAAGGCACCGAGCACCTCAAAGACATGCTGGTGGGAAACATCCTGACTGTGTCGTGGCCCGAGGTGATCAGGACGGCCATTCTCTACGCCATTGTGGGTGCGTTTCATTATGCGTTTCGAAAGAAGTTTCTAGCCATCTCCGTTGATCCGCATGCCGCGGCGGCGGCTGGAATCAACGTGAAGTGGTGGGACTTCCTTTTCTATACGTCGTTCGGATTCGTCGTCACCTCATCCGTAGCAATCGCCGGAGTGCTGCTGGTTTTCTCGTATCTGATTGTTCCTTCGGTAGCGGCCATGCTTTTCACCAGATCCATTGGGAAACGACTGGCGGTTGGCTGGACCATGGGGGCGCTGGTGAGTGCCATCGGGATTCTTCTCTCATTTCAACTCGATCTTCCCACTGGTGCCACCATCGTCTGTACATTCGGGGCGGTTCTCGCGCTCATGGCGACTTATCGGGTCTTGTCAGGACGAGCGATGATTGTGGAATGAGGAACGGCCGGAGTCGTCATAATGCCTGCCGTGTGGTGGGATGACGCAGGTTGGGTTTGTGAGAGTTCGTGAGTGCCGCATCGTCGCCTTTCGGGTCGTGCGCCCTCACCCGGCGCTGCCACGCCACCCTTTCCCTCGGGAGAGTGGTTGGGCCGGAGTTGTGCGTTCGATTCTAGTGGTCTCGCTGCTGCTATCCTTCGAGCTGCAGGCTGCAGTTAGCCTCGAGGACGCTGTCGCCGCACGAAAAGCCGGTGATTACCGAGGCGCCGTTGCGATTCTGGAGAAACTGGTGGCTGGAGCCCCTGGGCTTCCGCAAGAGCTGCTGCTCGCTGAGACCCTTGCCTGGGATAAGAGGTTCGCGGAAGCGGAAAGGGTTTATTACGGACTGCTCGAACGCTTTCCCGATTCAGCAGAAAGCGAGCTGGGCCTCGCGCGCGTTGTGCTGTGGCAGGGTCGCTACGACGAGGCCGAACGACGATTGCTTCGAATTGTCCGGCGGAATGGGAAGGATTTCGACGCCCTCGCGGACCTGGCGTTCGCACGCTATTGGTCCGGAGACTACAGGGCTGCGGCAAGAGATTTCGAGCGCGTGTTGCTGGTGCGGCCCGATCGAAGTGATGTAAGAAGCAGTCTGGCAGCGATTCGGAGTGGTTTGACTCCGCGATACCAGACCACAGTCCAGTACCTCGCCGACAATCAGCCGTTCCGCATGCTTCGCAGCGAAGTCCGGGCCATGGGGTTCAGCGATCCGCTCACGAAGTTGGAGGGCCGGGTGGGCTCGTACAATCTCGACGATCCACAAGAGGGTCGGAGAGTGGCTGTTCCCTACGCGCACGGTCTGGGGGAGGTCGGCCTGCCAGATCTGAAGCTCACCATCTCCGGATGGGCCGGCTTGCTCGATTACCCCGACTCGAGCGTCCGAGCAGTGGGAGGCTTTGCAGTCCGGCGAGCGTTGCCGGCGAAGTCTGCCTTGACAATCCAGGTGAAGCGGCAGGAGCTCCTGACGACTGCCACGTCACTCGACAGTCACGCATTCGCAGACGACTTGACCATCCAATGGGTGAGGGAGTCCGAGACCGGTTGGAGTGCAGCAGGACAGGCCGGTCGTCGACGCTATTTCGATGACAACTCTGGTTCGTCGGCCAGTCTCTATCTACTCGTGCCCCTTCCGGCGGACGCTGTCAGGATGTGGGCGGGAGGCGCCATCGCCACGGCAGATACCGACGACCCGCGTTTCACGCTCCAACGCCTGAGCGGAGAGAGGGCTTCGGGAGATTTGTTTCGCTATCGGTTCGAGGGAGCATACGATCCCTACTGGACACCTCACGATCTCAGGGAAGCGCGGTTCATCTTGTTAACCCGAGGTCAGCTCTGGAAGAAGGTTCGCTATAAAGTTCAGGCAGATGCCGGATTCGCAGAAGATCAGGCCGTCGCCTTTGGACCCGAACTGGGGTCCGCTCCACTTCCGTCTCCGGCGATTTCGTTTTTTTACCAGCGGACGTACCATCCATGGCGATTCGAGATGAGCGCATCGCTGGATTTGACGACACGGTTGAGCCTGGAGGCCTCGTACCAGCACGACTCATCTGCCTCCTGGCAATCGAATGACTTCCATGCATCGCTGGTCGGACGATTCTGAGA
>Ga0136612_10000735_pt1 | contig 12670 bp, 9 predicted proteins | sample AntDryUQ224A2306_2_FD_106644 | JGI IMG/M metagenome (GOLD analysis project Ga0136612, IMG submission 106644) | Polar desert sand microbial communities from Dry Valleys, Antarctica - metaG UQ224A (23.06) | ecosystem: Environmental > Terrestrial > Soil > Desert | place: Antarctica: Dry Valley...
CCGCCGCGCGGCGGGCGCGCTCGGCGTCGTCGATGGGTCCGAGGCGCGCGCGCGTGCCGTCCGACAGCACCACGTCGAGCTCGTGGACGTGGTCGATGGTCGTCCCGTAGACGATCGAGTGGCTGCCGGAGGAGTTGTTGCCGATCATGCCGCCGATCGTCGCCCGGTTCGACGTGGAGGTGTCCGGGCCGAAGCCGAGGCCGTGCGCCTGCGCCGCCCGGTTGAGGTCCTCCTGCACCACGCCCGGGCCGACCCGCACGCGGCGCGCGTGCGGATCGAGGTCGCGGATGGCGTCCATGTGGCGCGAGGTGTCGAGGACGATTCCGCGACCGCCCACGGCCTGGCCCGCCAGGCTCGTGCCGGCCCCGCGGGTCACCACCGGCACGTCGAACCGGCCGGCGACGGCGATCGCCGCGGCCACGTCGTCGGCGTCGCGCGGGAACGCCACCAGCAGCGGCTCGACGGCGTACATGCTCGCGTCGCTCGCGAACAGGTGCCGCGAGTAGGCATCGGCCTGCACCTCGCCCCGGAGCTCGGACTCGAGCGCGGCGGCCACCGCCGCGGCCGGCCCCTCGGGGGCGCCCCGGCGCGAGCGCCGGCGGGCGACCTCCTGCTGATCTTCGCGTAGCCGAATAGCCAACCGGGTCCCGGGACGACGCTTGCGCGGGTAGTCTAAGGCGAGGGCCGATCCAGCGCGTCGGGCGCCCACCGCGGGAGGGGGAACATGTCCAGAGCCGATGTCGCAGTGGGACCGGATCACGAGCCCCCGACCCGGGCGGACCGCGCTGCGGCGTTGCATCGGAGCGGGCGCCACTTCCTCCAGATCCCTGGCCCGACCAACGTGCCCGATCGCGTCCTGCGCGCCATCGACGCGCCGACGATCGACCACCGCGGGCCGCAGTTCGCCCGCCTGGGCCTCGACCTGCTCGAGGCGATCAAGGGCGTGTTCCAGACCGAGGGCCCCGTGGTGATCTACCCCTCATCGGGCACGGGGGCGTGGGAGGCGGCACTGGTCAACACGGTCTCCCCGGGCGATCGCGTGCTGGCCTTCGAGACCGGTCACTTCTCGATCCTGTGGCGGGCCATGGCCGAGCGACTCGGGCTCGAGGTGGAGTGGGTACCGGGCGACTGGCGCCACGGCGTCGACCCGGACACGGTGCAGCGCATCCTGGCGGCCGATGCCGGCCACGCCATCCGCGCGGTCACGGTGGTCCACAACGAGACGTCCACGGGGGTGACCAGCCGGATCCCGGCCATCCGCGCGGCGATCGACGCCGCCGCCCATCCGGCGCTCCTGCTGGTCGACACGATCTCGTCGCTCGCGTCGATCGACTACCGCCACGACGAGTGGGGCGTCGACGTGACCGTGGGGTGCTCGCAGAAGGGCCTGATGCTGCCGCCCGGCCTCGGGTTCAACGCGATCAGCGAAAAGGCCCTCGCCGCGTCGGCCTCGGCCCGCCTGCCGCGGTCCTACTGGGAGTGGCAGCCCATCATCGAGGCCAACCGCGCGGGCTTCTGGCCTTACACGCCGCCCACCAACCTGCTCTACGGGCTCCGCGAGGCCGTCGCCATGCTGATGGAGGAGGGCCTGCCGGCGGTGTTCGCCCGCCACGAGCGCCACGCCGAGGCCACCCGACGGGCGGTCCGGGCGTGGGGCCTGGAGGTTGTGTGCGCGGACGAGCGCGAGCACTCCGGCTCCCTGACCGCGATCCTCATGCCCGCAGGGCACGACGCCGACGAGGTGCGCCGGGTCGTCCTCGAGCGCTTCGACATGTCGCTCGGCACCGGCCTGGGCAAGCTGCGCGGCAGGGTCTTCCGCATCGGTCACCTCGGCCACTTCAACGACCTGATGCTGGCCGGGACGCTGTGCGGCGTCGAGCTCGGCCTGGCGCTGGCCGGCGTGCCGATCAGCCGCGGCGGGATCGACGCGGCGCTCGAGCACCTCGGGGGGACGGCCTAACCCTGGATCGACGCTAACCGGCCGCTGCGGGCGCTCCGACCGCTCCGCTCAGGAGCCGCCCCGCCGCCGGGATCCTGGTATCCAACCCGAGCGCGCTCAACATCGCGAACGCCGTGGCCGTCGCCGCCGACAGCACGGGTAGCCCGCATGCGCGCTCGACCGGATCGATCGCGGCGAGCGACGGCATCTGCACGCACGCCGACAGGATCAGCGCGTCACATCCGGTCAGGTCCACCCGCCGCCAGTGCTCGAGCAGGCCCGCGGGGTCGAGCGCGGCGACCTCGAGGTTGTCGGCGACCTCGAGGCTGAGCGCATCGTGCACCTCGATGCCGCTGGCCTCGATGTAGTCCGCGACCAGCCCGGTCAGCTCGCGCTCGTACGGGGCGATGATCGCCACCCGGCGCGCGCCGAGCGCCCGCGCCCCGTCGATGAGCGCACCGGCCGAGGAGACGACCGGCGCCGGCGCCCCCTCCTCGCGCAGGACCTCGCGGATCTGGTCCTCGGCCGCGCAGTGGAAGCCCGCCCCGCCGGCCATCAGCGCGACCAGGCAGGCGGTCGCGACGATGTCGCAGTGGGCGTCGGCGAGCTCGGCGGCGCAGCGGTCCATCTGCGCGTTCATGGCCCGCAGCTCCTCCGGGGTGACGCGCTTCATGCGCATCCGGCTCGAGTGGAACGTGAACCGCTCCCCGGGTGCCTCGCTCTCCCGCGCGCGCAGCAGAGCGGGGATCTCGGTCTCCATCGTCACATTCGAGCTCGGGACGATGAGCCCGAGGCGGTAGCGGCTGGGCTCGGTCAACGGTCGCCTCCGACGGTCGCGACGGTGAGCTCGGTCTTGCGGATCTTGCCCATGGCGTTGCGCGGCAGCTCGTCGAGGAAGTGGACCGCGCGCGGGCGCTTGTGCGCAGACAGCAGCTCGGCGACGTGGGCGACCAGCTCCTGCGCCGTCGCGGTGGCCCGCGGGCGCAGCACGACCCAGGCCACGATGCGCTCGCCGAGGTCCGCGTCGGGCTCGGCGGTCACGGCGGCTTCCGCCACCGCCTCGTGCTCGAGCAGGGCGCCCTCGATCTCGCCGGCGCCGATCTTGAAGCCCCCGCTCTTGATGAGGTCGGTGGAGCGCCGCCCGACGACCCGGACGTAGCCGTCGGGCGCGCGCGTGGCGAGGTCGCCGGTGAGGAACCAGCCGTCCTTCATGGCAGCGGCCGTGGCGTCCGGCTGGTTGAGGTACTCGCTGAAGAGGCTCGGGCTGCGCAGGGCGACCTCGCCGATCGTCTCGTCGTCGGCGACCTCGAGCGCCTCGCCGTCGTCGTCGAGCAGCACGACCTCGACCCCGTCCAGCGGCGGGCCGACGTAGCCCGGCCGGCGATCGCCGTCGACGCGGATCGAGCAGATCATGAGCGTCTCGGTCATGCCGTAGCGCTCGACCACGCGCTGCCCGCAGAGGCGCTCGATGCGCTGGTGCTCGACCGCCGGGAGCGGCGCCGAGCCGGACACGAGCAGTCGCGCCCGGCGCAGGGCATCGGCGATGCCGGCGTCCTCCTCGGCCTCCATGGCGATGCGGTGATACATCGTCGGGACGCCGAAGAGCATCGTCGCGCCGTCGTTCAGCGCCTCGGCCACCGCCGGCACGGAGAATCGCTGCAGGTGGCGGACCTGTCCGCCGAGCCGGATCGGGCCCAGCAGCCCAAGGGCCAGGCCATGGACGTGGAAGAGCGGCAGCGCGTGGACGAGCTGGTCCTCGGCGGTCCACGCCCACGCCGAGGCGAGGGCGTCGAGGTTGGCCGCGATCGCGCGGCGTGACAGCACGACGCCCTTGGGGAGGCCCGTCGTCCCGGAGGTGTAGATGATCAGCGCCGGCGTCTCCTCGGCGGGCTCGGGCGGCAGCGAGTGGCCGGCGGCCTCGAACGCGACGGTGGAGCGGGAGATGCCCTGCAGCGCCGCCGGGAGCTCGGCGGCGGGCTCGGCGAAGATCAGGTCGGCAGCGGCGTCGGCGGCCATGTGCTCCAGCTCGCGGGTGCCCGCCTTGGGACTGATCGGCACGACCGCCACGCCCGCCGCCAGGGCCCCGAAGAGCGCCGCGCACGTGTGCAGCGTCGAGGTCGCCCACACCGCGACACGGTCGGCGCCGCCGATCTCGGCCGCCACGTTCGCGGCAACGTCCCGCAGCTCGCGATAGCTCAGGGCGTCGCCACCGAAACGAACCGCCGGAGCGGCGCTCGCCTGCGCTAGCGAGGGGAACAGCATCAGGACCTCCAGATTGCCAGGTACCCACCGGCCGCGGAACCGAAAGGATAAGTGGTTCTGACTCGCGCTAGGCGAACGGCCGCGGCGTTGCGCCCACCTTCGGCACGGCGACACGGGCGATCGTCGAGAACGGGGACGGCCGGCAGGCCTGGCAGATACCGACGTCGCAGGCGACGGAGAGAAAGATGAACGCCTCCTCGATCGTGAAGGCCCACTGGTCGACGAGCAGGCGTGCCGCCTCCTCGGCCGCGAGCTCGAGCGCCTCCATGAAGTCGGCACCCGCGGTCGCGTGCGCCACCCAGCGGTCGGGCAGCTCGGTGACCGGCCACGTCGCCTGCTTTCCCTTCAGCACGTCGAAGCGGGCGACGACCTCGCCGGCGATCTCGACGCCGGTCCCGCAGATCTCGCCGTCGCCCATCGAGGCGTGCATGTCGCCGACGGCGAACATCCCGCCCGGCCGTCGAACCGGGAAGTAGAGCTTGGCTCCCGGGCCGTGCAGATGGTCGTCGAGGTTGCCGCCGTGGCGGCCCGCCCACCCGTTGGCGATCGTCTCGCCGTCGGTCGCGACGCCGACGACGCCGACCATCGGCCGCAGCGGGAACGAGATCCGCTCGTTCATGTGGACGGTGTCGCCCTCGACCCGGAACACCTTGGTCACGGGCGAGGAGACCCGGCCGATCAACTGCCCGAAGTCGGGGATGATGGTCGCGAACCCCGTCTTGGCCGGCCTCACCTCGAGCAGCTCGACGACGAGCGAATCGCCGGGCTCGGCGCCCTTGACGGCCACCGGCCCGGTCGCGCTGTTGACGCGGTTGAAGTCGATCTCGGTAACAAGGTCGTCCTCGGAGGCGATCTGCCCCGTGAAGCAGTCGTTCGTCTCGAAGCGAACGACGGCACCGGGCTCGACCTCGAGCACCGGCTCCATCTCGGGGCCGAAGCCCCACACGATCTGGTCGCGGGTGACGACGTGCTCGATCGCGATGGCCATCTCAGGTCCCTGCGGTGGTTGCCGGCGCCGCCGCGGGCGCGGCCGGTGCGACCGTCTCGTCCTCGACGAACACGCGCCCCGCGCTCGTGAGCACCTCGCGGCGCGTGCGGGCGAGGTAGGCGGTGACGACGAGCCCGGCCAGCACCCAGCCGATCGCGATCCAGTTCGCGTAGCGCGTCGGGTAGGGCGGCAGCGGCCGGTACTGGTAGTACAGCGGGGCGAGGAACGCCAGCGCCCCGAGCACGGGGAAGACGCCGTGCAGCCAGACGTTGAACTGCGCGCGCCTCTCGCGCCAGTAGTACACCGAACAGGCGACGCACGTCGTGATGTAGACGCAGATGACGAGGATCGTCAGCGCGGTCGCGATGATGACGAACGCGGTCAGCGGATCCCACTTCCAGCCCATGAGCAGGGCGACGACGACGCCGCCGGCCGAGACCGCGATCGTCGCGACGTGCGGCGTGCGGTGGATGGGGTGCGTCCGCGCCAAGGCCCGCGGCAGCGCGCCGTTGCGCGCCATCGCGTAGATGATCCGCGTCGCGGCGTTCACGCCCGCGTTCGCGTTGGCGATCGCGGAGTTGACGATGGCGAAGAAGATGAGCACCCAGCCACCGCCCCAGTAGACCTCGCCGAGGTCGCGCCACGGGTTCGCGGCCTCGGTTGTCACCGTGGTGAAGTCGCCGAAGCCGGTACCGATCACCCAGGCGTACGAGCAGAGCACGTAGAACAGGCCGATGATGAACGCCGCGCCGACGACGGCCCGCGGGATCGTCCAGCGCGGGCGCTTGGCTTCCTCGCCGAGCGGCGCCGCCGACTCGAAGCCGATGAAGGCGAGGATCGCGAACACCATCCCCTTGAACGTCCCCTCGAGCGTGCCGACCTCGTTGTTCGACGGGTTGAAGGTCGCGAGCGTCAGGTCGCCGAGGTTGGACAGGATCATCCACAGCGCGAGGGCGGCGAAGATCCCGATCTCGATGATCCCGAGCACGATGCCGGCGTTCGTCGAGAGCCGGATGTCGCGGTAGGTGAGAAAGAAGACGATCGCGGCGGCGACGAGCACCCACAGCCACCAGAGCGACGTGCCGACCCCGAGCCCGTTCTCGTCGGCCGTCCAGACGTCATCGACGACCCACGCGAAGATCAGGAACAGGAGCGGGGCCACGAGCGGCTGGAAGAGCAGGAAGGCCCAGCCGACCATGAAGCCGGCCTCCGGGCCGAGCGCGCGGGTGACGTAGCTGTAGAGGCCGCCGGCCGACGGCATCTCCTTCGCCAGTTGGCCGATCGAGCTCGCGACGAGCAGGCAGGCGACCAGCGCCGCGAGCACGGCGAGCGGCAGCGCCGGCCCGGCGAACTGGACGGACACGAGGATCGAGAACGCAATCGCCGCGCCGGGCGCCATGTGCGTGATGGACTGAAACAGCACCTGCGGGAGCCCGATCGAGTGCTCACGCAGGCGGTCGAAGCCAGCAGGAGCGCTACCTGCCTTCATGGGTTCCTCCTCTGGACGGGTCAGTCGCTTCGGCCGCGATCTTCCTGCACAGATGTCATGCTATGCAAGCGCCGTCACGAGCGCGACGGCCTCTCCGAGCAATCAGCTCAGGCCGCGCGCGTGGCTGCCCGGGCGGCGAGGCGGGCACGACCCTCGTCCAGGCGCGCCGTCGCGGCCCGGTGGGTCGCCGAGCGTTCTGAGGTCGGTGCGCGGCCGAGGGCGTGCTGACCCGGCGCCACTTCACGTTCTCCTCGGGCCTGGGCCTCGACGCGACGGTGGTCCGGCGCGTCGACGTCCATCCGCGCCTGAAGGCCGCCGAGACACGGCGCTGGTCGGCGTGGTCCTCGCAGGCGAAGACGAAGGCGTCCTCCACGCGCTCGCGATCGATCACGACGGGCGCATCCTCGGCGTGCTCCTCGACGATCGCGAACAGGTCGCCCAGCAGCCGGCGCTCGGTGTCGGTCAGATCGGCGTTGCCGGCTGCGGGATGGCGCTCGGGATGCTCAACGCGATCCACCGGCCGTCGCTGGTCAGCGACGCCCCGCTGGCGGGCGGCGCTCGGCCCCATTCGCGTCGTCGGTCATACGGTCGGTCTGGGCCTCGGAGGCCATCACGTCAAGGGTACCCCAGCATCCCGCCGCCTCAGCGACACCGCGCTCAGGCTTGCGCCCGCTCGCCGGCCAGTCGGCGCAGGTGGGCGCGCCCTTCGCTGAGGCGCCGGTTGACCGCGGTGTAGGTCGAGTCGGTGCGCAGCGCGATCTCCTCGTAGCCGTAGCCCAGGGCATGTAGGAACAGGTCGCGGCGCTCGCGCGCCTTGAGGAGGTGCAGATCGGCCACGCGCTGGGCGTGCTCGGCGCGCGCCACGGCCAGCTCGTCGGGGCCGGGCGCGAGGTTCTGAAGCTCGGAGACGCGGTCCTCGCCGGCCGGGCCGGCGCCGGCGGCGCGCAGCGAGCCCTCGCGGTCGTGGCGCGACAGGTGCCAGCCCTCACGGATGGCGACGGTGATCAGCCACGACACGCCACCGCAGTCCAGCGCGATGTCATCGCGGCGCAGCAGCTTGGCCCACGCGTTCTGGCAGGCGTCCTCGAGCGTCGGCCGGGACGCGTTGACGTGGCGCGCGACGGCGCGCTGCACGGTCGGAGCGTGGGCGCGGTAGAACGCGCCCAGCGCCTGTGCTCGCGGGCTGGCGGGGGCCATGGCGGCGGCTTCGGCGCTAGGGCCGGGCATACACGCGGTCCATGGGGATCTGGCGATCGAGCTCGCTCAGCGCACGGATGGCCTCGGCCGGCGTGCGATCGGGAAACAGCAGGTGGGCGATCGCCGCGACGTTGAGGTGGGCAAGCTCGCGCGCCGGGCCGCGCTGCTCACCGCGGGCGCGGCGCTGCAGCTCGGCGATCTTCAGCAGCCGGTAGGGCAGGTTGGCGCGCGACGCTGCGGGACGGTCTGGGAGATGGGCCATACCTCCTTGAGGCGGACAGGACGCGCGACCCGGGCGCGACCCACCGTCACCGCCGCCGCGCACGACGGCGACGTGCCCGGCCCGGGGCGCGACCGACGCCTACGCGGCGGCGGTGCGCGCGGCAGCGGCCGCCAAGCGCACGCGGCCTTCGCCCAGGCGAGCCAGCGCGGCGCGCTGGCTCGCCGAGGCGCCCAGGTCGGCGTGCTGTCCCTCGCGCGGGCGCGTGGTCAGGGCCGCGCGATCGAGCTCGACGAGGCCGACCTCGACGAGCACTCGCAGCGCCCGACCGGCCGCGGCGGGCAGCGCGGCGGCGGCGAGGACGTCGGGAAGCGACGCTCCGGCCCGCAGCGCCCGGTACAGCGTGGCCGCGTGGGGGCGCAGGTCCCAGCCGGCCTCCAGGGCGGCCATCGCGAAGGCGCGCTCGGCCTCGCCCCACAGCAGGTGGGCGCGGTCGCCGGCGCCGTCCAGCGCCGCCGCCTGCGCCGCGGTGGCCGGCGGGTCCAGCGCGACGAGGTGGCGGTAGGGCTCGGCCAGCGATCGATCGCGCTCCAGCGCCGTCCACGAGCACAGCGCGAAGCCGCCCACGCGCCCTTCGAGGTGGCGCCGGCGCGCGCGCGCATCGGCGCAGATCACGAGCACGGCCTCGCCGGAGGCCACCAACGCGGCGATCGCCCCGGCGCTGGCGTGACCGCGGCGATCGCGCGCGAGCACCCGCCCCGCCTGCCCCGCCGGCGCCGGCACGGTCGCCGCCTGGGTGGCCTCGGAGACCGCCACGTCCAGCTCGGCCAGGGCGAGGCTCAGTGGATCGTCGGGCTGACCGACCACGGCGATCTCGCCCGCCGCCGGCCGGCGTGCGCCGCGCAGCACCAGCCGCGGCTCGACGGCGCCGTTGTACTCGTTGGCCTCCAGCCGGAACAGGGCGTCCAGCGGCCCCTCGTGGCCGTCGGGCAGTCGGTCGGTGCCGAAGGCGACCGCGCGCGACCGCGCGCCGCCCGACTCGACGCTGAAACGCAGATGGCGCCCCTCCCCCATCGTGCGCGCGTCCGACAGCCGGGCGGCCGGGAGCAGCAGCGTGACGTCGGGATTGGCGATGCCGAACGGCTCCAGGCGCTGAAGCTCCTCGGCCAGCTCGAGGCCGAGCTCGTCGCCGGCGACGACCGCGTCCACGCGCTCGCGGGCCACGAGGTCCTCGGGGGTGAGCACGGCCGCGGCGTGGGCGACGAACGCGGCGCGAAACGCGTCGACGCCGTCGCGGGCGATCGTCGCGCCGGCCGCCGCACGGTGGCCACCGTGGCGCAGGAGGTGTGCGGCGCACGCGTCGAGGCCCGCGAGCAGGTCGAAGCCCGGGATCGAGCGTCCGGAGGCGGTGCCCTGCTCGCCCTCCAGCGCGATCAGCACGCACGGGCGATGCTGGCGCTCGGCGATGCGCGAGGCGACGATCCCGATCACGCCCGGATGCCAGCCCTCGCCGGCCAGCACGTAGGCGGCCGCATCGCCGACGGCCGACACCTGGGCCTGGGCCTCGAACAGGATCCGCGTCTCGACGTGGCGGCGCTCGGCGTTGGCGCCGTCCAGCTCGGCGGCGACCGCCTGAGCGCGATCGTCGTCGTCGGTGAGCACGAGCTCGAGCCCGGCATCGGCGCGATCCAGGCGCCCGGCGGCGTTGATGCGCGGCGCGAGCCGGAAGCCCACCGCACGGGCGTCGATCGTTCCCGGATCGGCCCGCGACACGCGCATCAGCGCGCGCAGGCCCGGCTTGCGGGTGGCGCGCAGCGCGGCCAAGCCCTCGCGCACCAGCCGCCGGTTCTCTCCGCGCAGGGGCACGCAGTCGGCGACGGTGGCCAGCGCGACGAGGTCGAGGTCCTCGTCGGCTTCGCCGGGCGCGTGCCCGGCGCCGGCCAGCAGCGCGGCCGCGAGCTTGTGGGCGACCCCGGCGGCGCACAGGTCCGCGCACGGATAGCCGCCGACGCCGGGATGGACGATCGGGGCGTCGGGCAGCAGCCCGTCGGCGCGGGGCTGATGGTGGTCGGTGACGAGCACGTCGACGCCGGCCGCCCGCGCCGCGGCGACCTCGTCGACGGCGGTGATCGCACAGTCGACGGTGATCAGCAGGCGCGTCCCGCGCGCGGCCAGGCGCGCGACGGTGGCGGCGGACAGGCCGTAGCCGTCCTCGCCGCGGCTGGGCAGGTACCAGTCGACCGTCGCCCCGAGGCGGCGCAACACCCGCACGACGATCGCCGTCGAGCAGACGCCGTCGACGTCGTAGTCGCCGTGCACGGTGATCGCCGAGCGCGCCTGCACGTGGCCCAGCACCAGCGCGACGGCCTCGTCGATCCCGGCGAACGCCGATGGATCGTGGCGCTCGTCGGCCGCCAGCCACGCGCGCGCCGCATCGGGGTCGCCGAGGCCGCGGCGCACGAGCACCTGGGCCATGGCGAAGCTGACGCCCAGCGCCATCGACGACGCAAGGACGTCGTCGATCGGGCACGGTGCGATGTCCCAGACGGCGTCCACGGTCCCGGAGCCTAGGTGCGGGCCAGGACGGATCGGCCCCCGGCTGCTGTCTCATTGCAGAAAGCCGTACTCAGTGCGTCAACGGCAATGAGACGCGAGGGCACGCGGCCCATCCTCCCTCGCTGATGCCGTTCAGGGCGCCGGCACGGACCCGCGGCGCACCCCGCCCCCGCTGCGCCGCACGCCCTCGAAGTACACCGCCGCGATCCCCAGGATCGCGCCGGGGATCGCCTCCAGCGCGTGCACGATCGTCGTGTCATCGCGCCCGGGGACGGCAAAGCCGTTGACGACCAGGCCGAACAGCATCGCGCCGGCCAGCGCGCCCAGGAACGCGCCCACGATCCCGCCCCAGAAGCGATCGGGGAGGAAGATCGTGAAGTGCCAGACGGCCAGCCCCATCATCACCCATGCGAGCGCGCTCATGAGGACCTCACCGGCTGCGGCCGTGTCGGCGGTTGCGGGGCTTGCTGGTCTTGACGCGCTTGGGCTTGTCGTCCTTCATGACCAGGTCCTCGGGGTCGAGGTCGCGCGTGGCGTCGGGGTCGGGGCCCGGGGCCACCGTTCCCGCCGGCACGGCGGCCGGATCGGCGTGCAGGTCGCGCACGAGCTCGTCGAACTCGGCCGGCGAGACGCCGCGTGAGGGATCGTCGGGAGTGGTCAGGCGCCGGCGCGCGCGCTCGCGCTCGGACGGCGCGACGTCGATCGCCGCCGCCGTGCCCGGAACCGCGTAGGCGGGAACGACGCCGTCGAACTGGGCGGCGATCGTCTCGCGCCGGCGTTCGTAGACGTGCTCGCGCTCCTTCCAGTGCGTCAGCACCGGCGAGGCGATGAACACCGACGAGTACGTGCCCGAGAACGTGCCGACGATCAGCGCGAAGGCGAAGTCCTTGAGCGTCTCACCGCCGAAGAAGTACAGGGCGAGGATCGGCAGCAGCGTGCAGAACGAGGTCGCCAGCGAGCGCGTCAGCACCTCGCTCATCGAGCGGTTGACGATCTGCGAGAAGGCGGCGCGTGGCATGCGCGGCACGTTCTCGCGCACGCGGTCGAACACGATGATCGTGTCGTACAGCGAGAAGCCGAGGATGGTCAGCAGCGCCGCGACCGTCGACGTCGTCACCTCCCGGCCGGTGAGGGCGTAGACGCCGCCGGTGATGAGGATGTCGTGCATCAGCGCGATCAGCACCGGGACGGCGTACTTCCACTCGAAGCGCAGCGCGATGTAGGCGCTGATGACGATCAGCGACGCGATGATCGCGATCAGCGCGTTGCGGGCCACGGTCTGGCCGAACGTCGGCCCGATCGTGTCGAAGTCGAACGAGCGCGTGCCGAAGCGCTCGGCCAGGCCACGCTCGATCCCGGCGCGCTGTTGATCGTCCAGCGTCTCGGTCGAGACCTGGAAGCCGTTGCCGCTCTTGATCTCCTCGCCGCTGAGGCGCTGGATCTTGGCTTCGGCGAAGCCCTGGGCCGCGAGCACCGAGCGCACGGCATCCTCGTCGGCGCCCCGCACCAGCTCGGTCTTGATCCGGGTGCCCGACTCGAAGTCGATCCCGAAGTTCAGGCCGTTGCCGCCGATGGCCAGCGCGCCGACGGCGAGGATCATCCCCGACGCCGAGAAGAACCACTTCGAGGCGCCCATGAAGTCGAACGTCCAGCTGCGCTTCTTCTCCCCGGCGCCCAGCGCGGTCGGGTGGGAGATCATCCGCGAGCGCCCCATCAGGCCGAGCACGGCCTGGGTGAGCAGGACGGCGGTCAGGAACGAGACGAGCACGCCGATGCCCAATGTGAAGGCAAAGCCCTTGACCCCGGCCGTGGCCAGGATGAAGAGGATGAAGGCGACCAGGAAGGTCACCACATTGGCGTCGATGATCGCCGACAGGCCGCGCTTGTAGCCGGCGGCGATGCCGGCCGCCACCGAGCGCCCGGCCCGGATCTCCTCCTTGACGCGCTCGAAGATCACGATGTTGGCGTCGGCGGCGACGCCGATCGTCAGGATCAGTCCGGCGATCCCCGGCAGCGTCA
>Ga0136612_10000736_pt1 | contig 12664 bp, 10 predicted proteins | sample AntDryUQ224A2306_2_FD_106644 | JGI IMG/M metagenome (GOLD analysis project Ga0136612, IMG submission 106644) | Polar desert sand microbial communities from Dry Valleys, Antarctica - metaG UQ224A (23.06) | ecosystem: Environmental > Terrestrial > Soil > Desert | place: Antarctica: Dry Valley...
GCCCAGGCGGTTGCGATTCGAGATCTCCGCGATGCGCGCGACGCGTTCGCGAAGCCGGCCGAACTCCACCTCCTGGTCGCGCGACGTCGACGCAATGCGCTGCGCATGCGAGAAGCTCGATGCGGTCGATGTCACGATTGAATCCAGTGCGCCAAGCGCGGACGACGACAGCGTTTCGACGTCCTGCACCATGAGCTGCCCGCGATCCATCTGCGACGCGATTCGGCGCATCTGCTCCTCGAAGTTGAGCACGATGTCGCCCGCCTCGTCGGAGGCGCGCGCACTCTGCTCCGCCAGCTTGCGCACCTCGCCCGCCACCACGGCGAATCCCTGGCCCCGATCACCGGCACGCGCGGCTTCGATCGCCGCGTTCACCGCCAGCAGGTTCGTCTGGTCCGCCAGCTCTCGAATGACGGCGATGAACTCGGTGATGCGTTTCGTGGTCTGCGACAGCGCATCGATCTGCGTAGCGCTCTCGGCGACGAACCCCTTGGCGCTGACGAGACGCTCGATCGCCGTGCCGATCGTACCGCGATGCTCCGAGGCGATCGATGTCGCCTGATGGCTGGCGGCGGCGGCGCTGCCGCCGTCTCGCACCACGCCCGCGGTTGCCTCGTGCAGCGCATTGGTCACGTCCAGGCTGCGACCGAGCTGCTCACTCTCCTCGGAGATACCACGGGAGATTTCACCGATCGTGCGCGCCACGGATTCCCCGCCGCCCCGCAGCGCGCGCGCGGACTCGTTCAGTGTCTCCAGCTGGTTGCTGACCCGCGTGACGGCTTCCAGCAGCGGCTGGCGCAGGTCGTGAATGTGCAGTGTCGTCGCGAGCTGATTGGCGAACCGACGAATGACCGCCACGTCCTTCAGCGTGTAAGCCCCCCGTTTGTGATGACTCATTTCGACGAGGCCGACATTCCGGTCGCCGAACCGAAGCGGAATCACCACGATGCTGCGGCCATCGGGACGCGCATTCTCCACCCGGGCATCGCGTTGCGAATCCGTCACGAGCAGCGGTTGCCCACCGTCGAGGGCAAGCCGGCGCAGTCGAGCGCCGTCGGGGCCGGGCTCGAGCGGCACCTCGAGCATGCCCTGCCCGCTCTGGTACACCAGGCGCATGCCACCCTGCTGCAGTCGCCAGATGTTGAGATGTCGCCAGTCCACCAGTCGGTGCACGTACCGCTCGATCTGTCGAAACGCCTCTCCCAGGCTCACGTCCGAGGCGACTACCTGCTCCATCGCGTGGATCTTGTTGAGCTCCTCAGCGGCAATGGATTCCTCGAGAATGCGTTTGAGCAGCAGTCCCGCAGGTCCCATGACCAGCGCGACAACCAGCCAACCGCGAAGACCGAGGTTCGTGATCGTGAGGAGCGCCACCGACACCCCAATGGTGCTGGCACCAAAAGCCACGACTTCGTAGCGGAGGATGATGGATTTCTCTTCCGCCAGGAGCTTGGCGCGGAAGATCAGCGTGAAATACTGCAACGCCCGACTGATGAAGAAGTAGCTCAGCAGAAAGAGCGCGGCCGCGGGCAACATGTCGGCGTTAAGGGTCCGCGAGCTGCCGGGCCCCGTGTGCACGGTCGCGGCGTAGAATCCGTACGCGGACAGGAGCGCGAGCGTCTCCCGGCCGGCGTTGATCCACGCAACGACGGCCGTCTTTCTGAGAATGACGAAGTCCGCGGCCAGGACGGCGAAGTAGACCGCAAGCGCTGTCGCGGGCGCGCCGATGATGAATGCCCCGGCCACCGACACGAAACCCAGCAGGTTCAGCGCCGAATACTTCGTGAGCGGTATATGGAATCCGCGCATCAAGGTCGCTAGCACGAACACCACAAGCACGCCGTAGATCTGCAACAGCCATCGTGGATCGAATGCGAGGACGGCAACCAGCATCAGCAGACCCAGAACGCCCATGGCATTCGAGTACGCCTGACAGAATCGCTGCATCAGCGCGCGTCCATCGCGGTGCGCATGCCGCGGATGAGCGATAGCGCTTCCTCCACCGATCCGCCGGCGGCGCGAACGACTGCACTGCCGACGATGACTCCATCGGCGAGTCGAGCGACTCCCTGTGCCTGCTGCGGCGTAGAAATGCCGAAACCCGCACAGACGGGCAGTGTCGTCGCCGTGCGCAGTCGCGCGATCGTATCCGGAAGCTCAGGGGGCAGATCGTCACGGATGCCCGTAACGCCCATCCGCGCGATGACATACACGAAACCGGAGCCATGATGCCTGATCTCGGTCATGCGCTCCGATGGCGTCGTGGGTGCGACGAGCCGAATGAAGCTCAACGGTCCGCCGCCAAGCCATGCCTCGCGCGCGGGATCGGCGCCCACCGGAAGATCCGTGACCAGCACCCCGTGCGCCCCTGCATCCGCAATGCGCTCGAGCGCCTGCGGCCCCGCAGCGATCAACGGGTTGAGATAGCTGAACAGCACAACGGGAATCGCCAAACCGGCCTCGGCGATCAGCGCGAGTGTGCCTTCAAACGTCATCCCTTCTTCGAGCGCCCGCTGGGAGCTCGCCTGGATGATCGGCCCATCCGCCATCGGGTCGGAAAACGGAACGCCGACCTCGACGAGATCGGCGCCTGCCGATGCCAGCCCCCGAAGGAGCTCGAGCGATTGCGCACGCGTCGGATAGCCCGCCGTAATGTACGGAATCAGCGCACGTCGCCGGTGCTCCCGAAGGCCGGCGAAGCACCGGCCAATGGCGTCAGAGGAAATAGTCGCTGACACGAATGCCGTAGCGGTCGGGATCGGCGGTCTTGATGATGGTCTTTACATAGCTACCCGACGCATCCTGCTGCGCAAGATCGTACAGCAAGCCGGGTTGCAGAATGGTTCCGCGATCATCGCTCACGATCCGAACGATGGGCCGCGACATTTTCTCCGCGTTCGGGTTGGCCGCATGCACGATCGCGAGCTCGAACGAATCCAGCACCACGAACGTGCCCACGGGGTATACGCCGAGCATGTTGATGAAGGCCTTCACCACGACCGGGTCCATTCCGCGCCGCGGATTGTCGCGCATCTCCTTGAGCACATCCGCCGGTGAGAGCGGAATGGTCTGGTACGCGCGGCGCGACGTGGCGGCATCAAACCCATCGGCGACCGATACGATCTTGCTGAAAATGCTCTGCACGCGGGGGCGAATGCTGCGCGGGTAGCCGGTCAGATCGGCCTTCATGTGATGCTCGTACGCGACGACCATCGACCGATATGGCAGCTCCTGCTGCCCGCGCACACCAAACAGGGCGAGCACGCCAAGCCACGGGTGCGAGGCGATCTGACGCCATTCGTCATCGCTCAGTCCCGTCGACTTGTTCAGGACTTCGAGGGGCACGCGCGACTTGCCGATATCATGAAAGAGCGCGGCGAGGCCCAGGTCGTAGAGCTGGAGCTTGGTGAGGCCGAGACGCCGGCCAAGCGCCACCGAGATGATGCAGACGTTGACGCTATGCGTGAACGTGTACTCGTCGTAATCGCGGATGGTGGTGAGCCCCACCAGCGACGTTTCCTCATTCAGAATCTGATCGACGATCGACTGCACGACGCGCTTGATCTTCTTGATGTTCGCGCCCTTGCCCATGCGAACCGAGTTGATCAGATCCTTCGTCACCGTGACTGACTGCGCATACGTGCGCTTCGCGGCTTCCTTCGCCTTCTCGTGAAACTCGTTCTCGTCCGACTCGTTGGGCGGACCAATCTCGAATCCACGAACGCCTGTCTGCTCCAGCTTGCCGAGGATCTGGTGAAAGCGCGCCTGCGGGGTGCCCTCCCGCGTGGAAGCCTGCAGCGCCGACACGAAGACGAGCCAGTCCCTGGCCGCCGGACCTTCGTGCACGGTCAATACCCCAATGGACGCCCCGCGAAACACGGAGAGAATGTGACTGAAGCTGGCGTAGTTCTCGAGGTCCAGGCGAAGCCGGGTTGAATTCAGGAAGATGAACTCCCCCGACACCCGGACTTCCAGCTCGTGCTCGTGGCGAATGATCTCACCTGCCACGAGGGCAAGCTCGTCGAGCGACTTCGTCACCGCGGCGTTCTCGACCGGGTAAAGCTTCACCGCGCGCAATGCGCCGTAGAAGGCAAGAATGAACGTGCGTCCACTTCGCCGGATGTAGGAGTCGCCTCCCATCTCGGAGAAGCTGGCCATCGCGACCGACGCGCGCGATGGCGTCTTCGTCTGGGTCACGCCGTCTGCCTGCTGAGTGCGCGGCTGACCGCGTTCCGCACGAGCACTTCCTTTTCATTTGAGGAGCGACGCAACACGTCGCTCGCCCCCGATGACGCCACCTTGCCGAGCGCCATCGCGGCACACGCACGCACTTCGGGATCCTCTTTCCGACCGAACAAGCCGCCTTTCCCGTTCAGGATGCCGTCGAGCAACGGAATGCCCGCATCGCCACACAGCGATCCGTAGGCCTCGAACACTGCCATCTTCTCCGTGAGATCGGCCTCGCGCAGCACCTTGCCCTTGATCGCGGCCTCGAGCTTTGTGAGCGCCGGACGGTAACTCTTCGCGGCAAAGACGCGCACCGTGGTGACGCGCACGTCGCGATCCGAATCGTCGGTGCCCTTCTCCAGCACCTGGAGCGCCCCGGGCGACCCGATCTCGGCGAGCGCATGCACTGCCGCCTGCCGCAGTGCCGGATCCCGGTCACTCATCACCTTGGCGAGTGGCGCCACGGCCGCGGTCGTCTTCAGCCCACCGGCTCGACGGATTGCTTCCATCGCGACCGCGGGATCGGTGGACGAGATCAGCTTCACCAGCTCGCCCGTATTCGACATCGCGAGTCGTTCAGCGGCGCCTTCGAGCATCGGCCGCAGCTTCGTATTCTGTAACTTGCCCACCCAGCCGAATACCGTGCCGAGCGCCGACATGCGGAGCTGCTCGAACAGCTCCAGCAGCTCGCTCTGCGGGGGAAGATGCTCCGATTCGTCCAGCGATTGCAGGAGCTGCGACAGCGCCTCGGGCGCGCTTAGCCGGTCTGGAATGGCAGCGAGCTTCGCTCGCTGGTCCGGCGTGATGTCCTTGGCCCGCCGCGACGCGTCGCCCACCTCGCGAAGCAGGAACGCGACCGTGCTGAACTGGCCGGCCGAGAGCAGGTGCAGCATGAAATTATCGACGAGCTGCGAGACCTCTTCGCGGATGGCGGGATCTGTCTGCTGCTCGTAAATGTCGAGAATGGTCGACACGATGTTCCGCCGCATGTCGATCTCATACTCGCGCCGTACTTCCGATCGCAGATACTCCACCTCGCGGTCGTCCAGGAAGTAGAGCGTGGAATCGAAATCATCGAGATTGACGACGCCTGACTGTGCCTTCTGTTCCTCCACCTCTTCTTCGACCTGCTGGCGGTCCACCCCCTTGGGCGGCTCCTCCTGCATGGCACTATCGACAGCGGCAGCTGATTCCATCCCCAGATCGACGAATCGGTACCGCAGATTCACGAAATCCTTCTCCCAGAGCATGCTGAGCAGATCGTCGTCCTCCGGGGTCGCGTTGCGCGCCCGCTGCACGATGCCCAGCAGCCCTTCCGCCTCGGTCGTCTCGAAGCCGCGTAGCATACGGATCTCGCGCACGCCGTCCTTGTAGAAGATCCAGGGCAGGCTTTCCGACTTCGAATCCTCGGAGTGCACCGCGCGACCGCTCCACTTGAACTCGCGCTCGGTCACAATGAGCGGCAGCTCGTCAATCCGGTCCCAAATGGGCGTGAAGGAGCCTCGCAGCAGCTCGATCGCGCGCTGGTACATGGGATTGTTGGGCAGGTAGAGCTGGTGGGCGCGGACGGCCTTCACGAGGAGCTTGAGCATCTCCTCGACAAGCGCGGGCGAGACCGGGGGCTCGGCCTGCTCTGGCACCTGAACAGCGGTCGACGGCGTCGTCGAAGTCACGTATTCAAAATATTCATGGCGTTGATTTGCGCTACATCCTTATCCCCGCGCCCGCTGAGGCACAAGAGAATCGTCTCGTCGCTCGCCCATTTCCCGCGCTGGCTGTCTATCCACGCGACCGCATGGGACGTTTCGAGCGCGGGAATGATGCCCTCGAGCTCGCACAGCAGACGGAATCCCTCGAGCGCTTCGGCATCACCTACCGCCACGTAGCTCGCCCGTCCCGAATCCTTCAGAAAGGAGTGTTCGGGTCCAACGCCCGGATAGTCGAGACCGGCGGAGATCGAGTGGGCCGGGTGCACCTGCCCTCCGTCATCCTGCAGCAGATAACTGAGTGCCCCATGCAGTACACCCGGACGTCCGCGCGAAAGCGACGCGGAATGATGCTCGGAGTCCAGCCCCTTGCCTGCCGCCTCGACGCCGACCAGACGCACATCGCGGTCGGGAACGAACGCGTGAAAAATTCCCATCGCGTTCGAGCCGCCGCCCACGCATGCCACCACCGTCCCGGGGAGTTTGCCGGTGCGGTCGAGCATCTGGCGCCGCGCCTCCTGTCCAATGATGGCCTGAAAGTCCCGCACCATACGGGGATAGGGCGCAGGCCCCACCACCGACCCGATGATGTAGTGACTCTCTCTGACACTCGACACCCATTCGCGAATGGCCTCACTGGTCGCATCCTTCAGGGTGCGCGTTCCCGAGGTCACCGGGATGACCGTGGCGCCGAGGAGCTTCATGCGGTAGACGTTCAGCGCCTGCCGCCGCATGTCCTCCTCGCCCATGTAGACCACGCACTCCAGACCGAACCGCGCGCACACCGTGGCCGTCGCCACGCCATGCTGCCCCGCGCCGGTCTCGGCGATGATGCGCCGCTTCCCCATGCGCTGGGCGAGCAGCGCCTGGCCTACCGTGTTGTTGATCTTGTGGGCGCCGGTGTGATTCAGGTCTTCGCGTTTGAGGTAGACGGTCGCGCCCACGCGCTCGGACAGCCGCGGCGCATCACCGAGGGGCGAGGGACGTCCGACGAAATCGCGCAGCAGGATATCGAGCTCCGCGCGGAAGCTCGCATCGCGCATGGCCGAATCGAACGCGGCCTCCAGCTCGTCGAGCGCGGGGATCAGCGTCTCGGGGACGTAGCGTCCGCCAAACGCGCCGAAGCGATCGTCTCGCACGAGCGTCACCCGGACAGCGCCGCCGCGCCGCGCACCGCGAACGCAAAGCGCCGCATCCGATCGTGATCCTTGATGCCGGGCGATGCCTCGACGCCGGAGGACACATCGACGATGTCAGGCGACAGGGTCGAGATGGCGTCAGCGACATTGTCCGGATTGAGGCCGCCGGCGAGCACGATGCGCGCCTTGCCGCGGAAGGGTTCGAGCGACCGTGCAACACCGGTCCAGTCGAACGTCCTCCCGCTGCCGCCAAGCACGCCGCTCACGCGGGTATCGAGCACGACGGCGTCCGCGCAGGAGAAGATGTCTTCCGCGTTCGCGGGAAGTACCGATCCTGCAATGCGAATCACTGGCCACACTTCCAGCCCGGTCGCCTCGCGGACGCGTTCCACTTCCTCCGTACCAGCGTCCGCCTGTACCTGAAGCACACTGAGCCGCAATGCCTCCGCGACGACAACCACGCGATGCACATCGGCGGACGCAAACACGCCGACGCGACGCGCGCGGTGAGATGCGGCCAGCACGACACCGGCCTGATCCATTGTCAGGTTGCGCGGACCACCGGCGAAAATCACGCCCTGATAGGACGCGCCCAGACGTTCGGCTTCCGCGGCGTCCTCGGCGCGCGTGAGTCCGCAGAACTTGATCTCAACCACGGCCGCGGCGTTCCACGCCCGTCATCATGCGAAGGGCATCCGTCGGGTCGCCAGCCAGAGAAAGCGCGGAGCCCACGAGCACCGCATCCGCGCCGAGATCCGCGACCGCGCGCACGTCCGCCACCGTGCCGAGACCGCTTTCGGCGATCGCGATGCGGTCGGCCGGGATTCGCGGGATCAGCGACTGAAAGATCTTCGGGTCCACGACGAGCGTCTCGAGGTTGCGGCTATTGACGCCGATGAACATCGCACCGGCGTCGAGCGCCGCGTCGAGCTCTCGCTCGTCGCGAATCTCGACAAGCGGCTCGAGCGATAGCTCTCGTGCGAGCTGTGCGAGCGCTGACAGCGTCTGCGGTGGGAGCGCGCGGGCGATCAACAGCACTGCCGACGCGCCAAAAAGTCGTGCCTCCATCAACTGGAGCGGATCGATCAGGAAATCCTTGCGCAGCAGCGGCAGGGTGCAGCCGCTCCTCGCATGACGCAGGTCATCGAGGCTGCCCCCAAAGCGCGACGACTCGGTCAGCACGGAAACCGCGCGTGCTCCTCCCAGCTCGAAGCGACCCGCCTGAGTTTCCGCGGCGAGCGAGGCATTGAGCGCTCCCTTCGAGGGGGAGCGCCGCTTGATCTCTGCGATGACCGCGACGCGATCCGTCGCGAAGGCGTCAGCGAAGGCGGGCGGCACTCTGGAGGCCGCACTCGCTCGCTCGAGCTCTCCTGACCTGGGCTGCAACGCGCTCACGCGAGTTCCCGCTTCCCCAACCAGCGTGCCGAGCATGCCGGCGGGTGCGGTCCAGCCAGAAACTGCTTGCGCTTCGGGAATCCTTCGGCTATTGTCCAATTCGGCGGTTGTTCGGTTTATCACAAACTTGACGGTCGCAGGTGACTACTACGGAGCCAGCCATGCCGCTTACCAAGCGCCAGCGCGAGATTCTGACTTTTCTGAGTGGATATGCCGAAGCCAATGGCTACGCGCCCAGCTTCGAGGAGATCGCTTCGCAGTTTAACTATAACTCGCTGGCCACCGTTCACGAGCACCTCAGCAACCTCGAGCGGAAGGGCTACATCAAGCGCTCCTACAATGAGAGTCGCGCGATCGAGATTCTTCCGTCCGACACCATTTCGCGGGCGGTCGAGCTCCCGCTGCTGGGCGCCGTGGCTGCCGGCGTGCCTATCCAGGAACTGACCGCGAATGAGACGGTCACGGTGCCCGAAGGATTCGTTCGGCGTGGCGGCAATCATTATTGCCTGCGCGTGCGCGGAAACTCCATGATCGACGAGCACATCCGGGACGGCGACTTTGTCGTCGTCAACGAACGGCAGCGCGCCGACAACGGCGAGATGGTGATTGCCATGCTGGGCGGCAATTCGGCGACGGTGAAAAAGTTCTATCGCGAGAAGGACGGACGAATCCGGTTGCAGCCTGCGAACGAGACCATGAGTCCCATGTACATCCACGAGGACGATATCAGCATTCAGGGCATCGTCGTGGGAGTGCTGCGCCGCTACTAGCGGCTCGGTCGAACGCCGCGGGCACGGCCGTCGGGCGCACGCAACGCGACATCGGGCAGAGGGCGCACGCCACGCGACACGGTCACGCGGCGCTCGCCGTACGGAGTCGCTCGAGCGCTACGGCGCCCTTCCCCGCCGCCAGCGCCGCGGATGCCACTTCAAATCCCTCGTCGTACGATCGCGCCAGCCCCGACAGGTACACGGCCGCCGCAGCGTTGAGTACAACCGATGCCCTTCCACCCGGCGTGCCGCCGCCCGACAGGATATCCCTTATGGTCTCTGCATTCGAGGCCGGTTCGCTTCCCGCGAGCTCCGCGGCGGTCACACCGCGAATGCCGAAACGTGCCGGATCAATGCTCCATTCACTCACGGTCCCCCCCCGCACCTCCAGCACGCGTGTCTTCCCGAGCGGGGAGACCTCGTCCATGCCCGGCTCGCCATAGACCACCATCGCGTGCGTGGTGCCGAGGACCGCGAGCGCGTTCGCGAGGAGTGCGAGCCGAGGGATCTCCGAGACCCCCACGAGCTGCCGGCCGGCCCTGGCGGGATTCGCGAGTGGGCCCACGATGTTCATGACGGTCGGAATCGCGAGCTCGCGTCGAACCGGACCCACATGCTTCATGGCCGGGTGCATGGCCGGCGCGAACATGAAGACAATGCCTGCATCCTGCAGGGTGCGCCGCATGCGTTCCGGGGGCGCGTCGATGGGGATGCCCAGCGCCTCCAGCACGTCCGCGCTCCCGCACCGGGAGGTGAATGAGCGGTTGCCATGCTTGGCGATTCGCACCCCCGCACCGGCCGCCAGCAGCGCAGCGGCAGTTGAGATGTTGAACGTGGGCACGGCGCCGCCGCCCGTGCCGCAGGTGTCCACCAGCTCGTCCGGAGACGTCGCTTCGAGCGGCACCATGGCCGAGCGCAGCGCGCGCACCACACCGGCAACTTCGTCGGCCGTTTCGCCTTTCACGCGCAGTGCCATGAGGAGCGCGCCGACCTGCGCGGGCGTGGCCTCGCCGCGCATGATGATGTCGAACGCGCCGGTAATGTCCTCCGAGGAAAGCGATTCGCCGAATGCCAGTCGGCGAATCGCGTCCTGCAGCGCGTTACCGGGCACCGATCAAGTCGATGAGACGCTCGGGCAGCCGCGCGTGCGACGCCACGAGAGAAATGACGAGCCCGAGCAGCTTCACGCGCTCGATGTCTTCCTCGAGGAAGACGCCCTCGTGGGCGCGATTGGTGAGATTCACGACCCCCACCAGCTCGTCGTGATAGACCAGCGGGAAGCTGATGAACGACCCCGCGGTGAAGAACGCATCCTTGAGCAGTGGATGCCCGTGTGCCTCGGTCACATCCTCGACGAGTATCGGCTCGCGATTGGCGGCGACGAGTCCCGCCACGCCCTTCCCGATGGTGGAGCGCGCGCCCATCTGGACGTTGGGAGCAACGCCACGCGCCGCCGCCAGAAACAGTGCGCCCGGTTCCGGGGCGCGCAGCATCAGCGAGCACCGCTGCGCCTGCATGTCGTTGCCTACGAGCGCGAGCAGGCCGTCCACGAGCTGCTGCGGATCATCGTTCTCGGCGTCGATCGAGAGGACGCGCTCGATGAGATAGAGCGTGCGCGTTTTAGCGCGCAGATTCTCGCTCCGGCGGTGCAGCTCGATGTGCGCCTGCTCCAGCTGTCCGACGGCGGCGCCCGCCTGATGCTCGACTGCGTCTGCCCGGCGCGTGGCCTTGCGGAGCTGCTCCGCGGATCTCGCCAGTTCCTTCTCGAGTGCCAGAAAGCGCTCGCCATCCACGGTGCCGCCTGCGTCCCGTGCCGCGTGCTCCTTGGTTTCAAACAGCTCCTTCTCCATCGCGCCAAGCTTGCGGATGTACTCCTCGTGCACCCGCTGGGTGACATCCTCGAGCGTCCGCACCGCTTCCTCGCGGGCTTCCCGTTCCGCGAATCTGGCGTAGGCGAGCTCGAACAGGGCGACGGCGGGAGCGACGCGCTCGGTCGCGCGCGTTCCGAAGAATTTCTTCGCTTCGTACATGACGATGATGGCGACGAGACCGCCGTCGAAGCGCAGCCCGCGAAGCGCCAGAAATGCTTCCTCCGGCAGCATCCGGAGTCCGAACATCCGCCCGAACTCGCTCGGCTGTTCCTGCACGTCGATGAACTGTCCGCCGGTCGTCACCGACCCGCGGACGGACTGCGGGAGATGGTCGAAGGTAGTCTCGACGGACAACCGGTCGATCCGGCCATCAATCGGCTGGACTCGATCCCGGATCATGTCGCGACGCGCATCGTAATGCAGCAGCGCGATTTGCGCCGTTCGATCGAGCTCCGCGAGACCCTCCCCCAGGGCGACGAGCGCCGCGTCCAGGTCAGGCGCAACGCTAAGGGCGTGCGCGAGCGAGGCGAGGGTGCGTGGAGGCATTCAGGGAGAAACGGGGGGGGCGGGTAGGTCGGAGGCGGAATGTAGAGGCGTAGATTGAGCCGTGTCAATCGTTTCCATGATTGCCGCGTTGCTTGACTTGATGTTTCTCCGGGCTAATTTCCTGCGATGTCAGCGCGTACACTCCAGCTCGTGCTGCACTATGATGGCGCGCGGTTCGCGGGCTGGCAGCGCCAGCTCAACACGCGCACCGTACAGGGCGAGGTGGAAGACGCGCTCGAGCGGTTGTGCCAGTCGCCCATTTCGGCGATGGGCTCGGGGCGGACCGATGCCGGGGTGCACGCGCGGGGACAGGCAGTCGGGGTTCGCGTCCCGGAAAAATGGAACGGCAGCGAGCTGCGTCGGGCTCTCAATGCGGTGCTCCCGGACGATGTCTGGGTTGCATCGGTGTTCGAGATGAAGCCCGAATTTCATGCCCGCTTCAGCGCGCGCTCCCGGCGATATGGCTACTACATCGGCACCGATGATCTGGCGAGCTCTCCTTTTCGCCGGTCGTGGGAATGGCAGGTGCGGCAGCCCATCGATCGTCCGGTGCTCGACGCGGTGGCCGGGACGCTCCTTGGGGAGCACAGCTTCCGGGGTTTTGCCGTGCGCGGCACGGCGCCTGAGACTGACAATCACCACTGCACTGTGCTCGACGCCCGCTGGCGCGACCGCGCCGAGGGCCTGGTCTTCGAAATCGAGGCAAATCGCTTTCTGCATCACATGGTGCGCTTTCTGGTGAGCACGATGCTCGACATGGCATCGGGACGACGCGATCCCGACGCCATGCGCGACCTGCTCGGCGCGCCCGACAACAGCCGGGTTTCCGTGCCGGCGCCACCGCACGCGCTGTTCCTCGAGCGCGTCCTCTATCCTTCGGAACTCTACATGGCCAGCGCATGAAGATTTTCCTCGCAAGCGCTCGACTGGACGATATTCGCTGGGCAGAGGGCAATGGGCTGCTCGATGGGGTCTTCACCACGCCAGCGTTGTTGGCAGGCGCCGGCGCC
>Ga0136612_10000737_pt1 | contig 12652 bp, 16 predicted proteins | sample AntDryUQ224A2306_2_FD_106644 | JGI IMG/M metagenome (GOLD analysis project Ga0136612, IMG submission 106644) | Polar desert sand microbial communities from Dry Valleys, Antarctica - metaG UQ224A (23.06) | ecosystem: Environmental > Terrestrial > Soil > Desert | place: Antarctica: Dry Valley...
CCGCTCGGTAGAGCTCGGTCAGAACGAGTTCACAACATGCGACGACGTGATCAGCAAGTGCGGTGCGCAGGGCCTCGCTTTCCGCTTCGACCCTGACGAGCTTCACCAGAGCGGACGTGTCGACGTACAGCACGTCAGCGGTCGTCCTCTGCTCGCATCTCCGCCAGAATCTCGGACAACATCGGCTGGCCGGGGATCGCCGGCAGCGGCGGGGGGAGGTCTGCCAGCCTGCCTGCGGCCGGCGTGAGTTTGCCTGCGGCGACGAGGGCCGCCCGCGGGTCGTCGGCGGGGGGCAGCGGGGACAGCAGCGCGACCGGGCGACCGTGATCGGTCACGGTGAACGTCTCCCCCTGCTCGACGCGGCGCAAGTAGACACTGATGTTCTGCCGGATCTCCCGTACGCCGACGCGATCCATGTAGCACATGGTAGCACTTACCTGTCGACGAGCGATAGCGAACGCAGGCTGCGCTCCAGATGCCATTGCAGGTGCGCGGCCACCAGCCCGCTGGCTTCGCGCCGGGTCGGGGGCGCGCTGGCATCAGCCAGCGCCCAGTCCCCAGTGAGCAGGGCGGAGAGCAGGGCCAGGGCTGCGGCACTCGGCGTACTGGCCACGGCCGGGCGGCAGGCCGGGCAGACCAGGCCGCCGGCCGGCACGGAGAACGCCCGGTGCGGACCGGGGGCGCCACACCGGGCGCAGTCGGCCAGCGCCGGAGCCCAACCGGAAGCGGCCATCGAGCGGATGAGAAAGGCGTCGAGCACCAGGCCGGGTGGATGCGCGTCGTCCACGAGTGCCCGCAATGCGCCGACGACGAGCAGGAACAGCCGCAGCGCCGGTTCCCGCTCCTCGGCCGTCAGCCGCTCAGCGGTCTCCAGCACCGCCGTACCCGCGGTGTAGCGGGGATAGTCGTTGACGATCGCCGCCCCGTACGCCCGGATGCTCTCCGCCTGGTTGACGACATCGAGCGAGCGGCCCACGTAGAGCTGCAGGTCCACATGGCTGAAAGGCTCCAGCCGCGCGCCGAAGCGTGATTTCGTCCGGCGTACCCCTTTTGCGACAGCGCGGACGCGGCCGGTACGGCGGGTCAGCAACGTGACGATGCGGTCCGCCTCGCCAAGTTTCTGCACGCGAAGCACGACGGCCTCGTCGCGATACAGCGTCACGTATCGATCTTTGCACTAGGAGTGGTAAGCACTGCGGATGCGCATCATGCCGGTCGATCCGCGCACGCTGGCCGAGGACGAGGTGACCGTGCTGCACGACATTCTGACAGCCGTCGCGAGGCATGATCATCCGGACTTCCCTGCACCGGCCAAGGGCGACCTCGAGGCGAAGCTCGCCCGGCCGTGGCCGGGGTGCCGGACGGCGTGTTGGCTGGGCTTCGAGGACGAGCGGGCGGTGGGGCTGGCCTGGGTGACGTTGCTGGCTGACGCGAACTCCGCGGTGGCCGACTTGACGCTCGCGGTGGTGCCGCACGAGCGCTGCCAAGGCGCCGGCCGCAGCCTTCTTCGCGAGGCCGTCCGGCTGGCCTACTCCACCGGGCGCACCACCATGATCAGCGAGGCGGCTGACCTGGAACCCGCCGTCGACTTCGCGGGTTCGATCGGAGCGCGACCGGCGCTGCACGAGGTCCACCAGGTGCTACAGGTACCCCCGGTCGTGGCGGGTCTGGAAGCCGTGCCGCTCGGCGACTACGAGCTGGTACGGCTACGAGGCGCGGCGCCGCCGGAGCTGCGCGCGGGGCTCGGCGCGGTGCACGAGGGAATGGTCGATGCGCCGCTCGGGGACACCGCCTTGGCGCACCAGCCCTACGACGGCGCGCGGGTGGCGGCCGTCGACGTCATACTCCAGGCCCGCGGCCTTGTCCAGCTACGCGTGCTGGCCCGGCATCTGGGCACCGGCGAGATCGTCGGCGTCACGTATGTCATCGTCTCGCCGCGGTCGCCGCACCGCTCGGAGCAGGGTGACACGACCGTGCTGCCCGGCCATCGCGGGCACCGGCTGGGCCTGGCGATGAAGACGGAGATGCTGTGCTGGCTGGGTGATGAGTACCCCGAGGTCCGGGAGCTGAGTACGTGGGTGGCGCGCAACAACGCGCCAATGCTCAACGTGAACGAACGGTTGGAGTACCGCGTTGTCGCCCACTGGACGCAGTGGCAGGCACCCGTCCGGGAACTCGCCGGCAAACTGGGACTGGTCTAGAAGCCCAGCCGGCCAAGGTGTTTGGGGTCGTTCTGCCACCCCGGCAGCACCTTCACGTGCAGATCCAGATACACCCGGATCCCGAGCAGTGCTTCGATCTGCTGTCGGGCGGCTGTACCGACGGCTTTGATCCGGGCGCCGTTCTTGCCGAGCACGATCCCCTTCTGACTGGCCCGTTCGACGTAGAGCAGGGCGTAGATGTCAACGAGATCGTCGCGGCCCTCTCGCGCCTTCATCTCCTCGACCGTCACCGCGAGGGAGTGCGGCAGCTCATCGCGGACCCCCTCCAGCGCAGCCTCCCGGATGAATTCGGCGACGAGCACCAGCTCGGGCTCGTCGGTGAGCTGCCCGTCGGGATACAGGGCCGGGCCGGGCGGCAGCCGCTGGATCAACAGGTCGGACAGCAACTCGACGCCTTCCCCGGTGTACGCGGACACCGGGATGATCTCGGCGAAGTCTCCCAGGTTGCTCGTCGCAACGAGTTGGCCGGCGACCAGGTCCCGGCGGGCGAGGTCGGACTTGGTGACGACGGCGACTATCGGCGTCCGCAGCTGCGCGAGTTCGGCCGCGATGTAGCGATCCCCCGGACCGACTTTCTGATCGGCAGGCACGCAGAACGCGACGACGTCGACCTGCGACCAGGTGGCGCGGACAATGTCATTGAGCCGACGGCCGAGCACGGTCCTCGGCTTGTGCAGACCGGGGGTGTCGACGAGCACGAGCTGGGAGTCCGGGCGATGCACGATGCCGCGGATGGCGTGCCTGGTGGTTTGCGGACGAGTGCTGGTGATGCCGATCTTGCGTCCCACGAGCGCGTTCGTCAGCGTCGTCTTGCCCGCGTTGGGCCGGCCGACGAGGCAGGCGAATCCACTGCGGTGCTCGAGGGCCATGCGCTCCATCATGGTCCACGGCCGCACGCCTGCGGCCGTTCGACCGTGCCCGGACGTGCTCCAGCGGGTCTCGTCGGCTAGTAGCCGCTGCCTCCGCCGCCGTTCTTGCACCCGGCCACGAGCAGGGTGAGCGCGATCACTGACAGCAGCCAATCAGATCGGGTGAGACGTCGCAGCATGATGACCTCCGGCCACTCGGCACCGAGACATCAGCATGCGCGCCGAATCCGGACCGGACAAGCCGGTGCACGAAATCTGAGCCGGTCAGGACATCGGCCTCTCCGCGTCGAAGGGGACGGGTAAAACCCGATCTCATCGGCGGCCTTTCCCTGCGACGGTCTGACTAGGCTGCGCGGCTATGGCTTCGCTGGAACGGCGCTGGAAACGGGAGCGCGAGCGGCACGAGGAACAGGTGCAGCCGTGGCGTTTTTTCGCCGGCCGGGGCCAACGCAAGAGCGCGACGATCACACCCGCTCGGCTGCGGTACTGGTCCTACGCCCCGCCACGACCCTGGGTACTCCTTCTCGCCGTGGTCGTCGTCGCCGGGTTCTTCGGCTACCAGGCGATTGTCGACGACACGGTGGCCAGCACACGCGACGTCCTGCGATTTCTCGCGGTCACCGCATTGGTCGTCGTCGTGTCCGTCACCCGGATCACGGTCAGCAACACCGGCCTGAGTTTCGACATCGCGGGACCGCGCCGGGTGTCGTGCTTCGGATTCATCCCACTCTCGGCCATCCTCGACGTCACGGCCGGCACCCGCCCGGCGGACTGGCCACGCGGGCGATCGGCGAGCAGCTGGTTCCCGGGCAGCCGGGCAGTCCACGTGCTGTACCTGCTCGACGGAAACCGGGCGTCCCGCTCGGTCTGGGTCCGTGATCCGGACAGCCTCGGTACGGCGCTGCTGGGCCGGCCGTTGCGTGACCACACGTGATGGGCGATTCGCGGCGAAGCGTCAGCCGCGCAGGACGTCCCTGACCGACCCGTCCGGTCCGGCCAGGATCACCGGCACGGCCGGACCGAGATCCCGGACGGCGGCCAGCCCCGCACTGTCCACCGTGGACTCTTCGGTCGAGACAGCGGCTGCTTCCAGTCCGGTGATCCCGCTGGACGCCGCCATGGCTACCGCCACCTGAAGTGCTGACAGCCGCAGTGACGGCAGGTCCACGGTCGCGGCGGTGTACGTGCGCCCGTCGATGTCGCGAACGGCCGCGCCCTCCGCGGCACCGGAACGGGCGCGGGTGGACCGCGCCAGCGTCACGATCTTGGCGTCCTCGACGGTCAACGGCTCAGGCGTCACGGCCGGACCGCTCCGCCGAGACCGGTTCGCGCCGGCCGGATTCGGTCAGCGCATCGGCAGTGGGTACGACGCGGCGTACGAGCACCGAATCGATCCGGTTCCGCCGCCCGCCGGCACTCTCGGCGATGAGCAGCAGGCCGCGTACCTCGATCTGCGCCCCGGGAATCGGGACCCGGCCGAGTTCGCGGGCGAGCAGTCCGCCGACCGTCTCGACATCGTCGTCGTCGGTCAGCTCCACGTCGAAGAGCTCGCCGAGATCCTCCACGGGGAGCCGGGCGACGACGCGGACCGAGCCGTCCTCCAGATGCTCGACGGGCGGGCGTTCGTTCTCGTCGTACTCGTCGGCGATCTCGCCCACGATCTCCTCGAGGATGTCCTCGATGGTGACCAGGCCTGCGGTCCCGCCGTACTCGTCGACCACGATCGCCATGTGGATCCGGCGGGCCTGCATCTCCCGCAGCAGCGCGTCGACCGGCTTGGACTCGGGCACGAAGGACGGCGGCCGCATGACCTCCTCGACCCGCGTCGTGCGGTCCGGATCGGACTCGCCCTGGGCCCGGCGGGCGAGATCCTTGAGGTAGATCACCCCGACGACATCGTCGACGTTCTCGCCGATCACCGGAATCCGGGAGAAGCCGCTGCGCAGGGCCAGCGCCAGCGCCTGGCCGACGCTCTTGGTGCCCTCGATCCAGACCACGTCCGGCCGGGGCACCATCACCTCGCGCACGATCGTGTCACCGAGCTCGAACACCGACTGGATCATGTTGCGCTCGCCGTGTTCGACGACACCGCTCGCCTCCGCGAGGTCGACCAGCTCGCGCAGTTCCACCTCGGTCGAGAACGGCCCGTCCCGAAAACCCTTGCCGGGCGTGATCGCGTTGCCGATGAGGATCAGCAGCGTCGCCAGCGGCCCGAACAGGACAGCCAGCAAGCGGGTGGCGGTCGCTGTTCGCAGCGCGACGGCGTACGGGTGCTGCCGTCCCAGCGTGCGTGGGCCGACGCCGACCAGGATGTAGCTGACGGCGGTCATAACGCCGCCCGCAACCAGGATCGTGGCCCAATCCGCGCCCAACGACGACACCAGGACCACGGCCACGATCACCACCGCGAACAGCTCGCATGCCACCCGCAGCAACAGCAGGAGGCTGGCGTGCCGTGGCTTGTCGTCGACCACGCCCACCAACCGCGCCGCGCCGCGGACGTTGGCACGGAACAGCTCTTCGACGCGCGCCCGGGAGACCATCGTGAGCGCCGCGTCGACGCAGGCGAAGCAACCGGCCAGCAGAACCAGCAGGATCGCGACGACGAGCAGAGTGATGTCCGACGACGTCATCGGGACGAGCCGTTCTCGCGCCGGCTGGCCTGCCAGGACTGCAACACCCTGGCCTGTACGCCGAACATCTCCCGCTCTTCCTCCGGATCACCGTGGTCGTAGCCGAGCAGATGCAAGATGCCGTGCGCGGTGAGCAGGTGCACCTCGTCCTCGAAGCTGTGACCGGCCGCGGATGCCTGCCGCACCGCCACCGCGGGGCAGAGCACGACGTCACCGAGCAGGCTCGGTCCCGGCTCGGGATCGTCGGGGCGTCGGGCAGTGTCCAGTTCGTCCATGGGGAAGGCCAGGACGTCGGTCGGCCCGGTCTCGCCCATCCATCGCTCGTTCAACGACGCCATGTACTCGACATCGACGACAAGTACCGAGAGCTCGGCCATCGGGTTCACGCCGAGATCGGCGAGCACGAAGCTGCACAACGCCGCCAGCCCGGCCTCGTCGACCGGGACGTCGGACTCGTTGGCTATCTCGATGGGCATGGGCTGCGGCTAGCGCCGCGGGCGCTGGCCGCGAGCCGGCCGGGCGCTGACGTCGACCGGCCCCTGCGCGGCGTCGTACCGCTCATACGCGTCGACGATGTCGCCCACCAGCCGGTGCCGGACGACATCGGTGCTGGTGAGCAGCGAGAAATGCACGTCCTGAACGCCGTCGAGGATGTCCCGCACCACCCGCAGCCCGCTCTTCTGCCCGCCGGGCAGATCGACCTGGGTGATGTCCCCGGTGACGACGATGCGGGAGCCGAAACCGAGCCGGGTCAGGAACATCTTCATCTGCTCGGGCGTGGTGTTCTGAGCCTCGTCCAAGATGATGAACGCGTCGTTCAGGGTGCGGCCACGCATGTAGGCGAGCGGGGCCACCTCGATCGTGCCGGCCTGGGTCAGTCTCGGGATCGACTCCGGATCGATCATGTCGTGCAGCGCGTCGTACAGCGGGCGCAGGTAAGGATCGATCTTGTCGAACAGCGTGCCGGGCAGGTACCCCAGCCGCTCCCCCGCCTCGACGGCGGGTCGGGTCAGGATGATCCGGTTGACCTGCTTGGTCTGCAGGGCCTGGACGGCCTTGGCCATCGCGAGGTAGGTCTTCCCGGTACCGGCCGGACCGATGCTGAAGACGATTGTGTGCTTGTCGATGGCGTCGACGTACCGCTTCTGGTTCAGGGTCTTCGGACGGATGGTCCGACCGCGCCGGGACAGGATGTTCAGGCTGAGTACATCCGCAGGTCGCTCGCCGTGGTCGCTGGCGAGCATCGCGAGGCTGCGGTCGACCAGATCCTCGGTCAGCGGTTCTCCCTTGGCGAGCAGGGAGAGCAACTCCTCGAACAGCCGGATCGCGATGGCGTTGTCCGTGGGCGGTCCGGTGACGGTGACCTCGTTGCCGCGCACGTGCACGTCACTGTCCAGGCGCTGCTCGATCCGGCGGAGGAGGGAGTCACCGGACCCCAGGAGGCCCACCATCGGCACGGAGGCGGGTACGACGATCTTCGTGGACACGCTGTGATTCTTGGGGGTGTCGGGCACGAGCGGTGCGGCCCTGCTTTCGGTTCGGCAACGTGGGACCTGCACGATTCTACCCGCGCGCCCGGCGGCTACCCAGGGTTTACCCCAGGCTTCGCCAGAGCCTCAGCCAGGTGGCCAGCTCATGTCACGCCCGCCGAGCACGTGCAGGTGCACGTGTTGCACGCTCTGGTGCGCGTCACGCCCGCTGTTGAACACCGAGCGGTAGCCGGACTCGATGACCCCCTCCTGAACGGCGACGTCGTATGCGCTGGCCATCAACTCGGCCATGACCTCGGGATCGGCATGGGCGAGCGCCCCGACATCGGCGTGGTGGTCGCGGGTGATAACGAGGACGTGCGTCGGTGCCTGCGGGTTCAGGTCTCGGAAGGCGAGCGTCCGCGGCCGCTCGAGCACCAGGGTCGCCGGGACGTCCCCGGCCGCGATCCCGCAGAACAGGCAGTCGCTCATGGCGCGATCCTAGTTCTCAGGACCAGCGGCCCAGGCGGGCGGAGAGCGCGGCCACCGCGACCACCCCGGCGGTGGACGTCCGCAGTACCGCGGGACCCAGGTGTACGGCGACCGCCCCGGCCGCCGTGAAGGCCGTGAGCTCGTCGTCGGACAGACCGCCTTCCGGCCCGACGACAGCGACGATCCGGCCACTGCCGGCCAGTCTCAACCCTGGCAGCGATCCGGGGGCGTCCTCGTGCAGAACGGCGGCGGTGTCAGCGGCGGCCAGCAGCGCGGTCACGGCCGCCGTGTCACGGAGGTCGCCCACCCGAGGCAACCATGCTCGGCGGCTCTGCTTGGTCGCCTCGCGAGCGGTGGAACGCCAGCGCTGCAACGACTTCTCCCCTCGTGGACCAGACCACCGGGTGACCGACCGGCTTGCCGCCCACGGCACGATCTCGTCGACGCCGGCCTCGGTCAGTAACTCCACCGCCAGCTCGCCGCGATCCCCCTTGGCCAGAGCCTGTACGACGACGAGCTCGGGGTCCGGCGCTGGCACCGCACGCCGGCCCACCACGGAAAGGCTGAGTTCGTCCCTGCCGACCGCGGCGACGACGCAGCAGGCAAGGCCGCCGGCCCCGTCGCCGAGGTCGATTCGCTCTCCCACGGCGATCCGGCGGACCCGGGCCGCGTGCCGGCCCTCGTCCCCGGCGAGCACGGTTTCATCAGCCACCGGCAGCGCGTCGACCAGGAACAGCGGTGGCGTCATGCTGGACGCCTGTCGCCGTACCCGTGATCATGGGGTTCAGCCGGTCCTGGCCGTTCACATCCCATGATCACGACGCTGGTCATCGTCCGTTGAACGCGTCCCGCATCCGCGAGAACAGGCTGCCGCCGACGGCCCTGGTCGAGCTGGGACGCTCCTCGCCACGCGCGGCGGCCAATTGCCGGAGTAGCAGCTCCTGCTCCTCGTCGAGCTTGGTCGGTGTCAGCACCTCGATGTGTACGTGCAGGTCACCGCGACCGGTGCCGCGCAGCCGCGGCACCCCTCGGGCACGCAACCGCTGAACGGTCCCGGACTGGCTGCCGGCCGGGATGACGATCTCTTCCTCGCTGTCGAGGGTCTTCAGGGTCAGCGATGTGCCCAGCGCCGCGGCTGTCATCGGCAGCGTCACGCGGCAGTGCAGATCCTCGCCCTGGCGCGTGAAGATGTCGTGCGGCCGCTCGGATATCTCGACGTACAGGTCACCCGGAGGGCCACCGCCGGGACCGACCTCGCCCTGCCCGGTCAGCCGGATCCGCATCCCGTCCTCGACCCCGGCCGGGATCTTGACACCGACCGTGCGCCGGGAGCGGACCCGGCCGTCACCGCCGCACTTGTAGCACGGCTCCGGGATCACCGACCCGAGGCCACCGCAGGTGGGGCAGACGCGGGAGGTCATCACCTGGCCGAGGAACGAGCGCTGCACGCTCTGCACCTCCCCGCGGCCGTGGCAGGTCTCGCAGGTTGCCGGGTGGGTTCCGGGCGCCGTACCGGCTCCGGAGCAGAGATCGCAACGGACGGCGGTGTCGACGGTGATCTCCTCGGTGGTACCGAACGCGGCCTCCGCGAGGTCGAGGTCCAGCCGGATCAGCGCGTCCGCACCCTGCCGGACCCGCGTCCGCGGACCGCGCGAGGCGCCGGTCGAACCGCCGAAGAACGCGTCCATGATGTCGCCGAGGCCGCCGAAGTTACTGAAACCGGCGCCGGCGGCGTTGCCGTTGCCGTACGGGTCTCCGCCGAGGTCGACGATCTGCCGCTTCTGCGGATCGGAGAGCACCTCGTAGGCCCGGCTGACCTCCCGGAACCGCTCTTGCGCGTCCGGCTCCGGATTGACGTCCGGATGCAGATCCCGGGCGAGCTTGCGGTAAGCCCGCTTGATCTCCTCGGCGGTGGCGTCCTGGCGCACGCCGAGGGCGGAGTAGTAGTCGGTCGGCACTGTCGGGTCAGCTTCCTGCCAGCATCTGGCCGACGTACCGCGCGACGGCACGTACGGCGGTCATGTTCCCGGCGTAGTCCATCCGGGTCGGTCCCACGACGCCCAGCCCACCGAGCGCGGTGTCGCCCGCGCCGTAGCCGACGGAGACGACGGACGTGCTGTGCAGACCCTCATGCGGATTCTCCCCGCCGATGCGGACCAGCACGGTGCTGGAGTCGACCTCGCCGATGAGGCGCAACAGGACGACCTGCTCCTCCAACGCTTCGAGGACCGGGTGCAGGGAGTTCGGGAAATCCATCGCGCTGCGGGTCAGATTCGCCGTTCCGCCGGTCACCACGCGCTCTTCCGGCTGATCCACCAGGGCCTCGACGAGCCCCGCCACGATGGTCGTCATGACCGGGCGCAGCGCCTGGGTGACGACGTCAGGCAGATCGATCAACGCCGCGTGCGCGTCGGCCAACCGGCGACCCTGCAGGTGCGTGTTGAGGATGCGTCGCAGCTCGTTCACGTCGTCGTCGCACACAGCAAGGGGAAGCTCGAGGACGCGCTGCTCGACCCGGCCGGTGTCAGTGATGAGCACCAGCATCAGCCGACGCGGCCCCACGTCGACAACTTCGAGATGGCGAACCGAACTGCGGGTCAGCGTCGGGTACTGCACGACCGCGACCTGCCGGGTCAGCTGTGCCAGCAGCCGCACCGTACGGCGCAGCATGTCGTCGAGGTCCCCGGCACCGGCAAGGAAACTCTGAATCGCCCGTCGCTCGGCACCGGACAGCGGCTTGGTCGCCGACAGCCGGTCCACGAACAGCCGATAGCCCTTGTCGGTAGGCACCCGTCCGGCGCTGGTGTGCGGCTGGGCGATGTAGCCCTCTTCCTCCAGCGCGGCCATGTCGTTGCGGATCGTGGCCGGTGAGACCCCGAGGTTGTGTCGCTCGGACAGCGCCCGGCTGCCGACGGGGTCATTCGTGGAAACGAAGTCCTCGACGATGGCCCGCAGTACATCGAGCTTGCGGTCCTCCGAGGACATGTCCACCCCCTCGCGGTTGGTCTGGCACTCATCGAATCTGAGTGCCAATCATACGTGCCGGTCGGACCCACCCTGCGGTGCTGGTTAGAGTCGTGGCAGCCGATCCGGTGAGGCGCGAGGGGGCCGAGCGGTGTGATTTTCAAGGCGGTCCGGAACGGACGGCCCTACCCGGAACACGGTTTCTCCGCGCGCGACTGGGCGCGGATCCCGCCCCGGCAGGTCCGGCTCGACGAGTTGATCACCACCCAACTGGCGCTGGAGCTGGACAAGCTGCTCGAGGACGACTCGACGTTCTACGGCGATCTATTCCCGCACGCCGTTCAGTTCAAGGGCGACCTGTATCTCGAGGACGGCCTGCATCGTGCCCTGCGGGCGGCGCTGCAGCAGCGGCACGTCCTGCACGTCCGGGTGCTCAACTTCGACGAGCTGCTGCCCTGACCCGCGCCGTGTCGCGGGATGGGGTCAGTCCAGCGAAGCCGTCATCTGTGCCGAGCCGGCCGGTCAGTCGAGCAGTGACCGGACCACGGCGTCGGCAAGCAGCCGCCCCCGCAGGGTGAGTACGGCGCGTCCGCCGAGGTGCTCGACGCGCGACAGCAGGCCGTAGCCGACCGCTTCCTGCGCGGCCGCTCGCCCGCCGGGGCTGAGCAGACTGACCGGCAGGCCGTCCCGCAGCCGCAGTCCCAGCATGATCTGCTCCGTCCGCCGCGCTCGGGGGCTCAGCACCTCACGGGCGTGCGCCGGGCTGCGGCCGGCCTCGACGAGACCGGCGTACGCGCTCGGATGCTTCACGTTCCACCACCGCACCCCGCCGACGTGGCTGTGCGCCCCGGGGCCGATCCCCCACCAGTCGGCGCCGGTCCAGTAGAGCTCGTTGTGGCGAGAGCGCGCGGCCCGCCCACCCGACCAATTGGACACCTCGTACCAGAGGTATCCCGCTTGCGAAAGCGTGACGTCGGCCTGCTCGTATCGGTCGGCCAGCACGTCGTCGTCGGGCGCAGGGATCTCACCCCGGGCCACCCGGCGGGCCAGCGCCGTACCGTCCTCGACGATCAGGGCATACGCCGAGACGTGGTCGGGGTTGGCCTCGATAGCCGCGTCCAGGGATGCCTGCCAGTCCTGCTCGGTCTCCCCCGGTGTGCCGTAGATCAGATCCAGATTGATGTGCTCGAAGCCGGCGGCCCTGGCCTCCGCGACGGCCGCAGCCGCCCGTCCAGGTGTGTGCCGGCGATCGAGTACGGCGAGAACGTGTTCGCGGGCGGACTGCATGCCGAGGCTGATCCTGGTGAAGCCGGCCTGTCGCAGCCGATCCAACGACCGCGGGGTCACCGACTCCGGGTTCGCCTCGGTCGTGATCTCCGCATCGCGGGCCAGCCCGATCCGCTCGTGGAGCTCGGCGACGATCGCGGCCAGGTGCTCCGACGGGAGCAGCGTCGGCGTACCCCCTCCGAAGAAGACCGTCTCGGCCCGCGGTGCATCCGGACCCAGAACATGTGCCGCCAGTTGCACTTCGCTGATCACAGTGTCCACATAGGACAGTTGAGACGCCCCACCACCGAGTTCACGGGCAGTGTAGGTGTTGAAGTCGCAGTACCCACACCGGCTGGCACAGAACGGGACATGCACGTACACACCGAACGGCTGCTGGCCCAGCGTCGATATCGCGGACAGCGGCAGCGACCCGTCCGGCGGCGCCGGGTCGCCGTCGGGCAGAGTGGAAGGCACAGCACGAGTGTCCCAGCCCAGCCCGCAGGCGGCCGGGAGGAGGAGTCGGTGGCGGAGTTCGTCCACGCCAGCACCGCACGCGGTGTTGCCACGATCACGTTGGACTCCCAGCACAACCGCAACGCCCTGTCGTCGCAGCTGATGGCAGAGCTGACCGAGCGGCTCGGCGCCGCGCAGGCCGATGACGCGGTCCGGGTGATCGTGCTGACCCACGCAGGTCGGGTCTTCTGCTCCGGGATGGACCTGTCCGAGGCTAGAGG
>Ga0136612_10000738_pt1 | contig 12645 bp, 11 predicted proteins | sample AntDryUQ224A2306_2_FD_106644 | JGI IMG/M metagenome (GOLD analysis project Ga0136612, IMG submission 106644) | Polar desert sand microbial communities from Dry Valleys, Antarctica - metaG UQ224A (23.06) | ecosystem: Environmental > Terrestrial > Soil > Desert | place: Antarctica: Dry Valley...
AGCTGCCACCGCGCGTGCGCGGCCTCGGTCCGCGCTGGGCCGAGTGGACCAGTGAGACGCCGGTCCCTCCGATGGCCGCACTGATCGACGTGTTGGCCGATGTCGCACGCACGGAGCGGTGAGCGATGAGTGGTCATACGACGCACATCGCTCATCGCGTCGGCCGCCCGTGAGGCGCGATGAGCAATCTGCGGTCATGCGACGGACATCGCTCATCGCGTCAACTGCGAGCCTCGTGCCGGACTCGCTCACCACCCACTTCAAGAGCCTCTTCGCCACCGTCACGCATGCGGAGCCCAGGTCGCGTCGCCAGGACACTGTGGCCTACGGCGCGAGGCGTTCGATCACCCAGCCACCATCTTCATCAGGGTGCCGGCGAAAGCGGACTCGGTCGTGGAGGCGGCTGGGGCGGCCTTGCCAGAACTCGACCTCGGCGTAGCCGAGGCACCAGCCACCCCAGAAGCCGGGTCGGTCGACGGCGCGATCCTCGAACTCAGCCTCGGTCAGGGCGATGCGCTGATCGAGGTCGGCGCGGTCGGCGAGCACGGCGCTCTGCGGTGATGCCCACGCTCCGATCTGGCTGTCGCGCGGGCGCGAGTCGAAGTACTCGTCACTCTCGTCGCGCCCCACGCGCGAGATCGGACCGCGGATGCGGACCTGGCGGTGCAAGCCGAGCCATGTGAACACGCCGGCGGCGAACGGCGACGCGGTGGCCTGGCGGCTCTTGGCGCTGTCGTAGTTGGTGTGGAAGACGAACCCCCGCTCGTCGACCGTGCGCACCAGCACGTAGCGGGCGTCTGGATGGCCGTCCTCGCCGGTCGTCGCCAGCACCATGGCGTTCGGCTCGATCAGCCGAGCCTCTGCTGCGTCGTCGTACCACCGCCGCCACTGGGTGATCGGGTCGGCAACGACATCGGCGACGTCGAGCCCCGAGGTCTCGTACTGCACGCGCCTCGACCACAGGTGCTCGTCGACCGCCTCCCGCCAATCCGTCACGGCGGGCCGATCTGTTCGATGCCGCGCATGTACGGGCGGAGCACCTCCGGCACGACGACGGAGCCATCCGCCTGGCGGTAGTTCTCGACGATCGCCGCCCACACCCTTGGCACGGCCAGCGCCGAGCCGTTCAGCGTGTGCGCCAGGACGGTGCCCTTCTGCGGCCGGCCGTCGACGGGCGCCCGCCGGTAGCGCACGTTGGCGCGACGGGCCTGGTAGTCGGAGAACCAGCTGATCGACGACACCTCCACCCACGTGCCGACGCCGGGGGCGTAGACCTCGATGTCGAAGCTGCGGTGGTGGCTCTGGCCGAGCGCGCCGGCGCAGATCTCGATCGTCCGCCACGGCAGCCCGAGCGCGTCGATCGCCGCTTCCGCCCGGGCGACCATCGCCGCCAGCTCGCCCGGCGCCTGCTCCGGCGTGGCCACGGCGAGCAACTCGGTCTTGTCGAACTCGTGCGAGCGCAGCATCCCCCGTGTGTCTCGGCCCGCCGCGCCGGCCTCCCGCCGATAGCACGCGGTGGCCGCCATCATCCGCACCGGCAGCACCGACTCGTCGAGGACCTCGTCGCGATAGATCGACGTCAGCGGCACCTCGGCGGTGGGGATGCACCACAGGTCGTCCCGCTCGACGGCGAAGGCGTCGTCGGCGAACTTCGGCAGCTGCCCGCTGGCCGTCAGCGTCGCCGTCGACACGAGCGACGGCGGGCGCAACTCCTCGTAGGCATCGGCGTTGCGGTCGAGCCCCAGCTGGCCCAACGCCCTGCCCAGCGTCGCCCCTGCCCCACGCGTCATCGTGAACATCGAGCCGCTGATCTTGATCGCCCGCTCGAGGTCGAGGATGCCGAGCGCGGCGCCGGTTTCCCAGTGCGGGACGCGCTGGTGGTCGGCGAAGCTGGCGGGCACGTGGTGCGGGCCGTTGACGACGGGGTTGTCGTCATCCGACGCGCCGTCCGGCACGTCGACGTGGACCGGGTTGGGGAACACGAGGAGCAGCTCGCGTAACGCCAACGAGACCTCGTCGTGGTCGGCGGCCAGGAGCTGTTCCGTCGCGCCGAGCTCGCGGCTCTTGGCCTGCGCGTCCTCGGCCGCAGCGACGTCGCCGGCCCGGCGCAACGCGCCGACCGTCTGCGACAGGTCGTTGACGCGCGACCGCACCTCGTCACGTTCGGCCGTGAGCGCCCGCAGCCTGGCGTCGAGCTCGACTGCCTCGTCGAGCTGCCCGAGCAGCGCCGGGTCACTGCGTCGCGCAGTCGCTCTGCGCACACCTTCAGGGTCGGTGCGCAGCAGCCGGACGTCGATCACAGGCGGCCGAAGCTACCGGTCCGGCTGCGCCCGGTCCGGTTCGGTTGTCGCCGGGACGCGGGCGAACTCGCGCTCGACGTCGTCGTAGGTCAACGGGTCCTCGTCGTGGCCGACGATCTCCGCCGTCGGCATCAGCCGACCGCGCCGGTACTGGTGCTCGTCCTGATACGAGCTGGCGAAGCGCTTGAACCAGAGCACCACGATGATCGTCCACAGGAACATCGAGCCGCCGAGCTTCATCACCGCCCCGGCCAGCTGCTGGTCGTCGGTGACCGACAGGTTCCACACCCGCGTCGGCCCGTCGTACGCGTCGTAGACGCTGCCTTCGGCGAACGTCAGCCAGCCGGCCGGGATCGTCGGCAGCACCGACTGCAGGAAGAGGTAGATCATCTTCCCGCCGGTTCCCATCTGCAGCTCGCGGAACGGACCGCACACCGGCATCCACATGAGCAGCGACGCCGACACGGCCATCAGGTGCAGGCCGTAGTGCAACGCCGCGCTGTCGCTGGTGACGGACGCGTTGACGACGCCGGGGATGTGGGTGATGACGATGGCGAGGTTGAAGAGCAAGCCGGCGACCACCGGCTTGCACAGCCAGCGGAGGACGCCGTACAGCCGGTCCTTGCCGATCAGCGCGCGCAGCAGCCACTCGGGCGTGGCCAGCAGGGCCAGCGGCGGCAGGAAGAACGTGAGCATCATGTGCTGGAACATGTGCACGGAGTAGAGGTACCCCTCGCCGAGGTCGTGGATCGGCCAGTCGCTGGCGACCCACAGCATCGCCATCGCCGCGCCGAAGGCGACGACGTTGCGCCGGGTGACGACCGGTTGGCCGGCGATGACGGCGTGCGGCCCGACCGCCTTGACCATGTACACGTAGGCGCCGGTGAGGGCGGCGACGAGCAGCCAGACGTCGGGGTGGGCCTGGAAGGCGAACGGATCGACGCCAGATCCCGACGTCACTGCCTGGGCCAGCACGGTCACCGGCTCAGCGACTGAAGAACTGGAAGGTGGCCAGGGCGACGCAGTACACGAAGACCGCCAGGGAGAGGCCCAGGTAGAAGAGGAACGTGAAGATCCTGTTGTCGAACTTCAGGTGCATGAAGTAGCTGACGACGGTGACGAACTTGGCGACCATCATGATCAGCAACGCCGGAAGGAACAGCGGCCCGACGTCGATGTAGCTGATCGAGACCTCGCCCGCCGTGATCGCGGCGAGGATCAGGGCGATGATGATGTACTGCTTGTCGGTCGCCCCGTGGTGGTGCTCGCCGAACTCGTCGGCCGCAAGGTCCTCGCCGCGCGACGGGTGCTGGTGCTCGGAGACGCTGGTGCTCATGCCGGGATCAGGTAGACGAGGGTGAAGATGACGATCCAGACGATGTCGACGAAGTGCCAGTACAGGCCGACGAGCTCGACGACCTCTGACCTGTCGCCCGTGACCCGGTCGCGCGAGACCATGCCGACGAGCGCCAGCAGCATGATGATCCCGACCGTGACGTGGACGCCGTGGAAGCCGGTCAGCGTGTAGAAGCTCGACGAGAACAGGCTCGTCGTGAAGCCGAGACCCTCGCGGTAGAACGTCGTGAACTCATACACCTGGCCGCCGACGAAGGTGGCGCCCAGCAGCGCCGTGATGCACAGCCACAGCTTGGTGTTGCGGATGTCCCCACGGGCCACCGACGACACAGCGAGGACCATCGTCAGCGAGCTCATCAGCAGTACGAAGCTGGACACCGACGTGAACGGGAGGTCGTAGATCTGATCCGGCCCGAGGCTGCCCGAGTGGCGGCCCCGGTACAGCATGTACGTGCTGATCAGGCCGCCGAAGAGCAGACACTCGGATCCGAGGAACAGCCACATCGCCAGCTTGTTGTTGGAGATGCCGGTGGTGCCGGCGTCACCACCGTGAGCGTCGCGGTCGGCCGTCTCCTCCGGCATGTCCGTGAGGTGCGTGCGCTCTTCACCGGTGTCGACGGTCGGTGTGGCACCGGGTTCGGGCACACCGCCCATCGGGATCTCGTCGATCGTCTCCGTGACGGTGTTGGTGGTGTCGGCCGGCTCGTTGCCGAGGTCCGGTGCGCCTTCCCCTGGCGTCTTCTCGTCGGCCGGACGGCCCGCGCCCGCGTCACTCACCGCCAGCCCCTGGCTCGCTCATGCCGTCGACCCCACGGTGGCCAACCCGGTGCCGGGCTCGGGCTCGGGCGGGTCGTAGTCGGAGTCGTCGGCCACGGACGGCTCGAGGGCCCAGCCGAACATCGCCAGCACGAGGATGACCGCCCCGACGATGGCGATGACCCGCTCGAAGACGATGCCGTAGCCGATGATCGGCAGCGAGAAGGCCAACACGATCGGCCAGTACGACGGCGACGGCAGATGGATGTGGTGATCGGCGTTGGCCTCCTGCTCGGCGAGGATCTCCTCCGCCGTCGCCACCTGCCGCAGGTCGTGTTCGTCACCCTGGCCGACGTCCTCGTACTTGCGATGGAAGAACTCGTCGAGGGCGTGGACCGTCGGCAGCGAGTCGAAGTTGTGCTCCTTCGGCGGGCTCGTCGTCATCCACTCGAGCGTGCGGGCATCCCACGGGTCGAGCGGCGCGATCGGTGCCCGGCGATGCGTGTAGACGACGTTGATCAAGAACAGCAGGATCCCGACGGCGAGGATGAACGCACCGATCGAGGAGATGCGGTTCCAGAAGGCGATGTTGAAGAAGCCCTCACCGGCGCGCTCCTCGGTCCAGATGTACATCCGCCGCGGCTGACCCTGCAGCCCGGTGATGTGCATCGGCCCGAACGTCATGTTCATGCCGACGATCATCAGCCAGAAGTTCCACTTGCCGAGCCGCTCGCTGAGGCACTTGCCGAACACTTTCGGCCACCAGTAGTAGAAGCCGGCAAAGAAGCTGAGCACGGCGCCGCCGAACAGCACGTAGTGGAAGTGGGCGACGATGTAGTAGGTGTCGGTCTGCTGGGTGTCGGACGGGGCGACCGAGTGGGTGACGCCGGACAGGCCGCCGATCGTGAACTGCACGACGAGCCCGATGGCGAACAACATCGCCGTCGAGAAGACGAGCTTGCCGCCCCACATCGTCAGCGTCCAGTTGATGATCTTGACGCCGGTCGGTACGGCGATCACCATGGTGGAGACGGAGAACACCGCAACGCTGACCGGGCCGAGCCCCGAGGCGAACATGTGGTGGGCCCACACGCCCCAGCCGACGAAGCCGATGGCGGCACCGGAGAACACGACGAACGGGTAGCCGAACAGCGGCTTGCGGGAGAAGACCGGCAGGACCTCGCTGATGATGCCGAACGACGGCAGGACGAGGATGTACACCTCCGGGTGGCCGAAGATCCAGAACAGGTGCTGCCACAGCAGCGGGTCGGCGCCGGCGTCGACGGAGAAGAACGTGGCGCCGAACTGGCGCTGGAAGATGAGCAGCGTGAGGGCCACCGTGATCACCGGGATGGCGAACAGCAGCAGGAACTGGACGACGAGGATCATCCACGTGAAGACCGGCATGCGCATCAGCGACATGCCCCTCGTGCGCATGTTCAGCGCCGTGACGATGAGGTTGATCGCACCGGTCTGCGAGGCGATGCCGGTGATCACCAGGCCGACGGCCCACATGTCGATGCCGTTGGTCGGCGAGAACGGGACGCCGGAGTTCGGCGCGTACATGAACCAGCCGCCGTCGGCCGCCCCGCCGAGGATCCACGACGTGTTGATGAAGATGGCGCCGAACAGGAACGACCAGAAGCCGAAGGCGTTGATGCGCGGGAAGGCCACGTCGCGGGCGCCGAGCTGCAGCGGCAGGAAGTAGTTGCCGAAGGCCGCCGCCATCGGCATGGCGAAGAGGAAGACCATGGACGTGGCGTGCATGGTGAACATCTGGTTGTAGACGTCGGCCGTGAGCACCGTGCCGTCGGCGGCGGCCAGCTGGGCGCGGATCAGCAGCGCCTCGATGCCGCCCACGAGGAAGAAGACCATGGCGCTGACGCCGTACATGATCCCGATCTTCTTGTGGTCGACCGTGAACACCCACGACGTCCACCCCGAGGAGGTGACGGGCCGGCGGAACACGCCGAGCGAGCTGGATGGCGTGACGGTCGGGGCCACCGGGCCGGCGACTGTCGCGGGGACGGGGCGCTCGATGATCGCCATCAGGTCACTGCCGTTCCATCAGGTAGGCGATCACTTGGTCGATCTGCTCCTCGGACAAGGCGAGGTACGGCATGCCCCGAGTCTTGTCGTCGGTGGCCGCCAGTTCGGTCGGGTCGGCGTACATCGGCTTCTTGGCCGGGGCGTTGCGGAGCCACTCGCGCAGGTCGACCTGGTTGAGACACTCCGGCGTGATGCCCTGCAGGTACAGCGCACCAAACTCCTCGGGCGGTGCCCCCCAGACCTCGCTCCGGCAGGCCGGGATGAGCAGATCCCACGACGCGCCGGCGAACGTGTTGCGACTCATCAGGTGGGTCAGGTTGGGGGCCGCCTCGGAGTAGACGTACAGCTCGGGCTGGGAGATGAACGGCACGCCGTCGGCGTCGAGGATGCCGTTGACCTGGTGGCACCGGGCGCACTGGCCGAGGAACGTGGCCTCGCCCTCGGCGGCCAGCGTGTCAGCCGCCGGCGCCTCGTACGGGGCGAGCTGGCGCTCCTTCCACGTGGCAAAGTCCTCGGGCGACAGCGCGACGACCTCCATCCGCATGTTGGCATGGGAGAGCCCGCAGAACTCAGTGCACTGGCCGGCGTAGATGCCGGGTTCGTCGGCCTCCAGGCGCACCGTCTGCAGGCGCCCCGGCACCATGTCGCGCTTGCCGTTGAGGGCAGGGATCCACCAGCTGTGGATGACGTCGCGGCTGGTCCCCCGCACGAGCACCTTGGTGCCGATGGGGATGACCATCTGGCCGCTCGACACGATCGGTTCGGCGATTCCACCGCAACCGTCTTGCGCCGGGTAGTCGACCTCCCACCACCACTGCTGGCCGGTGACGTTGATGTAGCACTCGGTGTCGTCGGTCTCGGCCAGCGCGAACAGCGTTCCGACGGTCGGGACGGCGACGCCGATGAGGATCAGCGCCGGCAGGATCGTCAGGGCGATCTCCAGCGTCGGGCGGCCGTGCGTCTGCTTGGGCAACGGCTGGCCGCGATCGCGGTACTTGAAGATGGCCCAGCCGATGGCCGCCATGACGATGAGCATCACGACGCCGGCGATGGCGAACACCGGCCACTGCAGGTTGTGGATCTTCTGGGCGTTCGGACCCGCCGGCTGCCACGTGTCCTGCGGCGCGTCCTCGGCGCAGCCGGCAACGAGGAGGATCACGCCGCCGAGCGCGAGGGCCGGGCGGGACGAGCGCAAGATCGGTTGGCGACGCCCGCTGGGCAACACGCCGGCCAACGTACCTGCGACAGTCATCGGTGCACCAACACGTCGTTCCCCAGCCTCGAATGCTCGCTCCATCACGAGACAGCCACCTCGACCTCGGCACCTGCGACCCCGGGGACGACGAACCGGTACGGCTGCTCGGCGAACACGCTGGCGGTCGGGATGGAGAACGTGAGGAACTGCTGGCCGCCGTCCGCGACCAGCGCAGTGCAATACTGGAACGGCACGGCGGTGCCTTCGATCGGCTCACCGTTCTCCTCGAGGGCGGGGGTCGTGCCGAGATCCAGCACGAGGCGGCGCTCCTCGTCGCTGTCGTTGATGAAGCGGACGTTCGTGGCGTTGGACTTCGTGACGACGAACACCTTGTCCGAACCGGCGACGTCGGCGTTGTCGGCGACCAGCGTGCCGTCGGCGCGCAGGATCACGCTGCCGGCCAGGTTCGACTTCGCGGCAACGGATTGGGACGCGTTCTCGTCGGCCTCGGTCTCGTCGGTCGTGTCGCACTCCCCGAGCGCGGCGAGCTCACCGGTGGTCTCGTGCGGGAGCAGCTCGCGCTCGCCCTCCAGTGCGGCGACGGCCCCACCGGCGATCAGACCGACGGCGGCGATGACCGCCACGCCGGCGATGGCGCCGTTGCGCAGCGACGGCCGGAATGCGATGACGAAGCCGGCGACGAGGACGAGCAGCGCAATCAGGGCGAACGCCGCAACTCCACCCGTCTTCGACAGGAAGAGCATGATCCGGCTGAACGAGTAGACGATGATCCCGAACCCGATGGCGGCGAGGACAGGGAACTCCAACGGGTGAGCGAGCCGCGTGCGCACCCCCGCGTTGAACCCGGCGTCGGCCGAAGCCCGCTCGCTCCATGCTTGCACCATCCACTCCGCAGTGGTGGCGAGCAGGGCGATCAACCCGAAGATGAAGACCACCGGGTAGGTGACCAGCCCGACGACCAGCAGGACGCCGCCGACCCCGGCCACCACCGGCCAGATCGACGGACCGGGCGGGGCAGTGGCAGCCGGCGATCGTGTCCTCGCCGCCTCGTCCATCGCCGAGACGTCGGCGTCCCTGGTCCAGATGTTGACGGTCGCCAGTCCGGCCAGCGCGCAGGCGGCGAAGACAAGCCCGGTCGTGCCCAGCGAGCCGCTCTGGGCGACGCCGTAGACGATGGCGGCGATGGTCGCCAGGACGGCGGCGCCGACGAGGAACCGAGCACCGGTCTTGAACATCGTCAGCTCACCTCTCCGTCACGTCACTTGGTCACGTAGACGAGCAGCCAGACCGCCGAGAAGGCGATCGCGACGACGTACCAGTACAGGGCGTGGGCGGCGACGAGCTCCTGGTCGTCGAGGCGTCCGCCGAGGAAGCGGAAGGCGGTGATGGCGGTGAACACGAGGCCGATGATGAACAGCGCGGTGGAGACGCCGGTGACGGCGTAGAACATGCCGGGGTAACCACCCTCGGTCACGTCCATGGCCATCTGCGAGTAGACGAACGCCTGGGCGTTGATGATCGCGACTGCGAACAAGGCGACGACCCCGAGCGCGAGGCCGACGTTGAGCCGCTCTTTGCGCTTGGCGGCGTAGACCGTCCATTGGGCGAACACGAGCAGCGACAAGACGCCGATCAGCATCACGTTCGTCGGGACCTCGGGGACCGTCACGTCGTCGGGCACCCACGTGTCGGTGGCGGCGATCGACCGTTCGCGCATGAGGATCCAGATGCCGAGCATCCCCCCGGTCAGCATCAGCGCAGCCGCGCCGCCGAGTGCCGTGCCGACGAAGACCTGGCGGCGCGCCGGCGGGGCCGGGGCTGCGGGGAGGGCGTGCATCACCGCTCGCCCGTCTCTGCACCGGCGTTGGCACCGCGCACGTCGAAGACCGGCTCGGGTGACATGACTGTCGGTGTCTCGGCGAAGTTGACGACCGGAGCGGGCGACGTCGTCAACCACTCCAAGGTCTGACCGCCCCACGGGTCGTCGCCGACGAGGTCGCCATGCCGGGCGCTGCGGACGACGAGACCAAGGGAGGCGAACACGACGAGCGCCATCAGCGCGTGGCCAGCCGTGACGGCGAGGTTCCACAGGGCATGCGGGCCGTCGTAGTCGAAGATCGCCGACCCCGCCGGCTGGTCGAACAACCCCGCCGCGTAGTACGGGAGCGAAGCGAGGATCGTGGCGAGGACGCCGAGCAGGGCAAGCCCGAGCGCCGGCTTCTCGGCCACGACGCGGCCGGTCGACTTCGGTGCCCAGTAGAGGATGCCGCCGAGGCCGCCGAGCACCGTGCCGTAGGCGACGTAGACGAACGCACCCTCCTCGAACACCGTGCCCTGCAGTCCGAGGTCGACGATCGGCGTCAACGCGCCTCCGACCATCCCGACGAAGATCATCCCCATCCCGAAGAAGGCGAACAGGAAGGCGGCGGTGATGCGCGGGCGGGCACGATCTGGGCCGGGCTTGGCGGCCAGGGCACCGAGACCCATGACGATCAGGACGCCGAGCATGGGCAGCAACGTGAACAGGGCGTACGGCACGAGATCAGCGAGCTTGTCACTCAGCCCGTCCAGGCTGAGGTTGCTGCCGGCCCACGGCACGTCGAAGCCCGCTTGCTGGGTCACCGCGGCCAGTGCGGCCACGCCGACCAGCCCCAAGCCGACGATGACGCCGCCGCGCAGCGGCATCCGTGTGCGCAACGTCACCGGGACGAGCTCGGCGGCGATGCCGATGGCGGGCAGCGCGAACAGGTACGTCGCCGGTTGGGTGAGGGCGAAGCCGATCCACTCCGTGACGCCTTCGTTGCCGCCGAAGAACGCCCGGGCGTAGCGGTGGTCGACGTAGAGGAAGATCAGCGCGCCGAGCACGACGGGCAGGGCGAGCAGCAGGCCGATCGACGCGATGAGCACCGACCAGGAGAAGAAGGGGACGCGGCTCATCCTCATCCCCGGCGCCCTCGTGGTCAGGACGGTGGTGGCGACCGACAGCGCGGCGGCGGTGAGGCCGACGACCACGAGGCCGTGAGCAGCGAGGAAGAGGTCGACCATCTTCGAGTTGCCGCCGCTCGGACCGCCGTTGTTGGCCAGGCTGATGACGATCAGGACGATGCCGCCGACCCACGCCCAGAAACCGGCGGCGGCGAGGCGGGGGAACGCCAGCGAGCGGGCACCGACCTGCAGCGGCACGATGGCCACGGCGATCCCGAGCAGTAGCGGGATCATCACGCCGTAGACCATGCCGACGCGGAAGCCGGCGAAGAGCTGGGGCACCGCTCCAGCGTCGAGGAAGGCGCCTTCGCCGCCGATCCGCTCGGCGCCGAGCAGTGCACCGACCGCCGTGGTGGCGAGGAGCACGAGGAGCGAGGCGCCGACGAAGGATCGGCCGATGACCTTGGCATCGCTGGCGGAGATGACCGTCTCGGCGACGACGAGCGGCGCGCCGATCGTCGACGGCGCGCGCTCGGTCGACGCATCGGCGCTGGGGACGTGCTCGGGGGCGAGGTCGGTAGTGCTCATTGGAGGCGGTCCGGCAACGGGCGCGCCGTTGTCGGCGGGAGATTATCGGGCGGCCTCGCCGAGGTCCGAAATGCGCATGCGGTCGCCGATCGCTGCATCACGCCCGCAACAACACGTCCAGGGTCATGGCGCCGAACAACAGGGTGACGTAGGTGATGCTGTACGTGAAGACCTTCATGCTGCGGGCGGGCGTCGGATCCCGCACGAGCGTCGCCGTCGCCGCGAGGAACCCTGCGCCGAGCACGATGGCGGCACCGGTGTAGATCCACCCGAGCTCGGCGACCGGGATCAGCACGAGGGTGGCGACGACCATCGCCACGGTGTAGGCGACCATCTGGCGGGCGGCGTTGGCCAGCGGGACGACGGCGGGAAGCATCGGGACGTCGGCCGCGCGGTACTCGTCGGCGTAGCGGATGGCGAGGGCCCAGAAGTGCGGCGGTGTCCAGCAGAACATCACGACGAAGAGGACGATCGGCGCCCATCCCAGCGCGTCGGTCACCGCCGCCCAGCCAACGAGCACGGGCACGGCCCCTGCGGCGCCGCCGATCACGATGTTGTGGGTGCTCGTGCGCTTGAGCCAGAGCGTGTACACGCCGACGTAGAAGGCGGCCGCCGCGAGGGCGAGGACGGCCGACAGCAGGTTGGCACCCCACCACAGCACGGCGAAGGCAGCGGCCTCGAGGACGAGGGCGAAGGCCAGGGCGTGACTCGGTTGGATCAGCCCGGTGACCAGCGGGCGGGCGCTGGTGCGCGCCATCAGGGCGTCGATGTCGCGATCGACGTACATGTTGACGGCGTTCGCCCCTCCCGCAGCCAGCGACCCGCCGAAGAGGGTGATCAGGATCAGTGACAGAGCCGGCCAGCCGCGCTCGGCGAGGACCATCGTCGGCACGGTGGTGATCAGCAGCAACTCGATGATGCGCGGCTTGGTCAGCGCGACGTAGCCGCCGAGCACGGTCGTCGGTGAGCGCCTGGGCCGATGCCCGTCGATGACCGGGCGAATGACGCTGCCGGATCGACCCGGCGCCAGCCGCGACGGGACGAGGGGGCGGCTGCCGACGGCCATCGGTCGACACGTTACGACCGCCGCCTGACCCGCGGGCAATCCCCGCGATGAGCGATGAGTGGTCATGCGCCGCACATCGCTCATCGCGCCCACCATCGACTCGTGCAGATGTTCGACCGTCGTGGTCTCCTCGCTGGCGCCAATGAGCGGGTCGCCGCAAAGCCGGCGACGAAGAAGCACCGTGATGCCGGTTCGCTCGCTTCGCTCGCTCATCGCGCCCGCCTGGTCACCGAGTCCGGTCGGGCGGGGTTGAATGGGCGCATGTCGTCGACGGAGGCACCGGCGCGCCCCGGCACGTCGGTGCTCGACCGGCCGGACGTCGACGAGGCGCCGGTCGAGGACCGACCGTGGGTCGTCATCGTGTGGAACGACCCGATCAACCTGATGAG
>Ga0136612_10000739_pt1 | contig 12644 bp, 13 predicted proteins | sample AntDryUQ224A2306_2_FD_106644 | JGI IMG/M metagenome (GOLD analysis project Ga0136612, IMG submission 106644) | Polar desert sand microbial communities from Dry Valleys, Antarctica - metaG UQ224A (23.06) | ecosystem: Environmental > Terrestrial > Soil > Desert | place: Antarctica: Dry Valley...
ACGCGGCCACCGTCTTGATCCCGCCGACTGCACCGACGCCGATATCTGCCACATTCTCTCGGCACCTGAGTAGCCGGCCCCCGAAGGGTTCAACTCGTCTCCTACCCCCTTGTCATCGACGCTGCATGTTGCCCGCGTCATTGTGGGCGGAAAGCCCGTCGTTGTGACAGAGCACCGAGCCACCGGTGGTGGACTCGACGATCTTCGCCCCTAAGCGAGTGCCCGTCGTCGGCCCGCGCCCCGGTCATCTGGAAAAGCCGCGTGTCGACCTTGATCCCTCCGGCAGGTAATTCGGCATCGGGCGCCGGGGCGGAGTTCCGAGTCGGTATGGGTCGACTAAGACGGGCCCCACCGGGGCCGGGGTTTCTCCGACGCCGCGTTGTATCGGCCTGTCCCAACGAGTGGTGGTGGTGGCGCCTTGGGCGAGACGGCTGAGTTGGGTGATGTAGCGCGATGCCAGCTCCGCTGGCGCTTCGGTCCACGTGGCGCCGGAGTCGGCGACTTCGAGGTGGAGCATGCCAACGGGGAGGCCAAGTCGCTGTGTGACCGATTCGATGTGTGCGAGCCACCTCTCGGGTGGCAGGGCGCCGATGACCTGGCCGGCGCCACGGACCAGGCGTAAACGAGTTGCTGCTGAGTTGGGGTCCTCGGTGTCTGCGAAGAGCCTGTCGAGGACCCAGGTCGCCATCAGCTGCGCCTCCGCAAGGTGGGAGGCGAGAGCCTCATGACCCTCGGTGGCCAGAAGGTCGGCGGGGTCGACTCCGGCCGGGAGTGCCAGATGCTGCGGGTCGGCGCCGAGGGCGGCGAGGTGCCAGAAGGCGCGTTGCCCGGATGCCCAGCCTGCAAGGTCGGGGTCGGTGGCGATGATGATCCGATTCGGCTCCTCGCGGAAGTACGGCTTGAGACGTGCGGCCTGCTTCGTTGTGAAAGCGGTGCCGAGCGGTGCTACCCCGACGAACTCGCCCCGCCCAGCGATAGTGACCGCGAGGGCATCGAGAGGCCCTTCGACGAGTACCGGGGTGGCGCCCGCCGCGAGCTCGTCCCGTCCTTCTGCGAGCCCGTAGAGCTGCTGACCCTTGGTGAAGGCCACGGTGGCACGGGTGTTGAGGTACTTGGGACCGGCGTACTCGCTTTGATCTTTGGTGGGGTTGCGGCGGCCGATGAAGCGGACGATGTCGTCGTCTTGGCGGATCGGGAATATCACTCGGTCCTTGAAGCAATCCACGACCTGTCCGCGGTCGGTCTTTCGGGCGAGGCCCGCGTCTAGCAGTTCGGTCTTGGTGGCGCCGAGGCTCGTCAGGTGGCGGGTGAGGCTGGTCGGGCCGGGTGGCGCGTAGCCGACGGAGAACCGGTGGTCGTCGAGCAGGTCGGTGCCGACGCGGTCACGCAGGTACGCCGGGGCCCATGACCGGCCGTAGAGGGAGAGGAAGTATTCGCTGGTCTGACGTTGTTGTCGGCGGCTCGTCTGCCGACAGGTAGCCGACTGACAGTCTCATCCCCAGCGTGGGTGGACGCTGACAGAAACGCGTGGACGGCTGCAGGCCTCGGCTAGTTGGGCAAGCGACCCAGAGGTCCCCGGACCTGATGGGCCCGTCTACCAGCGTTGCCGCGAGCGCCAGTGGATCCGGTACGTGGTCTCCCGGTTGAGGTCCGCTGGCGGTAGTTCGCCCCGCACTCGATATCGCCACATCACGGCGCGAGCAGCCTGATAGGTCACGCCCTGGCTCAGCAGTTTCTTGAAGGCGTCCAGCGAAGCACGGGTCACCCGATAGTGGATGCCGCCGAGTCCGTAGATCCGCCGGTCCAGCGACCAGCAGAGTTCGTTGGCCTTCCAGAGCGGGATGTCCGAGCTCCTGTGCCACTCGGCGAGCCGACACCAGGACGTTTGGGTGGGTCAGGTGCCCCCAGTGTTCCGGCCGCGTCATCGCCACCACCGGTGATGCACGGAGTCGCGCGGCATCGAGTTCACCCAGGCGAGGAGGGAGCCGTACACGATTCGGTAGTGATGTGCGCCGGTTCCGAAGTAGACCCGGTCCACGTCTGCGTCGACCGCGGCACGGCGTATCGCGCTCTCCGGGAGGCTGAGCATCCAGGCGGCCTCCTTGACCGTGAGGAGGACCTTCTCGTCGTACGCGTCGGGCTTCTCGTCAAGAAACAGCGCGTCGCCCAGCGGTCGTCCTCCACGCTTTCGCTTCCCGGCCGGAGAATCCACGGTCAGGTCGACGACGACTTTCTCCTGGACGGGCGCCTTGGCCTTTCGACGGCGACCAGTCTGAGGTGGGTCCGCGGGCGTCTCGGCCTTCGGAGGCGACTTCGGTTGGGCCCGAAATGGCCGGGTGGGTACCCGTCGTGCGTCAGGTAGTGGTGCCCTGGATCTGTGAGCTCAGCGTGCCAGCGCGGACCTCGGCCCTTCACCTTGACCAGACGCCGGGTCGAAAGCGCGCGAGCCGTGAGCCTCTGTCCGTTGGTCGCATCGGCTCCCAGGTTGCCTTCGGCGATCCAGCGGAGCATGGCAATCTGCGTCGCGTTGAGCTCGTGCTTCACGTGCGAGGAGCGTAGAGGTACGTGTATCGACGCCAGCGACGGCCCCGAACTCGTTTCGATTTCCAGGGATCCGTCCGGCTCCCAGGCCCAATGGCGACGCTGAACGTCGATGACGCACGTTTGGGGGTTCGTCGAGTCGCGCACGAGCGAGGCAGCGGCTACCAGAGGGCGTACGCGCGCTTGGACGCGATCGATTGTGGGCTTTGTGATGCTGGCAGGCATGCTGGAAGTGTGCGCCTTCCCAGATTCCGTCGATACGCGTTCGTCGCACGATGGTACGACCAGCTCTCCGGAGAGCGCACGGTCTACCAGCGGCCACGCCTCACCGGCGTGGCCGCACTCGACCTCCGGCCCGGTGAGCGCGTCCTGGACATTGGCTGTGGGACCGGGCTGAACATGCCATGGCTGGTGGATCTGGTCGGAACGTCAGGTGAGGTGGTGGGCGTGGACACGAGCGCCACAATGCTCGATCGCGCACGGAGCAGGATCTCGGGCGCGGGCTGGGCCAACGTGACGGTGCTGCGGGGAGACGCGGCCAACCTGGACACCCTCCTCGCCGAGCACGACCGTTACGACGCGGTGCTCTTCACCTACGCTCTGTCGATTATCGACAGCTGGCAGCGGGCGTTCGACCAGGCCGTCAGGCGGCTTCGGCCTGGGGGTCGTGTCGTCGTGGTGGATCTCGGACTCCCGACCGGACGCTGGCGCTGGCTGACACCCCTCGCGAGGCTGGCGTGCTTCAGCGGTGGTGCGGACCCGTATCGGCAGCCGTGGACCCTGGTGACGCATTCCCTGCAGGGCGCAACCCATACGGTGCTTCGGGGTGGCCATGTGCACAGTGCCGCCGGCCAGGTCGCTGGGCGACGGTCGGACGGGACCGGCCGGGAGGCGGAGCTGAGCCGATGACGGGACGACGCGGGAAGAAGACGGGCGACCCAGCGGGTTCCTCCCACGTGAAGCCCTCGGTGGTGGACGCCACGACGGCCCGCAAAGATGCCTTCACTCGCTACGTCGAACCCGAGATCACGGTGATGCTGCGGGTGGCCCAGACCCTCACGGGCTCGTGGGCTGACGCAGAGGATCTCGTCCAGGACACCATGATCCGCGCGTACCGGGCTATCGATCGCTTCGACGGCGCTCATCCGCGGGCGTGGCTGCTAACGATCCTGCGCCGCGCGCACCTGAACGCGCTCCGCAGGCAGCGACCGGACCTCCTGTCGGAGCCGTCGACGCTGGACCAGCAACGGCCGGCGTTCGGTGCCCGATCGGCTCCGAGCGCAGAGGAGTCGGTCACGGACCTGGTTCCCGACGAGGCGCTCCAGCGCGCTGTCAACACCCTCGACCCTCGTTTCCGGACGGTGCTGCTGCTCGTGGACGTCGACCAGCTCACCTACGCGGAGGTCGCGGAGGTGCTGGGCATCCCAACGGGAACTGTGATGTCGCGGCTCAGCCGCGCCCGGCATCGCGTCCGGGCGTACCTGCGTGACGCGCATGTATCCAGGAGGACCCGATGATCTCGAGCGTCAGGACCATGCTGACCTGCCACTGGTCAGCCCGGCGGATCCAGCGCTATCTGGACGCTGACCCGTCCGCGCCACTCACTCCGGACGAGGTCGAACGGCTCGAAGGACACCTGGCGATCTGTGAGAAGTGCGCTGAGGTGTGCGCCGACCATCGGTTGCTCCGGCGACGGTTTGCCCGGTGGTCGCAAGCCAGACTTCCCGATCCGGCGATGGTGGCCAGGGTGCGACTGGCGGCGCACCGAGTCATCGCCGAGGACGGGCTGTGACGGACCGCTCGACCCCGACCCCGCCGTCTCGGTCCGTCTGGGACCTGGTCGTCGTCGGGGGCGGGACAGCCGGCATCGTCACAGCCAAGACCGCTGTCGCCCTCGGAGCCCGGGTGCTCATGGTCGAACGCGATCGACCTGGTGGTGACTGTCTGTGGACCGGTTGTGTGCCGAGTAAAACGTTGCTGAGTGCTGCCCACGCCGCGGCAGACGCGCGGGCGGCCGCCAGGTTCGGCATCCACGCTGACCAGGTGCACGTCGACTTCACGCAGGTGATAGCCAGGGTCTACGCGGCGATCGCTTCCGTCGAACCCGCCGACTCCCCCGAGACGCTGCGTGCTGCCGGCGTGCACGTTCTCCGCGGTACGGCGGAGTTCACTGGCCGGCAGTCGGTTCACGTCGACGGTGACGAGATCCGGTTTCGCCAAGCCCTGGTGGCGACGGGTGCCTCGCCCCTGGTGCCGCCGATCCCGGGACTCGTCGACGTCTCGCCGCTGACCAGCGAGACCGTCTGGGACCTCGAGAAGCTTCCCGGACGTCTCGTCGTCGTCGGAGGCGGAAGCGTGGGCTGCGAGCTTGGGCAGGCGTTCGCGCGGCTCGGTTCGCAGGTGACGATCGTCGACGCCGCGGCCCGACTGCTGCCTCGCGAGGACAGTGAAGCGGGGGATCTGTTGAGTGCTCAGCTGCGAAGCGACGGGATCATGGTCCGCACGGGTCAGGCCGCCGACGCGATCGTCACCGCCGATGGCCATCGGAGCCTGCGACTTGCAGACGGGGCCGAGGTCGGCTTCGACGAGATTCTCATCGCGGTCGGGCGACGCCCACGGACCACCGGGCTTGGGCTCGAGCGGGCCGGCGTCGACGTCGACGAGGCGGGCTTCGTGCTGGTCGACCGGCGGCTGCGCACGAGCAACCGGCGCATCTTTGCGGCCGGGGACGTGACCCGGCTGTCGCAGTTCACCCACACTGCCGGTGTACACGCCAGCATCGCCGCGAGCAACGCCGTCCTCGGCCTACACCGGTCGATCCACCCGGCGACCGCCCCGCGGGTGACGTTCACCCAACCCGAGATCGCCGCGATCGGGGTCGACCGCGAGCAGGCGGAACGCGACGGCCTCACGGTGGCGACGACGTACCACGACGACGTGGACCGAGCCCAGGCCGAGGACAGCACCCGCGGATTCTCCCGGCTCGTGCTGGATCGAAAGGGCCGGGTGGTGGGGGCCACCATCGTCAGCCCGCGCGCCGGGGAGTCGCTGGCCGAAGTGACCCTGGCGGTGCGGCACGGACTCCGTGTGCAGGACGTCGCCGGCGCCACCCATCCGTATCCGACGTACTCCGACGGCGTGTGGCAGACCAGCGTCGACCAGGTGAGGATGCAGCTGGAGCGTCCGGCGCTGCGTGGCCTCACCGAAGCATTGGGCCGGGGCAGGCGCTGGTGGGTCTCACGGTGACGACCTCGGCTCGGCAGTCGCGGGGAGGGGGTCGGCGCCCCGGCGACGCCAACGGGTCGCGGTCAGTGCCACCAGGGTCAGCACGACGAGCACGGCCAGGCCTGCGACGAAGGGCCACGAGCCCGGAGTCGAGCCATAGGCACCGACGGTGACGTACGCCGTGGTTCCCGGCAACATGCCGACGACGGTGCCGAGGACGAAGGCGACCGGCCTGATGGCGGTCACGCCGCTGAGATAGTTGAGCGCTGTGAACGGCACGACCGGCGCCAGGCGTACAACGACGACCGCCCAAAACCCCCGGTCCCTGAGCAGCTCGTCGAACCGGGCGGCCCTCGCCCCGAGCATCCGCGCGACGACGTCACGTCCGAGCAGCCGCCCGAGCCAGAAGGACACCACCGCCCCGATCGTGGCGCCGACCAGGACGACGAGCACACCGGTCGAAACACCGAACAATGCCCCGGCCGCCAGGGAGAACACCGGCTTGGGAAGGGGAGTCAGGCTCACGACCGCATACAGCGCGCAGAAGGACACCGCGGCGCCGAGTCCGGCGTGGGCGAACCAGGACTCCACCTCCGCGCGGCTCGGCGGACCGACCAGGGCCAGGAACAGGACGGCCGCCACCGCGAGTACGCCGATGAACGTCAGCCTGATGAGCAACGTCGTCCGCGGGGTCATGCCCGCCCGCCGGCCCCGAACAAGGTGCACGCCGACGGCGGCAGACAGAGGTGGACCCCGCTGCCGAGGGCGATGGTAGCGCCGACAGGGACGTGGGCGGTCAGGGTTCGGCCAGGCTCGATCTCCACGTCGACGGCAATGTGGCTACCGGCGAATCGCGCCGCCGTGACCACACCATCGAGGGTGTCGGGCCCTCGGTGGTCGACCATCTCCATCCTGTCCGGGCGCACGACGAGGACCGCCTCGCCATTCGGAAGGTCCGTCGGCAGGGTCAGGCCGGTCCGGCTGCAGAAGCGGCCGCCCTGGACGCAGCCCGGCAGCTCGTTGGTGACACCGAAGAAGCGTGCTGCGGCCAGCGACGGCGGCCGCTGGTAGAACGTCTCCGGCTCGCCATGCCCGGCAAGCCGACCCTCTTGCATCAGCGCGATGGTGTCGGCGACCTCGACGGCCTCGACCTGGTCGTGGGTGACGAACAGCGTGGTCACCTCCGATTCGTCGTGAAGACGGCGTACGAGCGCACGCATCTGCACACGCAGCCCTGTATCCAGCTGGGAGAACGGTTCGTCGAGCAGGAGGACCCGAGGTTGCAGCACGAGCGCCCGGGCGAGTGCGACACGTTGCTCCTGTCCGCCGGACAGCTCGCCGACGCGGCGATCGGCGAGCTCGGGCAGCTGGACGCGGTCGAGCATCTCCGCGACGAGCCGGCTTCGGCGGCGCCGATCGACCCTGGCCATCCGCAGGCCGAAACCGACGTTCTGCGCCACGGACAGGTGAGGGAAGAGGAGCGGCTTCTGGACGACCAGCGCCACCGGTCGGCGCTCGGCGGGCACGGCGAGCACAGAGATCCCGTCCACGCGGACGTCGCCGGAGTCGGGATGCTGGAGGCCGGCCAGCAGGGACAACGTCGTGCTCTTGCCGCAACCCGAGGGTCCCAGCAGCGCGGTCAAGGAGCCGGGCGGCACGCGGAGCGAGAGGTCGTCGACCGCGAGCGTCGCGCCGAACCGCTTGGTGACTTGGACGATCGCCACGTCCGCGCCGGTCACAGGCGCCCCACTCCCACCATCGCACCGGACCGCCCGCTCAGCAGCGGCGCGGCCGCCATGAGCAGGAGCAGGGGCGGCAGGACGACCAGCAGCGCCAAGGCAGCGGCCGCGGTGGTGTCGGAGGAGCCGATGGCGGCGAACAGCAGCAGCGGCAGCGTCTTGACCTGGCCGCCGCCGATGAGCAGCGTCATCACGTACTCGCTCCAGGAGATCAGGAACGTGAGCAGCGCTGCGACCACGATCGCCGGGCGGAGCAGCGGCACCGTGACGAACAGCAGGGTGCGCACAGGCCCCGCCCCGAGGGTACGCGCCTGACGCTCGTAGTCGACGTCCAGGTTGGCGAAGGCTGCACCGAAGACGGTGGCGGCGTACGGCACCGTCGGCATCAGCTGCACGAGCACGACGCCGGATACGCTGTCGGACAGTCCCAGCCGGACGAAGAACACCTGGATGCCGAGCGCGACGGCCAGCCCGGGAACGATCACGGGAGCGAGCAGCAGGAACTGGACGACCCGGCGGCCGCGGAAGCGGTACAGGCCCAACGCACGCCCGGCCGGGAACCCGATCAGGCAGGCGACGAGTGAGACGGCCGCACCGATCACAGTGGACGTCAGCAAACCCTCCAGCACGGGGGTACGCCGGTCGCCGAGCAGGTTAAGCCCTCGCGTCGTGAGGTCGGAGGGCAGCAGGTCCGGATAGCGCCACGTGCCACTGACCACCCAGACCAGGAGCGGGAGGAGCGGGAGCAGCAGCCCGGCCAGGAGCAACCCGAGGAACGCCCGCCTCACAGCTCCCTCCGCACCAACCGCGAGGTCAGCGTGAAGTAGGCGGCCACCAGGACGACGGAGACTCCGGTGATGAGGACCGCGACCGCCATCGCCTGCGGACGCGCCGTCAGGTCGACGTCCCGGTAGTACTCCAAGGCGACGACCGGGAGGGTCGCGGGGTAGGGCCGCCCCAGCAGGTAGGGCACCTCGTACGACCCGGCGACGAAGGCCATCACCAGCACCGACGCGGCCGACACCGACGGCAACAGGGCGGGCAGGGTGACGTGCCGGAACCGTTGCCCCGCGCCGGCGCCCAACAGTCGCGCGGCGTCCTCCAGCTCCGAGACACCCCGGTTGAGCGCGGCCAAGGCGATTACGCCGATGAACGCCGTCTCCTTCCAGACGTACTCCGCGATGATGCCCCAGCCGAAACGATCCTGGGTGAGCTCAGGGAAGTCGGCTGGCCCGGAGGTGAGGCCGGTGGCGTGCGACAGACGCGACAACAGCCCCGACTGAGAGAGCAGCAGCAGCATGCACAGTGCGCCGACCAGGTGGGGTACCGCGAGGTTGGCCTGGAACATCGCGTGGGCCCAGGTGCGTGAGCCGACCCGCCGGATCAGCAGGGCGCCTGCGACGCCGATGATCGCCGCCAGGAACGTCGACAGTACGGATACGCGGATGGTCAGCCCGAGAGACGCCCGGACAGCCGGATCATGCCAGAGGGAACGGTAGGCGTCGGCCGACCACCTTGAGCTGGGCAGAAACGGCTGGTAGCCGAAGCTTTGCGCGACCGCCTGCGAGACGCCACCGACGAAGAAGACCGCCACCACGACCAGGGCCGGCGTCAGCAGCAGCAGGATCCGGAGCCCTCGTGGCACAGACCGGCTACTGCTGAAGGACATTCGTCTTCCAGTCATGCTCCAGGCGCGTCACGTAGTCGCTGCCGAGCTCGGGCTGGGTGTGCTGCGTGAGCGTGGACAGGGGCAGGACGGACAGGCTCCGCGGTGCGTCGGCGAAGGCCTGCTGCGTCTGCTTGTCGGTCCGTTCGAGGTCGATGGCGGGGTAGATGCCCTCCGTCTCGTAAAGGGCGAGCTGCGTCTCCGGATCCAGCAGGATGTTGGCCAGGACCAGCGCGGCCGCCGAGTGTTCGGCGTTAGCCGGGATGGCCAGGAAGCTGACGTTGCCGATGTTGCCTCCGTCCAGCACCGCCTCACGCGTCGAGTCGGGATAGACCCCCTTCTTCACCTGGTCGGCCACCGCGCCCGGGCCATAGGTGAAGAAGGCGTCGATCTCGCCGTCGCTGTAGAGCTTCTCCACGGCGGCCTGTGAGCGTGGGTAGGTGCTGCCGCCGCGCCACAGGCTGTGCTCGATCGCGTTCAGCCGGGGCCACAGCCGGTTGGCGGCGGCCGTGTAGGCGTCCTCGTCGAACGGGTCGGTGAGGCTGTCCGGGCCGCCGACGGTGTCGTACAGGATCGTCCGTACGGCCATCGACCCGGTGAAGTCGGGCAGGGCGGGGTAGGTGAACCGCCCAGGGTGTGCCGCGGCCCAGCTCAGCAGCGACGAAACGGACTCGACGTCGGACTCGGACAGCTGGTCACTGTCGTAGACCAGGGCCGAGTCGGCCTCCTGCCACGGCGCCTCACAGCCCTTCACCGGTGTGCCGAAGTCGTTGTTGACAGCGGGGCGGGTGAAGTCGACGAAGCGGGAGTTCGGCAGCCCTCGTACCCAGCCGCATGACCACAGGTCGGCCTGGACCCCGGTGGCGAAGTTCTCGCCGTTGATCCAGATCGCGTCGACCGAACCACCGCTGCTGCGACCGGCCTGCTTCTCACCGAGCACCTTGTTCACCGCGTCCGCGGTGTCGGTCACCCGCACCTGGTTCAGCGTGACGCCGAGCTCCGCGAGGCGATCGGCGACGTACCCCGCGATGAACCCGTTGAGCGTGTCGTCTCCTCCGTACATGTACCAGTTGACGGTCTGTCCGTCGGCCTGCGCGAGCACGGAGTCCCAGTCGCCGGAGTCGACGCGCTGCCCGGCGGTGGTCGACGACTGCGACGTGCACGCAGTCACCATGAGTGCCGCGGCGGCGAGCACGCCGGCCGCCAGCCATGGGCCGGTCAGTCGAGGGTGTGACATCAACGCTCCTGGAGCCTGTGGGAATTCTCGAGGGCAATGTCATCTGGTCGGCGAAGGAGATGCACACCCATGGCGACGCGCTGGACGGCAGTGATCGCGACCAGCACGCTGAAGCCCCATGCGATCGTGGTCACGTGGTCAGGGAGGAGGCAGAACAAGACGTAGACGATCACGGTCTCGGTGCCCTCGGCCAGCCCCCCGACGAAGCGGAGTGACCGTCCGTCGTCCCAGCGGCGCGACCCTTCCTTCACCAGGCTCGACACGGCGAGGAACGCCGTGCCCGACAGGTAGTAGGTGGTCAGCAGGACCAGGCAGGCCACCTGGGCCTCAGGCCGAGCAATGGCGACCCCCACGACGAAGCCGGCGTAGATGCTGAAGTCGGCGACGAGGTCGAGGAAGCCACCGAGCTCGGTCTGCCCTCGGCGACGCGCCACCGGCCCGTCGAGACCGTCGAGCACGCGGTTGAGGATCCAGAGGCCGAGCGCCGTGCTCCATGAGCCGGTGGCGGCGGCGACACATGCCATGACGCCGGCCATCCAGCCGCCGACGGTCAACGCCAGCGGGGGGACACCCGCGTCGGACAGCTTTGCTCCGACTGACTCGAGTCCGGGCGCGAGCATGCGGCGTACGCGTGCGTCAAGCATCGTGGCCCGCTCTCGGGCGGGTTGCTGGTCTGCCGGTCTTGACGGTCAACGGCAGCAGGCGGCGAAGCTGGTGGTTCTCCGTGGGGTCGAGGACGGAGTGCTGCACGCATGCCGGCACGAGTTCGCCGGTCTCGGGATGGGCCATCGCGTACGAACAGGCGCGCAGTCGCTCCTGCGTCGCCGCCAGCCGCGGATCGTCCACTCTTTCTCCGCGCTTCAACGCCTCCCAGGCAGGTGTGACCTCGGCGGCGTCCATGAACGAGTGCATGACGAACGTGACCGGGCGGACGCGATGCCGGACCAGCGCAAGGAGGCCCGTTCGGCGGACCATGCGCATCGCCCAGCCCCCGAATATCCACGCGAGGGAGGGGTGGCGGACCAGCACCCGTGAGAGCTTCACGATCAGGGTGGGTAAAGGGGTGCCTGAGAAGCTCACCCCACCGAGATGCCGGTAGAAGGCGTCGCGCACGTGCAGGTCTGACGGGTCATGATCGTCGAGGATCGAGAACCAGCGGTCGTCGAGGTAGAACCCGTACGCCGTCCGGTTGCAGCGCTCGTCGCCGACCTGAAGGGCTTTGTAGGGCAGCCGGGTCCCGGCGCCGCGCTCGATCTCGGCCCACACCTGGTCGGCGGTGGTGTCGCGGTACGACTCGTGCCAGCGCCTGTCGTCGCCCACGAAGGCGGCCGGTTGAAAGGAGAACATCCCGTAGCCGTGATCGTGGCAGGCGCGGACGACGTCGGTTACCTGCCCGACGTTCGTCGGCGTCACGGTCATGCTGTGCGCCAGGAAGTTGCGGACTCCGTGCTCGCGCTCGAGGCGGGCGAACATGTTGGCGAAGTCCTTGCGGAAAGGATGGAGCGATTCCTCGTGGGGCGGTCGCTCGATGCCGCGGCGGCCGAACATGAGCATGTCGAAGTGGGCCGTGGAGGAGACCCGGTCCAGGCGTCGGCGACCGTCGCTGTCCAGCGTGAGCGCAGTCAGGTAGTCGTAGTCGAAGTCGCCGTGACTCATGCTCATCGGCTCTCGGCCGTGCGCGCGCATGATCTGCAATGTCGCGAAGTGATCATCGGGCGGCAGCAGACTGACCTCGCCTCCGATCAGCTGGGCGTGCGCCCGGGGACCGCGGGCACGACGAAGCAGGCCCATCTGAGCCGCGACCTCGCGCTGCGTGTGTGAGCCGTCGACGGCGACCTGGGTGGCGTCGCGTGAGTGGTAGCACGGGGTGCACGCCAGGTTGCACCGGGGGAACACCCCATGGGTCCCCGTCCAGCGGGTGATCGGGCTCTCGGCGCTGTGGCGTCGGATCCGTGCCGTCGAGCTGACGACCCGGCCGGTGCATCCCGAGACACTGGTGGCGCTCGCACGACGGTGGCGGGAGCTCCCCGACTCCGCCTGGACACCGGCTCAGGCGCTCGGTCAGCATGCCGTCGGCTGCGAGGGGACCCATGGGGTGTTCCCCCGGTGCAACCTGGCGTGCACCCCGTGCTACCACTCACGCGACGCCAACCAGGTCGCCGTCGACGGCTCACACACGCAGCGCGAGGTCGCGGCTCAGATGGGCCTGCTTCGTCGTGCCCGCGGTCCCCGGGCG
>Ga0136612_10000740_pt1 | contig 12643 bp, 9 predicted proteins | sample AntDryUQ224A2306_2_FD_106644 | JGI IMG/M metagenome (GOLD analysis project Ga0136612, IMG submission 106644) | Polar desert sand microbial communities from Dry Valleys, Antarctica - metaG UQ224A (23.06) | ecosystem: Environmental > Terrestrial > Soil > Desert | place: Antarctica: Dry Valley...
GAGGAAGTTGTTCCCGAGTATGATCTCAGCCTTTGCGAGGTCGAGCTTGGGCCCCTTGCCGAGCGGCTGCACCCAGGCGAGCTGGAGCGCTCCGTTCGAGACGGTGTACCCGGCGCGCATCACGTCTCCACGCGCGGCGGCGGGCTGGATAGTAGGATCGGCAAAGCGCATACTCACGACATAGTTTCGGCCGGCCGAATCAACGCTTACCACCTTGAAGCGGTACTTCGTGGCGATCCATGTCGGCTGCGGCAGATACCTCGCGTACTGGCTCACACCGATCGTCCACTGCGTGCCGGCTCTCCAGCCGAGGTTGTTGAGAGAGGAGGCGGCCATTGCAGGCTTCGTCGCGGGCTTAGCTGGGACTACCGCCGCAGGCTGTGTCTTCACAACGACGGCAGGCTTCGACGCCGGCTTGCTCGACACGACCCCGGCGGGCCGCGCTACGGCGGCAGCGGGGCGGCTCGCGACGCCATTCGCGACTTTGGCGTCCACAGCCTTCACCGATGCGCCCGCCTGTGGGGCTGCTGCGACCGGCGCATTCGGCGTGGTGCGTGCGCCATTGCCCGGCGTGGGTCCGACTCGGGCCGCGATGAGCAGCACGGCCATGACGGCGGCGAGTAGCACTGCGACGATGGCTATCGGCGCCGCCAACCAAACTCTACTGTTCATGATAGGTTGCCTCCTTGTATCGGTTTGCGACGCTTTATCGGAAGATTTCGTTCAGCACGGACGGCGAGACGTAGGGGTTGCCGTAGTCTTCGGATCGTCCGAGGAGTTTCGCGACGTAATCAGGGTGCGTGTTCGTGCTGTTTCCGCTCGGGTTGTACCACAGGCCGTTTGTACCGTCCTGCAGCGTGTAGTAGAAGGTGAAGGTAACCGGCGAACTTCCGCTGCTGCCGTACGTGGGCGAGGCGCGGAAGACCTTCATCGTCACGTATTCACGGTTTCCGGAGAAAGTCGAACGTCGCTCAAACCTATAGACAGGATAGTTCCAAATCGCGTTGCTGGTCGTGAAGTCCATGTGAAGGGCGGTCTTCTGCTCGCCGATCCAGTACTGGACGACCTGATCGTACTCAGCCGGGTGAATGTCCTTGTACGCCTCCGAGTTTCGCCCGTCGCTGTCGCTGTAGCGCGTGCCGTACATGATGTCCTCGTGGTGAGTCCACGTCTCGGAGTACAATCCTTCGGCATCGTCCTGCGAGAAGCTCACGCCCTGGCGTGTGACTCCGTTGGGCTGAGGCTCGATTGTGGATGCTGCAGCCCACGCCTGGCAGTGGCCCCACCAATCTTTTGCGGGGTCCGTCGTCCTGTGGTTGGCGTACTCCCACTTCTGTGCGCCGACCGTCCGGTTAGTCCTGCTCAGGTAGGTGTCGAGCTTTGTCATCGGGCCGGGATCGTTGTACAGCTTGTAGGTGTATGTGTTGAGGTGCGGCCACCAATAGCCGTTCCATGGCTTGCGAGCGGCCTGGCCCGTTATGTACCCGCCGCGTGTGACTGTGACGGTGTTTCGGGTGGGGTAGGCTGTGGCGGCGTTGGCCGCACGGTCGCGGACATACAATTGTATGTAGTAACGGCCCGGTGTGACGAACGTGCCGTCGTTACGCCTGCCGCCCCACGTGAAGCTCCCCGTTGTCGCGGTAGCTGCCACGTCCGTCGTGTAGACCGCAGCGCCGCCTGAGGAGACGACTGCGATTCGTCGGTATCCAACCTCGTTGAGCCTGTAGCTCAGCGTGGTCCTACCGCCGTTAGTTGTGTTTATGCTACTACTCGACACGCTCGTCGAAACAGTCGGACGGCTGGTTTCGGCGACGATGGTGCGGTCCGCGAGCGCCGAGCCCAACTGCGCGGAAAGTTCGGGGTCGCGAGGCGTGGCCGCCAGTCGGATTGTGTATGTGCCTGGAGAGGCCCAAACCCACGAGCTGCCGCTCATCACCATCCCGTTCCAGGACATGGACTTGACGCCGGACATTATGAAACCCGCCTGGATTGAGCGCACCAAGCGTCCGCCCACGCTGATGGACATAACAACGTTCGCGGGGCGCTTCAGAGTGAAGCCTGCCACCACGCCGTCTTTGGCGCCGTCGCCGTTGGGAGAGAACAGGCCTGGGTAACCATTTCCGATCATCGGTGTGGAGGCGACGGACGCCCTGCTGATTGTGTTGTTAATGACGACCTTTGCGCCATGTATCGCCGTCGAGTTATCTGCGCCGCGTGTGGTTGCACGAACGTAGTAAGCGCCCTCCGGCAGGTTCACCCAGCGACCGGCGGTGTTTTGGACCTTGCCGTTGAAGACGTACCTATGGACGCCGGCGGGCTTGTTAGCCTGAGGCTGTAGTAGGCGAACGCCGGAGCCTGCCGAGTTGAGTACGACGACGGTGAGGCCGGCCGCTTCGGCGAGTTGTACGGAGACGTTGGTGAATTCGCGGTCGCCGTCTGCGTTGACGCTGAACTGGGTTGGTGTGATGCTCACACGCGGCGCGGCGACGGCGAGAGCCGGGCGCGCTGCGGGTAGGGCGGTGAGTAAGAGGGCTGCAACCAGAGCCCAGGTCCAAACAAACCTCATGTCGTGTCCCTTTCGGTTCATGAATCCTACCTACGATTCTTCGCGCTAACGATGACTACTACCTGTACTGGCAGTATATCCAATTTTCTGCTGAAGACAAAGGGCTGGAGGTACCAAGGTCGCATAGTACTTCAATTGTCACACGTATTCTGGTGGGAGTGCCTCCCGGCGTCGCGTTCACCCACTAATCATAACGACCACACAACGCGATTCTTTACGCACCCATTGTGCACACGATTGCTCAGTGACAGCTTCGCCCGGGTCCACACGACGGAAGGCTGTGGGCGGGTAAGTTGGGCGTCTGGACTCTGGCCGACAGTGTGGATCGCCCGATCTGGGGACTTGATTGCCTTCCTTCGATTATACTGTGCCTGTGTCCGGGGGCCGTGTGGAACGACTCGCACTGGGTTCGCACCGAGGCTGTGATGCCGGCGACTGCGGAATTGCGCCGACTCAGGCCGAGCGCGGCGTTTTGCGCTACGGCTACTTCAGCGCCCGACTCTGCCACAAGACCTGTGGATGTACGCAAGGCTTCAACCATTGGAGGCGCCGAGTTTGAGTCCTATTAAGCTGATAACGACTAGCACAATTCAGTCGGGCCTGGTGCAAAGTTGAGCGCCGAGAACTCTGCGCCGGAGTTTCGGCCGACAGGCGACAGTGGGCTGATGATCTATTTTCGACGAGGCTCGCCGAACGAACCCTCCAGCGAAGCCCGACTACTTGCCGATGCGCTGGAAGCGAGTCCTCCGCCGGGCGTGGTGGACTTCGTGCCCGCTCGTGCTTCGATACTCGTCGTGTTCGACCCACTACAGACCACCCGCCACGACGTGCGTGACGCCGTACTGAAGATTGCCGGCGTCGAGCGCGCTCCGCAGCATCGCGACGCTGTGGAAGTGCCCGTGCTGTACGGAGGCGAGGCCGGCGTGGACCTGGCGGCGCTCGCCGAGGGCGCGGGTCTTTCTGAGAGAGAAGCCGCAGAGCTGCACGCATCGGTGGAGTATGTAGTGCACTTCATCGGCTTCATGCCGGGGTTTCCCTATATGGGCGCGACGCCGCAGGAGTTGCGTGCTCCTCGGCTTGCCTCGCCACGCACCCAGGTACCGGCGGGCAGCGTGGCGATTGCGGATGGATGGACGGGCATCTACCCGGTGGCGGGCCCAGGCGGCTGGCGGCTGATCGGACGCTCGCCGTACAAGCTCTTCGATGCGCGCCAGAAGCCGCCTTCCTTGCTACAACCGGGGGGCAGGGTGCGCTTTCTGCCTGTGACGACTGCGGAGTTCAGTCGGTTGCATTTCCAGGCAGCCTCTGCGGGCTCACTGCGCGCGCGCCAGGGCGGATCGTGGTAAGCGACTCGACGCCCGCCCTGAGGGTCCGGCGCCCGGGCATGCAGACCACCGTGCAGGACCTCGGCCGACCGGGCTTTGCCAGGTACGGAGTGCCCACGAGTGGCGCGATGGACTCGCTCTCGTTTCGACTGGGGGCGCTCCTTCTCGACAATCCGCCGGACGCCGCCGCGCTCGAGATCGCGCTTGTCGGGCCGGAGCTCGAGGCGCTCGCTGAGATAGTGTGCACTTACGTCGGCGCCGATATGGGTATGCGTGTCAACGGCGCCCGAGTCGAGCCCGGAGTCGTCTTCGCGCTGAGACCCGGAGATGTGCTCGAGATGGGAGCGGCTCGGTACGGCGCGAGGGGGTACCTGTGCGTTGCGGGCGGCATCCACGTGCCGTCCATCCTCGGCAGCTGCTCCACCTCCGTCGCCGCCGGGCTTGGAGGATTCGAGGGCAGACCACTGCTTGGCAGCGACGTGCTGCGAGTGGGCAGGCCGTACTCCTCGGCGGAGGAGTTGCTACGTCGAGTGCTGAAGCCGGAGTGGCGTGCGTCGTATGGTTCTAGCTGGGTGCTGCGGCTGGTGGAGGGCTCGCAGGCCGCCGAACTGCGGGACGCGCTAGGCGTGCTGTGTGCGTCGGAGTGGAAGGTCAGCGACCGATCGAATCGGATCGGGGTGCGGCTGGACGGCCCCGATCTGCCGCCTCCTACTGAGGGTTTCGAGACCGAGGGCGCTCCCCTCGGCGGCGTGCAGCTTCCGACCGACGGCGAGCCTATCTTGCTGCTCGCGGACCACCAGGTGACGGCAGGCTACCCAATACCAGCGGCGATCGCGACCGTGGACGTTCCGCTTGCGGGCCGGCTTCGGCCGGGCGACACGGTGCGGTTTCAGCGCGTCACGGAGGCGGCGGCGATCGCTCTCCTTCGAGAACGAGAGGAGCGGCTGCGAGCGGGGGTGTTTGAGCACCTATCCGAACCTGTGACAGGCGGCCTCCCCGAACTACTCGAAACCCTGGAGCGGAGCAGGATCACCGAGTTTCGATTGACCGGGCCGGGCGTCTCGTTACGTTGGCGTCGTCGGGCAGCGCGCGGTCGAACCACGGGCAAGACGGATCGCGGCGGATGAATTGTGGGACTGGCGCCCGAACCAAAAAAGGACTACTCTAATGGTACGGCCCGAGCGGATAGGCCGCTCAAGTATGCAGTAGGAGAAAGACTTACCATGGCGAAGGATCTGAACAAAGTCATGCTGATCGGACGATTGGGGGCGGATCCCGAGATGCGCTACCTGCCTTCCGGGTCGGCGGTAGTCGAGATGCGGATCGCAACCGACCGAACTGTGCGCAACCGCGACGGCGGCGAGGACCGGCGGGAAACGGAGTGGACGACGCTCAAGGCTTGGGACAAGCTCGCTGAGATATGCGCGCAGTACTTGAAGAAGGGGTCGCACATCTACGCCGAGGGCCGACTCCAGACTCGCTCGTGGGAAGGTCAGGACGGCCAGAAGCGTTACCGTACCGAGGTTGTCCTCAACGACATGATCATGCTTGACACGCGCAACGCGATGCAGTCGGTGGGGGTGGGCTCCGGCTCCGAGCTGAACGAGGACGACGGCCCCGAGTTCGACTCGGATGGAGACATGCCGTTCTAGGCAGGCTTTCGATCCACTTGTGTCCGTAGGAGTCGTGTCGCGCGGGCGGACGCTGGTTGGGCGACGCCCAACTGATTGGTGGTAGCGTCGCCAGGCAGGCGGCGGTGGGTTCCGACGCCTGCGCGCGCCGGCGCAGGAGCCGTATCGGCTCGGTATATGTGCGGCGGGCCGAACTCGATGCGGTCAAACACAGCGTGATTAGGGCGCGCACTGAATGAAGATCATGACATGAGGGGCGCTCGGCGCAGCGTCGTAGGCGTCCGGCGTCGAGCTCTACGCACTACGATGGGCGCCGTCGTGGGACTGGGGATAGCGGGGTATGTTTACGCCCACATCATCGAGCCGGAGTGGCTCCGGCTATCCACATACACACTGCGGCTCTCGCGCCTGCCTCCAGAGTTCGACGGGTATCGTGTGGCCCACCTCACCGACATACACCTCGACCCGTGGATACGCGATGAGTACCTAGACAAGGTAGCGCTTCGGGTCAACCAGGCGGCGCCCGACCTCGTGGTCGTCACGGGGGACTTTGTGCGCGATCATCCCCGCATGTACGCCGCGAGACTTGAGCGCTTCCTCCGACAACTGAGCCCGCCGGACGGACTACTCGGCGCGATGGGCAACCACGATTATTGGCGGGAGCCCGCTGTGGTGCGAGCGTCGCTACGCATCGGCGGGTTACACGTGGTACGCAACAGTGTTTGGTCCACAAGCCGAGGCCAGGCGCAACTGTGGGTGGCCGGTGTGGACAGCGTGCGCGAGTCGCACGACAGACTCGACGACGTGCTGCGCTTGCTACCGCCCGAGGGCGCCGCTCTCTTCCTCTGCCACGAGCCCGACTTTGCGGTCGCGGCGGCAGTCACCCAACGGTTCGACCTACAGCTCTCGGGTCACGCGCACGGCGGTCAGGTGCGGCTGCCTGGACTCGGCCCGATGACCCTGCCGAGGTTTGGTCGGCGTTATCCCGACGGGTTGTACCGGGTGGGCGGGATGTGGCTCTACGCCGGTCGTGGGGTGGGAATGGGCTCTCCCTACCTGCGGTTCAACTGCCGACCGGAGATCGCGATCTTCACACTACTCAGCCGACCCTAGTCGCGTGTAGTCGCAACCGGCGGCTGCGTGTTCGTCCCCCATCCTATGTACGTCCACCTAGTAACCCGTGCTTAGACCGGTGCGCGTTTGCTCGGCCCGTCGCTCCACAACCTAGCTCACCCTTCGCCCGCACCGATGCGGCATGCGGTGGTCCTTTGGACTTTGCAATTTCACCTAAATGAGGCATGGTGGCTTGGTCCGCTTATTGCGATACTGTTGCATAGATACAAATGTGAAAGAGGTTCGTATACATTAATGTGATGAAAAGTGTGCTTATAGCCGACGACCATCCCGATATCGTAAACATGGCGCTCGACATCCTCGACGACGGCGAAGTGGAACTGTTCGCAGCCTACGATGGTATTCAGGCTGCTGAACTCGCGCGCCGAGAGAAGCCGACGCTCATCCTCGCCGACGTTATGATGCCGGGCCTCAACGGAATGGAGCTTTGCCGTCGCATCAAGGCGGACCCGACCACTGCGAACGTGATCGTGGTATTGATGAGCGCAGTGTACTGCTCGCCTGCAGCCGATTGTCTAGCCGACGCGTTTCTCCGCAAGCCGTTCGATATTGTCGCAATGCGCGCCACCGTTGCACGCTGGCTTGCCGCGAGCGCCTGAGGCCCATTCCTCGACGCGGAGATCGCCGGTCGCAATTCTCAGCGACCGCCTCACCAAGACCCCCAGCACGATGCTACCGGGTTTTCAAGGCCCCACTCTGGCAACGGCCGAATTGGTATGCGGCCCACGCTGCAACCCCTGCCGGCCACCTCGCACTCAGACGTGCTCATAAATATTGGGATGGCACAGCCTCTGCTACTGATATCGCCTGACGACCTGCGGAATCAGCATCGCCGACGGGTGTGCCGGGGAGCCGCGCCACGTTGGTCGAGCAGTACTATGGAGGCATACACATGGCTGAGATTGACGCACTACGTGAGATACAGGAAAACGCCGAGGTCCGATCCTCCGACGACGCCGTCCTCGGAAAGGTCGTGCGTGTCCACTTCGGCGAAGACCTCGGCCGCCGTCATAACATCACCCAGATGGACGTTGCCGACACACTCGATACGCAGAATTTAGAACTCTCTCCCGAGGAAGCAGTTCCTGACGCAGTCTTGGAGGTTACGCTGTCGGGATCGAACGACACCGTGTACGTGCCACATCAAGCCGTCAACGAGGTTTCGGCGGACAGCGTCGTGCTGCACGTGGACGAGGGCGCCGCCCAACAGAGCGACTGGAGCAGTCCACCCGAGTGGGTTGACAGTGGGGGCCGGCGGTCAGAGCCCGCGGCTGCCGACGACACGGCGTCGGGCGAGGGCGTGCCGCCGCCGCGCGACTAGGAAGGGTCGGCGTATGGGTCTGTCAACACGTCCCGACAGGTGAAGTTGAGGTGCGGATTGTACCTCGCCGTCCCGGCCTGAGGACGTCTCCCCAGCGCATACGACCGTGATGAGACGCCGGTCTCATGCTGCGTGCTCTTGCCTACCCGTCAACTCGCAGTTGAGCGGCATGGCCGCGCGCAGGCGCTCCCATGAAACCGTCGTCTCTCCTAGACTGGCTCGACTGGCCCCCTCCCTCGTCTGCGCGAAAGGTTAGTACCTGGCGCCGAGGGCGGTTGCGAACGGCTGTGCTTGAGCGACACGCGATGCGTGAGTCAGCCTCTGAACCTCGTCCGACGAGATGCGCTGCAGCCTGGCCACCCGAAGCTCCGACCAGAATTTGCCTCGGTCGAGCCGCCAGTTGTTGAACTCCACACGGTGACAGGAGAGCTCGTTCCCCAGTTCATCGGTGTAGGCAAGCAGCATCGTGATCGGGTTTGGTCGGTTCACCCTGGGACGAAAGTGTTCGAGTAGGACGTCGGCGGCAATGAAGCCTGCTGCAATGGACATGCACGTACCTTGCTGCACCGGCTTCGACTGGGTGCAGAGCAGTAGCGGCGATTCGTTGTGTCTTTGCCACACACGAACTCTGCACTTTGAACCCCGACGACGGTGCTGGCTGAAGTCTATGTAGTTGTGTTCGTAATCGTGTGTTAATTCCATGATGCTACTAGTCTAACCCAGTGTGTGCTTGTTCGATAGACCTCACACATAGCCTTATTGTCCTTACCCGCAGCAGCCGATTGGCACGTCGGCCCGTCCCGCCGAGTCGCCGCGCCGAGCCACAGAACCGCCCGACCCGGCGTACGCAGACGCCGTGCACAACCAGTCCGCCGAGCCTAATCGCTGCGGTGATCCGATGGTGCGCCCTATCCGACCTCGATTTGCTATACTCGCTGCGTTAGCACACTGTTTGGAGGTAACTGAAACTATGGTTGTAGCTATCAAGGAGTACACGAGCGAAGACGCTGCGGCCCTGTCCCAGATGTTCTACGCGTCAGACCTCGCTTGGCCCGACGGGTTTGACGACGGCGTGCTTTATTCCCCTGAGGCGCTGATTGAGGAAGATCGGGATAGGAAATGGCTCAACGCTTTCCTGGCCTGGGCCGACGACAAGGTCGTGGGCTACGTGGACATGATGTCCATACCCAACGACGACAAGGCTGCCTACGTGGGGCTGCTGAATAGCCACCCCGACTACCACGGTCGGGGCGTTGGGCGCGACCTACTGCTTCGGGTGATCGAGCGCTGCGTTGAACTGAGGCTGAACCGGGTCACGCTGGGCACGTGGATGGGCAACAGCAAGGCTGTGCCGCTCTATAAGAAGACTGGTTACTTCTGGGGCCCGGATGCTGAGGGCTGGGACGAGCTTCAGAACCACGTCCCGCTGCTCCTGTCGCACCCGCTCACGAAGCCGTACTTCGACCGGACGAACTGGTACAAGACGCTGATGCGCGACCTTTCGCTCGGTTTGGACAAGGAGAAGCGACACGGCGCGCTTGTCTTCCCGTACTGCTTTGAGGGCGATGCCGGCGTGCTGCGGGCGGTCTTTGATCAGAAGTCCAAAAAGCTCGTCGAGCTCGACACGCCCGAGCTACTTGTGAGCCTGGCGGCGCCGCAGGGCGAGTTGCTGAGCGGCCGCGAGCAGTTGGTCAGCGTGGTGGTTTCCAACCGGCGGGCGAGCGCGGTAACGGTTGGGGTGGTGATGAGCGGCGACGGACCCATCGAGGTCGAGGGCCGTAAGGTGTTCATCGTGGAGCCGGGCGCATCGCACACCGTCGAGTTCAAGGCGACCGCGAGCGACGAGAAGACCGGCGACGGCGCCGTGAAGGCGGCCCTCTTGCTCGACGGCGTGGAGCTCGAAACAGCGGCGACGGTCAAGGTCGCGGCGCAGTTCGAGCTCGCGTTGGAGCCGTCGTCGCCGCCGCTGCGTCCGGGTATACCCACACGAGTTGCGCTCAACGTGCGCAACCGGACGGACGCGGCGACGAAGGGGAGGCTGCTAGTCGCCACGTCGTCCGACCTTGCCGTCGAGCCCGCAACCCACGAAGTGAGTCTCGAACCTGGGCAAGCGTCGGCTGTGCCGCTTGTCGTGACGGCGACGCGGAGCGGGGCGCATACCTTGACGGTCAGCGCGCTTCGGGAAGGCGCCGACGCAATGACGGCTCCGCCAACATTGACGACCGAACTGTCAGCTGCGGCGCCGGGGGAGATGGTTGTGGCCCGGGACGGCGACTCGACCTCCGTTCACACCGACAGCCTGGTGTTCACGGTGCCAAATAAAGGATATGAACATTCCCTCACGGACCGCAGGTCGGGTGTAAAGATCGCCCGCCATTCGATGAGCTTCGGTCGGCCTTACTGGCCGAATGAAAGTGAGGAACAGGAGTCGGAGGTATCCGTCGAGAACGGCCAGAACCACACCGTATTGACGATGCGTACGCTCCTGAAGGAGCCGAAGGGCCTCCGAGTCGAGCGGAGGTACTCCGTCTCCGGCGACGGCAGGGTTTCGTTCACGATCAGCGCGATCAACCTGGCGGGCGAAGTCCGCAACGTAGGCGTCAGGTTGGAAGTGAGCGGTGAAACGTCCAACGCGGACTACTTTCCCATTGCTGAGGGCGTGATTCGCGGCATCGCCCACGAGCCGTCCTGGAAGTGGGGCGGTGCGGGCTCCCAGCCGTCGTTGACTGAGGGGTGGTCGGCGTTCGAGCGGGACCCCTGGACCGTGGGTCTGCTGTGGACTGACGAGATAGAACCGCGTGCAATGACGTGGACGCGACTTGTACTGCGCGGGCGCCAGGTCATGCTCGCGCCAGGCGAACGGTTGGAGACGCCTGAGATCGTCGTGCTGCCTACGCTCGGCGGATGGCGGGCAGTGCAGCGCGAGTGGCATGTTTCGCGCGGGTCGGTAGACGGTGGAGCGGCAGGCAGCGAGATACCGGTGGGGCGCATCGAGACACATCCCTCGCCGGTGACCCTGTCGGGCGACACGGCTTCATTGGAGATAAGGGCGGTCTCGACCATCGCGAGGCCGACGAACGGCATGGTGCGACTCGAGGTTTCGGATGGACTGAAGGTCGAGCCGTCGGAGCTTGAGTTCGAGTCGGTCAACGTTGTAAACTCGCCGACCGACAAGGTAGCCGTCGAGGCGCAAGGCGACGAGCCGTTCGCGGGTCGGCTTACCATGCACGCGGTGTTCCCTGGGTTTCGCAGCACGCACTCAGCCTCCGTCGTTCGACTCGGGTCGTCAGGCGGCGAGGTGCGTGTAAACGAGGCGAAGGACGCGGGTGAGCCGGTCTGGAAGGTGGACAACGGGTGGATGCAGTTCGGCGTCCGGCCCGGTGTCATTGGTTCGATCTACACCCTGACCACTCCCGAAGGCGAGCGGCTATACGTGAGCTTCCCCGAGCCTGTGGCCCGGCACTGGTGGTACCCCTACTATGGTGGAATCCGTCCTCTCTTGCACGAAGCCGGCGGTTGGACCTACGAGGACCAGGGTCGGCTCGACGACGTCGTCTTCAATTGTGAGCCAACGGACGTGGTCGGGGCGAGCGGTGTGCACTGGGAGGGGTTGAAGCTTGGAGCGGACGTCCGGCACGAAAAGCTGACTGGCTTGCGGTTCGAGATCGAGTATCTGACGACCGCAGGCAGCAACGTACTCGCGGTGCGCAGCACGGTGCGCAGCCTCGGCCCGTCGAGACGGGTGGGGTACGTGCTTCAGCTCGCGCCGACCATCTCCCCGGAGATTCCGAACGTGTACTTGCCGGATCAGTGGGAGGTGTCGCGCGGCCCGCTGATCGGCGACTCCGTCTTGCGTGGTAAGCGGTGGGTGTGCTCCGAGTACCCCACATCCGGGCAGATCACATTGCTCGTGAGTGCTGCGGCCGGAGGCGTTGAGGCGGCCCTAAACGGTCCGGAGGGGGCGTTTCTGGGCGGTGTGCTCGAGGAAACCGTTCCTCCGGGCGGAAGGCTCCAAACCCTCCACTACATCGTGTTCGCCCGCGACAAGGCGCAGGCGATGGACTACACCGAGCTGCGAAACCTGACGGAACTCTGATCCGCGCGCCGAGCTTGAACAACGAATGTCACCCAGAGGCGGGCGCGAACTCAGTTGTTCGCACCCGCCAACGTACGTCCAGCCTCCTCGCCACGCTCGGATTATGCTTGTCGTCCCAGCGCCCAGCTCGCGGTCTAAGCAGCATCCAACCATCTCTCGGTCACGAATCTAGCGAGCGTCGCCCCCGACGTTATGCAATGTGTCGCGGGCGACAACCGGCTTCTGTGTTCCGGGCTGAGCGCCGGTCTTGCGTCGTTGTTCATCTGGCAATTAGCGCCGACGCTTGACCCGGCGGCTCCCAGTCGGACCCGACCTGGTCGGGGAAAGCAATGGTGCGATGACACCGGAGCTGGGCGGGCTCCAGCATTTTCAGGAGGCGACAATGTACATTACCACGCGCGATAACACGAAACTGTATGTGAAAGTTTGGGGAACGGGCCGTCCCGTAATACTGCTGCACGGCTGGCCGCTCTCGGCAGATAGCTGGGACGACGGCGCGATGGCGATCGCCGACGCGGGCTATCGCGCCGTCGCCTACGATCGGCGCGGCTTTGGTCGTTCGGACCAGCC
>Ga0136612_10000741_pt1 | contig 12643 bp, 11 predicted proteins | sample AntDryUQ224A2306_2_FD_106644 | JGI IMG/M metagenome (GOLD analysis project Ga0136612, IMG submission 106644) | Polar desert sand microbial communities from Dry Valleys, Antarctica - metaG UQ224A (23.06) | ecosystem: Environmental > Terrestrial > Soil > Desert | place: Antarctica: Dry Valley...
CCGCGTGGACGCTCCGATCCCCATTCGAAACGTGCCCGTCCTGACCGACGACTACGCGCCGACGGACGCCCTGCTCCTGCTCTTCGGCTAGTGCAGGGCCTGCCGTCCGACGTCCGGGCGGAAGGGCTCGAGCACGCGACGGACGAAGGCCGAGAGCACCGACGGCTCGAACGGCTTGGCGAAGAAGCCGAGTGCACCGATCTCATAGGCATGCGCCTCCAGCTCAGGCTGCGCCTCGCCGGTGATGAAGACGTACGGGATGTCGCGCGTCCGCTCGTCGCCCCGTAGCGCCACCGCGAGCCCGAAGCCGTCGAGGACGGGCATCCCGACGTCCAGGAGCACGAGATCGGGGGGGTCGCGGAGCGCCCGCGCGAAACCCTCCTGCCCGTCCGTTGCTTCGATCACCTCGAAGCCCTCGTCAGCGAGAAGTCCCGAGCAGAGCGCCCGAATCCCGGGATCGTCGTCCACGACGAGGATCCGCGAGCATCGTCTCCCGGGCGATTTCGTGTCGGTGTGCGGCGGATCCGACCGATTGTGCATCCGAGCTCCTCCAGCCAATCCAGGGACGCCGGCGAACGGCCAAAACGGCGACCCGGTGGCTGCGGGCGGCGATGCGCGGGATCGGTCTCTGTGGCCCCGCTGCGACTCGATGCGGGCCGATTGCTGGAGCCCGCTCCCAAAGCGTAACTCGTCCCGCTTCGTCTGCCTAGCTTGTTTGCTCGCCTGGTTTCTTTACCTAGTTTTCGCCGCGTTTTCGCGCTAGGATGAGAATGTAAGGAATGCTCTCTCGCCTGCTTTATCGGATGCATGCCTGCAGACCGACCGTTGATTGCGGTCGTGTCTAGTCTCGCCTCGCTCCGAATCCTGATCGCGAACGAGCGCAAGGATCGGCTCGAGAGGATCGCCGAGATCGTGACGAGCCTCGGCCACGAGGTGATCTCCCGTGAGCTGGAGGTGACGGAGGTCGCAGCCGCGACAGAACGCGAGCACCCCGACCTCGCGTTCGTCGGCCTCGGGATCAGCGGCTCGCACGCACTCGACATGATCTCGGAGATCGTCCGCGAGTCCTCCTGTCCGGTGATCGCCCTCCTCGAGTCGGAGGATCCGACCTGGGTCAACGAAGCGGCCAAACGAGGGATCTTCGCGTACATCGTCGACGGCAATCCGGAGGAGATGCAAGGCGCTATCGACATCACGATCCGGCGCTACGCCGAATACACGAACCTGGAAGGTGCTTTCGCGCGGCGGGCCGTGATCGAGCGGGCGAAGGGGATCATGATGGCGCGTCAGGCGATCGACGAGCGAAAGGCGTTCGAGCTCATGCGCGCACAGTCGCAGCGCAGCGGCCACAAGCTCTTCGATGTGGCCAAGGCGGTCGTCGAGAGCCACCTGCTGCTCGTGCCGCCGCCGGCCTCCTCCTAGCCCGAAAAAGCCTGCGCGATCTCGTACCACTCCGGCGACACCGTCTTCAACTTCGCGGTTGCTTCCTCGAGCGAGACGTCGACGAGCTCGTCCCCGTGTAGAGCCGCCATCCGCCCGAAGCGACCCTCGTGGATCAGGTCGGCCGCCTTGAGGCCGTAGCGGGTCGCGAGCACGCGGTCGCGTGGGGTCGGAGTGCCGCCGCGCTGGACGTGGCCGAGGACAGTGACCCTGGTCTCGAAGCCCGTCCGTTCTTCGATCTCTCGGCCGAGTGCGTCGCCGACGCCGCCGAGCGCGACATGGCCGAACTGATCCGTCGCGCGCGCGGCGCCTGCGACGAGCCGCCGCTCGCCGGACTCGTAGGTCAACTCGTATCCCTCGCTGACGACCACGATCGAGAAGTCCTTGCCTCCCGCGTGGCGCTTCTCGAGCCCGCGGCAGGCCTCCTCGACAGTGACGGGCTGCTCCGGGATGAGGATCACGTCCGCGCCCCCTGCGATCCCACTGTGGACGGCGATCCAGCCTGCGTGCCGGCCCATCACCTCGACCACCATGACGCGGTTGTGCGATTCCGCGGTCGTGTGGAGCCGGTCGATCGCCTCGGTCGCGATCGTGACCGCCGTGTCGAAGCCGAAGGTGTAGTCGGTGCCGGAGAGGTCGTTGTCGATCGTCTTCGGGACGCCGACCACCGGGAGGCCGTGCTCGGCATGCAGTCTGGCGGCCACGCCGAGCGTGTCCTCTCCGCCGATCGCGACGAGCGCATCGAGCCGTTCGCGCTCGCACGTCGCCAGCACCTGCTCGACACCATGCTCGAGCATGTACGGGTTCGTCCTCGTGGTTCCGAGGATCGTCCCGCCGCGCGGCAGGATCCCCGAGACGTCGCGGCGCTCGAGCGGTTGCACGATCCCGTCCACGAGTCCGCGCCAGCCCTCACGCACGGCGAGAACCTCCCAGCCGCGGTCGAAGGAGCGCCGCGTCGCGGCGCGGATGACCGCGTTCAGACCGGGGCAGTCGCCCCCGCCGGTGAGGATGCCGACTCGTTTTGCCATTCCGGAAGTCTAGGAAGCGAGCGCGGAGGGCGGGAGTCGAACCCGTACTCCGCGAGGGTGACCGGCTCGGCGACCTGGCAGGCGCCGCCGATCGAGGCGGGACGGGCTCTCGCACGCGAGTGCGAGCGCGAACGTGCGGCTGTCGAGCGGTCGTTGCCGCTACGTTCGGTTCCGGTGGAGAGTGCAAGAGCGGACGTGCCTGGACGGAGAGGAGCCTGATGGGCACCGGCCACGACCACGGCCCGGTTGGCAGGGGGAGTAGCGCTCGTGCCCTTCTCCTGACGCTCGGGCTGACCGCGACCTACACCGTCGCCGAGGTGATCGGGGGCCTGCTGACCGGCAGCCTCGCCCTCCTCGCCGATGCGGGTCACATGCTCTCGGACACGGGCTCGATCGCGGTCGCGCTCGTCGCGATCTGGCTCGCCCGGCGCCCCGCGACGGCGAAGCGAAGCTTCGGCTACAAGCGCGCGGAGATTCTCGCTGCGCTCTTGAACGGCGTCACGCTGGTCGCGATCTCGATCTGGATCTTCGTCGAAGCGATCGACCGCTTCGCCGACCCGCCCGAGGTGCTCGGCGGCTGGATGCTCGTGATCGCGGTCGGCGGCGTCCTGATCAACGTGGTCGGCGCCCTGATCCTTGCCCGTGGTGACCGCACCAGCCTGAATCTGCGGGCGGCGCTGCGGCACGTGATCGCCGATCTGCTCGGCTCGGTCGGCGTGATTGCCGCGGCCGTCGTCATCCTCACGACCGGCTGGCTCTATGCCGACCCGCTGATCAGCGTCCTGATCGGTGCTCTCGTGGCCGCGAGCTCCTGGGGGGTCTTACGGGAATCCGTCTCGATCCTCCTGGAGGCAACCCCGAACAACATCGATGCAGAGGAGGTCGAAGCGAAGCTGCTCTCCGTCGCCGGGGTTACCGACGTTCACGACCTTCACATCTGGACGATCACCTCCGGATTCCCTGCCCTTGCTGCCCACGTCCTCGTCGAGCGGGGCGAGGACTGCCACGGCAAGCGCCGCGAGCTGGAACGCCTCCTCGATGCCGCGTTCCACATCGATCACACGACCCTCCAGGTCGACCATGCCAGCGAGCAGCTACTCCAGATCGGGGGCCGAGAGAAACCCTGACGCCGACAATGGGGCCGCCTTAGCCCCTTACGCGACGAGCGAGGACACGGGCGGGCGCAACACCAGTCGTGGCGTAGTGCCGAAGGCGGGAATCGAACCCGCACTCCCCAAGGGGAACCGGATTTTGAGTCCGGCGCGTCTGCCAGTTCCGCCACTTCGGCCCGCGCCGGGAGTCTAGCCCCGGGCTCTCCCCGATCTGCTTTGCGACCGCACAAAGTTGAAAGCGCGGGGATCTCCGCGATACTTTCCTCTTCCCCCGGTGGAGGGCTTCATCACGGCGTCCAGAAAAAACCACCGGGCTAGGTCCTAGTGTGACGGAGGAGGCATGTGGTGAATCTCAGAAAGCGTGGCGTGTTGGGCGTGCTGGCCCTGCTCGTGGCGGTGCTCGCGCTGCTTGCGGCGGGCTGCGGCGGCGACGACGAGGAGACGACGGACGGCGGTGGCACGACCACCGAAGAGGCAGGCGGCGGCGGGAGCATCGAGGCACTGCCCTCGTCGTCTTGCACGGCCATCGAGTACGAGGGTGCAGGCGACCCCGATGTCTTGATCGCCTCGGACTTCCCGCTCCAGGGCTCGTCGCGCACGCAGACGATCCAGATCATCGAGGCGATCCGGTTCCTGCTCGAGAAGCAGAACTGGAAGGCCGGCGAACATAACGTCGCCTACCAGTCCTGTGACGACGCGACTGCTCAGGCCGGCAAGTGGGACTCGGGCAAGTGCTCGACGAACGCCCAGGCCTACGCGGGGAACGAGAAGGTCGTTGGCGTGATCGGCACCTTCAACTCGGGCTGCGCCGCGATCGAGATCCCGGTCCTGAACCAGGCTCCGGGCGGGGGCGTCGCGATGGTCTCGCCGGCGAACACGTACGTCTGCCTCACCGAGGGCGGCCCCGGCTGCGACTCGACCGAGCCGGACAAGTACTACCCGGCCGGCACCCGCAACTACGCCCGCGTGGTCGCGCACGACGCGTACCAGGGCGCGGCGATGGCGGAGTTCGCCAAGGAGCAGGGCGTCACGAACGTCTACGTCCTGAACGACAAGGAGGCTTACGGCCTCGGCGTCGCGACGAACTTCCGCAACGCAGCTGAGAGCCTGGGGATCAAGATCGCCGGGTTCGCCGCGTGGGATCCGAAGGCGTCGAGCTACGAGGCGCTCTTCCGCAAGATCGGCGGCACCGGAGCGGACGCGGTCTTCCTCGGCGGGCTGATCGACGAGAACGGCGCCCAGGTGATCAAGGACAAGGTCGCCACGCTGGGGGCGAACGACGGCAAGGTCAAGCTGCTCGCGCCGGACGGCTTCACCCAGCAGTCGACGATCGACGAGGCAGGTGGCTCGGCGGCCGGAATGTTCATGAGCGTCGCCGGGGTACCGATCGACGAGTTCAAGGGTGCGGGCGCCGAGTTCGCGGAGGAGTTCAAGCCGCGTCTCGGCGGGAAGGAAATCGACCCGTACGCGATCTACGGAGCGCAGGCGGCGCAGGTCCTGCTCGACGCGATCGCGGCGTCCGACGGTAGCCGTGGCGACATCATCTCGAAGGTGTTCGAGGTCAAGGTCACCGACGGGCTGCTCGGCAGCTTCGAGATCAACGAGAACGGCGATCCCGGCGGGGCCGCCGGAGCGGTCGTCGGTTTCACGATCTACAAGGCGACCGACAAGCTCGAGACCGTGAAGACGCTCTCCCCGAAGGAGGAGAACGTCGTCGCGGCACGGGGCGCCTAGCTCCAGTTCCGTAGCACACGTTCGGGGGAGGGCTCGCGCCCTCCCCCGACCATTCCACCTTCGGCCCGGATTCCGACATCAGCTCCCGACCCCGCACCGAGTCTCCGCTGACCGCTCTCCGCGGGCTCCTGCCCGCAAGCGTGGTCGGGGTGCTCGGCACGGGCTTTGTGCTGCTGCTCCTGATCTGGGTGATCGGCAACTTCGCCCGGGATCCGGGTGAGTTCCTCAACGTCCTCCTGATCGGGCTCACGAACGGCGCCGTCTACGGCCTGATCGCGCTCGGCTACACGCTCGTCTACGGAATCCTGCAGCTGATCAACTTCGCGCACGGGGACGTGTTCGCGCTCGGGGGTCTGGTCGGGACCACGATGATCCTCACCGTTCTCGATCTCTCGACCTCCGATTCCGCACTCGTGATCGTGCTCGGAATCGCCGCGACGCTCGCAGCCGCGATGCTCTTCTCCTCGGCTCTGAACACCACGATCGAGCTCGTCGCGTATCGGCGCCTGCGCCACGCACCGCGGCTCGCGCCCCTGATTACGGCGGTCGGGATGTCCTTCATCCTCCAGAACGTGGGCCTGATCGGCTGGGGCGTCAACTTCACGTCAGTGCCGCGCCTGGTTCCGAACTCGGTCGCGTTCTCTCTCGGGTCGGTCGACTTCCAATGGAACAAGATCGCGGTGCTCCTGATCACCCTGCCGGTGCTGCTCGCCCTCACCTATCTCGTCCAGGCGACGCGGCAGGGGAAGGCGATGCGCGCGACCTCGCAGGACCGGGAAGCCGCGGCGATGATGGGCGTCAACGTGAACCGCACGATCTCATTCACGTTCATGCTGGCCGGCGGGCTCGCGGGCGCCGCAGGCGTGCTCTACGTGCTCAACTTCACCACGATCCGTTACGACCAGGGCTTCCAGCTCGGGCTGATCGCGTTCACGGCGGCGGTGATCGGCGGGATCGGGAACATGGCCGGCGCGCTCCTCGGCGCAGTCACGATCGGCCTGATCGAGGCCTTCAACGAGGGCCTCACCTGGTATACGCCCGGAAGCGACTGGACCCGCTCGATCGTCTTCGGCCTGCTGATCGCGATCCTCGTCTTCCGGCCGGAGGGTCTCCTCGGCGAACGAACGCCCGAAGGCCAATGAAGCTGCCCACGCGCATGAGGGGCAAAGGCCCGGACGCCCACCCGGGCGAGGACACCCGCGGCTGGCTGCCGCCGCAGGTGCGGGCGGCCTGGGAGCGCCTGCCGGAGCCCGTACGGCGCCTCGTGCTCCCGCTCGCGCTCGTCGTGCTCGCGTTTTTCTACCCCAAGTACGCCGAGAGCCTTCCCGGCGCTTTTCCCGGGGTGGGCACGCTCGTGATCATGATCGTCTTCACGATGATGGCCGTCGGCCTGAACATCGTCGTCGGCTACGCGGGCCTGCTCGACCTCGGCTATGTCGCCTTCTACGCGGCGGGTGCATACACGGCGGCCTGGTTCGCCTCGCTCCAGTTCGAGCAGGTCACGTTCCACTTCGGCTCGGTCGGAATCAGCCAGGAGGCCGTCGGGATCCACATCTCGATCTGGCTGATCCTCCTGATCGCCGGGGCGTTCACGGCGATCGCGGGGATCCTGATCGGCCTCCCGACGCTGCGCCTGCGCGGCGACTACCTGGCGATCGTGACGCTCGGCTTCGGCGAGATCATCCCGCAGTTCGTCCGGAACGGGGACAACATCTTCGGCTTCGACCTCACACACGGTACGTTCGGGATCAGTCCGATCGACTCGCCGGGCTTCGGGACGACGTTGGAGGACGCGATCGGCGTCCCGGCGAGTTTCCAGCAGTCGTTCGACCGCGCGCAGTGGTTCTACTGGACGGCGCTCGGGCTGCTCCTGCTGACGGTCTTCTGCTCCGTGCGCCTGCGCGACTCGCGCCTCGGGCGTGCGTGGATCGCGATCCGCGAGGACGAGACGGCCGCCGCGGCAATGGGGATCCCGCTGATGCGGACGAAGACGTGGGCCTACGCAATCGGGGCCTTCTTCGGCGGGATCGCCGGCGCCTACTACGCAACCTTCAAGAGCGGCGCATTCCCGAGCGATTTCTTCTTCAACGTCTCGATCTTCCTGCTCTGCATGGTGATCCTGGGCGGAATGGGCTCGGTCTGGGGCGTCGTCGTCGGCGGGCTCTTCCTCGCCTACCTCGACCAGGAAGGTTTGGCCAAGATCGGCAACTCCTTCAGCGACCTGATCGGCAAGCAGATCGACGTGCCGAAGTACAACTTCGGCGTCTACGGCCTGATCATCGTGCTAATGATGCTCTTCCGGCCGACCGGGCTGATTCCCGAACGAAGGCGCAAGAAGGAGCTCGCCGAGGGCGTGCACGACGAGTCGCTCTACGACGTGAGCGGGTAATGGCGAACGAGCCGAAGGATCTCCTCCTCGACGCCGGCCGCGTCCGCAAGGAGTTCGGCGGCCTGGTCGCCACCGACGACGTCGACTTCACGATCCCGCGCGGCTCGATCGTCTCGCTGATCGGCCCGAACGGGGCGGGGAAGACGACGTTCTTCAACATGCTCACGGGCGTCTACAGGCCGACCGCCGGCTCGATCGTCTTCGACGGCATCGATATCACCGGCAAGCCGCCCCACGCGATCACGAAGCTCGGGATCGGCCGGACCTTCCAGAACATCCGCCTCTTCGCACAGATGACGGCGCTCGAGAACGTGCTCGTCGGCATGCATGCGCGCCTGCACTCGGGGATTCTCGGCGCCATCGTGCGCGGGCCGGGGACGCGCCGCGAGGAGCGCGAGGCGACGGAAAAGGCACGCGAACTGCTGCGTTACTCCGGCCTCAAGAGCCGCCACGGCGAGTACGCCTCGAGTCTTCCCTACGGCGACCAGCGACGCCTGGAGGTCGCGCGCGCCCTGGCCACCGGGCCGAAGCTGATCCTGCTCGACGAGCCGACCGCCGGGATGAATCCACAGGAAACAGCCAACTTCATCGACTTCGTCGCGAAGCTCCGGGACGACCGCGGCCTGACGGTGCTCCTGATCGAGCACGACATGAAGGTCGTGATGGGCGTCTCCGACCGGGTGACCGTGCTCGAGTACGGCGAGAAGATCGCCGAGGGCACCCCGCAGGAGGTGCAGCGCGACGACCGCGTGATCGAGGCCTACCTCGGCAAGGGGGCGACGGAGCATGCCTGAACCCGACGGCAACGTCGTTCTCGCGCTCAGGGACGTCCACACCTTCTACGGCTCGATCCACGCACTGAAGGGCGTTTCGCTCGAGGTGCGCGAGGGTGAGATCGTGACGTTGATCGGCGCGAACGGCGCCGGCAAGTCGACGACGCTGCGCTCGATCATCGGCCTCAACCATCCCCGGGAGGGAACGATCCACTTCCAGGGCCGCGAGATCACGAAGGATCCGGCACACGCGATCGTCAAGTCGGGAATCGCGCAATCTCCCGAGGGCCGGCGCCTCTTCCCGCGCATGTCCGTGCTCGAGAACCTCGAGATGGGCGCCTTCCAGCGGAAAGACCGCTCGACCTTCAAGGAGGACGTCGATCGCGTCTTCGACCTCTTCCCGCGGCTCGCCGAGCGGCGCAACCAGAAGGCGGGGACGATGTCAGGCGGCGAGCAGCAGATGTGTGCCATCGGCCGCGCGCTGATGGCGCGCCCGAAGCTCCTTCTGCTCGACGAGCCGTCGATGGGGCTCGCTCCGATCTTCGTCGAGAAGATCTTCGAGATCGTGCGTGAGATCAACGCGCAGGGCACCCCGATCCTGCTCGTTGAGCAGAACGCCCTGATGGCACTCGACGCGGCCAGCCGCGGCTACGTCCTGGAGACCGGCCGGATTGCGCTCGAGGGCCCCGCAAAGGACCTGCGCGAGAACGAGCAGGTCAGGAAAACGTACCTCGGCGAAGGCTAGCGCCGCCCCTGGCCGGCGGCGCCTGCGGGCGGCGGAGCCGCCCTCCGGCGCCGCCTCGCGCGCCTGAGCGCACGCGGCTCTTCGGGTCTGGCCGCCGGCCTATCCCCTCCGGCCGCGCACGCTCAGCCACGCGCCAGGAACGGCGCTGGCTCAACTCGCCGCGCCGACCGCGAGCGGGAAGTAGGGCGGACCGAGGAGGAGCCCGATCCGCGCGGCCCCGCCCGCGACGCCGTGCGCCATCTCGAGCGCGGGGCCGACGCTGGGGGTTGGCACGAAGCCGAGTGTCCGTGCTGCGGCGTGGTCGCGGCAGCCTGCGATCACGATCGAACCGAGCCGGTCGACTGCTCCACGACAGGACTCCCAGTCGACGTAGGGCAGCAGGGGGTGGCAGGCGCTCCCCGCGCGGTAGGCCGCGAGCGCCTGTGGGTCGGCTCCGGCCGCCCGCGCGGCGCCGGCGAGGTCGCGCGGCTCACCTGAGGTACGGAGGACGTTGAAGAGCGCGCGGTAAGGATCCTGGGTGCCGGGGGCGAAGTGCCGGGTCAGGCGGTGCAGGACGATCGCCGTGCCGCCCTCGCGCACCGGAAACGCGTCGCGCCACAACCGCAGGGCGAGGCCGAGGGCGACTGCCGAGGCTGTGATCGGATTGAGGCGCTCGCGTGGCTGGTGGTGGTGCTTCCAGGGCATCCCGATCACGATCGCGTCGAGCGGCTCATCGACCCGGACCGAGCGACGCGCGATCGAGCGGAGCAGTGCTTCGGCGTGGGCGACCGAGGGCGGCCCGGCGAACGCGGCTGCCGCGGTCAGCTCGCGTCCGAGCCCCTGGAGCAGGTGCCTGCGCAGGCTCGAAGGGAGGAGGGAGACGCCTCTCAACGGCGATCGCGCGAGGTGGGAGAGCGAGCTCTCTGCGTACGGGTAGTCGCGGAACCGGCCAGTCAGCCTGGGCGGGTTGAGCACGAGCGAGGCCCCGATCAGCGGAAGCCGACTTGCGATCGCACTCTCGAGCGCACGCCCGATCTGCCACCCGGTGGAGGCGGTCGTCTCGAGCAGCGAGTGCGCACCTGCCCCGCGGAGGATCTCGGTCGAGGAGGCGTTGACGAGCGCGCCGGGCCCTCCGTGGAGGACGGTCTCCGCAGCGGTCACCGTCACGACGAGGTCTGTCTCGACGAGCAGTCGGTTGACGAGAAGCGGGGTTCGGCCCGCCGTGCCGATCCGCACGAGCTCGGGATCCTCGGCATCGTGCACCTCGACCGTGCCGTGGAACCCACGAGCGGCGGCCGGCGCGAGGAGAGTCTCGAGCTCCCGCTGGCCGGCGCGGCGGGAGAGCCCGCCCGCGACCAGGATCGTCTGGCGGTGCGTCGGAATCCCGAGCCGCTCCAACTCGGCGATCGTCGTCTCGAGTGCTGCCTGGCGGGGGTCTCCCGGCGCGCCCGGAAGGGGCAGCTCCGGCATCTCGACGACGAGCGTTGCCCGGCCGCCGCGTTCGACCAGCGTTTCGAGCGCCGGCCCGGAGAGTGGGAACCGCAACGCGTCACGGACGGCCGCACCGACGTCGGCGACCGCTCTCGGCGACGGCTGCGGGCGCAGGACGAGCGCATCGTCGGGGGCGTTCAGGATCGTGACGCGCGAGCCCGACGGAAGCGGGACGCGCCGCGTCACGCCGGCGGCTGGACGTCTCGACGCAGACGCAGGTGCGTCACGACGAAGCCGCGTCTCGGCCAGAAGCGAGAGGCGAGCAGGTTCGTCGACCGCCAGTCGAGCTCGACCGTCCGGAACCCGTCCTGGTGCGCGCGGTGGAGCGCGTGCTCGACGAGCCCGACCCCGATTCCGAGACCACGGGCGTCCGCGCGCGTGCCTGCGACCGGCAGGTGGACGAGGCCGGGCTCGTCGGCGGGGTACGTGGCCACGTAGCCGAGCGATTCTCCGCCCCGCTCGGCGAGCAGGACGACGGTACGCTCGTCCGCGAGCAGCTCCTCCCAGCCCTCGCGCAACTCCTCGCGCTGTGAGACCGGGAGGCCCGCCCAGACCGGCGCACCGGCCTGATGGCTGGAAATGGTGTCGGCCACGTCGAGGACGCGCTCGATGTCGGCCGGCCCTGCCTGGCGGATTTCGAACCCGTCCGGATCGCCCGGCGCCTCCGGCCGGACCGGCGCGCGAGCATGTACCTGCTCCCGGCCGAAGCCGAGAGCGAAGAAACGAGCAGGGAGGGGCCCCTCGGCGGGGACGACGACGATGTGCGTCACGTAGCCGCTCTCGACCCACGGCGTCCCGGCCGCTGCGTAGACGTCCGCGAGGAGCTCCGGAGACTCGCCGGGCGCGAGCGAGTGGTCGTCGAGCCCGACCCAGACGTGCCTGCCACGCGAGGGCGCTTCGCCGCGGACGCCCACGAGATGCGCTATCCGCGCCCCGTCGTGCCGCGCCTCGGCTCCAGTCTTCTCCCCCTCGGTGAGCGCGACGATCTCCACGGCGGGCCGACGATACCTGCGCGGACGCTCGTGTTCAGTTCACACGAAGTCCGCCTCACGGAGGCTGCCGTAGACTCGAAGCGATGGCGCCGAAGACGCTGACGGGGCAGGAGTTGGAGCTCGACGACGGGCCGGCGCGCGAGTCCGAGCTCTTCCTCGTCGACGGCAACAACCTCGCCTACCGGGCCTTCTTCGCGCTCCCCGAGGAGCTCGCGACGAGCGACGGCCAGCCGACGAACGCGCTGCTCGGCTTCACGAACATGCTCTTCAAGCTGCTGGCCGACTACCGGCCGCGGGGCGTCGCGGTCGCCTGGGACTCGCGACCCGTCCACCGCGCGGCAGTCGCGGAGGCGGCGGACGTCGTCTACAAGGAGGGCCGGAAGCCGATGCCCGACCTGCTCCGCGAGCAGTTCCCGCACTTCCGGCCGATCGTCGAGGCGTTCGGCTACCGCAACCTCGAGTTCGAGGGCTGGGAGGCGGACGACGTGATCGCGACGCTCGCGACCCGCGCGGCCGCCGCCGGCGTCAAGACGTGCGTCGTCTCGACCGATCGCGACGCCTTCCAGCTCTGCTCCGAGAACATCTGCCTGATGATGACCCCGCGCGGGGTCTCGGACGTCAACGTCTACACCCCCGAGCGCGTCGAGCTGCGCTACGGCGTTCGTCCCGACCAGGTGCCGGACTTCATCGGGCTGAAGGGCGATTCGAGCGACAACATCCCCGGGGTGCCGGGGATCGGTGACAAGACGGCCGGGCAGCTGATCGCCCAGTACGGCTCGCTCGAGTCGGTGATCGAGCACGCTGACGAGCTCTCTCCCGCGCGGCGCAAGAACATCACCGAGCACGCCGACCAGGCGCGGGCCTCCAAGGATCTCGCGACGATGCGGCGCGAGCTCGACCTCGACTGGGAGCCGTCCGAGCTTGCGCTCAGCCCGCCCGACCGCTCGAAACTTCGCGAGA
>Ga0136612_10000742_pt1 | contig 12639 bp, 11 predicted proteins | sample AntDryUQ224A2306_2_FD_106644 | JGI IMG/M metagenome (GOLD analysis project Ga0136612, IMG submission 106644) | Polar desert sand microbial communities from Dry Valleys, Antarctica - metaG UQ224A (23.06) | ecosystem: Environmental > Terrestrial > Soil > Desert | place: Antarctica: Dry Valley...
AACGACCCGGCGACGGCGATCGAAGTCATTGCCGAACGCTTTGCGAGTCGAGCCGGAGAGCTCTCGGTGGACTGAACGACATTGGAGATGCTCGGCGGAGCGGTAGTGGGCGTGTCGTTCGAGCCCGACAACGAAGCTTCCATCACCGCCGCCCGCGCCGCCGCAGCAGAGGTCGACCGGCTCGGGATCGCGCTCTAAGTGGCGATCGACGCCATCGAATGTGCCTGACGCGCTCAGTCGGCCCGCTTCTCATCGAAGAGGTACGCGACCTTGTCCGGCCACTTGGTGAGGACGACCCGGTTCTTCGTCTTGAGTGACGGCGTCAGCTCGCCCTCTTCCTCGGAGAGCAGGCGCGGCAGCAACGCCACGCGACGCGGGCGCTCGTAGACGGCGAAGCCCTCGAGCGTGCGCTTGACCTCGGCGTCGAACAACTTGTCCACTGCCTTCTGCTCGATCAGCTGCTCCGGCGGCATCTCGGCCATCCCATTCGAGGCCGCCCAGGCACTGAGCTCGTCGAAGTCGGGGGCGATGAGCGCGCCGGTGTACGCCTGGCGATCGCCCAGGATCACTGCCTGCGCCACGTAGCGGGAGGTCGAGAGCGCGGCCTCCATCGGTGCGGGCGAGACGTTCTTCCCGTTGCCGAGCACGATGATGTTCTTGAGCCGATCGGTGATGCTGATCCGGCCGATCGAGTCGAGCTCGCCGATGTCGCCGGTGTGGAACCAGCCGTCGGCATTGATCGCCCGTGCGGTTTCGGCGGGATCGTTGAGGTAGCCCTGCATGACCTGCGGCCCGCGAACGAGGATCTCGCCGCTCGGCGGATCGATCATGACCTCGGAGCCCGGCGCCGGCCGTCCGACCGTTCCGAAGACGAAGTCGTCCGGTCGATTGAGCGACACGAAGGGCGAGGTCTCCGTCAGGCCGTAGCCCTCCAGGACCAGCATGCCCATGCCGAAGAAGAACTCGCCGATCTCGCGCGCCAGCGGGGCGGAGCCAGACACGAAGTAGCGGACGCGGCCGCCGGTGCGCTCGCGAATCTTCTTGAAGACGAGCAGGTCGGCAATCCTGAGCTGCGCCTTCAGCCAGATCCCGTCGCCCTTCCCGGCCAGGTGGTTGGCGTACTTCTGTGCGCCCAGTCGTGACGCCCATCGGAAGATGCGCTGCTTTGTCGGTGAGCCTGCCTCGACGGCCGAGCTCACGCGCGCGTACACGCGCTCGTAGAGGCGCGGCACCGACCCCATCACCGTCGGCTTGACCTCGACCATGTTCGCCGGCAGCCGCTCGAGCAGCGCCTCGGCGTAGACGACGGCCGCGCCGCGACCCAGCGCCACGACTTCATCCACGATCCGGCCGTAGATATGGCTGAGCGGCAGGAACGAGAGGAAGACATCGGTCTCGTAGAAGTCGACAACCTGGTTGGCGGCCTCGTAGTTGAAGAGCAGATTGCCGTGGCTGAGCATGGCGCCCTTCGGGTTTCCGGTCGTGCCCGAGGTGTGGATCACGGTGGCGGCGTGTTCGCGGTCGATCGCGCGCGTGGCGTCGCGCCAGCTGATCCGGTTCGCGGGCTCGACATCGGCCCGCGCGATGACGTCTTCCAGGGTCAGGGTGCCATCCGGGAACTTGCCGCTCGGATCGAGCGTGATGACGTGCTCGAGGGTCGGACATTCAGCGCGGATGCCGGCCATCTTGGCCGCCTGTTGCGCGTTCTCGACGAAGACGGCCTTCGCACGGACGTTGTTGATGACGAACGCGGCCTGGCCGGGCTCCGACTGCGGGTAGATCGGACAGGTCACGGCGCCGAGTGCCAGCGAGGCGAGGTCGGCGATCGTCCACTCCGGCCGGGTGCGGGCGATGATGCAAACGCTGTCGCCGTCGTCGATCCCGAGGTCTTTGAGCCCGAGCGACAGGCTCGTCACCCAGTCCCACATCTCGCGGTATGTGCGGCTCGTCCAGCGGCCCTCCCCGCCCTCATCGGCGCGCTGTGCCTTCGTCAGCTTCCAGCGCATCGCCTCGCGGCCGGGGTGGCGCTCCGCGGCGCGCGCAATCAGCGCCACCACGTTCGGAACTTGTTCCGCCGCCGCAATCGTCAGCGGCTCGATCTCGGGCGTGCGCATCAGGCGGCCGGAGCTGGGCGTGGTCATCGGTCCCTCTCGTTCGTCAGCCGACGCGGCGCATCGTGTCGAGCAGCTGCTGCGCGACGATGAGCCGATGGATCTGGTTCGTCCCCTCGTAGATCTGAGCGCCCTTCGCGTCGCGCATCAGGCGCTCGACCGGGTTGTCGCGCGAGTATCCCGCGCCGCCATAGATCTGGACCGCATCCGTCGTCACGCGCATGGCGACATCGGACGCGTACCATTTCGCCATGCTCGACGGCGCGTTGATCGGCTGCCCGGCGTCGCGCATGCGCGCCGCGCGCCAGGTGAGCAGCCGAGCCGCGTCGACGCCGACCGCCATCTCGGCCAGCATGCCCTGGATCATCTCCTGGTCGGCGATAGCGCGTCCGAATTGGCGGCGCTGGAGCGCGTACCGAGCGGCCAGCTCGAGGGCATTGCGGGCCAGACCGGTGCAGGCGGCCGCAATACTGATCCGCCCGGCGCCGAGCGCCGAGAGAGCAACCTTCAGGCCTTCCCCCTCCTCGCCGAGGCGGCTCGCGGCCGGAACGCGGGCGTCCTCGAAGACGATCTCGTAGCCCGTCGTGCCGCGGATCCCCATCTTGCGTTCCTTCGAACCCAGGCGGAATCCGGGCGTGTCCGCCTCGACGACGAACGCAGTGATCCCGGCCTTGCCCTTCGATCGGTCGACGGTGGCGAAAACGACGTAGCGGGCCGCCTCGCCGCCGTTCGTGATCCAGATCTTGGTGCCGGTAAGCAGGTAATCGTCACCGTCGCGCCGCGCCGCCAGGCTCAGCGAAGCAGCGTCAGATCCCGCTCCCGGCTCGGTGAGCGCGAACGCGCCGAGCTCTCGGCCGGCCGTCATCGGTGGCAGGAATCGTTGCTTCTGCTCATCGGTCCCGTGCCCGTAGATGCAGAGCTGGCTCAGGATATGAACGCTGAGGCTGACCGCCAGGGCCATGTCGGCGGCGCCGATCTCCTCCACCGCCAGCGCCCAGGCGAAGGTGCCCATGCCGGCCCCGCCGAGCTCCTCCGGGTATGGGAGCCCGGTGAGTCCCAGCTCGCCGGCCCGCTCGAAGAGAGTGCGGTCGTAGCGCTCCTCCTCGTCGCGCTGAGCGGCGCCGGGCACGACTTCGCGCTGCGCCCAGTCACGGACCGTGTCGCGCACGCTGCGCTCCTCGTCACTGAGGGCGAAGGGGTCGCGGGTCGGCGCGTGGTCCACGGCCATCAGCCGTTCTTCTCCCCCTGCTCGTCGTAGGTGTAGAAGCCGCGACCCGTCTTCCGTCCGAGGTGGCCCGCGGTGACCATCTGCCTGAGCAAGGGGGCCGCGCGAAACTTGGGATCGCCGAAGCCGCGATACAGCACGTCCATCACGTTCAGCATCACGTCGTTGCCGACGAAATCGCTCAGCTCGAGCGGCCCCATCGGGTGATTGAGGCCCAGCCTGGCGCCGGTGTCGATGTCCGCGGCCGTGCCGGTCGACTCCATGAGCGCGAAGACGGCCTCGTTGATGAACGGTCCGAGCATGCGGTTCACGAGGAAGCCGGGCATGTCCTTCGACTCGATGACGGTCTTGCCGAGCTCTTCCGCGAAGGACCTCGATGCCTGGTGGGTGGCATCATCGGTCTCGAGGCCGCGAATGATCTCGATCAGGCCCATGACCGGGACGGGCGAGAAGAAATGAAGACCGATGAACTTCGTCGGGCGGTCGGTCGCCGTCGCGAGGCCGGTGATGCTGATGCTGCTGGTGTTGCTGGCGAAGATCGCGTCGCGGTCCGCGCTGCGCGTCAGCGCCTCCCAGGTCGCGCGCTTGACCGTCTCGTCCTCGAAGACCGCCTCGATCACGATGTCGTGGCCAGCGGCGCCGTCGGCCCCCTCGGAGGTCGAGATCCGGTCGCCGATGGCGCTCGCCTCCGATTGGTCGAGCTTGCCCTTGGCGACCTGACGCTTCAGATTTCCCGCGATGCGCGCCGCGCCCTTCTCCGCCAGCTCGGCGGTTCGGTCGGAGAGCGTCACCTGCTTGCCGGCTGCGGCGCTGACCTGGGCGATCCCGTGCCCCATCAGCCCCGCGCCGATCACGAACACGCGTTCAATGCTCATAGGCGCAGAAGCCTACCAGCCGTGCTCGTTCGCGACCGCTCGCTCGTCGCACGGTCGGCTGCAGGACCGGACTGCGTTCACGGCTAGTCGACCACGATCCCCCCGTCACTCAGGAAGCGGATCGGCGCGGGCATGATGGCGGCTGGTTCGCGTTCGCCGAAGTGGATGTTGCCGTCCGGCAGCAGGTCGACACGTACCACCGTAAACGGTGCACCTTCGCTGAGGCTCAACGCGCCGTTCATTGCCCGAAGAGGCGCTCGGCGACAGTGAGCGGGTCGAGTTCTCGGTCCGCGACAGCGCGCACCATCTCATCCCAGTCTGGGTCCTCGACCGCGTGACGCGCCGCAAGATCCGCGAGGGCACGGCGCACCTGGTGGGCGGCCCGCTCGCGTGCCTCGAGCGGCGATCGGGCGCGCGACCGATGCGCCTCGATCGCATCGGCAAGAGCGACGACGCCGTCGGCTGTCGTTGCGGTGGTGACCAGCACCGGCGGCGGCTTGCGCTCCACGCGTCCGCCGGCGGTCGAGAGCATGGCGCGCAGCTGCCGGGCGGCGCGATCGGCGCCGGGTCGATCACCCTTGTTGACGGCGATAATGTCGGCGACCTCGAGCAGGCCGGCCTTGATGGCCTGCACTTCGTCGCCCATCTCGGGCGCCTCGACCACGACGGTCGTCTCCGCCAGCCGCGCAACCTCGACCTCGGACTGGCCGGCACCGACCGTCTCGATGAGTACCGGGTCGTAGCCGGCGGCATCTAGCGCGGCCGCCGCGATCCAGGTGGTCGCAGCGACACCGCCAAGCTCGCCGCGCGAGGCCATGGAGCGCATGAAGACGTCCCGATCGGCGGCGTGCTCCATCATCCGGATGCGATCGCCCAGAATGGCGCCGCGAGTGTACGGAGAGGACGGGTCGACCGCCAGGATACCCACGCGCCTTCCGCCCTTGCGCCACTCGGTGACCAGGGCGTTGACGAGTGTCGACTTGCCGCTGCCCGGTGGTCCGGTGATGCCGATGACATGAGCGCCGTGGCCGGCCGCAAAGAGCTCTGGCAGCATCGGCCGGACCGATGGATCCCCGTTCTCGATCCGCGTCAGCAGACGGGCGAGCGGACGTCGCCCGCCGGTTGCCAGTTCGGCGAGAAGATCGCTGCTCATCGCGGTCGCGTCGTGCGTTGCACGGGATGAACCCAAAGCCGAAGCAAGCCGAATTCCAACGCTCCCTGTTGCACCGGGTGCAACGGGCGACGCGTCAGCTCGCTGTCATTCAGCTTTGGTTTCATCGGGTGCAACCGGCGAAGAGAAGCTGACCCGGTTTCACGGAATCGTCACCCAACGCGGCGGACGTGCTCGCGAAAGTAGCGGGCGATCTGGCCGATGGAGGTGCCCGGACCGAAGATCTCGGCAACGCCGGCCTCCTTGAGCTTCACGACATCGGCATCGGGGATGATCCCGCCGGCCGCGACGAGGACGTCAGCCATCCCCCGCTCGCGGAGCAGGGTGACCGTCCGAGGCAGCAGCGCCATATGCGCGCCGGACAGGATCGAGAGGCCGACGACGTCGACGTCCTCCTGCTCGGCGGCATCGGCGATCATCTCCGGCGTCTGGCGCAGGCCGGTGTAGATCACCTCGAAGCCCTCGTCGCGCAGGCCGCGCGCCAGCACCTTGGCGCCTCGATCGTGCCCGTCGAGGCCGGGCTTGGCGATCAGGATGCGAATCGGCGTGTCGGTCGTCATGCGCAGCCGATTCTAGCCTCCGCAAGCCACGCAGCCGCGGCCGGGCACGCCACGCCATCGGGCAGCGCCGCCAATGCTTCGATACATCGGCGCTGTGCCGCCCGGGGGCTGGCCGGGGCGTCAGCCCCCTCGATGTATCGGCGCGGGACCGCCGCGACTGGGCGCGCTATGCCTTGCCGATGAGGCCCATGAACTCGGCACGGGTACGGGCGTCACGCCGGAACGTTCCGGTCATCGACGAAGTGACCATCGTCGCCTCCTGTTTTTTCACGCCGCGCATCATCGTGCACAGATGCGTCGCCTCAACCACGCACGCCACACCCTTGGGCTCGAGCCGCTCCATCAGGAATTCGGCAACCTGGACGGTAAGTCGCTCCTGGACCTGGAGTCGCTGCGCGTACATGTCGACGATGCGCGGGATCTTCGACAGACCGATGACCCGGCCGCGTGGCAGGTACCCGACATGAGCACGGCCGGTGAACGGCAGCAGGTGATGCTCGCAGAGGCTGAAGAACTCGATGTCGCGCACGACCACCATCTCGTCGTAGTCGACGCTGAAACAGGCGCCGTTCATGAGCGCGTCTGGATCGACGTGGTAGCCCGCCGTCAGCTCGTCGTACATCCGCCGCACGCGGTCCGGGGTTCGCACCAGCCCCTGGCGCGAGGGGTCTTCGCCGATCTCGGCGAGGAGGGTCCTGACCGACGATTCGAGGTCGGCGCGCGTCTCAACCATGCCCAGCATGATAGGGCCTTGACCATTCGCCTCCTGCGCGCGCCACCGGCGTCGCGTTACACTCCATCTTGCCCATCCGACGCCTTGAAGACAGGAGGCTGGACGCTGCCATGATCCTCCACCCGGCCTCGCGATCGCGGCGCATGGGCTTTCCCGGGCTGGCCGCCGCCGATCGCATCGCGGCGGCGCTCGGGCACCGCCTGGACGACGACTACCACTGGTTCCGTTCGATCGCGCCGGATGGAAGCGAGGTCATCGACGCGATCGTTGTGGGGCCCGGTGGAACGTGGACCCTGACCATGGCCGGTGAGCGCGGCCGGTTCGCGCGCCGCAACGGCCACTGGTACCGATGGAACCGCTCGACCGAATCGTGGGTGCCGTGGGACGCCAACCCGATCACCGCGGCCCGCCTGGCCGGCCGACGGCTGAACCTCTACCTGCAGCGTGCAGGGCTGCCTGCCGCGGTGGAGCCCATCCTCCTGCCACCGAACGAGATGGACGTGCTCATCGAGGCTGGCGAGACAATTGGGCTCACGATCGAGCGAGACGTCGAGCGCATCGGCGCCCTGGTTAGCGCGGCGGCGCGTCTCAACCCGGGGCAGGTGGATCGGATCGTGGCGCTTCTGGATCCGCGTCAACCGCTGCCGCGGCTGGCTCAGGCGACACCGAACGGCTGAGGCGCTCGAAGACCAGGACGATGACCGCGCCGGCGATCCAGCCCGCGATGACATCAGTCGGGTAGTGGACGCCGAGCCAGATCCGCGAGATGCCGACCAGGAAGATGACGATCGCCAGCACCGAGATCGCCGTGCTGCGCAGGACCCGAGGCAGGCGCGATCGGCAGATCAGCACGCCCAGCACGCCATAGGCAACCATCGAAAGCACGGCATGGCCTGACGGGAAGCTGTATCCAGGCTCGACCACGATCGGCTCCAGCAGCTCTGGACGAGCGCGAGCGACCGTCGCTTTCAGCAACTGGTTGCCGATCGAGGTGAGCCCGACAGTGAGCGCCCCCGTCAGCCCATGCAACCACCGACCAATAAGCGCGCCGACCAGAAGGATGAAGAGCGCGATTGCCGTGACGACGCCGGTCGATCCGAGCTCGGTGATCCAGCGCAGCGGCGACAGGACCATGGCAAGAGGATCGCCCCGGACGATGGCGATGACGGCGGAATCGAACGGCTCGCTGGCGCCGCTGCTGATCGCGAACGCCAGCAGCGTGATGACGACGATCCCGCTGAGCGCCGCGATGGCGTGGACCGGGACGTTTCGAGGCGGCATGATCGGGTGAGTCTACGGTCGCATCGTATGATGCGCAGCCGATGCCGAATGAGCACCATGGCGCGCACCGTCTGCGGCGCGCGCTCGCCGCGCGGCTGCGCGGCGCCGCATGGGTGCGCATTGCCATCGCAGCGCTGGCCTACCTGGTGTTCGCGTATGTGAACCAGGGTCGCGCAGCCGGCCTCGACTACTTCGTGCCGCTTGCCGACGCCTTTCTGCACGGGCGACTCTCTATCCCGGCCGAGAGCTTCCTGAACGAGCTGGTGCCCATCGGGACCAGCGGCGACGGCTACGTCGTGTACCCGCCGATGCCGGCGATCGTGATCCTGCCGTTCGTCGCCGTCTTCGGAAGCGACCTGGATCAGGCGGGCATCTCGATCCTTTTCGGCGCCCTCAACGTGTATCTCGCATCGGGCGTCCTGGCCCGACTCGGCCTGCGCCGCGAGGTGTGGCTGGTGTTGAGCCTCGCGTTCGCGTTCGGGTCCATCGGGTGGTACTCCGCGCAGTCCGGCTCGTCGTGGCACTTCGCGCATGTCATCGCCACGTTCTTCATGCTGCTTGCGATTCGAGGCACCCAGGTCCAATGGCCACTCTGGCTCATCGGCCTCGCGTTCGGCGCTGCGGGCGCGAGCCGGCTGCCGGTCTTCCTTGCCGCCCCGTTCTTCCTCGCCTACCTGATTCAGCGCACACGGACGGATGTCCACGGCGCGAGACCGTTCGGCTGGATGCGGCTGATCAGGCCGATGGACCGCATCGGTCGGTTCGGGTTTGCACCGCTCATCCGGAACGGGCTGGTGTTCTCGCTCGGGACCGGCGTCCTGCTCGTGCCGTTTCTCGTATACAACGCAGCGCGGTTTGGTTCGCCACTCGAGGCGGGTTACGAGATGATTCCGGGCCTCCTGGACGAGAACCAGTACCGCTTCGGCTTCTTCAGCATCCAGAATGTGCCGCGCAACATCAACGCGCTGCTGCTCACGCCGCCACGCGTGGCCGAGCAGGCTCCATTCTTCCAGCCCGCGCTGCTGGGCGGCATGAGCATCCTGCTGACGACCCCGATCTTCCTGTGGTCGATTCGCAGCCGCTCTCCGACCTGGTTCATCGCCGGCTGTTGGGCGGCCGTTGCGGCGATCCTGGTTCCGGTGCTCCTTCACGCCGATCCCGGAGGCGCGCAGTTCGGCTACCGCTACGCCCAGGACTTCTACCCGTTCCTGTTCATGCTGACCGCGCATGGCATTGGTCGGCGGATCGGCTTTGAGGCAGCGTTGGCGCTGGCCATCGGCTTCATCGTCAATGCGTGGGGGATGTGGGCCACCGCCGTGAACTGGTTCGCCTGACCAGTCCCAACGCGCGGCGCCGATCGCGGCGTGCTGCCAGCCCCAGCCAGATGACCGTCGTCGCCATCACGCCGACGCCGATCCCGAGCCCGAGCCATGCATCCCACGGGACCAGCGAAAGGCCGATGACATGCGTCCCGGCCGGCACGTCGATCCACTGCCCACCCATGGCAGATCGAGCCACGACATCCGCGCCGTCAATCGTTGCGCGCCATCCCGACCACCATGCGCGGTCGATATACACCCAGCCGGGCTCGGTCTGGTCCACGTGCAGCTCGAGCGACATGAGTCGATCCTCGACCACCGTCAGCTCGCGATGCTCGGCGACCACTCGAACAAGATCGGGCTGCCCGGCCGTGACCACGTCCCTGGGGATCCAGTACGGCGGCGAGAGCGACGCGTCGTCGCGGCAGATCGCCGCGCCATGTTCGGGCACCCCGGCAACCTGCCTGCCGGGGCACGGCGCATCGAAGGTCACGACCAGGTCGACCCCGATCGCCCGCCGCAGGAGCCCATCGGGATCGGCGTCGCGCAGTTGCCGCACCATGGCATCATTGGCGAGCAGATTGAGTGAGCTGAACATGTCGACATCGGCAATGCCAGCCGCCGCCAGCTGGTTGGGCATGCCGCTGTAGTAGCCCGGCGGGTTGACGGTGAGCACTCGACGCGGTGCCTCTGCGGCGAGCGTGGCAACGAACGGGGACGATGCGTAGGTCAGGTCGGACGCGGGTCGCAGCGGGTTGGCGAGCGGCGACAGCATGGCGAGTGGGAGCGCCACAGCGATCACCGCAGCCGCCACGCTGAAGCGACTGCGGCGCCGAAGCAGGATGGCCCCCATGGCCACACCGATCGCAAGCTCGAGCGACAGCGGCCAGAGGCTGGTCAGCGCCGGAACTGCGTTCGCGCGGGTGGCGCGCGCCGCCTCCATCGGCAGGCCGTCGACCGACAGAGACATCAGCCAGTCGAACAGCGCGGGCACAGACCTCGCGGCTACCGCCACGACCACGTACGCCGCCATGACGACTCCCATCGCTCGCAAACCAGCCCTGCCGCGACCTGCGTCGCGGCCCAGGCGACTCGCACCGATGGCGGCAAGCACCGAGATCACCAGCGTGATCACCAGGTACGACCGCACCGGTGAGCGCAGGCCGTTGAGCAACGGCGTCGCCTGCCACCAGTCCGGCCGAAAGGCGGCGACGATGCCGATGGCCGCCGCAACCAGGCCGAGGAGGACCCAGCGCCGGGCGCGCCGGTGCACAAGCCCGAGGCCGGCAAGGCCGATGGCCGGCAGGCCGACGTATGCGCTGGCCTCGAGGAGGGCGAAGATGCCGTCGGGGTACCACGTCGTGGGAAATGACCATGTGCCGTCCGGGTCGCTGCGGACGAAGGCATTGCCGAAACCGAGCCCGATGATGTCGAAGGGTGTCGACGCGCTCGTGAACAGGTCGTTCGCGGAGAGGCCCAGGCTGCGGACCGAGAGGTTCTGGAGCAGCAGGGTCGGGAGGAGCTGCACCGCGCCCACTGCGACCCCGATCACGACGAAGCCGGCAATCCGAGCAACACCCGGCAGGAACGGCCGGCCAAGCAGGAGGAGCACGGCGGCCAACCCGGTCAGGAGCCACGTGTTGGGATGGCCCGCGAGCGCCTGCACGCCCCACAGCACCCCCGAGGTGGCAACGGCAACGCGGCCCGGGGCCGACCGTCCGGCAAGCGGCAGGAGGATCCACGGCAACCAACCGTAGGCGGCCACCAGGTTCCACCACTCGAGCTTTGTAACGATGGCTCCGCCGAGCACCGTGATCAGGATTGCGACGATCGCACCGGCTCGCGAGCCGGAGATCCGCATTGCTAGCAGGCCGGCGCCGACGCCGGCCAGGGTTAGGTGCAGGAAGCGCGACAGGTCCATCGCGGGAAGCGGGTCGAGGCGGAAGATCAGCCAGTTGGGCGGATAGAAGGCGCCGATCTGTCCCTCGGCGTAGAGCGGGAATCCCATCCCCAAGCGATCGCTCCACAACGGCAGGCGTCCCTCCGCGAGGGCCTCGTGGAACATGCTCGCCAACGGATAGTGGATCTTCGGCAGGTCCAAATTCCAGAGCCATCCGTCCGATCCAACGCCGATGCGCGCCGAGATGATGGCAGCCGCAAGGCTCACGGCAACGAAGCCGATCAGCGTCAGCCGACGACCCGCGCGCATCTCGAGGTGGTCCTGAGGCGAGCGCTTCCGAACCGGAGATCCCTTCATGGCAGCGCATATGATGAGCCGATGCAGGACGCCTCTGGCGCCGTCGTCGCCTTCGAGCACGTCACGAAGCGCTATTCCGGCAGCGCCGCGCCCGCAGTCGACGACCTGAGCCTCACGGTCCCCGCGGGAGAGATCTGCGTTCTGGTGGGTCCATCCGGCTGCGGCAAGACGACCAGCATGAAGATGGTCAACCGCCTCATCGAGCCGACCGGCGGCCGGATCACGGTCGGTGGCGACGACGTCATGAGCCTGCCCGCGGTCGAGCTGCGCCGCCGCATCGGCTACGTGATCCAGCAGGTCGGCCTCTTCCCGCACCTCAGCATCGCCGACAACGTGGCGGTCGTGCCGAAGCTCCTGCGCTGGAAGGCGTCCCGCACTCGCGCGCGGACGGACGAGCTGCTCGATCTCGTGGGTCTGGAGCCCGGGGAGTATCGCGACCGGTATCCGAGCGAGCTCTCAGGTGGCGAGCGCCAGCGGGTCGGCGTTGCACGCGCCCTGGCGGCGGATCCGCCGGTGATGCTGATGGACGAGCCGTTCGGTGCCGTCGACCCGATTCGCCGCGATCGGCTGCAGAACGAGTTCCTGCGACTCCAGGAGCAGGTGCGCAAGACGATCATCTTCGTCACCCACGACGTGGACGAGGCGATCAAGATGGGCGACCGGATTGCCATCCTCCAGCGCGGCGGGATCCTGGCCCAGTACGACACGCCGGCCGCCATCCTGGCCAATCCGGCATCCGAGTTCGTCGAGCGTTTCGTCGGCGCCGATCGCGGACTGAAACGCCTCTCGCTGGGTCGCGTACGAGACCTCGAGCTCATCGAAGCCGTCCCGGTCCGGGCCGGAGAGGACCGGGCGGACGTGCGGCGTCGCCTCGATCGGGTTGGCGACCTGACCTACGCGCTGCTCGTCGACGACCGCGAACGTCCCATCGGCTGGATCGACCAACACGACCTGGCGGGCGAAGGGCCCATCGACCCAAGCGCCGCCACGCCAGGCGCACCGACCGTGGAGCGCGAGACCACGCTGCGCGACGCACTCTCAGCGCTCCTTGGGTCGTCCGTTCAGCTCGGCGTCGTGGTCGACGAGCTGAACGGACGACCCAAGGAG
>Ga0136612_10000743_pt1 | contig 12635 bp, 10 predicted proteins | sample AntDryUQ224A2306_2_FD_106644 | JGI IMG/M metagenome (GOLD analysis project Ga0136612, IMG submission 106644) | Polar desert sand microbial communities from Dry Valleys, Antarctica - metaG UQ224A (23.06) | ecosystem: Environmental > Terrestrial > Soil > Desert | place: Antarctica: Dry Valley...
CGCGGCTCTGCGCAGGGCCGAAGCCGACCCCGGTGGTCTCGCGGATCGCCATGCCCTGACGCTGCTGGCCGCCCAGGACGGCGACGAGATCGAAGCGCTGGCGGCGCTGGCCGACGGGTTGCGGGCCGATGCGGTCGGTGACGAGGTGACCTACGTGGTCACCCGGAACATCAACTTCACCAACGTCTGCTACACCGGCTGCCGGTTCTGCGCCTTCGCGCAACGGCGCACCGACGCCGACGCGTACACGTTGTCCCTTGAGCAGGTCGGGCAGCGCGCCGAGGAGGCCTGGGCAGTAGGCGCAACCGAGGTGTGCATACAAGGCGGCATCCACCCGGACCTGCCGGGCACGACGTACTTTGATCTCGCTGCCGAGGTGAAGCGACGGACCCCCGGGATGCACGTGCATGCCTTCTCCCCGATGGAGGTCGTCAACGGCGCAAGTCGCACGGGGCTCTCGATCGCCGAGTGGCTCACTGGCGCCCGGGAGTCGGGGGTCGACTCCATGCCCGGGACAGCGGCGGAGATCCTCGACGACGAGGTGAGGTGGGTCCTCACGAAGGGGAAGCTGCCCGCGTCAGCGTGGGTCGAGGTGGTCACCACGGCGCACGGGCTGGGGATCCCGACGACGGCCACGATGATGTACGGCCATGTCGACGCACCGGCCCATTGGGTGGCGCACCTGAAGCTGATCGCTGCCCTCCAGGAGGACACCGGCGGTTTCACCGAGTTCGTGCTGCTGCCGTTCGTTCACATGAACGCCCCGATCTACCTGGCCGGGCTGGCCCGGCCGGGCCCCACGTTGCGGCTGAACCGCGCTGTGCACGCGATGGCCCGCATCCTGCTGCACGGCCGGATCCACAACATCCAGGCCAGCTGGGTCAAGCTCGACGGGCCCGGCGTCGAGATGGTCCTGCGCGGCGGCGTCAACGACCTGGGTGGCACCTTGATGGAGGAGACCATCAGCCGGATGGCCGGCTCCCAGCAGGGCAGCTCCAAGAGTGTCTCGGCCCTGGAGGCCGTGGCGCGCGACGTCGGACGACCCGCCCGCCAACGCACGACCACGTACGGCACCGTGCCGGCTGACCGGGTGGCGGTCGCGAGGGCGTACGACGGCATCCTGCCGACCCTCGTCACATCTCCGCGTTGAGCACCAGCGTCCCGTCGCTGTCCCAGACGGAAAACCCGGTCGCGTCGGCCCTCAGCACGGAGGCGTTCATGTTGCAACGGACCTCGACGTCGGCTACGCCGATGAACTCCCCTGCAGGGCGGTCGCGTCCGTCGGCGTCGCGGACCGTCGTGACGTAGGTCGCGCCGTCCTCGAGCCCGGTCGCCGTCAGCTTGATCTCGACCCCCCAGGTGTGGTCCACCAGGTCGGCCCGTGCGGCCACCCCGTCCACCTGGCTGCGGACCGAGACCGCTTCCAGCGGAACAGGGGGAGGTCGACTCACCGCTGGTGAGCAGGGCCCCGCCGAGGAACGCGAGAGCCAGCACGAGGCATGCGGCCGTGCCGAGGACAGCGCGCCGCAACGCGGTACGTCGTCCGGCCCCGGCCCGCTCGGCGGCGACCACGGCTTCGATTTGCCGGCCTCGCGGCCCCGGCGGTTCTGTTGATCAGCTCCGGTCGAACGAAGCGCGCGAACCGCCTTGCCGTGGCCGCCTGGGAGGCCACCTCCCTGCGCCTCGGAGCATGACCGTCTCATGCGAGCTTGAGGTGCCGCCGTCCGCACGCAGCTTGACGTCGGGATGGAGGACAGCGACCATCGCGTCGAAGGTCGCGGGCTGCGGCGAAGGAAGGCGTCCACCACGGCGCGCTGCCAGCTGGCAACGAGGTCCGCGCGGGAGCCTGCCCCTGCACCCGACGGCGGGCGCGCTCGCGAGCCGCCGGACCGCCGCCGGGGACCGGTCAATCAGCGGGCGATCTCGTCGAAGGGTCCCCGTCATCACCTTGCGTCGCTCGGTGATGGTGTACCGCCGCGGACATTCACCGCGACGGCCAGAGATGCAACCCAGCAGCCCGCGATGAGACCTTGCGTGGTTCGTGGGCAAGCCCGTCCCGCGACGGTGTCGGCGAGGTCAGGCGTGGCACGCCGCATCGGACTCGAGCGTGACCTTCGGCATCGTGGCGAACCCGCCGGTCTGGTACTTGGTGATCTCAGGATCGTGGTTCATCAGGACCGCGTCGGAGTGCTCGCGCATCCGCTCGAGGGAGTCCAGCGCCTGCTCCACCGAGGTCAGCCCTCCTGGCGGCGTGGGGCGGGTGAAGTTCTCCATCAGGCATGCAGCGTCTCCGGCGATGCAGAGCACGCCCTGGTCGGTGTTGAGCAGCACCGACTGGTGGCCGCGCGAGTGCCCGGGGGTCTGCAGCAGCCGCACGCCGGGCCGAACCTCGTAGTGGTCCTGCGCGACCAGGACGTAGTTCTGGAAGGTCACCGATTCGTCGGTCCAGTCGAAGTCGTAGAGCCAGCGCTGGGTGGTGATCGGGTTCTTGGCGTACTCCCACTCCTTGGCCGAGACGTAGAACTGCGCGTCGGGCAACAGCAGGTTGCCCTCGGCGTGGTCGTAGTGCAGGTGGGAGTTGATGACGACGTCCACGTCCGAGAGCTGCCAGCCGATCTCGGCGAGCGCCGCGGGCAGGGTCTCGTCGTCCTCGCGCGAGTGAGCGCTGTAGCGCTGCCACGGGCCGGGGTCACCGAAGCCGGTGTCCACGAGCAGCCGGACGCCGGCACCCTCGACGGCCGCACCCCAGATCGGGACATCCATCTTCACGCCGGGGTCGACCCCGTAGGTCATGCCGGACTTGTCGACCGCGATCGTGCCGAGCCGCAGGGCGGTCACGGTGTACTTGGGCAGGGCCATCGGGCGGGCCTCCAGCTCAGAGAGTGTGAAACCGATTGCTTACGGTAACAACCTGCGGGCCCCTGTAACAGTCCGGTTGCGATACGCTCCGCGGCGCAGCGGGGTTGACGAGCACCGCGCGTCCGAGTCCGGGAGCAGATGTCGTGTCGACGATCTACGACGTCGCCAGGCTGGCCGACGTCTCGCCGGCCACCGTCTCGCGGGTCCTCAACGACCGCGGCGACGTCAACGCGGAGATGGCCCAGCGGGTGCGCGCGTCCGTCGAGATGCTCGGCTACCGCCCCAACAGCGTGGCCCGAAACCTGCGCCGGAAGGTCGCCTCGGTCTGGGCGCTGATCATCTCCGACATCGAGAACCCACACTTCACCGCCCTGGTCCGCGGCGTCGAGGACGTGGCGCGCAGTAAGGGATACTCCGTCGTGCTCTGCAACTCCGACGAGGAGTTGGAGAAGGAGCGCGGGTACGTCGACGTCGCGCTCGACGAGCGAATGGCGGGCGTCATCATCTCGCCGTCGTCGGACAAGGACAGTGCTATCGGGCCGCTCCTGAAGGCCGGCGTTCCGGTGGTGACGATCGACCGTCGCCTGCGCAGATCACCGGTGAACTCCGTTGTCGTGGCTAACAAACAAGGCGCCAACGAAGCAACTGCTCACTTGTTGGCGAATGGCTTTCGCCGGGTCGCCTGCATCACTGGTCCCACCCGCACGACGACTGCCGTCCAGCGACTTGCCGGCTACCGGAGTGCTCTGTTCGAGGCCGGCATCGCCGTCGACCCGCAGCTGGTGCGCACGGCCGACTACAAGGAGGCCGGTGGCGCAGAGGCGACCCGGGAGCTGATGTCACTGCCCGAGCCGCCCGACGCCATCTTCGTCGGCAACAGCCTGATGACGATGGGCGCCCTCGGCTGGCTGGCTGATGCCGGGATCTCCATCCCCGACCATGTCGGGATCGTGGGCTTCGACGACCTTCCCTATGCGCGGCTGGTGAGTCCGCGACTGACGACGGTCGCGCAGCCGACGTACGAGCTCGGTCGCACAGCCGCCCAGATGCTTGTCGAGCGCGCGGCGGCACCTGACGCTCCGGTGCGCAGCGTCACGCTCCCGACCCGGCTCGTGGTCCGGGACAGCTCGCGCCGCTGAGGCCAGTTCACACCGTTGACACACGGGTCACCCTGGGCGTACGGTCCCGAGAAATCGATTGCTGGGACCGCGCCTGCAAGTCCCGGCTCCTGTCCCGAACGAAGGTAGCGACCATGAAGCGCACGGCACCGGTCATCGCTGGGCTGGCCCTGGCTCTCGTCCTCACCGCGTGCGGCGGCTCGTCGGGGGGAGACACCGGGAGCTCAGGTTCCGGCTCGGGTTCCGGCTCGGACTCAGGATCGAAGGTCCTCGGCATCGTCACCATCACGGCGACCGACTCGAACAACGCGAAGGTCATCAAGGGCGCCACCGCTGCCGCCGAGGAGGAGGGCTGGACGGTCAAGGTCGTCGACGCCCAGGGCAACGCCGACCAGGCCAACTCGGCGATGCGTACGTTCGCCACCCAGAAGGTCGGCATGATCTTCGATCTCGTCTTCCCGGTGACCTCGCTGGGCGCCGGATTGGCCGCGGCCCGCGCCGCGGACATCCCGGTGGCGACCTGGGGCGGTGGCTCGGGTGACGGTGTCGTCATGACCACCGGTGACGGTGCGCCCTTCGCCCAGCCATCGGTCGACGCACTCGTCGACGCGATGGGTGACTCCGGCAAGGTGCTCGCGCTGACGTACCGGACTGGCCAGGTCTGCCGCGACCGCGAGGGCATCCTCGACGAGGCGCTGGCGGACAAGCCGGGCATCACGGTGACCAAGAACGAGGTCAACATCCCCGGCTTCCTCCAGGACGGCGCGAAGTACGCCAACTCGTGGCTGGCCAAGAACCCCAAGGGCTCGGGCAACCTGGCCATCTGGGGCTGCTGGGAGGACCCGACGCTGGGCGCCATCTCCACGCTGAAGCAGCAGAAGCGCACCGACGTGCTGACCTATGGCATCAACGGCAGCGCGCAGGCGATCAAGGCGGTGCAGGCCGGTGATCTGACGTCCACGGTGTGGGAGGACGGCGAGAAGGAAGGCGCGACGATGTTCACCACGACGCTCGAGGCCATCGCAGCCGGTGACTCGTGGGAGCCGAAGACGGTGGACGTCCCCGGCGTCCTCGTCTCGACCGACACTGTCGAGCAGTTCCTGTCCGAGCACCCCGACGCCATCAGCTGACTTGAGCACGCCACTGGTCAGGGTCCGGGCGCTGAGCAAGTCCTTTGCCGGCGCCCGGGCCCTGACCGGGGTCGACCTGGACTTGCATGCCGGTGAGGTGCACGGGCTGGTCGGCGCCAACGGCGCCGGCAAGTCCACCCTCATCCGCTGCCTCGCCGGCCTGGTCACCCCCGACTCGGGGGTTATCGAGGTCGATGGGAGGCCGGTCACCCTCACTACACCGAAGGACGCGGGTGATCTCGGACTGGCGTTCATCCACCAGGAGCTCAACGTGGTGCCGCACTTCGATGCGACGGCCAACATGCTGCTCGGTCGGCGTAAGCCGAGCCGGTTCGGCATCGTCGACTGGGGTCGCGCTCGACGCCCTGCGATCGAGGCCGGGCGGCGACTCGGCGTCACGTTCCCGCTTGACCGCCGGGTTGACGAGCTCAGCGTGGCACAGCGATGGATGGTCTCGATCGGTCGCGCGCTGGTCGCCAACGCGCGCGTCATCGCGATGGATGAGCCGACGGCCTCGTTGTCAGCGACCGAGAGCGAGCGGCTCTTCGAGGTCGTCCGCGACCTGGCCGCATCTGGTGTGGCCGTGCTCTACGTCTCGCACCGGCTCGACGAGGTGCTCGATCTCTGCGACACCGTCAGTGTGTTCCGCGACGGGCACCTGACCCGTAGGGTCACTCGCGGCGAGCTGGGCAAGCCCGGCCTGATCCGCGAGATCATCGGCCGCGACCTGACGCCGGTCGAGCCGGAGGTCGCGCGGGCGGGCACCGCGAACCGGGAGACGCCGCTGCTCGAGGTGCGCTGCCTGACACGCGGACTGGTGCAGGATGCCTCGTTCGAGTTGCGCCGCGGCGAGGTGCTCGGTCTCGGTGGCCTGGTCGGAGCAGGGCGCACCGAGCTGGCCCGGATGATCTGCGGCGTCGACCGGCCGCTGGCCGGCAGCATGTTGCTCGGTGGCGAGAAGGTCACCTTCGCGAGCGTGACTGCGGCGGTCCGGCACGGCATCGGCCTGGTGCCCGAGGAGCGCCGCTCACAGGGACTGATCCTGCACCGATCGGTCGCGTTCAACATCAACATCGCCGACCAGCGGCCGCTGCGCCGCGTGCCATGGCTGCCCCTGCTGCACGTCGGTCGCGCTCGGGCGCGGGCCGTCGAGCTCAGCGAGCGGCTGGGCATCAAGACCACGAACGTCGACGAGCCGGTCAGCTCGCTGTCGGGCGGGAACCAGCAGAAGGTGCTGATCGCCCGCTGGCTGACCCGCGAGCGCAAGGTGCTTGTCCTTGACGAGCTCTCCCGCGGCGTCGACATCGGGGCCCGCGCCGAGATTCACGCGATCATCCGCGAGCTGGCCCGCGCCGGCACCGGCGTCATCGCGATCTCCTCCGACGTCGAGGAGCTGGTCGCCCTCTGCGACCGGGTCGTGGTGATGGCCGAAGGCCGCGTCACCGGCGAGCTGGCGGGCGCCGAGCTCACCGAGGAGGGCATCGTCGCCCTCAGCTATGCCCAGGCAGAACTGGACCGGGAGGTTTCCGCATGAGCAGCACCGAGGTCGCACATCCGGGGGCGCAGGCGCCGCCGGACCACGGGTCCGACGGTTCCGCCGGCCGCCGGTGGCGGCGCTTCCTGCAGCTGCTGTCACGATACGGCACGCTCACCGGGCTGCTCATCATGGTCGTGGTCTTCTCCATCGCGGCGCCGGACTCGTTCCCGACGACGACCAACGTCGTCAACATCCTCAACCAGTCGGCGCTCACGGCGCTGATCGCGGGAGGGCTGACGATGGCGCTGGTCGTCGGCGAGTTCGACCTCAGCATCGGCTACGCCGCGAGCCTGGCCGGCGTGCTGGTCACCGGCCTCATCGTGCGTCAGGGGCTGCCCATCTGGCTGGCCGTGCTGGTCGTGCTGGGCATCGGCGCGCTGATCGGTGCGGTCAACGGTGCACTGGTGACCAAGGCCCGGGTCAACGCGGTGATCGCGACGCTCGGGGTCGGCACGATCCTCATCGGACTGGGTTTCGGCTACACCTCCGGCGCGCCCATCACCGCCGGGGTGCCCGATGGCTTCCTCAAGCTCTCGCTTGGCGAGTTCCTGGGGCTGCCCAACCCGATCTGGATCATGGCCGCCGTCCTCGCCCTGCTGTGGGTCGTGCTCAACCGCACCGACCTCGGACAGCGGATCCAGGCGGTCGGCGGCAACATCGAGGCAGCCCGGCTGGCCGGGATCCCCGTCGACCGCGTCAAGATCATCGCGTTCGTTATCACGGGTGTCTGCGCGGCGCTGACCGGCGTGCTGCTCGCCTCGCTGCTGGGCAGCGGCACCGCCAGCGCCGCCGACAGCTACCTGCTCGATGCCTTCGCTGCGGTGTTCCTCGGCTCGGCGACCCTGCGCGACGGCGAGTTCCACATCCTCGGAACGCTGATCGGCGTCATCATCATCAACACCGGGTTCAACGGGTTGAGCATCTTCGGCGCTGAAACCTTCTACCAGTTCCTGTTCAAGGGCGGCATCCTCGTCCTGGCCGTCGCACTGTCCACGGTGGCCCGCAGATACTCGAGGGCCTGACGTGCTGACGTACCCGCTCATCCATCCCGGCATCCTGGCTGCCCTCGCCGGCGCTGGGCACGGGTCGCAGGTGCTGCTGGTGGACGGCAACTACCCCGTCGCGACCGCCGTGCACCCGCGGGCCGCCGTCGTCCACCTGAACCTGCGCCCCGGCACGGTCGACGTCGAGACGGTGCTCGCGACCTTGCTCACCGCGATCCCGGTCGAGGCGGCCCACGTGATGGCGCCCGGCTCCGGGCCGGAGCCGGAGATCTTCGGCACCTTCCGCGGCCATCTGCCCGGTGTCGAGCTGGCCCACCTCGACCGGGCAGGCTTCTACACCGCCGCGCGTGGCGAGGACGTCAGCCTCGTCGTCGCCACCGGCGAGGAACGGCTCTTCGCAAACATCCTGCTCACCATCGGCGTCGTCCAAGGAGAACACCCGTGATCGAGAACGCCTACCTCGTGGCCAACGGCGACCAGCGCCTGTCCGCGAACCAGACCTGCTGGCCGGCCCAGCAGGAGTTCGAGCGGCTGCTGACCGACGCCTTCGCCAAGCGCGGCGTCGAGCTGACCCGGGCGCACGAGGCGGCTGCCACGGCTGGGCACGGCTTCATCTCCAGCCAGGCGGAGGGACTGCGGGTGCTGGCCTCGATCCCGTCGGACGCGCCGCTGGTCGTGGCCGAGGGTGTCTGGCAGTTCTCGCAGCAGGTCCTCGGCGGGCTGCTCCGTCACCGCGGCCCGATCCTCACCGTAGCCAACTGGGAGGGCAAGTGGCCCGGCCTGGTCGGGCTGCTCAACCTCAACGCGTCGCTGGCCAAGGCGGGTCGCGCGTTCGACACGTTGTGGAGCCGCACCTTCGACGACGGGTGGTTCGGCGCCAACCTCGACCTCTGGCTGGCCGGCAAACCGCTCGAGCACGACAGCGCCCACGTCCACGCTTTCGCCGCGAGCGACGTCACCGACTCGGCCGCCCGCGACGCGGCGGCCTCCGTCGTCGAGACGTTGCGCCGCGACGGCGCGATCCTCGGCGTCTTCGACGAGGGCTGCATGGGGATGTACAACGCCATCATCCCGGACGAGCTGTTGTTCCCGATGAACGTCTTCAAGGAGCGGCTGTCCCAGTCGGCGCTGTACGCCGAGACGATGGCGGTGCCCGAGAGCGATGCACGAGAAGCGCTGGACTGGTTGCTCGCCAAGGGGATGACCTTCCACTTCGGCTCCGACGAGGCGAGCGAGCTCACCGAGCGCCAGGTGCTGCTGCAGCTGCGGATGTACGCCGCCATCGCGCGGATGGCCGACCGATTCGGTGTCGACGTAATCGGCACGCAGTACCAGCTGGGCCTGGCCGACGTACTCCCCGCGTCCGACCTCGCGGAGGGGCTGCTCAACAACGGCGATCGGCCCGAGGTGCGCGGCGACGACGGCGAGGTCGTGCGTCCGGGACTGCCCGTGGTGCACTTCAACGAGGCCGACGAGTGCGCCGGCCTCGACGCCCTGCTCACCCACCGACTGCACGTCGCACTTGGGCAGCCGGTCGAGACGACGCTGCACGACGTGCGGTGGGGTGACGAAGACCCGACCGGCACCACCGACGAGTACGTGTGGGTGTTCGAGATTTCCGGGCCGGCGCCCCCGGCGCACCACATCGACGGCTACGCCGGCACCGACTCGCTGCGCCAGCCGCCGCTGTACTTCCGCCTCGGTGGTGGCACCGTGCGCGGCATCGCGAAGCCGGGCGAGATCGTGTGGTCGCGCGTCTTCGTCGAGGGCGGCGAGCTGCACATGGACGCCGGGCGGGCCAGTGTCGTCGAGCTGCCGCGCGAGGAGACCGAGCGCCGGTGGGCCGAGACGACTCCCGAGTGGCCGATCATGCACGCGGTGCTGCACGGGGTCAGCCGGGACCAGTTCATGGCCCGGCACCGGTCGAACCACATCCAGGTCGCGTACGCGCATGACGCGGCTGCGGCCGACCGGGTTCTCGCCGCGAAGGCGCTGACGGCAGCCGAGCTCGGGATGCAGGTCAGCATCTGTGGTGCGCGGGCCGACGGCTCGTCGTTGCTGTGACCTCTGCGGTGTTCCTCGGGGTCGACGTCGGCACGGCCAGCACCAAGGCCGTCGCCGTGACGGTCGACGGGCGGGTGGTTGCGCGCGCGGAGCGGGCGCACGCCACGTCCTCACCGCGCCCGGGCTGGTTCGAGCACGATGCCGAGCACGTGTGGTGGGCCGACTTCCGCGCGTGCGTGGCCGAGGTGCTGGCCGCCTTGCCGGAGCCGCCGTCGGCCGTTGCGGTGAGTGGCATCGGGCCGTGCTTGCTGCCGGCCGACGCCGAGGGTGTGCCCTTGCGACCGGCGATCCTCTACGGCATCGACACCCGGGCGGAGGCTCAGGTGCGCGCGATGACCGAGCAGCTCGGGGAGTCGGTGATCGCGCAGACCGGCGCCATTCTGACCTCGCAGGCGGTCGGCCCGAAAATGGTGTGGCTGGCCGAGGGCGAGCCCGAGGTGTGGGCACGCACGCGCAAGTTCTTCATGGCCAGCTCGTACCTCGTGCACCGGCTGACCGGGCAGTACGTGCTGGACCACCACTCGGCCAGCCAGTGCAGCCCGCTCTACGACCAGCCCTCGGCGTGCTGGGACGCCGCGCGGTGGGTGGAAGTCGCACCCGACGTCGAGCCGCCCGCCCTGCACTGGGCCGGCGACCTCGTCGGGGAGGTGACCCCGGAGGCCGCCGACCTCACCGGGATCCCGGCCGGCACCCCGGTGACCGCCGGCACGATCGACGCTTGGGCCGAGGCCGAGAGCGTCCTGGCCCGCGAGCCCGGCGACGTGATGGTGATGTACGGCTCGACGATGTTTCTTGTCGCCATGACCGACACCTGGCTGTCGTCGCGGCAGCTCTGGCCGACCCGCGGGCTGCGGCCGGCGACCAGCTGCCTGGCCGCCGGGATGGCGACGTCGGGAACGGTCACCGAGTGGTGGTCGCGGCTGACCGGTGTCGGCTATTGCGAGCTCGCGGCGGAGGCGTCGAGAGTGCCGCCGGGCAGCGAGGGCCTGTTGCTGCTGCCGTACTTCGCCGGAGAACGCACGCCGCTGTTCGACCCGGGTGCGCGCGGTGTGCTGGCCGGCCTGACGCTGCACCACGGGCGCGGGCACATCTATCGCGCGGTGCTGGAGGGTGTGGCCTACGGCGTGGCCCACAACCTGGAGGCGATGCGTGCGGCCGGAGCCCGGGTCGATCGGCTGGTGGCGGTCGGCGGCGGAACCACGGGAGGGCTGTGGACCCAGATCGTCAGCGATGTCACGGGTCTCTCCCAGCAGGTGCCGCGCGAGACGATCGGTGCGAGCTACGGCGACGCGATGCTGGCGGCGACCGCGAGCGGCGCGGTCACCGAGGCGGCCACGCGTGACTGGAACCCGGTCGACCATGTCGTCGAGCCCGACCCGGCGACGGGAGAGCTGTACGCGCAGCGCTTCCTCAGCTACCGGGAGCTCTACGCGTCGACGCGCACGGTCGTCAAGACGCTCGCGCCGGACGCGCCGTCTGGGGCGGCCGTGCCGGACTAGCCCGCACGCGGTGGCGGTGCCGGCGCAAAGCATCGGTCACGCGAGGCGCATGAGCTCCCGGGCCGGGTCGATGGGGAACTGCGTGAGGCGGTTGCCGTCCCGGCCGTCGACGGTACCGGCCTGGCACAGCGCGTTGAGCGCCGTGGGTTCCAGAACTGTCCCTCGACCATGACCCCGATGGGATGACGCCGTCAGTGGCTTCCCGGGGGATGCGCTGCACGGGTAGAGCGTTGACCGAGAACATCGTGATGGCCAGGGTCGCGACGACCGCGCCGAGCCCGACGGAGCCCAGCGTCGAGCCGTCCGAGATCACCGGGCTGGTCAAGATCGACAGCTGCTGGTTCCAGTGGCTCAGACCGGCGACTGGCGATAACGGCGAGGACCACAACCTCGATGGCGAGGAAGTCGCCGACGAGGATCGCTCCGACGTGGATGCGCAGGACGGCCAGCAGCGTGACCACGGTAGCGAGATCGTCGCGGCACATGGGCAACCCCGCCGATACCGGTTCACCATGTACGCGCCTCAGCTCAGCCTGGCCCCGGTGCGCAACGTGCGCCTCGGCGCAACCGCGGTGTTTCCGCTCGACTTTGCTGCCACCATCGACATTCCGGTGGTCGAGCCGATGCCCGGTCAGCCGGCTGTCAACATGTTGGGGGGGGAGATCAGGCTGTCGGCCAGTGCGCCGATTTCAGGTTCAACCAGGGAGGCGTACCCCTGCGGCACCTGTCGACGGGGAGTCGCTCGTCGGCCGTCCAGGCGAAGAACACTCGTCGACCTATGGGTTAGTCGCTCGTTGATGTGGATCAACGAGCGACAAAGGTAGGGGTGGCTCACCCGGCGATTGGCAGGCAGTTCCATGATCCACTGCCACCCTCCGGACGGTCAGCACGCGGGTCGTAAAATCGATGTCCTTGGGGCGCAGCTCGGTCAGCTCGCCCCACCGAAGCCCACTCTCGATGTCGACCTCGATGAGAAGGCGTGCGGCGTCGTTAGGCAGGTTGTCGTAGATGTCCTCGAACTGCTGCGGGGTTACGATCGCCCTCAACTTTCTCGGGACCGGCGGTGTCTTGACGCCACGGCAGGGGTGCAGCTGGGTGACCTGATCGTTGAGGGCCGTGGTGCAGATGGCGCTCAGGATCGCGAAGCACGAGCGGATGACCGTAGGTGGCGCTCCCGCTGTTCAGCGCCGGGTGACGGTGAGCTTGATGACCGGGCATCCGGCGGCGACCCTGCGGAGGGCCACCGCTTCCCTGGGGTCTACCGAGAGGCCCCACCCCAGCTTGACGGCGGTCCAGTCGGCGACGTAGCGACAACGCCCCGAGGCGGGCAGCCAGCTCGCCGGGTCACGCGACCCGCGGGCCCTCGCCGCGGCCGCAGTCACGGCGCGCATGGTGCGCGCATCGTCCTGGGCGAAGGCAGCACG
>Ga0136612_10000744_pt1 | contig 12633 bp, 10 predicted proteins | sample AntDryUQ224A2306_2_FD_106644 | JGI IMG/M metagenome (GOLD analysis project Ga0136612, IMG submission 106644) | Polar desert sand microbial communities from Dry Valleys, Antarctica - metaG UQ224A (23.06) | ecosystem: Environmental > Terrestrial > Soil > Desert | place: Antarctica: Dry Valley...
CCTGGGCGTCGGCGGCGGCGATGCCGAACTGGCCACCCAGGGTCAGGATGACTCCGACGTCCGGGTCGGCCTGCAGCTTGGACAGGATGGTGTCCTGCACATCGGCGACGTTCGTGCCGTCGACCTGGAGGTTCTCCACACCGCCGTCATAGGACTCACCCACGGCGGAGCAGCGATCCTCGAGTCCGATGTTTCCGGCCTCGTGGATGACACACAGCACCTTGCCCGTGGCGCCCTCCTCGGTGAGCCGATCGCCGACCGCCGCACCAGCGATCGACTCGCTCTGACCGACGTGGGTGAGAGCACCGAACTCAGCGGACTGCTCGAGGCCGGAGTTGATGGTGACCACCGGGATCCCGGCTGCAACCGCCGCTTCCACCGCGTCCTGCACCCCGTCGGGGTTGGCCATAGAGACGACGATCCCGTCGACTCCCTGCGACACGGCGTTGTCGATCAGCTCCGATTGCCGGACCGGGTCAGGGTCGTTGTTGTACTCGACCGTGGCCCCGAGGTCAGCTCCGGCTCGGTCCGCGCCGGACTTCACGACATCCCAGAATGCGTCTCCTGGGCCGGAGTGGGTGACGACCGCAATGGTGATGTCGAGACTTTCCTCGCCACCGGAGTCCTCTTCCTGGCCCGTGCCACTGCATCCGGCCAGCACCAGAGCACCTCCTGCGGCCAGTGCCACTGACATCTTCTTGATGGACATTGGGACTTCCTTTCTCGAGGGTGACCCACCGGGGCGGGCCGAGCACTTATTGAGCGGTAGGGAAATTCAGTTGGGCGAGAGAGTCCTCGCTCACATGCGGCCACCGGCTGGTGACGACTTTCGCCCGGGTGTAGAACCGGATGCCTTCTGGACCGTGTATGTGGTGGTCGCCGAACAGGGAGTCCTTCCAACCGCCGAAAGAGTGGAATGCCATGGGCACGGGGATCGGGACGTTGATGCCGATCATCCCGACAGTGACCCGGCGCTGAAAGGTGCGGGCCACCTCCCCTGAGGAGGTGAAAACCGCAGTCCCGTTCCCGTACGGGTTTGCGTTGACTACCGCGATCGCCTCGTCGAGGGTGTCCACTCGCAGGACAACCAGCACGGGACCGAAGATCTCGTCGGTGTACACCGACATGTCGGTCGTGACCCCGTCGATCAGCGTGGGGCCTACGAAGAATCCGTCATCGTGCCCGTCTACGGAAAGTCCACGGCCGTCCAGGACGAGCTTGGCGCCGCTGCTCTCCCCCTCGGCGATATAGGTCTCGATCCGCTTCAGGGCAGCAGCAGTGATGACCGGACCCATCTCCGAGCCCGACTGTCCTCCCGGCCCGACGACGATCTGCTCAGTACGCGCACGGAGCCGGTCGATCAACGGGTCGGCCACCGAGCCCACGGCGATGACTGCCGAGATCGCCATGCACCGCTGCCCGGCAGACCCGTACCCAGCCGCCACCAATTGGTCGCCAGCGAAGTCGATGTCGGCATCTGGCATGACCACTGCATGATTCTTGGCCCCGCCGAGGGCTTGGACGCGCTTTCCGGTGGCGCTCGCCCGGTCGTGGACGTAGCGGGCGATCGGCGTGGACCCCACGAAGGAGACCGCAGCGATGCGCGGATGATCGAGCACCGCGTCCACTGCCTCCTTGTCGCCGTGTACGACATTGAAGACCCCCTCGGGAAGGCCGGCCTCGGCGTAGAGCTCGGCGACCCGGTTCGAGACCGACGGGTCCCGCTCGCTGGGCTTGAGGACGAAGGTGTTGCCGCAGGCGATCGCGACCGGGTGCATCCACATCGGCACCATGATCGGGAAGTTGAACGGTGTGATGCCGGCGACGACACCGAGCGGTTGGCGGAAGGACCACGAGTCGACGCCGGCCGACACCTGGTCGGAGAATTCACCCTTGAGCAATTGCGGTAGCCCACAGACGAATTCGACGACTTCCCGGCCGCGAACCACCTCGCCCCTGGCGTCGTCGAGCACCTTTCCGTGTTCAGCTGAGATGATCCGGGCCAGGTCGTCCTCGTAGCGTTGGACCAGATCCCGGAAGGCGAACATCACCCGCGATCGCTGGGTCACCGATGTCTGCGACCAGGTCTCGAACGCCGTTTCCGCAGCCGACACCGCGTCATCGACATCGGCGGCCGACGCGAGTCCCACGTGGGCGCGTACGGTCCCCTGCGCTGGGTCGTAGACGTCGCCGGTCCGCTGTCCATTGCCCGCGGTGAATCGCCCACCGATCCAGTGCTCGATCGTCGCCATCAGCCCTCCATTCCTTCCTTCACCCGAGCCGGCGGATCCTCCGACGGAGAAATGTGCGCGCTCTGGGTGCCCTTGCGCTTCTCGTACTCCTGGCGCGCCATCTGGGTGGACGGCAGCGAGGACACCTCCGACACGGGCACATCCCACCACGTGGGACTGGGCGGCGATGCCAGCTTCGGATCGGTCTCGACATAGACAACGGTGGTCCGGGTCGCGCTCTTGGCGCGGCGCAGCGCGGCGCGGAACTCCACAACACCGGACGCGACGATGACATCGGCACCAAGACTGGCGGCGTTGGCAGCCAGGTCGACCGGCAGGAGATCGCCGTCCAGCCCCGTAGCCGTGCGGTAGCGGTACTCAGTGCCGAAGCGCTGGGAGCCCAACGACTCCGACAAGGCCCCGATCGAGGCGTACCCGTGGTTCTGAACGAGGACGACGATCAGCTTGATCCCCTCGGCGACCGCGGTCACCAGTTCGGTGTTCATCATCAGGTACGAGCCGTCACCCACCAGCACGTACACCTCGCGGTCCGGCGCGGCGAGCTTCACACCGAGCCCACCGGCGATCTCGTAACCCATGCACGAGTAGCCGTACTCGACGTGATACCCCTTGGGATCCCTTGTCCGCCACAGCTTGTGCAGATCACCCGGCATGGAACCGGCAGCACAGACGACCACGTCCCGTGGCGCGGACTCGTCGTTGACCACCCCGATGATCTCCGACTGAGCCGGGAGGGGTTGCGCGCCCTCGGCATATGCCGCACTGACCGTACGGTCCCAGTCGCGGCTCAGCGAGGTGACCCGCTCACGATAGCCAGGATCGACCCGGTGGTCGGACAGTTCCCGGGACAGCGCTGCCACCCCTTCACGGGCATCGGCAACCAGCGGCAGCGCAGAGACCTTGTGCGCATCGAACGACGCGACGTTGAGATTCACGAAGCGCACACCCTGCGCGGCAAAGCCGGTCCGCGACGCCGTCGTGAAATCGCTGTACCGAGTGCCTATCCCGATGACGAGGTCCGCCTCGGCAGCGAGAATGCCGGCGGCACTGCTCCCGGTGGCCCCGATCGCACCGACCGCGCAGAAGTGGTCAAAGCGCAGCGCACCCTTCCCGGCCTGGGTCTCGGCAACCGGGATACCCGTGGTCTCGGCGAAGGCTCCAAGTATCTGGCTTGCTCCGGAGTAGATCGTCCCGCCTCCGGCCACGATCAGGGGTCGTTGCGCTGCCCGGATCGCAGCGACGGCGCGCTCGAGTTCCCCAGCGTCCGGAGCGCTCCTGCGGACGTGCCACACCCTCGGTGAGAACAGCTCGACTGGCCAGGCGTGCGCCTCGGCCTGGACGTCCTGCGGCAGGCAAAGCGTGACCGCGCCGGTCTCGACCGGATCGGTGAGCACCCGGGTGGCCGCGAGCAGAGCGGCCGGCAGTTGCTCCGGTCGATTGATCCGGTCCCAGTAGCGGCTGACCGCACGGAAGCTGTCGTTCACCGACACGTCCATGCTGCGCGGATCCTCGAGTTCCTGCAGCACAGGGTTGGCAGTCCGAGTGGCAAAGACGTCCGCAGGCAGCAGGAGCACCGGCAGTCGGTTGATCGTGGCCAGGGCTGCGCCGGTCACCATGTTCGTGGCGCCCGGCCCCACCGAGGAGGTGCAGGCAAAGGCCTGCAAACGGTCCTTCATCCGGGCGTAGCCGACCGCGGTGTGCACCATCGCCTGCTCGTTGCGCGCGTGGTAGTAGCGCAGCCCTTCGCGCTCACCGTCCGGTGTCGCAGCCAGGTCCTCGAGCAGCGCCTGCCCGATCCCCGCCACGTTGCCGTGGCCGAAGATTCCGAGGCAGCCGGCGAAGAATCGTTGCTCGTCCCCGTCGCGCTCGATGTACTGGGCGGCCAGGAAGCGCACGACCGCCTGCGCGACAGTGCAACGGAGCCTCCCCGAACCCGCACTCATCGGGACACCACGTGATGAGCCGAGGTCATCGGCAGGCGCTCATCGATCGGCTGGCCGGTCCAGGACTCGCGGATCCAGGCGTGTGCGGGGTCGTCGCAGATCCGCCACGCCCGTTCCGGACCAGGGCCTGCCATCACGTTGAGGTAGTACAGGTCATATCCCGGCACCGCCATCGACGGGCCGTGCCAACCATGCGGGATCAGGACCACATCGCCGTCACGAACCTCGGCGAGAACGTCGATCTCGGCGTGCTCGTGTCCGTACACCCGCTGGTAACCGATGCCCGGACCGCTCGGACCGACCGCGACGACGAAGTAGTAGATCTCTTCCAGGACACTCTCCCCCGGTCGATCCTCGTCGTGCTTGTGCGGTGGGTAGGAGGACCAGTTCCCGCCCGGGGTCAGGACTTCACAGGCGATCAGTCGATCGGCTTCGAACGACTCCGGTGTGCAGAAGTTGTTCACCTGCCGACTTGCCCGTCCGGCTCCGCGCAACTCCACCGGTACGTCGGCCGCGGCTCCGTAGCGGAAGGGCAACGTCCGGGTGCAGACCGCCGAGGGAATTGCGAACCGACCTCCTGCCGCGCTGTGCAGGCTGACCGTAGACCCGCGCGGCACGTAGGCGAAGTCGCTGACGCCGCTGAACACATCGGCCCGTCCCTGCAGGCTGAGGGTGGTGCCGTCGCGGGTCACCTGGCAGCCGCCACGCAGGGGCAGAACGAGCGCCTCGGCCGGTCCGGTCGACACGCTCGCCCGGCCGCCGGGATCCAGATCAATGACACCGAGACCGGAGTGGGCCCAGCCTGCCGTCTCGGGCGTCACGAGCAGCGAGAACGGTTCAGGCGCAGGGGCACCGGCGCGAAGATGCCAACGGGTCGGCGTCATGTCACATCAGCTCGACCGTCGCGTCGACCGCCGCGGCAACGTCGTCATCGGGAGGATAGAGCAGGGTGCGACCGACGACCATGCCGCGCACCGACGGCAGCGCCAGGGCCTCGGACCACTGAAGAAGCTGGCAGGCTTGGTCGTCGCCCACCTCGCCCCCGAGCAGCAAAGCCGGCAGCGTGGTGGCGGCCAGCACGGACTCCATGTCGTCCACGACGGGCAGCTTGAGCCAGGTGTGGGCCGATGTCGACCCGAGTCCGGCGGCCACGGTGCAGGAGCGAATCACCGCCTCGGTCGTCAGGTCATTGCGGACACGACCGCCGACGCGGTGGGCGATGAACGGTTCCACCATGGCCATCAGGCCCAGACCAGCTAGACCGTCAATGGCTTGCGCGCATGCCTGCAGGGTCGGTGCCGTCGCGACGTCTTCGGGGTGGATGCGCAGCAGCATCTTTCCGCCCTGCAGGCCCATGGCGGCGATCGCATCCGGTCGATATCCGGTGAACCGGTCGTCGATCTCGAATCGCGTACCGGCCAGGCCACCCCGGTTCATCGAGCCGATCACCACCTTGCCGTCGAGCGCGCCGAGAAGTAACAGGTCCTCGAGGACATCAGCGGTGCCCAGCACTCCGTCGACACCTGGTCGGCTCAGGGCGATCCGCAGCCGCGCCAGGAGGTCCACCCGATCGGCCATGGCTAGTGGACGAGACCCGGCGCGCAGTACTCCGCGGGCGGTGTGATCTGCGGCAACCAACAGGAGCCGGCCGCTCTCGCCAACCAGTTCCTGCGGGCGGCGACGCGCAGCCGCGAGCTCGGCGATCCGCCCAGGGTTACGCACCCGCGTCTCCAGCAGTTCGGTCAGCACCTCACCCGCAACTGCTTCGGTGACACCAGCCGGGCTCATCCCGTCAGCTTCCGGACCTCGGCGACCGTCGGCATGGCATCCGCGCAGGCCAGCCTGGACGCGACGATCGCGCCGGCGGCATTGGCGAAACCGAGGATCTGCGCGGTGTCCCATCCACTGAGCAAGCCATGACACAGCGCTCCGCTGAAGGCATCACCGGCGCCGAGTCCGTTGACGACCTCGATCTGGTACGGCGGTACTGCGACCGACAACGCACTCCCCGCCGCGGAGGAGCCGATGTGGTCAGGACCCTGGCCCCTAACCCCCAGTACCCCTGCTGGCCCCTGCTTCACGACGGCGAAGTCGGCGCCGGCTGCGCGCAATGCCTTGGCCGCGGCTGGCGGATCGGTCTCTCCCACGGCGATCCGGCATTCCTCCAGGTTCCCGACGGCGACCGTGACCTGGGCCAGTGCCGCACCCAGCAGCTGGCCAGCGGCGGCCGGGTCGGTCCAGAACATCGGCCGGTAATCGAGGTCGAGCACCGTTATCCCCCGCCGCCTCCGGATGTCCAAGGCAGCCAAGGTTGCCGTCCGGCTGGGCTCGGCACACAGTCCGGTCCCGGTGACCCAGAAGACATCCGCCTCCCTGATCGCATCTGCATCGAGGTCCTCGGCGTGGATCTGCAGGTCGGGGGCGCTGGGTAACCGGTAGAAGTAGAGCGGGAAGTCATCCGGCGGGAAGATCTCGCAGAAGGTGACCGGCGTCGGTAATCCCGGAACTTCGCTCACGTAGCGATCGTCGACGCCGAACTTGTTCAGCGCCTGGTGGATGAACCGGCCGAAAGGATCTGTCCCCGTCCGGGTGATCACAGCGCTGCGCCGCCCAAGCCGGGCAGCGGCCACAGCGACGTTGGTGGGGCTGCCACCGAGGTACTTCCCGAAGGTCTCGACGTGCTCGAGCCCGACGCCGATCTGCCGCGGATAGATGTCGACCCCGCACCGGCCCATCGTCAGCACTTCGAAGCCTGCTGCACGGCTCATTGCCGGCCCGCCAGCCTCATCAGGTAGTCGAGGCTGAGGCCGACATCGGCCGCCGGACCGCCACGCTGGGGATCGCCGTCGAGTGCCACGTCCTGTTCCAGCACGTACCACCCGGCATAGCCGTACGCGTCCAGAGTCGCCACCATGCTCGCGATGTCGACGTCGCCCTGCCCGAGCGGACGGAACATGCCCGCACGGACGGCGGCAGTGAAAGTCATGGACCCGTCGAGGACCTGCCACGCGAGGCCGGCATCGACGTCCTTGAGGTGTACGTGGGCCACCCGCCCGACGTTGTCCCGGGTCAGGGCCACCGGATCAGTTCCGCCGATCAACAGATGTCCGGTGTCGACACAAAGACCGATCGCAGAACCCGTCAGCACCCGTTGTACGTCGGTGGCTGACGCCACCATGGTGCCGACATGCGGGTGGATCGTCGCAACGACACCGCGTCGAGCAGCAAGGGCATCGATGCGATCCAGGTTGTGCAGCAACGTCTTCCAGCTCGCGGCATCGAGCTCCGGTCGAGAGTCGTACCCGTGTACGCCCGTACCGCCCGCGAGGACGGCGACCCCGGCCCCAGCAGCGACGCATCCGTCGAGGAACCTGTCCACCTCGGCCAGTGGGTCATGGTGCGGGTCGTGCAGGACGACAACCAGGAACCCGCCGACCGCTGTGAGCCCGAAGCCGGCCAGTTCCTTTGCCATTGTCTCGGGATCACTGGGGAGGAAACCTGGTGGCCCGAACTCGGTGGCGGTGAGCCCCAGACCCCGCATCTCGGTAAGAACCCGGTCCCGCTCGAGCTGGTGACCCCAGCCAGGCACCTCGGACACGCCCCACGAGATGGGCGCGCCGGCGATGCGAGCAGGCAACACGCGGGTGGACCTCCGAGCTTGGCAGCGGTGGTTAGCACGGCAACTTTGCCGTCATCCACCGCTCTACGTCAACTCTTTGTAAAGACATACTGACATTTCCAGATTGCGGAGTAGCCTCCTCACCAGCTCTCCGGACATGAGCGCGGTCATGGGCAGGAGGAACGTGGACCCGTCGTCGATCCTGATCGACCGATCAAGCCCCACGCCGCTCTATTTCCAGGTCGCCCAACAGCTCGAGCACGAGATCCGCGCGGGAGTCCTGGCACCCGGGGACCGGATCGCGAACGAAGTCAGCCTCGCCCAGCAGCTCGGGCTGTCCCGGCCAACTCTTCGCCAGGCGATCCAGTTGCTGGTCGACAAGGGCCTCGTCGTCCGCAAGCGAGGTGTGGGGACGCAGGTCGTGGGCCGCGAGATCCGGCGTGCCGTCGAGCTGACCAGCTTGCAGGACGATCTGCGTCGAGCCGGGCAGGAGCCCCGTACCGAGGTGCTCAGCTGCCGCCAGGAACCGGGCGAGGAGGCTGTCGCTGCTGAACTGAACCTGCCGACCGGAGCACCGGTGTGGCGGCTGGAACGTCTGCGGCGGGTCGAGGAGGACCCGCTGGCACTCATGCTGAACTACCTGCCGGTGGACCGGGTCGACCTCCGAGCGATCGACTTCGGCCGGGTCGGGCTGTACGAGGCGTTGCGTGGCCTCAATGTCCACATCCGGGTGGCGCATCAGCGGATCGGGGCGCGGCGGGCAGACACCCGCGAAGCCAGACTGCTCGACGCCAGTCGCGGCGCTCCGTTGCTGACCGTCTCGCGGACCGCATTCGACGACGCTGGCCGCGCGGTCGAATACGGGAGGCATCTCTACCGGCCGGAGCGCTACTCCTTCGAGATCACGCTGGTCAACCGCTGACAGCCGCTCGATCCGGCCGCGGTGCCGGCCGGATCGGCTCAGCCCAGCTTGTCCCGGGCGAGGTCAGCCGCTCCGATCATGCCCGCATCGGCTCCGAGGCGTGCCTCGACGATCTCGGGGGCGGAACGGTACCCGCGCCCCGGAAGGGCGGCGAGAAATCGCTCGCGAGCCGGCCCGAGCAGCAGCTCACCCAGGGCGCCCACTCCACCCCCGACCACGATGACACTCGGGTCGATGATCATCGCGATCGTCACCATGCCCTCGCCGAGCCAGATTCCGACCTCGCGCACCAACTCGATGGACGCAGGATCGCCGGCTAGTGCGGCTGCCGTCACGTCCGCGCCGGTGAGCCGGGTGCTGTCCCCATTCACGCTGGCTATCAGGACGCTGGCTGCGGCCGGCGCGACCTCGATCAGTTCCTGGCCGGCACGGGCCAGGGCCCGACCGCTGGCGTACTGCTCCCAGCAGCCCCGGTTTCCGCAGACGCAGCGCCGGCCATCGGGCACCACCCGGGTGTGCCCCCACTCCCCGGCGACCCCGAACGCGCCGCGTTGCAACCTGCCCGCCGAGATCACCGCACCGCCGATGCCGGTACCAAGCGTGACGCAGGCAGCGGTGCCGTGGCCGCGAGCGGCGCCGAAGCGATACTCGGCCCAGGCCGCGGCGTTGGCGTCGTTGTCGACCCACACCGGCAACGAGATCCGCTGGGCCAGGTGTGCTCGCAATGGCGTGTTGCGCCAAGCCAGGTGGGGGCTGAACAGCACAGTCGATCGATCGGTGCTCACCCATCCGGCCGCGCCGATGCCGACCGCGATGCACCGCCCGTAGGAACCGGCGGCCGCGCGCTGGCAGAGTTCGTCAACGACCCCGACGATTGCCTGCTCGACGGCTGTGACGGCGTGGCCCGGGGTCTCTCGCCGCACGCAGTCGAGCACGGTGCCTGAGTCGTCCACCAGGCCGCCGGCGATCTTGGTACCACCGATGTCGATACCGAGGGTCAGTGCCTTCTCAGTCACAGGACATCGATGTTGTGCACCGGACGGATCGGAGGCACCGGTGTCGCTGGGGGGTCAGCGTCGGGAGCTGGCGACGGGGTCGGCGGGTGTGAAGAGGTGGTCAATACGCCCAGAAAGGCCGTCCATGCCTCATTCAGTCGAGCCAGGGCCTCCGAGCGGTCTCCGCGAAGTGCTGCGATGAGCTGGCACACCGGGCAGACCTGGCATTCGGGTGATCCGGTGGCGATGTGCTCGTCGGCGGCGCCGAGCCGGGTGGATGCCCACTCACCGAGGGCCTCGACCAGTCGTCGGGCCTCTGCTGCCGGGCCGCCCAGTGGCTCATTCGAGGAGGCGCTCACGTGTCGGAGCCATCCGCTGCGGTCGTTGCGCGCAGGAGTTCCGCGGGCCACCGGTCGGGGTCCGGCTCGAATCGCACGTCCAGGACGCCCCCAGCCAGAGCGGCACCGACGATCCGGCAACGAGACAGCAGGCCGGGCAGGGCCACCAGCCGTCGATGGCCTTCGACAGTGACGGCGAGCTCGTCGCCGACGCGATCCAATGTCAGGTCAGCCGAGTGCACATGCGGGATCGCCAGCCGTAGCAGGTACTGCGAGCCATCGGCCACGACCTCCATGAGCGCTGCCTGGTCGGGACCGGCGAGGGGATCGATCTCCTCGGCATCCGATCCGTACAGCTGATCGGCCACCCGGTCCAGTCGCTCGACCCCTACCGGCTCGTCACCCTGGTGGTCCACGAAGCGCAGCGGGAGCTCGGCGAAGCTGGCGGTGACGTCGTCGAGAACTCGGCGCTGCGTGGCAGCCCAGGCATCGAGCCAGCTCGGCAGACCCGGCAGGTCCAGATCGGAAGCATCGAGAACGCGGTTCACGATGACCCCGTCCACGGCGTACCCGAACAGAGCCAGAGCGGTCGAGGCGCGGCGTGCCTCGGCCAAGGACAGGGACTCCGGGGTCAGCACCAGTCGCACCCGGGTGATGGCCGGATCGCGCAGGATCCGGCCGAGCGTGACAAGGCTTTCGTGCAACCGATGCACCGCCAGAGCCAGGGCTTCCCGGCCCCCGGCACCGCCAGTCGACCCCGAGGAACCCGGCCGGGCGCGCCCGAGTAGGCCCAGCGAACGCAGCATCCGCTGATGGGTCGGGTAGAGGCGTTCGAGGTAGCGGTCCAGCACCTCGGGCAGCGCCAGTAGCCGCAGTGTCTGGCCGGTGGGAGCACAGTCGACGACGACCGCGTCGTAGAGGCCGGCTGCCACCTGCTCCCCGAGAGCCATCAGAGTCATCAACTCATCGAGACCGGGCAGGACCGCGAGCTCCTCGGCCACGATCGGATCCAGGCCGCTGGCCGATAACGCCGTGCTCAATCGTGCGGTGATCGCCGGCCAATCACTCCCGCCGGCCCAGGACCGCTGCATCCTGGCCAGACCGTCGATCTGAGCGGCCATCAGGCCCGGCGCTACCTCGCTCGGGCGATCCCCGATCGGCGGACCGCCGAGCGCGTCGGACAGCGAATGAGCCGGATCCGCCGACATGACCAGCGTCTTGTGGCCGCGCGTGGCCAGCCGAAGAGCGGTCGCCGCTGCGGCGGTCGTCTTACCGACGCCACCCTTACCGGTGAAAAGGAGGATCCGCACGTGCTGGTCAGCCCTCTACGCGCTTCTTGAGCTCCTTGAGAGCGGTGTCCATGATGACCTTCTCGGCCTTACGCTTGAACATCCCGAGCATCGGGATCGCGAGGTCGACGGTCAGTGAATACGTGACGTGCGTGGTCTCACCGGATTCGCGGAGTTCGTAGGAGCCGACCTGTGACTTCTGCATCTGACCCTCGACGAGTCTCCAGTGGACCGCCGTGTCTCCGGACCATTCGTAGGCCAGGACATAGTTGTCCTTCACGACCCCCGCATCGAGGGTGAAGCGAACCTGCTCGGCCCAACCGTCCTCGTCCTCCTCGAGCACCTCAGCGCTCTTCACGGCTCCGGTCCACTCGGGATAGGCCGCGAAGTCCCCGATCACCGCCATGATGTCCGCGGCGGGCGCGGCGATGTCAATGGACTGCTGCGACTGGTCGGCCATGGCCCGGATCGTACTGATGCTGCTTACGCGGGGTCCGTGCGCTGTGCCGTCCTGCGCGGTCGAGTCAGAGGTCGAGCACGTACGGCGTCTTGGTACGCGCGAAATGTCCCACGTTGACGCATTCCGTGCGACCGATCCGCGTCCTCGCGGCCAGTGGCTGGTGGACGTGCCCGAAGAACATGAGCGCCGGCTGATACTCGAGGATCGCCTCGTGCAGCGCCGTGCTCCCGCGTTCGAACCGACGGGAGAGCACATCGTAGGTGAGCACTGGGACTGCAGGAGGAATGTGGGCACAGAGGACGTCCACGGGGCCCAGGGCCGCGACCTTCGCGGCGTAGTCGGATTCAGCAAGCTCGTACGGCGTCCGCATCGCGGTCTGCAAGCCACCGCCGACGAACCCGAACTGCAGTCCGCCGATCTGGACGACCTCGCCGTCGAGGATCTGCACCCCTTCGTGGGCGTGCAGTGCCCACCGATCCGGGATGTCGACGTTGCCGTACGTCGCGTACGTCGGCGTCGGCATCGCGGCGAACATGTCCGCGTACTGATTATCGATGGCCGCGTCCACCGCTGCCCGGCCGTCGGGCAGCGTCCCCCACAGCGAGCGCGACCAGTCCCGCGCCTCGGAAAAGCGGCCAGCGGTGCGCAGTTCGACCAGGCGAGCGACCGCATCCGCGCCGAACAGGGATCCGAAGACGCCCGCGTCGTGGTCGAAGTAGTCGATAAAGCAGAGCAGGTCGCCGAGGCAGATCAGCGCGTCGGCCTGCGCACCGGCCCGGCGCAGCGGCTCGACCGCACCGTGCACGTCGCTGACC
>Ga0136612_10000745_pt1 | contig 12625 bp, 12 predicted proteins | sample AntDryUQ224A2306_2_FD_106644 | JGI IMG/M metagenome (GOLD analysis project Ga0136612, IMG submission 106644) | Polar desert sand microbial communities from Dry Valleys, Antarctica - metaG UQ224A (23.06) | ecosystem: Environmental > Terrestrial > Soil > Desert | place: Antarctica: Dry Valley...
CAGGCGCCTGCCGATCCGGGCCAGGATCATCGGGTCGAAGGTCTGGGCGTGTTCGATCATCGTGGCCTCGGCCTGTGACCGGCACGCCACCGGGGTCTCGGGAGGGAGGTCGGCGATGGCGGTGACGATCACCTCGGCCTGGGCCAGTGACACCTCACCGCAGGTCATGGCGTGCGCGACCGCGGGCAGGTCCCGCCGCAGGGCGGTGGCGGTGCGGACCAGCCTGGCTGCTTCGACCGGGGCGATCCGGTGCGCCGAGCGCAGCCACGCCCGGGTCGAGGTGCAGCCCCGCCGACCAGCCAGACCCCGGACCTCGACCTCACCGATCGCGGCAAGTAGGAGCGCATCGACCTGCGCGCGAAGGGCGAACAGGTCCGCCACGTCCCGTACGAGCTCCGGGTCCGGCCTGGCCCAGCCCGGGCCGACCTGCTCGGTGAGCATCGCGCGGACCCGATCCAGAACCGAGGCGTCGATCGATGCCTCTGCCGGGGCCAGCAACGAACTCATACCCGAACCCTAAACGCAGGGTCTGACAATTTCTGACCCTGAAAGCTGCTGCAGCCCAAGAAAGTTCAAGAACTTTACGTGACGAGAAGTGGCTCAGGGTGAGCGGAAGAACCGCCGTCAGAGGATGCGAGCGGATCCACCCACTCACCCGATCGTTGCTGCGCCATTTCGTTCCTGAGCCAACCGGCTTCAACGATCCGGAGCCGACCCAACTGGGCGACCGTGGGTCAGGGAGCCCTGCATGCAGCAGCGTCCAGAATCGCCACCGCCGTACCCTGCCAAACGATGACGACATTCCCCACCGGCAGAAATTCCGGATGAGACTGGTCTTCGCCGGTACGCCCGCGGCGGCGCTGCCCGCACTGAACGCAATTGCCGAGTCCGACCACGAACTCGTGGCGGTCCTCACCCGGCCAGACTCGCGCGCCGGGCGGGGTCGGAATACGGTCGCCTCCCCGGTCGCGCGACGGGCCGAGGAACTCGACATCGAGGTCCTGCGCCCGGAACGACCCACGGATCCGGCGTTCCTGGAAACCCTGTCCACGCTCGCCCCGGATGCCTGCCCGGTGGTCGCCTACGGCGCGCTGATCCCACCTGCCGCGCTCGAGATCCCGCAACATGGCTGGATCAACCTGCACTTCTCGCTGCTGCCGGCCTGGCGCGGGGCGGCGCCGGTCCAGCGGTCGATCATGGCCGGCGACGATGTCACCGGCGCAACCACCTTCCGGCTGGAGGCGGGCCTCGACACCGGCCCCGTGTATGGCGTGCTGACCGAGCCGATCGGGCCGCGAGACACCGCCGGTGACCTGTTGCACCGACTGGCCGAGGCCGGAGCGCGGCTCGTCGTCGACACGCTCAATGGGCTCGAGACCGGAACCCTCGAACCTCGTCCGCAACCCAGCGACGGCGTCAGCCTCGCGCCGCGGCTGTCGGCAGAGGATGCGCACGTGGACTGGCGGCTGCCTTCGCAGATCGTCGATCGGCGCATTCGTGGGTGCACCCCGGCACCGGGGGCCTGGACGCTGCTGAACAACGAGCGACTGGGACTCGGGCCGATCCGCCCACTGAGTCCGGATGAGTCGAGCGCACCACTGGGGCCCGGCGAGCTCAGCATCGGCAAGCATTCGGTTCTTGTCGGTACCGCCAGTACCCCGGTCGAGCTCGGCGAGGTGCGTGCCCCCGGTCGGCGACCCATGGCAGCGGCTGACTGGGCTCGCGGTGCCCGGCCATCTGCGGGTCAGCGGCTGGGCTGATTCCCACGCCACCTACTGATCGCGGCCGCAACACCAGTCGCCGCCCGCCGCAGCGCAGGCCCACGCCCCCTCGCCGTACCCCGGACCCACCGCGCAAAATCGCGTTCGACCTGCTGGCCGCGATCCGCGAACGCGGTGCTTACGCCAACCTGACCTTGCCCGGGATGCTCGACCGGGCCCAATTGGACGAGCGCGATGCGGCGCTGGCCACCGAACTCGCGTACGGGACCCTCCGCTGGCAGGGCACGCTCGACGCGATCCTGACCCGCTGCCTGGATCGGCCGCCCACCGACCTCGACCCGCCCGTGCTCGACGTTCTGCGGTTGGGCGCCTACCAGATACTGCACACCCGGATCCCGGCGTACGCGGCAGTCGCGGCGACGGTCAACCTCGCCGGCACGACGGTTGGCGAGGGCCCGGCGCGGCTGGTGAACGCCGTACTCCGCCGAGTGAGCAAACGAGATCTTGACGCGTGGATCGCCGAAATAGCCCCGGCGGCGGACGGCACGGCCGGCAGCGTCATCGCGCAGTTGGCCCTGCAGCACGCGCACCCGGAGTGGATCGTGCGTGCGCTGGCCGATGCCTTGGGCCCGGATGCGGAGGAACTGGATGCGGCGCTGGCCGCCAACAACGAGCGGCCGATCGTGCACTTGGTCGCGCGCGGCATCGGCCGTGACGAGCTAGCCGGTCAGGTCGGCGGTGCCCATGGCCCTTGGTCGCCGTATGCCGTACGGATTCCCGCTGGCGGGTCGCCGCATTCCTTCGCCCAGATCCGGGACCGCCGTGCCGGGGTGCAGGACGAGGGCAGCCAACTGATGGCTCTGGCCCTGGCCGGTGCGCCGCTCGACGAGGCCGGAACCACTGGCTGGTGGCTGGACCTTTGTGCTGGCCCGGGTGGCAAGGCCGCCCTGCTCGATGTCGTCGCACCCGCCGAGGTACGCATTCTGGCCGCCGACCGGGCACCACACCGAGCCGACCTCGTCGCCCGGGCCACCGGCGGCGGGCGGGTCGCGGTGATCAGCGCGGACGGCTTGGCGCCACCCTGGCGGACCGGTTTCGCCGACCGGGTGCTGGTGGACGCCCCTTGCTCCGGTCTCGGAGCGCTGCGCCGGCGGCCCGATGCCAGGTGGCGCCGTACCCCGCAGGACGTGACCGATCTGGTCGAGTTGCAACGGGGACTGCTCGCCGCCGGCCTGGCCGCGGCTCGACCCGGGGGAGTGGTGGCCTACGTGACGTGCTCGCCCCACCCGGCCGAGACCGTTGAGATCGTGGAGTGGGCGCTGGCCCGTGACGGCGTCACGGCGCTTGATGCCCAGGCAAGCCTGCCGCAGGCAATGCCGCTGCTCGGCGGGGGGCCCTACGTGCAGCTCTGGCCGCACCGGCACGGGACCGACGCGATGTTTCTGGCTCTGCTGCGCGTCCAGTGAGGACCAGCGTCCTCGCGGGACCCATGGTGTCTTGACTCATTCCAGAATATGCGGCAAGGTGCCAGCTATGAGCCCTGCTGTCGGCGACGTTGACGGCGCCGCGCTGAAGGCGCTGCGCGGTGCTGGGCTGCGGGTGACCGCGCCGCGACGCGCCGTACTGGCGTGGCTGGTCGAGCATCCGCATTCGAGCGTGGACGCGATTGCCTCGGCGGTCCGGCAGATGCTCGGGACCGTCTCGACCCAAGCTGTCTACGACGTGCTCGGCGTATGCACCGAGGCTGGTCTACTTCGGCGGATCGAGCCAGCCGGACATCCGGCCCGGTTCGAGCGACGCGTCCGAGACAACCACCACCACGTGGTCTGCCGCGTCTGCGGCCGTACCGAGGACGTCGACTGCGTAGTCGGCGGAGCGCCGTGCCTGGTGCCATCCCGGGACAGCGGCTTCACCATCGACGAGGCCGAAGTCGTGTTCTGGGGCCAATGCCCCGACTGTGAGCCCATCGGCCAAGAGACTGCTGGCCAGAAGACGTCGGGCAGAACGTGACCGAATTCCCCACAACAAGAGGAGACACTGCAGTGACGCAGACTCAGCCCGATCCGACCACGACCGACGCCGGCATCCCGGTCGAGAGTGACGAACATTCCCTGACGCTGGGAGCTGACGGTCCGATCCTGCTCCAGGATCACTACCTGATCGAGCAAATGGCGCAGTTCAACCGGGAGCGGATTCCCGAGCGCCAGCCGCACGCAAAAGGGGGCGGCGCGTTCGGTCACTTCGAGGTGACCCACGATGTCAGCGCCTACACCAAGGCCGCAGTCTTCCAGCCCGGAGTCAAGACCGACATGCTGGTCCGGTTCTCGACGGTCGCCGGCGAGCGGGGCAGCCCCGACACCTGGCGTGACCCACGCGGCTTTTCCCTCAAGTTTTATACGACCGAGGGCAACTACGACATGGTCGGCAACAACACCCCGGTGTTCTTCATCAAGGACCCGATGAAGTTCCAGCACTTCATCCGCTCGCAGAAGCGCCGGGCCGACAACCACCTTCGCGATCACGACATGCAGTGGGACTTCTGGACCCTGTCGCCGGAGTCCGCCCACCAGGTCACCTGGCTGATGGGGGACCGCGGCATCCCGCGCACCTGGCGGCACATGAATGGCTACAGCTCACACACCTACATGTGGGTCAACGCAGTCGGAGAGAAGTTCTGGGTCAAATATCACTTCAAGACCGACCAGGGTATCGAGACTTTCACCCAAGACGAGGCCGACCAGATGGCCTCGGCCGACACCGACTACCACACCCGGGACTTGTACGAGCACATCCGCGACGGGGAATTCCCGAGCTGGACGCTCAAGATGCAGATCATGCCCTTCGAGGACGCCAAGGATTACAGGTTCAATCCGTTCGACCTGACCAAGGTCTGGCCGCACGCCGACTATCCGTTCATCGATGTCGGCCGGATGACGTTGGACCGCAACCCCACCGACTACCATGCAGAGATCGAACAGGCCGCCTTCCAGCCAAACAACCTGGTGCCCGGCATCGGTCCGAGCCCGGACAAGATGCTGCTGGCCCGGCTGTTCTCCTACGCCGACGCCCACCGTGCCCGGATGGGAGTGAACTACCAACAGATCCCGGTCAATGCGCCGAAGTCGCCCGTGCGCAGCTACAGCAAGGACGGGGCGATGCGGATCAACAACGTGTCGGACCCGGTCTACGCGCCGAACTCCTATGGCGGCCCCCGGGCCGACACGGCCCGCTACGGCGAGCCGGCGGGGTGGCACGCCGACGGTGACATCCAGCGGTCGGCGTACGTGCAGCACGCCGAGGACGACGACTGGGGCCAGCCCGGCACCATGTTCCGTGAGGTGCTCAACGATGCCGAGCGTGAGCGGTTGGTCAACAACATCGTGGGGCACCTGCTCAATGGCGTCAGCGAGGCGATCCTGGCTCGCGCGTTCGAGTACTGGCGCAACGTCGACAAGACCCTCGGCGACCGGATCGAGGCCGGCGTACGGGCCAAGGCCGACGAGAAGGATCCGAAGGCCGCCGAGCAGGCCAACCCGGCCCGGGAGTCGATGCAAGCCAAGGCCTGATCGACAGGGACGGAGCTCAGATGGCGGCCGGTGAAACGCGCGACGGCGTAGCCCTGACCAATCTCGACGATCAGTTGTTCGAGGGGGCGCAGGCGACCAAGCGGGATCTCGTGGACTACCTGGAGGCAGTCGCGGACCGGATCATCCCGGAGCTGGCCGACCGCCCACTGTCGGTGATCCGGGTGCTGCGCGGCCGATCGTTCATGCAGAAGAACGTTCCGACGTACACACCGCCATGGGTACGTACGGTGCAGGTATGGGCGGAGGCATCCAAGCGCGAGGTGTCCTACGCCCTGTGCAACGACCGTGCCACCCTGGTGTGGTTCGCCAATCAACGGGCGGTGGAGTATCACCCCACCCTGGTGCGCGCCGACAGCTGGGACCGCCCCTCGTATCTGGTTCTCGACCTGGACCCCCCGGAGGGCGTCGGGTTCGGCTCAGCGGTCCGCGCCGCCCATCTGGTCCGCCACGCCTTGGCCGAGGCCGGCCTGGTCGGTGCGGTCAAGACCAGCGGTGCCAAGGGAGTTCATGTGTACGTACCGATGCAGGAGGCAACCACGGGCGAGGAGGTCGCCGCGGCGACGAGAGCGCTGGCCGTACGGGCTGAGCAGCTCGATCCGGATCTGGCCACGACTGCCTACGTCCGCAACGAGCGGGAGGGCAAGGTCTTCCTCGATCCCACTCGATCTGGCGGGGCGACGGTGGTGGCTGCCTACAGCCCGCGGGTACGCCCCGGGGCGCCGGTGTCGTTCCCGATGGCATGGGGCGACCTCGACGCAGTTGCGCCGACGGACTTCACGGTGCGCACCGCGGCAGCGCTGATCGCCGAAGGTGACGCGTGGGCGGATCTGTTGCCCGAGCCACAGCAGCTCAGCTCCGAACTCGTGGAGGAGGGGCGGGCGATTCCGGTCGCTCGAGTGCAGGCGATGCATGAGGGCAAGCGGCGCGCCCGCGAACGCGGTGTCTGATCAGATTCGCGATGTCGCTGAACGTGCACCGGGTTGTGCAGCACGCGGGATCGGCTGGAGCACGCTCACCTAGACTCCCGATTCGTGGACCACCAGCAGATGATGATTGCGCCCAGCATCCTGTCGGCGGACTTCGCGCGCCTGGCCGAGGAGGCCGCCGCCGTGTCGACAGCGGACTGGTTACACGTCGACGTGATGGACGCCCACTTCGTCCCCAACCTGACCTTGGGCCTGCCCGTCGTGCAGAGCCTGCGCGCGGCCACCGAGATCCCGCTCGACTGCCACCTGATGATCGAAGATCCCGACCGGTGGGCACCGCCCTACGCCGAGGCCGGCGCCCACAATGTGACGATCCACGTCGAGGCAGCCGCTGACCCGGTGCAGGTGGCACGCGCGCTGCGAGCCGCTGGGTCCCTCGCTGGGCTGGCGCTCAAGCCGGGCACACCGTTGGATCCCTACCTGGACATCCTGGGGGAGTACGACACCCTGCTGGTGATGACCGTCGAACCGGGATTCGGCGGGCAGAGCTTTATCTCCGAGGTGCTGCCCAAGGTTCGCCGCGCCCGGGAGTTGGTGCAGTCGGGGCACTTGAAACTGTTCATCGAGGTGGACGGTGGCGTCAGCGCGGACACCATCGAACAGGCTGCGGAGGCCGGGGCAGATGTCTTCGTCGCGGGATCGGCGGTGTACGGAGCCGACGATCCGGCTGCCGCCGTCGAGGCGCTCCGGGCGCAGGCCATGCGCGCCGCCGCTGGTCTGCGCACACCCTGATGGCCGGCGGGTGAGCCCTGCGACTGGAACTGCCGCTGCGCAGGCCAGCGACGGCGAACTCGATGCGCTGCGGCTCTGTCTCGTCCTGGGTGATGCGGTGGCCGGCACCACCAGCCCGAATCCGCCGGTTGGCGCGGTGGTCCTCGACGCGCTGGGTCGTACGGTCGGGCGCGGCGCCACCCAGCCGCCCGGCCGAGCGCACGCGGAGGTCGTGGCCTTGACCCAAGCCGGCAACGCGGCCGCCGGTGGGACGTTGATCTGCACCCTCGAGCCCTGTGCCCATGACGGGCGGACCGGTCCCTGTACCTCGGCCATCCAGGCGGCCGGCATCAGCCGAATGGTCTTCGGCGCTACCGACCCGAACCCGGTGGCCGGGGGCGGAGCCGAGGTGCTGGGCACCCGAGGGATCGACGTCGCCGGTGGTCAACTTCTCGACGATGTCCGCCGTAGTGCCCTAGGCCGTTGGCTGACCGCGATCGAGCTCGGTCGCCCGCACGTCACCTGGAAGTACGCCGCCACCCTCGACGGCCGGGTGGCAGCTGCGGACGGGTCTAGCCGCTGGATCACCTCGCCGCAGGCGCGGGCCGACGTCCACCGGCTCCGGGGACAGCTCGACGCGATCATCGTTGGGTCAGGAACCGTGCTCGCCGACGACCCAGAACTCACCGTCCGCGACCACGACGGCGAACTGGCCGGCCGTCAGCCACTCCGTCTCGTCCTTGACCGGCGCGGCCGGGTCCCGCCCGAGGCCAGAGTCTTCGGTCCGGGCGGGCCGACGGCGGTCTGGATCGACGCCTTCACCGAATTGCTGAGTGCGCTGTACGAAGGCGGCATGCGGGCCGTCCTGCTCGAAGGTGGGCCGACCCTCGCGGCCGCCTTCCTCCGCACGGACTGCGTCGACCGAGTTGTGGGATATCTCGCCCCGGCTCTGTTGGGGGCGGGACCTACTGTGGTGGGTGACCTGGGAATTCCCGGTATCGCGCAGGTGCTGCGTCTGGTCGTGGAGGATGTGACTGTGGTCGGGGCTGATGTGCGGGTCACGGCTGCCATACCGCGGCCGGCGACAGGCATCGAGGAGTAGGCGAATGTTCACCGGGATCGTCGAGGAACTCGGCGAGGTCGTCAGTCGCGACGACCTGGCTGATTCCGCTCGCTTGCAGGTGCGCGCCAAGACAGTGCTCGGAGATGTCAAGGACGGCGACTCGGTGGCGGTCAATGGCGTCTGTCTCACCGTGGCCGAATCGGGGGACGGGTCGTTCACCGCTGATGTGATGGCCGAGACGCTCAACCGCTCGGCCCTGGTCGGGCTGGTGCCCGGTGATCGGGTCAATCTCGAACGCTCCGTCACAGCAAGCACCCGGATGGGTGGGCACATCGTGCAGGGGCACGTGGATGCCGTGGGCACCGTCGCGTCCCGCACGCCCGGCCAGCTCTGGGATGTCGTACGGATCGGGCTCCCGCCGGATTTGTCCCGCTATGTGGTGCAGAAGGGCTCGATTGCCGTTGACGGAATCTCGCTGACGGTCTCGGCTCTCAGCGATCTATCCGCCGACGAGGGGGCATGGTTCGAGGTCTCGCTGATCCCGACCACCCTGGATCGGACGACGCTCGGTTTCCGGCAACCGGGGGATGCGGTCAATCTGGAAGTTGATGTTGTCGCCAAGTACGTAGAGCGATTGCTCGATCCGGCGCTGCGATCATGACCGATCCGATCACTTTCGGCACTGTCGAGCAGGCGATCGCCGAGATTGCCGCCGGGCGCCCGGTCGTCGTCGTGGACGATCACGACCGAGAGAATGAGGGCGATCTGATCTTCGCCGCAGAGTTGGCGACCCCTGAGTTGCTGGGGTTCACGATTCGCTACACCTCTGGGGTCGTCTGCGCCCCGATGACCGGCGAGGACTGCGACCGGCTGGAACTCCCACCGATGTATCACACCAACCAGGACCGCAAACAGACCGCCTACACCGTCTCGGTCGATGCGATCGACTCGACGACCGGAATCTCAGCAGCTGAGCGCTCGGCAACGATTCGGGCCCTGGCGCACCCCAAGACCGAGGCTGCCGACCTGACCCGTCCGGGGCACGTGTTCCCGCTACGTGCGGTGGAAGGTGGCGTGCTGCGCCGTCCGGGGCACACCGAGGCTGCGATTGACCTGGCGCGGCTAGCGGGCCTGCACCCGGCTGGCGTGGTCTGCGAGATCGTCAACGACGACGGTTCGATGGCCAGGCTGCCGCAGTTGGCGGCGTTCTGCGGCGAGCACAACCTGGTCCTGATCAGCATCGCCGATCTCATCGCCTATCGACGTCGTAGCGAACGACAGGTCGAGCGAGTGGCCGAGGCGCGGATGCCGACGAAATACGGCGAATTCCAGGCGGTCGGGTACCGGGCGGCTTTCGACGATCGCGACCACATCGCCCTGGTCCGCGGCGACATCGGTGACGGCGAGTCGGTACTGCTGCGCGTGCACTCCGAATGCCTGACCGGGGACGTGTTCGGCTCCCTGCGCTGCGACTGCGGCCTGCAACTCGACGCTGCACTGGAAGCCGTTGCCGCCGAGGGTCGCGGCATCGTGCTCTACATGCGGGGGCACGAAGGCCGCGGCATCGGGCTGCTGCACAAGTTGCAGGCATATCAACTGCAAGAGGCAGGCGCCGACACTGTCGATGCCAATCTGGCACTGGGTCTGCCCGCCGACGCACGGGACTACGGGACCGGGGCGCAGATTCTGGTCGACCTCGGAGTCCGCTCGATGCGGCTGTTGTCCAACAATCCGGCCAAGCGAGCAGGCCTCGAGGGTTACGGCCTCACAGTCGTCGGTCTGGTTGGTCTCCCGACGGCGCACAATCCGGAGAACGTCGGCTATCTCACGACGAAGCGGGACCGGATGGGACACCTGATCGATGGGCTGCCCCGAGACCTGGCGGAGCAGTCATGAGCGGGGTTAACCGACCCGATCTTGCGCCGAAGGGGCACCAGGATGCCTCGGGTCTGCGTCTGGCCATCGTGGCCACGACCTGGCACGCCGAGATCACAGATGTCCTCGTGGAACGCGCCCTTGCCTGTGCCGCCGAGTACGGAGTCCTGGACGCCACAGTGCTGCGGGCCTCAGGGGCGATCGAACTCCCAGTGCTCGCTCAGGAATTGGCCCGTACACACGACGCAGTCGTTGCCCTCGGTGCGGTGATCAGGGGTGGCACACCACACTTCGACTATGTCTGCGACGCGGTCACGTACGGCCTGACCAGGGTCTCTCTCGACGAACGCACCCCGGTCGGCAACGGAGTTCTTACCTGCGACACCATGGAGCAGGCTCGCGAGCGGTCGGGCGTACCGGGAAGCGTTGGGGACAAGGGCGCAGAGGCAACTGCCGCCGCACTGCACACCGCCCTGGCGCTGGCGCAGTTGCGCAATCAGGAGAGCTCGTGACCAGCAACGCCCCCCTCAAGTCCTTCGACCTGCTCTTCGCCGAGCTGCAGGCCAAAGCCACAACCGCGGATCCGCATTCCGGCACGGTGGCCGCGCTGGCGACGGGTGTCCACGGGGTCGGTAAGAAGGTGCTGGAGGAAGCCGGCGAGGCGTGGATGGCAGCCGAACACGAATCAGCCGACCGAGCCGCGCAGGAGATCGCTCAGTTGCTGTATTGGACGCAGGTCCTCATCCTCGCCCGTGGCCTGGATCTGGACGACGTTTACGCTCATCTCTGAGTGGCGCAGCAGCCGGTCCGCGAACAATCCCGGGTGAGCGCACAGGCTGTTCGTTCCTGAGGAGGTCGCATGCTGCGCGTTGCAGTGCCCAACAAGGGCATGCTTGCCGAGCCGGCCGCTCTCATGCTCCGGGAGTCGGGCTATCGCCAGCGCGGGTCGAGTTCCGAGCTGGCGATCCTGGACCCGGACAACGACGTGGAGTTCTTCTATCTGCGTCCGCGTGATGTTGCCGTGTATGTGGGATCGGGCACGGTCGATGTCGGAATCACCGGGCGCGACATGCTTCTCGATGCTGAGGCAGAGGCAGATGAATTGCTCGCCCTGGACTTCGGACACTCGACGTTTCGATTCGCCGCACCCCTAGATGGAGCCTCCGCTGTGGCGGACCTGGCCGGACTGCGGGTGGCCACGGCCTATCCTGGCTTGTTGTCGAAATACCTTGCAGACCTCGGCGTTTCCGCCGACGTGATCGGACTCGATGGCGCCGTGGAGACCGCCTGTCGGCTCGGCGTCGCCGATGCGGTCGCCGATGTCGTGTCGACCGGCACGACGCTTCGTACCGCGGGGCTGTCGGTGATCGGCGACCCGTTGCTGGAATCCGAGGCCGTGTTGATCCGCCGCCGACAGGACGAGGAGGCGAGTCCCGCGGTGACGCAATTGATCCGTCGCCTTCAGGGTGTCCTGGTGGCCCGGCAGTACGTCCTGATGGACTACGACTGCCCGGTCGACGTGCTTGACGACGCGTGCCAGATCACGCCCGGTCTCGAAGGACCGACGATTTCCCCGCTTCGTAAGGACGGCTGGGTCGCCGTGCGCTCCATGGTCCCTCGAGCCGAGACGAATCAGACCATGGACGATCTGTGGAGAGTCGGCGCCAGGGCGATCCTGGTCACCGACATCCACGCCTGCCGAATCTGACGATGACGGCACAGCTGGCCCTCGATTGGCCAGGTCGCGTCAGTGACGGGCGCTGACGGCCAAAGCTGTGAGTGCCTTCTCGAAGCATTCCTGGGGTGGCTTGACCAGGCCGGCGCCTACCTGGCCGGTTCCGGCGACGCGCCCGGCCATTCCGGTGTTGATCTGCGGCAGGATGCCGGTCCGCGCGACGTTGAGCACGTCAATGCCGGTGGGAGCGCCGCGAAACTCCAGTACCGGGATGGCGTACGCGGGGTTCTCGGTGACGGTGATCCGATACATCCGCCGTGTCGTGGCCAGCGCATCCGGAACGGTCCCGCCGACGAAACGCACGATCGCGGGGGCCGCCGCCATCGAGAAGCCGCCGACGCCCAAGGTCTCCATGATCGCCGAGTCGCCGATGTCGGGGTTGGCGTCGCCCGGGCCGTACCCGCCCAGAAAGAGACCCTCCGGCGTCAGAGCCGGCGCAGTGAACCAGGCGTCCCCGGTGCCGGAGGTCTGAATCCCGAAGTCGGTTCCATTCCGGGCCATGGCAACGACGACGCTGGATCCCGGTATGTCTCGGGCAGCATCGGTGGCCAACTTCGCCGCGGGCATGCCGTAGTTGAGAAAGAAGTGTTCGTTGCCCCCGATGAACGAGAGAACCTCGGCCACCTCAGCGCTGGGCGCTCCCGATTCGGCGATTGCAGGAGACAGATCACGCAGGAGCATCAGCGAACCCGCTCGGTTGCGGTTGTGACCCTCGTCGCCCATCTGCAGCATCTGGGCGAGGATGGACTTGATGTCGATCGGACCAGATCGGCCCAGAGCCGCCGCCAGGACCGGTCCCAGGACTTCGAGCATCCACGTCAGCCGGGCAATCACATCCGGGGAGTAGGCGCCGTAGCGGAGCACCTTGCCCAAGCCCTCGTTGAGAGAGCAGAACGCAGTGCCTCCGTTGACCGGGTCATGTAATTCCGAAACCCACATCGAGGCGG